>ERZ772764.11-NODE-11-length-162542-cov-38.686738_pt1 | contig 162542 bp, 146 predicted proteins | sample MGYA00512163_ERZ772764 | MGnify/ENA primary metagenome ERZ772764 (study PRJEB29015, sample SAMEA2737903) | human oral metagenome | biome: human oral; feature: human-associated habitat; material: dental | place: China | collected 2094 ... | reverse complement strand
AGCTGGCCGGCATGGCCCGCTACGTCCAGGACGACATTCAAACCGGCCTGGCCAAGCCGGGACGCGGCTCCCGCCTGCCGCGCCGCCGGGGCACGGACTTCGGCGCCCTGCGCCTGGGCGAACTGACCTCCCGCGTCTCCTCGGCGGACATCACCGCCACCCTCGATCGCATGGGGCTCACCTTCGATCCTGACGTCGACTCCACCGCCGCCAAGGACGCGGCGGTGGCGGCGACCCGTGCTGGGAAGAGCGTCCAGCGCCGGGATGCGGCGGCCAAACCCTACGACGTGGTCCTGGCCACCTCCATGCTCCAGGTCGGGGTCGACGTCCCTCGGCTCGGCCTCATGCTCGTCGTCGGCCAGCCCAAGAACACTGCCGAGTACATTCAGGCCACTTCCCGGGTCGGCCGCGACGCGAACCGCCCCGGGCTCGTCGTCACGCTGGGCAACTGGGCGCGTCCGAGGGACCTGGCGCATTACGAGCAGTTCCGCCACTTCCACGAGACCTTCTACGCCCGGGTCGAGCCGCTGTCCGTCACCCCCTTCTCGGTGACGGCCGTTGACCGCGGCCTCGACGGGGCCCTCGTCGCCGCCGCCCGCGTGACCCAGGCCGGTACCCGTGAGGGTCTCAACCCGGAGCACGATGCCGGTAACGCCTCCGCGCAGCGGGAGGCTCTGACAAAGCTGGCGAGCGCACTCACCGATCGGGTCACCGCCGCGGGAGGCGAGGACGCCGCCCGGTACACGGCCAGTCGCCTCGAGGCCCGCCTCAGTGAGTGGAGGCGGAGGGAGAAGGATGCCGCCGGGCGGGGCGGCGAGCTCGTCTACGAGCGCGGGGCGGACGACGCGCGCTTCTTCGCGCTCCTGCGCTCAGCGGAGTCCGCCGGCGGTCACACGCCCCAGCGGGATGAAGCCCCCTTCGTCGTCGCCGGCTCCATGCGGGAGGTTCAGCCGGAGATCAACCTGCTCGTCTCGCCCGATCCCAGCCGCCTCGTGGACCGGGCCCCGGAGGACGGCCCGGCCTGGCAGCGCCAAGAGCCTGCAGACACCGACGGCACCGAGCAGGAGGAAAAGCAGTGAGCCAAGACGCCACGCGGAAGAACGAGGCCGACGCCCCCGTGCCCGAGGACGACCGGCAAAACCCCGGGGCCGCCGCTATCGCGGCCGACGCCCCCGTGCCCGAGGACGACCTCACCGCCGTCGACCCCTTGGGCGACGGCGACCGGCTCGCCGCCAAACAAGCCAAGAAGAACTACGCGAAGGTCGGCTCCGCCAGGCCCACGGCGCTGCTCTACACCTACGGCCCCGGCGCCGTCATCGACCTTCCCCACTTCACCATCATGCCCGCCGGCCTGGACGACTGGGAGCGCATCTGGCGGCGGCGGGACTCCGCGCCCGTCACCGTCCACGCGCCCCGCCTCCTGGAGACCGTCCAACTCATGCTCGGCCACCAGGTCGATGAACTGCGACGCTTCCCCTGGCAGCCGACTCGCCCCGGCCGCCGCCGTGAAGGGGACGACCTGGGTGTGCCCGCGAGGGTCTTCCCTCAGTGGCTGCGCTGCACAGGCTGCGACCTGCTCGCCCCACTCAGCCGCTTCGTCGCCGGGTACTCCAACACCCACCCCTTCCGCCCCGACCAGGCCGTCTTCGAGCACAGCGACTGCCCCGGGCGCCGTCGCCAGACAACCACAGCCCAGGGGCGCCGCAAGGGCACAGCCAAGCGCAAGGGCAAACCACGCTCACCGTGCGTACCTGCCCGCTATCTCTTGGCCTGCCCCCTGGGCCATCTCGACGAGTTCCCCTACGACTGGTGGGTCCACGAGGGCGCCCACTGCACCAAGGCGCCCAACCCCGAGTTGGAGATGCGCGACACTTCCCAGCGCGGCGTCACCGCCATCATCACCTGCCGGGCCTGTGGGGCCAGCCGTCCCATGTCACAGGCTCAGGGCGAGGAAGGACGCAGCCGGCTCCCGCGCTGCCGTGGACGCCACCCCCACCTCGGCGTCTTCGATCCCCAGGGCTGCCAGGCCGAACCCCGCGTCATGCTCGTGGGTGCCTCCAACCTCTGGTTCGCCGCCACCCAGTCCATCATCGACATGCCGAGGCTCGATCCCGCCGAGGTCGAACGGGACCGCGCGGCGGCACTGGGCAGGGCGCTCGGCGAGGACCGTGCGGATGTGGGGGAGGACGTGGGGATGGCCCGCATGCTCCTCAAGCGCGGCGACGTCGAGGCTGTGCGCCTGCTCGATCTCAGCGACGCCGAGCTCATCGATCTCTTGCGGCGGCTTGCGGTTCCGGCCGAGAGCGAGGATGAGCGCCTGCGCCGTCGTGAGGAGTGGAACCCTGTGGACCTTCTCGTCCCCGAGTGGAACTATCTCCAGCAGGAGCCTTCGGGCGAGCGTCACGAGGACCCCGCCAGCGGGCTCGTCGTCTCACCCCGCGAGCACAGCGCACTGCCCGGCGGGTTCGGCCGGGTCCTCGCCGTCGACCGACTGCGCAAGGTCAACGCCGTCCTCGGCTTCACCCGCATCGACGACTTCGATCGCATCGATGACACCGGCGCCCGGCTCGTGCACCTGGCGCGAGGAGGCCGGCCGACCTGGGTGCCCGCCACGGAGGACCGCGGTGAAGGGATCTTCCTTCAGCTTGCCGAGGAGAAGGTTGCCGCCTGGGAAGCCCGGGTGCTCGCCAGCCCGCTGTGGGCGGCTCATCGCGAGGCCCACAGGCGCAACGTTGAGCGGCGCTTCTCCGAGACCGCCAAGGAAATCAAGCCCGACGAGCGTTTCGTGCCGCCGCGCTACTGGCTCGTCCACACCCTCGCCCACGCGCTCATCCGCGAGATGGCCATGTCGTCGGGCTATGGGGCCGCTTCCATCTCCGAGCGCGTCTACGCCTGGACGGCGACCGGGTCACGACCCGCAGCAGCCGGGATGCTGCTGACGACGACGGCCTCGGACTCCGACGGGACGCTCGGTGGCCTCGTGGCCCTGTCCGAGCCCGACCGCCTCGCCCAGGTGGTCGATGCCGCGCTGACGGGAATGATGCGGTGCTCATCGGATCCGGTATGCGCCAGGCGCGTACCGCAAGACCCCGAGGACTTCCTCCACGGCGCCGCCTGCCACTGCTGCACGATGGTCTCGGAGACTTCCTGCGAGCGGGCCAACCGGTTCCTCGACCGCCGCTTCGTGGTGCCGTTGGCGGGGGACTATACAGTGGGCGGAACGACGTTCGCCTCCGGCCACCTCGCATTCTTCCGTGACGTGCGGCTCGTGTGAGGCAAGGCAAATCCCGTGCCATCACATGCTGCCGAGTCCCTGCGGGCCCTCGGCGCCTTTCTCACCGGCACCGAGGCGGAGGGCATTGCCACTCGTCTCGCCGCCGGGGCAACCCTCAGCCAGGCGCTCGTCGTCGTTCCGGCCGCGCGCCGTATGCGGGCCAGGGAATTGTTGGAAGCGGCCGGGTTGGGGCCCCGGGTACGCGACCGCAGCGTCGCCGTGCTGTCAGCCGTCGCCGGGGCAGCGAGCAGGATGAGGAATGCCGAACCCGTGTGGACGGCGCCCGCGGGCCTGCTCGGCTTGGGAGCCCTGACGGGCGACGTCTTCGGCATGGTTGGCAGTGCGATGACATCGGTCGTCTGCGCCACCTACAACATTCAACCGACATCGGCGCTGTGGAAGGCTCTCGTCGCGCTGGTCCGGGAGCGGCCAGGTGTGGCCGTGCGCCTGTATGTGGACACGCGGGCCGCTGACGGGCCCTTCAACCGGACCGAGGGCCAGCGAGGACGCCGGTGGGAGCAGGATCGTTACCGGTGTGGCAGATCCCGTCTGGACACCGGTGAGATCGCCCGTCAGCTGCGCGGAGCCGTCGTCATGCGGACCCGGGCTCCCGAAGGCGGGAAACGAGCCGTGACAAGCCATGCCAAGTTCCTCAGCATCGATCACCGTTTTTTGGTAGCGGGAAGCGCGAACTTCTCGTACAGCGCCGAAGAACGCAATGTCGAGCTCGGCCTTCGTCTCGACGACGCGGCGTTGGCAAGCAGCGTCGAAAAGCAGATGCACGATCTTGAAGCGAGTGTCTATGAGCAGGTGCACTCGGGCCGGTAATGTCGAACCACACGGAAGACGTAAGAAAACCGACCCATCGCGCATCGGCGGCCGAAGCCTGTGATGCGTGAGAGGGGCCGGTGTTTGTGCGTTTACCTTACACGAAGCGTGGACTCTTGTTCAAGAAGAGGGAGTCGTCAGACGTCGTCTCCCTCGAAGATGTCGACCGTCTTGGTGGGCACCGCGGGCTCGCCGCGGGAGAGGCGCCAGCCGTCGTAGGGGAGCTCGGCGCGGGAGCGGGCATGGCATTCCGCGGCGGCGGCGATCGCCCGCTCGCCGATGTAAGGCTCGTCCACCTGGCCGCCGTCGATGAGCTTGACCTGCAGGGGCCGTGCGCCCGCCCGTTCGAGGTAGTCGAGGCCCTCCTGCCAGCTTCCGGCGGAGACGACGAGCTCCTGCGCGGAGTGCCCGCGCTCGTCGCGCACGCGCCCGGCGACCTTCAGCCCGCCGGCGCTCTTCTTGTTCTGGGAGGCCTTGGCCACTTCGTGCATCCGGCCGTCGGCGCCTTCGCGCTGGACGAGCTTGTAGACCATCTCCGCGGTGGGGTGGCCCGAACCCGTCACGAGCTGGGTGCCCACGCCGTAGGCGTCGACCGGGGCAGCGCCGAGGGCGGCGATCGCGTACTCGTCGAGGTCGCTCGTCACCGTGATCTTGGTGGATGTGGCCCCCAGGTCGTCCAGTTGCCGGCGGACGGTGAAGGCCTGGGCGATGAGATCGCCGGAGTCCAGGCGGACGGCCCCGAGCTCCCCGCCGGCGGCCCGCGCGGCGGCCACCGCCCGTTCGACACCGCGGGGGATGTCGTAGGTGTCCACCAGCAGGGTGGTCCCCGGGCCCATGGTCGCGATCTGGGCGGCGAAGGCCTCCTCCTCGCCGTCGTGGACGAGGGTGAAGGAGTGCGCGGACGTCCCGGTGATCCGCAGGCCGTACCGGCGGCCCGCCTCCAGGTCCGACGTCGCCTCGAAGCCCGCGATCACCGCGGCGCGCGCGCTGTGGACGGCCGCGACCTCGTGGGTGCGGCGGGCCCCGAATTCGACGCAGGGGCGGCCGTGGGCGGCTGCGGTCATCCGCGAGGCGGCCGTGGCCACCGCCGAGTCGTGGTTGAGGATCGAGAGGATGACCGTCTCCAGGACGCAGGCCTCGGCGAAGGTCCCCAGGACGGTGAGGACCGGCGAATGCGGGAAGTAGCATTCGCCCTCGGCGTACCCGTAGACGTCGCCGGTGAAACGGTAGCCCTCCATCCACTCCAGCGTCCGCTCGGAGACGATTCCCGCGGATTCGAGGTAGGCGATCTCCTCCGGGCCGAAGCGGAAGTCCCGGACGGCTTCGACCACGCGGCCGGTTCCGGCGACGACGCCGTACCTCCTCTCCCCGGGCAGGCGCCGGGCGAAGACCTCGAAGACGCTGCGCCGGCCCGCCGTGCCCGATGCGATCGCCGAGTCGACCATCGTTAGCTCGTACATGTCCGTGAGTAGTGCCGTTGACATGCACCAACGATACCGCGAGCGGCGAAACGGGGCTGGACGGACGGCGGCGACCAGTCGGTAAGATGTGAGGGTGAGCTCCCAACCTTCGCCTTCGTCGGCGCCCGTCGGCCGGACGCTGCGCGCGAGCGGTTGGCAGACGGTCGTCCACAACGACCCGGTGAATCTCATGTCGTACGTCGAATGGGTGTTCATGGCCTACTTCCGCCTGCCGCAGCGCCGGGCCCACCGCCTCATGCTCGACGTCCACAACAACGGCCGGGCGGTCGTCTCCAAGGGCCAGCGGGAGCAGATGGAGGCCGACGTGCAGGCCATGCACGGCTTCGGCCTGTGGGCGACGATCGAGGAAGTCCCGTAATGGAGAGCTTCAGACCGTGGCGCGGAGGGTACCTCGCCAAAGCGGACTCCACGGAGCGGAAATTCTTCGCCGGGCTGGCCTCGGACGTCGCCTTCATGCTCGGCCGCCCCCTCGACCGCATGCTCCAGGACGCCCAGCGCGGGCCGGACGAATCCGACCCCCTGGCCGCCTACGAAGCCGAGTTCGCGGGGGTCGACGGCGAGGGCGGGCAGGCCTCCGACGAGTTCGGCCACCCCATGGACGAGGCCTTCCACCGGCTCCTGCCCGACATGTCCGAAGACCCCGAGCAGGCGCGCACGCTGCGCGAGATGACCCAGGACTCCCTGGCCTCCGTGAAATCCGAACAGCTCCTGGTCTTCTACCGGTCGGTGACGGCCTCCACCGATCACGTCTGGGTCGGCAACGAAGACATGCCCGCCTGGATAAGCGCCGTCAACTCGATCAGGCTCGTCTGCTCGGCGAGGCTGGAGATCACCGACGGAGAGTCGGCCGAGGACGTCTACAGGCGGGCCCAAGCCCTCACGGGCCTCTCGGACGGCGGAGAGGGCCGGGAGATCGACAACACGGAGGATCTTCTGGCGGTCCTGTACTCGATGCTCACGTGGTGGCAAGAGTCACTGCTTGCTGCGGTGAGGAACAAGCAGCTGCGCGGTTAAGCTCGCTCTATGGATTCTCGGCCGATCGGCGTATTCGATTCCGGGGTGGGCGGCCTGACCGTGGCCCGCGCCATCATCGACCAGTTGCCGGATGAGTCGGTCCTCTACATAGGCGACTCCGCGAACACCCCGTACGGCCCCAAACCCATCGCGCGCGTCCGCGAACTGGCCCTGGGCATCATGGACCGCCTCGTGCAGTCCGACGTGAAGATGCTGGTCATCGCCTGCAACTCCGCGTCGGCCGCCGTGCTCCACGACGCGCGCGAACGCTACCAGGTCGGCCACGGGATCCCCGTCGTCGAAGTCATCCAGCCGGCGGTGCGCCGCGCGGTCGCCGCCACCCGCAACGGCAGGATCGGCGTCATCGGCACGGAGGCGACGATCGGATCGGGGGCCTACGACGACGCCTTCGCCGCCGCCCCCCACCTGGAGCTGACGACGGCGGCCTGCCCGGCCTTCGTCGAACTGGTCGAGAAGGGGATCACGGCCGGCCCGCAGGTCCAGGAGGTCGCCGAGCGCTATCTGGCCCCCGTCCGCGAGAGGGGCGTCGACACCCTCGTCCTCGGGTGCACCCACTACCCCCTCCTGGCCGGGGCGATCTCCTACACGATGGGGCAGAGCGTCACCCTCGTCTCCTCCGCGGACGAGACGGCCCGGGACGTCTACCGCCGGCTCGCCGTGGGCGAGGCCTTCGCGCCCCCCGGCTGCCGGCCCAGCCGCCGCTTCCTGACCACCGGCGACCCGGCCTCCTTCGGCGAGCTCGCGCGCCGCTTCCTGGGGCCCGAGGTCGGCTCCGTCCACTCGGCGCGGGAGATTAGCCGCAGTGACCTGAGCTGCAGTGACCCCGGATCGCACCGACAGCCCGACTCCGTCCCCTCGACGCAGGAGATGAAGCGGTGAGGATAACCATCGTCGGCTGCTCGGGCTCGATGTCCGGGCCGGCGTCAGCGGCTTCGTGCTACCTCGTCCAGGCGGATTCGACGGACGAAGCCGGCAGGACCCGGACGCACTCCCTGGTGCTCGACCTCGGCCCGGGCGCCATGGGCCGGCTTCTGAACTACCTCGACCCGGCGGACCTGGACGCCGTCGCCCTGTCCCACCTGCACGCCGACCACTGCACGGACATCGTCGGAATGCAGGTGTACAGGCGCTGGATCCCCGGCGGCCCCCTCGACCGCATCCCCGTCTACTCGCCCCAGGACGGCCTGGCCCGGACCCGCCAGATAGGGGGCGACCCGCAGGAGGAGACCTACGCGGGCGAGTTCGACTTCCACACGATCGGCCCGGGCGACGTCGTCGAGGTCGGCCCGATGCTCGTCGAGGCCTTCGAAGCCGAGCACACGGTTCCGGCCGTGGGGTTGCGCATCATGGGGCCCTCCGAATCCGACCCGAGGGCCGAAGCCGCCTTCGCCTACACGGGCGACACCGACCTGTGCGACACCGAGGTCGAGATGGCGCGCGGGGTCGACCTCCTCCTGTCCGAGTGCGCCTTCGAAGACGGACGCGACACCGTCCGCGGCGTCCACATGGTCGGCTCGCGCGCCGGGGAACTGGCGAGCCGGGCGGGCGTCGGGCGACTGCTGTTGACCCACCTCCAGCCGTGGACGGACCCCGAGACGGTCCGGCGCGCCGCCGAGGGCGTCTTCGACGGCCCCGTCCGCTGCGTGAAGCCGGGGGAGACCTACCGCGTCTAGCGCCCCGCCTTGGTAGTCTCGTAGCCATGAACACCTGGATTCGCGCCGACGGGCGCGCCGCCGACTCCATGCGGCCCGTATCCATCACCCGCCGGTGGCTCGAGACGGGCGAGGGCAGCGTCCTCGTCGCGTTCGGGCGGACGACCGTCCTGTGCGTCGCCTCCCTGACCGAAGGGGTGCCGCGCTGGCGGCGCGACTCCGGCCTGGGATGGGTGACGGCCGAGTACTCGATGCTCCCACGCGCCACGGGCGAGCGCTCCCAGCGCGAATCGGTCAAAGGCCGGATCGGCGGGCGCACCCACGAGATCTCCCGGCTCATCGGCCGGTCCCTTCGCGCGGTCGTCGACATGAGGGCGCTGGGGGAGAACACGATCCAGCTCGACTGCGACGTCCTCCAGGCCGACGGCGGCACTCGCACGGCCTCGGTCACCGGCGCCTTCGTCGCCCTCGCCGACGCGGTGGACTGGGCGGTCGGAAGGGGGATCGTCGTGCCCGACGCGACCAGGCCGGTGCTCGGCGACACCGTCAGCGCCGTCTCCGTGGGGATCGTCGACGGCACCCCCGTGCTCGACCTTCCCTACGAGGAAGACTCGCGCGCCCAGACCGACATGAACGTCGTCGCCACCGGAAGCGGCGCCTTCATCGAAGTGCAGGGGACCGCCGAGCACGCGCCCTTCAACAGGGGCGAGCTCGGCCAGCTCCTCGACCTGGCCGAGAGCGGGACGGCCAGGCTGTCCGCCCTCCAGCGCGAAGCCCTGCACCGGGGGGATCCGATCGACCCGCGCATCGTCGGCGGCCCGAGCCTGACATGACGGCGACTGCGGCGGAGCCGCCCGCCAGCGGATACGAGGCCGCGCCCGGCCTCGGCGGCGCGGCGGCGAGGGCGTCCGGACCCCGGCCCGACGCAGGCCGGCGGATCGTCCTGGCGACGAGGAACCGGCACAAGGCCGAAGAGCTCAGGGCGATCCTCGCCCCCCTCCTGCCCGGCGTGGCCCCCGGCCGGATCCTCGACGCGGGGGGCTTCGACATCCCCGAGCCCGTGGAGGACGCCGTCACCTTCGCCGGGAACTCCCTCATCAAGGCGCGTCAACTGGCCGAGGCGACCGGGCTCGTCGCGCTCGCGGACGACTCCGGCCTGGCCGTCGACGTCCTGGGCGGCGCCCCCGGCGTCTTCTCGGCGAGATGGTGCGGCGTGCACGGCCGGGACGGCGACAATCTGGAACTGCTCCTCGCCCAGCTGGCCGACGTGCCCGAACGGCACCGGGGCGCCTCGTTCGTGTGCGCCGCGGCCATGGTGACGCCCGACGGGCGGGAGTACGTCCGCGAGGGCCGCATGCGGGGCAGACTGCTCGCCGAGCCCCGCGGCGCGAACGGCTTCGGCTACGACCCGATCTTCGCGCCCGAGGGCTACGACGTATCCTCGGCCGAGCTGCCGCCCGGCGAGAAGGACGCGATCTCCCACAGGGGCAAGGCCTTCCGGGAGCTGGCCGGCCTCCTCCGCGCCGAGCTGGGGGTCTGAGGCGCCGGGCCCCTCAGATGGCGCCCATGTGCGCCAGGGCTTGCCGCAGCAGCACGGCGTGGGCGGGGATGAGCTCCGCCTGGAGGTCGCGGGTGCGGGCCTCGCCGGGAGTGAACCACGTGAATTCGAGCGAGGCCGAGCCGGGGTTGCAGTCTCCCTGCATCGGGATGGCATAGGCCAGCGAGATCGCGTGCTGCCGTTCGTCGTACCACCCCTCGCCGGGCGTGGGGAAGTACTCTCCGACCGTGAACGGCGCGATCGAAACCGGCAGCTGCGGCAGGGCCACCGGCCCCAGATCCTTCTCGATGTGCCGCAGCAGCGCCTCTCGAACCGACTCGTGGAAGAGGATCCGGCCCGACGGGAAGGCCCTGCTGATCCCCTCGTCGTCGGCGCACAGGAGCATGCCGACGGCTTGGAGCACGCCGTGCTCGTCGACCCGGACGGGGACGATGTCCACGTAGACCATGGGAACCTTGTGCCGGACGTATTCGAGGTCCTCGGGGGACAGCCAGGAGCCTATGGAGTCGGAGTCGATTTCGCTCATGGATTTCAGTGTGCCAGCCGCGCGGCCTCGCATGCCAGGTGCGCTGTGCCACGGAGCCGCGGATTCGCCGCCCTCCCGGCCGCGGAGGGTTCGGCTTTTCACGCCGGGTGAACTTCGGGCGCCCTGCGCGGGGCGGATCCAGCGGGGTGAGGCATTCGACCGCCTCCACGCCGGTGCGGAGGCGGGCCGCCGACCGGCGGTGCCCGGGTCGCCGAGGAGCTCGTGCGGCGCGCCGCCGACCGGCGACCCGGGGCCGGACCCGACCGACCCCGCCGGTGGGGGTGGAGTCGACGACCGCACGGCCACTGCGAGCCGGGGCCGGACTGGAACCGTTACACTGGAGGGGCCCGGAGACGGGCGCCATGCGCGAGTGGCGAAACTGGTAGACGCGCCAGATTTAGGTTCTGGTGCCTTCGGGCGTGTGGGTTCGAGTCCCATCTTGCGCACCGTGCGATCCCCGCCTTCCTCCGCCGGAGACCGCGGCCGGGGAAAGCGGGAGGCAGGCGAAAGGGATGGCATGCAGGAGATCGAGGCGGCGGACGCCCCGCAGTGGAAGCTGTCGCGAGTCAAGGACATCTTGCGCGGCGGCGGCAGGAAGGCGATCGTCGTCGACGACGAGGAGAACATCGTCGACGCGATCGAATACGGCGTGCAGATCGAGGAAATCTACTGTTCGGAGGGCTATCGCCCCGAGATGGAGGCGACCGCGGAGATCCTCCGCCCCTACGAGACGTTCCGCCTCGCGCCCGCGACGCTCGCGCGCCTCTTCAAAGCCGAGAAGAGGTCCCGGATCTTCGCCGTCGCCAAGGCCCCCCGACGCCGCCGGCTCGAAGACCTGCGCGGCGCGGACGGCGACGTCGTCGCGCTCGACGGCGTCCGCCTGCTCGGGAACATCGGCGCGATCGCCCGGACGGCGACGGCGTTCGACGCGGCCGGCCTCGTCCTGCTCGACAGCAACCTGACGTCCGTCTTCGACAGGAGGCTGACGCGGGCCAGCCGGGCCCTGAACTTCGCGCTCCCCATCGTCCTCGCGGACAGGCGGGAGTTCCTCGCCTTCGCCGAGGACGACGCCCGGCCCGTCGTGCTCCTGGACCGGGGAGGGGCCTGCACCCTCGAGCGGAGCCTGTCCGCGCCGCACCCCGTCGCCCTGGTGATGGGCAGCGAGCGGACGGGGGCGTCCGAGGAGATCGAAGCCGCCGCCGCGGTCCGGTGCGAGATCCCCATCTCCGGCAGGGTGGAGTCGCTGAACGTGTCCGTCGCCGCGGGGATCGCGCTGTACGCCAGGAGCCGCGCGAGACGCGGGTGACGGCCCGGCGCCGTCCATCCCGGCCGGACTGGGAGCGCCCGGGAGCCCGTCCCCGCCCGGCGGAGGCGCGGCCTGCGATCAGCCCTCGGCCTCGATCGCGGCCCGGATCCGCTCGACCGGCATCGACGCCCCCAGCCATATTTCCTCGGCGACGGCCGCCTGCCACAGGAGCATGCCCAGCCCGCCGATCGGCCGCGCCCCCGACCGGGCGGCCAGTGCGAGGAGCTTCGTCTCGCGCGGATGGTAGACGGTGTCGACGATCGCCTGACCGGGGCGCATCCACTCCGCCTCGACGTTGGAGACGCCCTCCAGCGGGGCCATCCCCGCGCGGGTCGCGTCGACGACGATGTCCGCGGCCTCGACCTCGGCGGCCAGGGCGGCCCGGTCGGCCGCGTCGGCGAACGCCATGTCCGCCCCGGTTCGGTCGGAGACGGCCGCTACCCTCTCGGCCGCCGCCGCGAAGGAGGCATCCCTGCGCTTGAACACGGCGATGCGGGCCGCGCCGTCGAGCGCCGCCTGCGTGAAGGCCGCCGAGCCGGCGCCCCCCGCGCCGATGACGACCATGCGCGAGCCCGCGATCTCGAAGCCCTCCTCGGCGATCGAGCGCAGCAGCCCCGCCCCGTCCGTGTTGTGGCCGACGAGCCGGCCTCCGGCGCATTCGACGGTGTTGACCGCGCCCATGAGCTCGGCGGCGGGCGACAGGGCGTCGAGGTGGTCGACGACGGCGGCCTTGCACGGCATGGTCACGTTCAGCCCGGCGTACCCCAGCGCGCGGGCGCCCGCCACCGCCTCGCCGATGCCGTCCGCCTCCACGTCGTGGCACAGGTAGACGTAGTCGAGGCCGAGCTGGGCGAAGGAGGCGTTGTGGATGGCTGGGGACAGGGAGTGCCCGACCGGCGAGCCGAGGAGGGCGAAGACCCCGGTCCTCCCGGACATGGCGTTCGCGGTCATGATCGGCCGCCCCGCCGCGCGCCGCGCTTCCTCCGCCCGCCGCCGGCCTGCGGTCCGCGAGCGTCCCGGTAGAGCCCGTCCACGGTGGAGGCGTACCGTCGCAGGACCTCGTCCCGCTTGACCTTCATGGACGGGGTGAGCAGCCCGTTGTCCTCCGTGAAGTCGCCGGGGACGATCACGAACTTGCGGATCGACTCGGCCCGCGAGACCTGGGCGTTCGTCCGGTCGACGGCCCGCTGGAGAGCCTCGAGGACCCTCGGATGCCCGGCCGCCGAAGCGGCGTCCATGCGCGGCAGGCCGTGGTTGCGCAGCCACCCGGGGAGCATCTCGGCGTCCAAGGTGACGAGGGCCCCCACGAAGGGGCGCCCGTCGCCGACGGCCACCACCTGCGAGACGAGCGGATGGCCTCGCAGTCTGTCCTCCAGCACGGCCGGGGCGACGTTCTTCCCGCCCGCGGTGACGATGAGCTCTTTCTTGCGGCCTGTGATCGTGGCGAACCCGTGCTTGTCGATCGTCCCGATGTCCCCCGAGTGGAACCAGCCGTCGCGGTCCACGGCGTCCGCCGTGGCCTGCGGATCGTTGCGGTACCCCCGGAAGATGTGCGGGCCCTTGAGGAGGACCTCTCCGTCCTTGGCGATCTTCACCGCGCCGGCGGGGATCGGCTGGCCGACCGACCCCATGACGACCCTGCCCGGCCGGTTGGCGGCCGCCGGGCCGGTCGACTCCGTCAGCCCGTAGGCTTCGATCACCGTCAGGCCGATGCCGCGGTAGAAGTGGCCGAGGCGCTTGCTCAGCGGGGCGCCCGCCGATATGGCGAAGCGGCAGTCGGGCCCGAGGGCCTGGGTGAGCCTGTCCCACACGAGGCTGCGGGCGATTTCCCGCTTGAGGCCGAAGACGGGGCCGTGGAAGGACTTGCGCGAGTTGTCGACGGCCACTCGGGCGGCCCATCGGAAGGCCTTCAAGCGCATGCCCCGGGTCTTCGCCTCTGCGGCGTTGTAGACCTTCTCCAGGACCCGGGGGACGCACAGCAGGGCGGTCGGGGAGAAGGCTTGGATGTCGGCCAGGAGGTTGCGCACGTTCGGCACGTGTCCGATCCGCCCTCGCCCGGCGATCGCGTAGACGAAGACGATGCGCGCCATGATGTGGGCCAGGGGCAGGAAGAGGAGGACCCGGGCGTCGGGCGTGTCGATGACCTCGCGCTCGGAGACGAGGATGTTGAGCGCGGAGGCCACGAAGTTTCCGTGGGTCAGCTCCACCCCCTTCGGATTGCCGGTCGTGCCCGAGGTGTAGATGACCGTCACGAGGTCGTCGCTCGTCAGGGCCTCCTTGCGTTCGAGGACCTCCGACTCGGGCACGTCCGCCCCCGCGGCGTAGAGCCTGGTCATGCCGTCGGCGTCGTAGACGACGCTCGCCAGCAGTCCGGGGGTGCGGACGCTCTCGACGAGGCCGGCGTGCGCGGCGGTGTCGGTCAGGACCAGGCGGACCGCGGAATCGGCGAGGATCCAGCGGATCTGTTCGGCGGAGGCACTCTCGTAGATGGGGACGACGACTCCGCCCGCATACTGCACGGCCATGTCCAGCAGGCTCCACTCGTAGGAGGTCGCGCCGAGGATGGCGACGGTCTGCCCCGGCTGCAGCCCCATCCCGACCAGGCCGCGCGCCGCGCGGATGACGTCCTCCTCGAACTCTCCGGCGCGCACCTCGACCCAGGCCGCGCCCAGCTCCGACCGTCGCTCGACGCACACGTCGTCGGGCGTGCGCGCGGCGCGGCGCGACAGCAGCCACGGGACGGTCATGGTCTTCTCGATGGCGGCTGCGGGTTTGTCGGACCAGGATCCGTCGCGATGCCTCTTCACGTGTCCTCCAGACGTTCTCGGGCGGTGTATGTCAAGGGTAACCCGCGTGGGCGCGGGTGGACGGACGATCGGCTCGGAGCGAAGAGCCTGGTGGGCCGTCGGGCCGGATGCGTCCCCGGGATGAGAGGCCAAGTAGGATGGCATCCATGAAAATCGCACGTCTGGGGCTCGACCGGGGGCCCCGCTACGCGGTCCTCGACGAAGACTCCGACGAGTTCGTCCTCCTGTCGGACGACCCCCTGTTCGGATCCGTCACGCCGACGGGCCGGCGTCTGCCAGCCGACCGGGCCCGCCTCGTCTCCCCCATGATCCCGCGATCCAAGGTCGTCGGCTTCGCCGGAACCTACGACGAGGAGCCCTGCGCCGCCCCGGCCGGCCTGACCGTCTTCCTCAAGCCGAACACGGCCGTCATCGGCCCGGGCGACCCCATCGTCCCGCCGGCCTTCGCCGACCGGCTCGCCCACGGGGTCGAACTGGCCGTCGTCATCGGCAGAGTGGCCAAGGACTGTCCCGTCGAGCGGGCCGGCGAGGTGATCTTCGGCTACACCGTCGCGAACGACGTGACGGCGCAGACCCGGGACGTCGCCTGCGCCAAGGGCTTCGACACCGCCTGCCCCCTCGGCCCGGTCATCGACACCGCTGCGGACCCCGGCGACCTCGCGCTCACCTCCCGGGTCGACGGCCGAGAGCGCCTTTCCGGCAGCACCGGCCAGCTCGCCTTCTCCGTCCCCGAGCTCGTCTCCTACGCCTCCTCGATCTTCACCCTGCTGCCGGGGGACGTCATCCTCACCGGGTCGCCGCACGGCCGCGGAGACGTCGAGCCGGGTCAGACGGTCGAGGTCGAGTGCGAGGGCATCGGGGTCCTCCGCAACCCGGTAGCACGGCGATAGGGAGAGACCATGGCGCACGACACCGTCCCGGCGGGGGCGCCGGCCGAACCGTACGTGGGTTCGGAGACCGGACCGCTCAGGCAAGTCATCCTCCACCGGCCGGGGCGTGAGATCCACAGGCTCACCCCCTCCAACATGGACGACATGCTCTTCGACGACGTCCTGTGGCTGGAGAAATCCCAGGAGGAGCACGACTGCTTCGCCGAGCTCCTGCGCTCGCGTGGAACCGAGGTCCTCTACCTGACCGACCTGCTGGCCGAGACCCTCGCCGACCCCCGCGCACGCCGGCACCTGATCGGCTACGCGGTCACCGAGGAGAACTGCGGGATCGCACTGGCCGGGGCCGTCCGGGAGTACGCCGAGGCGCTCTCGCCCGCCGAACTGGCCGATCTGCTCGTCGTCGGGTTGACCAAGCGCGAACTTCTCGACGCCGTCCCCGCCCCCGGTTCGGTCACCCTGGCGAGCATCGACGGGGGCGACTTCCTCCTGCCGCCCCTGCCCAACCACCTGTTCACGCGCGACACCTCCTGCTGGATCTACGGAGGGGCCTCCGTCAACGCGATGCGCAAACCCGCACGGCGCTGCGAGGCGATCAACAACGAGACGGTCTACTCCTTCCATCCGCGCTTCTCGGGCTCCCGGCTGTGGAGCGACGGGATCGCCGCGGGCTCGGCCACCATCGAGGGCGGCGACGTCCTAGTCCTGGGCAACCGCTCGATCCTCGTCGGCCTGAGCGAGAGGACGAGCCCGCAGGGGATCGAACGCTTGGCCTCCCGGCTGTTCGCGGGAGGCGAGGTGGACTGCGTCGTCGCGCTCAGCCTGCCCAAGACCCGGGCGCAGATGCACCTGGACACCGTCATGACGATGGCGGACGAGGGCACCTTCCTCAAATACGGCGGGTTGGGGATGCTGCCGTCGCTGACGATCCGACCGGGGGACGGACCCGACGAGTTCGACGTGACGGCCAACCCGCCGGACGGGATGCACGACGCGATCGCCCAGGCCCTCGGCCTGGACTCACTGCGCATCCTCACGCCCTCTCAGGACGTGCCGGCCGCCGACCGCGAGCAGTGGAACGACGGGTCCAACGTGCTGGCGGTGGCGCCGGGGGTCGTCGTGGCCTACGAGCGCAACGTGACCACCAACGACTACCTGGAGGCCAACGGCGTCGAGGTGTTGACCATCCCCGGAAGCGAGCTGGGGCGGGGCCGCGGCGGGCCGCGGTGCATGAGCTGCCCGACGAGACGCGATCCCCTGTAGGCCCGCCTCAGTCGGCTTCCTGCGCTCCGCGGACGCGGTGGGCGGGTGGGCGCGCGCCCACCCGCCCACCGATCGTCGGCCGGTCAGTCGTTGCGGCGGCGCTGGGACGCCAGCACGTGGGATTCGAGGGGCTCGCAGGCCAGGAGGGCCAGGAGCGAGAGCACGATTCCGGCGGTGAGCGCGAAGGCCAGTCGCCTCAGCCCCGCGTCGCTGACGTCGTCCGCGGCCATCAGGAGGGCCAGTCTCCGCCCGAGGAACGCGAAGCTGACCGTCGTCAGCAGGAGCGGTCCGATGATTTGATAGACCCTCGTGAGCCCGAAGACCCTGCGGGGGAAGCCGACCTGGGTGAGGGCCTGGGTCTGCCGCGCCCGGTCGAAGACGCCCGACGCCTGGTTCATAAGGGTCGACAGGGCCGCCACGGCGAATCCGAATCCGATCGTGATGAAGGTGCCGGTGCTCACGTCCTGGCCGAAGACCTTCTGAATGTCGGCGCGCGGGCCGTCGGCGTTGACCTCCGGGATCGAGGCGACGTAGCCCGCGATGAGGCACAGCAGCGCCAGGGCGCTGACCTGCCTCCACGCGGCCTTCGGGTTGTCGATGATGCGCCGGGCGGCCAGCAGGCGGGGCACGGAACGGGTCCGTGTGAGCAAGCGGGCCAGATTCTGGAGGACCCACGGCGCCATGAGCGAGATTCCGCCGATGACGGCTCCAAGGAACAGGGCCATGCTCAGGTAGGTGTTCGCGTCTGTGGTGGAGGGATTCGTGGTCGACCACGCCCAGAAGGCCGCGATGGCCGCGATGAAGGCGATCGGGCGCCAGTACTTGAGCGCGGGGCTGGTCTCGTGGCGCGTCACGCCGAGCGGGGAGATGCGGACCCGCTGGAGGCCGGCCGTCGTCGCGATCACCGTTATGAGGAGCAGCGCGGCCAAGACCAGGAACAGCAGGTAGGCCGGGAGGACCATCTGGGAGGGGGCGATGGGGGTCTTGAGGAACTCGACGCCCCTCCAGGCGGGCAGCGTGGCGAAGTACAGCGCCACGCCGGCACCCGTGCCGATGATCCACTGGACGAGGGTCTCGACGATCGTCATGGCCACGGTCTGGCCGGATGTGACGCCGACCAGTCTGAGCGAGGCCAGGCGGCGCGCCCGGGCTTGGGCTCCCAGGCGCGTGGCCGAGGTGCCGAGGGAGAAGATGGGGATGACGAGCAGCGCCGCCGCGAAGATCCCGAGCGACAGGTACAGGTCCAGGTAGGACCTCTCGCCGTGCGCGGTCGCCAGCATGCTCGCCGTGGGGTGCAGGCTCCATCCGCGGAACATCCAGATCCCGCCGGCGACCGTGAGGGCCATGAGGGCGGAGATGGCGAAGGAGACGACGGCCAGGACGTCGAGCCAGGCGTCCCCCTTGCGGGATTTCAGCCGGGCGGCCGTCAGCGCGGGGGCCAGTTTGAGGGCGGGGTTCATCGCGCGCCTCCCGTCTTGCTGTCGGCGTGGATCCGGCCGTCGCGGATCTCGACGAGGCGCTCGCACCAGGCGGCGACCTGGGGGTCGTGGGTGACCACGACGAGGGTCGCTCCGCTCATCCGGCAGGTAGTCGTCAGCAGCTGCATGACCTCGTGGCCCGTCGCCTGGTCGAGGGCGCCGGTCGGCTCGTCGGCGAAGACGACCGCGGGGGAGGCGGCCAGGGCCCGGGCGATGGCCACGCGCTGGGCCTGGCCGCCGGACATCTCGCCGGGACGGCGGTTCGCCTCGTCCTCCAGCCCCAGGCGCCTGAGCCAGTCGTCGGCCGCGGAGATGGCGGTGCGCCGGGACGCGTCGCTCAGCATGAGCGGGAGCGCGACGTTCTCGTTCGCGGGGAGCTCGGGGACGAGCTGTCCGTCCTGGAAGACGAACCCGAAGTGCTTCAAGCGCAGCCGCGACCGGCTCTTGTCCGGCAGCCCGGACACGTTCTTGCCGCCGAGGCAGATCTCTCCCGAGGTCGGCGTGAGGATGCCCGACAGGCAGTGCAGCAGCGTGGACTTCCCGGACCCGGAGGGCCCCATGATGGCCAGCGCCTGGCCCGAGGGGATGTCGATGTCCACGCCCGCCAGGGCGTGCACGTTGCCGAAGTTCTTGACGAGGGCCCTACCGGTGAGGGCGCGGTTATCTGTGCTCATGCCTCCATTCCACCGTCATCGCGCCGGCCCCGCCATGGCGCTGGCTATCGAAGCGCGGTAGAGCCAGGTCTACCCTTCGACGGGAGGCGGGTGCAGGAGGCGGATGCTGGGAACGGCGGGGCGGCGCCTAATATGGAGGGGTGAACCCCCACTCCCTGGGCGCTCGCGACCTGAGCGAGGCCGAACGCGCCGTCCTGCGGCGGATGAGGCGCGCGAACCTCGTGGCGGGGCTGGGGATCGGATGCTTCGCGGCCGTGAGCCCGTTCGCCCTCTACGCCGCGCTGGGGCTCCTGGAAGGGGCCCTGCCGGTGGACGCCTACGCGGCCGTCGCGATCGGCGTCATCGCGGTGGCCGCGGGGCTGGGCTGCCTCCTCCTGCGGCGGGCCCGGCGGATGGTCCGCTCCGCACTGCTTCGCGGATACGGGGATCTGGCGAGCATGACCCCGGAGGAGGTCGCCGAGCTCACGGAGTCCCGCCGCGAGATCGTCGCCGCCTTCGAGATCGAGCGCCGCCGCATCGAACGCGACCTGCACGACGGCGCCCAGCAATTCCTCGTCACCGCCTCCATGGACGTGGGGGAGGCGAGCCTGCTGCTGGACTCGGCGACGGTCGGCGACCGCGTCGTGCCCGAGCGGATGGCGCAGGTGCGCCGCCTCCTCGACAAAGCCCAGGACGACTCGGAGGCCGCCCTGCGCTCCCTGCGCTCGACCGTGGCGGGCATCCACCCCAAGATCCTCTCGGACCTCGGATTGGAGGCGGCCGTGCAGAGCCTGTGCTCCTCGAGCAGCCTCGACGTCGTGCTGCGCGTCCCGCATCCGCTGCCGGCCATGCCCGAGGGCGTCGTCGCCGCGGGGTACTTCCTCGTCTGCGAATCCCTGACGAACGCGGCCAAATACGCTCCGGGCGTCCGCGTCACCGTCCTTCTGGCCGCCGACGAGTCCCTCCACGTCTCCGTCAGCGACGAGGGCCCGGGCGGAGCCGTCATCCGTCCCGACGGCGGACTGTCGGGGATGCGCGAACGGCTGGCGGCCTTCGGCGGGACGATGGGGCTCGTCAGCCCCGCGGGCGGGCCGACGGTCGTCTCGGCCCGCATTCCGCTCCTGCTGCTGCGGGGCGAATTCGGAGTCGTCCCGCCCGCTGGGCATCCCGCCGGCCCGCCGGGTGCGGCCGGGGGAGAACGCCTGGCCGGCTCCCAGCCGGCCGATGCCGCATACGAACGCGAGGAGAGGGAATGAAACTGATCGTCGCCGACGATTCCGCGCTGTTCCGGGAGGGGATGGTCGGCCTTCTCGAACGCCAGGGCCACGAGGTCCTCGCCCAGGCCGCCACGGCCCCGGAGCTTCTGGCCGCGGCCGCCCGGCACGCCGCCGACGTGCTCGTCACGGACGTGCGCATGCCCCCGGGCATGGCCGACGACGGTCTGCGCGCCGCCGTCGAGCTGCGCGAGGTCCAGCCGGCGACGGGGATCATGGTCCTGTCCCAGTACGTCGCCCCGGCCTACGCGACCAGGCTCTTCGAACCCGCGGCCCCGGCGGAGGGCGTCGGCGGACTCGGCTACCTCCTGAAGGACCGGGTGGCGCGCGTCGCCGATTTCATCCGGTCCCTCCAGGTCGTGGCGGCCGGGGGTGTGGTCGTCGACCCCGAGGTCGCCGCGTCGCTCGTGCGCGGGGGCCCCTCCCGGTTCGCGGACCTGACCGCCCGCGAGGTCGAGGTGCTCGAGCTCATGGCGCAGGGCCTGTCGAACCAGCAGATCTGCCGCAAGCTCTTCCTGTCTTCGGCGGCCGTCTCCAAGCACGTGGCCAACGTGTTCTCCAAGCTCGGAATGGCCCCGGGGGAGGAGAATCGGCGCGTGCGGGCCGTCCTCGCCTACCTGACGGAGACCTCCCTGCGGTGAGGCGGCATCGCGAGCCGTTGCCGGTTCGCGATGAATCCCCGGCGGCGCTCGGATCCCGCCTCAGCGGGCCTCTGTGAACTCGACGTGCCTGCGGACGACGGGATCGAACTTGCGCAGCGACATCCGCTCGGGATCGTTGCGCCGGTTCTTGCGCGTGACATAGGTGTAACCCGTCCCCGCCGTCGAGACGAGCCTGACGATCGGGCGCGCGTCCTTGCCCTTGGCCATTCAGATCCTCTCTCCGCGGGCGAGCATGTCGGCCACCACGGCGTCGATGCCCCGCTTGTCGATGGTCTTCATCCCCTTGGCGGACACGGTCAGCCTCACCTTTCGCCCGAGCGAGGGGACCCAGTACGCCTTCCTCTGCACGTTGGGATCCCAGCGGCGGCTCGTCCGCTTGTGCGAGTGCGAGACCGCCTTGCCGAATCGCGGTTCGCGGCCGGTGACCTGGCAGCGGCGCGACATCAGCCCTGCCGCCCTTTCATCCGGGGATTGGCCTTGTTGACGACGTAGAGGCGTCCCCGGCGCCTGACGACCTGGGCGCCGGGCTGATTCTTCAGGCTTTTGAGCGAGGCTCTGACTTTCATGAGGGCATTCTAACGAGAATGAGAATTATTCTCAAATAGATGGGCTAGCGTCCCGTCTCCGCACTCGCGCGCCTCGCGGCTATCCCGCGAGGACGTCGCGGCGCCGATAGGCCAGGAAGGCGGCGACGGCCGAACCCGCCACGCCGAATGCGAGCAGGCCCACGGCCTGGGGGACGTGCTCGACGTGTCCGGGGGAGAAGGACCACCCCAGGAGCGTCGAGTCGAGCATCCACTTCGGCAGGTTGAGGATCCCGCCGAACCACGACAGGGCGAACGACCACCCGACCGCCGCCCACGCAGCGGCGGTCAGCCTCCGGGAGGCCGCATAGAGCAAGCTGCCGAAGCCGATGGCGAAGACGGCCGCGGGCCACTGGGTGACGGTTCGCCAGGCGGCCTCGCGCCCGGACGTCCAGTCGAGGGAGGCTCCGACCGTGACCGCGAGGGCCGCCGCGCCCGCGGCCGACAGGATCGCCGACTCGACCGCCGCGGCCGCCGCCTGGCCCGCCAGGACGTTGCGGCGGGACGCGCCGCTGGCCAGTTCGACGTCGAGGATCCCCCGCTTCTCGGTCTCCGCCAGGGAGGCCATCGCGGAGACCGCCTCGCACATGACCAGAATGCCGACGATGATCGAGAAGATGGAGACGATCTTCTCGGTCACGTCGCCTCCGGCGCCCATCTTCCCGACGAGGTCGCTGTAATTCGAGTTCTTCTTCGTCAAGGTGACGAAGGATCCCGCCATCGATCCGACGAGCGCCGCCATGGCGACGACGCCGGCGAACCATCCGGTGAGCCTGCGCCGCCCCAGCCGCAGGGACAGGGAGAAGACGCTCTTCGCCCGCAGGCGGGCCTTCGAGCGCCTCGCCGAGCGCAGGTAGGCTCCGTGCAGCTCCCGGCCGGCGTACAGGCGCCAGGCCAGGGCGGAGAAGGCTCCGACGATCGCGGCCATGGGGATCGCGAGCACCAGTCGGTCGTCGGTGAAGGGGTGGAGCGGCTCCTTCCAGCCCAGGGGCGTGAGCCACTGGAGCCACCGCTGCTCACTGGATTCGGCCGCCATCTTCACGGCGAAGGCGAGGAAGAGGACGAGCAGGGAGAGCCGGCGCGCCCCCACGGCGTCGTCGGCGAGCTGGGAGGCCACGAGCGCGACCGCCGAGAACGCGCAGCCGACTAAGAAGATCGCGACCCCCAGGCACACGGATCCCGTCACGGAGACCTCCGAGAACAGCGGCGCCTGCACCGCGAGGACGAAGCCGCACCCCGCGCCCGCGACGGCCGAGAAGGCCGTCCCCATCGCCGCCTGGACCGCGAACACGGTCGCCCGGCTCACCCCGGTGCCCTCGACGAGCTCGCGAAGGCCGTCGTCCTCGCCGCGGCGCCCGGCCGTCGTCACGATGAGCAGGGCCGCGACGGCCGTGAGGACCATGATGATCATCCCGGACTCCCACTGGATCGCTTGGCCGATGGTCCCCGGCTGGGGGATCGTGCCGAACAGCAGCCGGGTCGCGCCGTTGGAGTTCATCATCTCGATGACGGACCGGCGAAACTCCATGCTCCCCAGGTTCTTCCGGTAGGCGTTCGGCAGGAGCGCCAGGATGAGGTAGAAGGAGCCCGCCCAGGCCGCGAACGCGAACCGCTGGCGGCGCAGAGCGACCCGGAAGAGAGTCGTGAAATCCCGTGCGTTCATCGGACCGTCCCTTCGTAGTGGCGCAGGAAGAGGTCCTCCAGGCTCGCCGCCGTGCACGTGATGTCCGCCAGCCCCGCTGAGACGGCCGCGCCCAGTACGTCGGGCACGCGAGAGGCCCCGGCCTCCACGAGGACGTCCCCCTCGTCCCTCGATGCGTCGATCCCCGCCGCCTCCAGGCTCTCGACGAGGGCGCGCAGCCGATCCTCCTCACCCCGCACGCGTATCTCGCGCGCGCCCAGATGCCTGAGCCGCTCCAGGCTGCCGGTCTCGACCGCCGCGCCGTCCTTGATGATCGTCACGTGCGAGCACAGTTCCTGCACCTCGCCCAGGATGTGGCTCGACAGAAGCACGGTCCGGCCCGCCCGGCTCGCCTGCGCCACGCATTCGCCGAAGATCCGCTCCATGAGGGGGTCGAGCCCGCTCGTCGGCTCGTCGAGCACGAGCAGGTCCACCGGCGCGGAGAGGGCGGCGACCAGCATGACCTTCTGCCGGTTGCCCTTGGAGTACGTGCGGATGGGCTTCGACGGGTCGAGGCGGAAGCGCTCGACAAGCTCGCGCTCGCGGGCCTCGTCTCGGCTCCCGCGCAGGGCGGCCAGTGCGTCGAGGGCCTGTTGGCCGGTCAGGTTGGGCCACAGGGCGACCTCGCCGGGAACGTAGGCCACGCGCCGGTTGATGTCGCGCGCCGAGGCGGACGGGTTCATGCCCAGCACCCTGACCGTGCCCGCGTCGGGGTGGTAGAGGCCCAGAAGGCATCTGATCGTCGTCGACTTGCCCGACCCGTTGGGGCCGAGGAATCCGTGGACGGTTCCCTCCTCCACAGCGAGGTCGAGCGAGTCGAGCGCACGCAGGGATCCGAAGGTCTTGACGAGGCCTTCGACGGCAATGGTCTCGGTCACTGGGGTGTCCTTTCCTTTGACTCTTCTAACTCTCAGTCGGTTCCGGCCCGGTCGACGGCCCGTGTGGGAGCGGTTCCGGTTCGGTCCGGCTCGGCGCCGCCGAGCTCGTTCGGGCTCGGTATCGCGAGCTTCCTCAGGCACAGTTCGATGAAGGCCTGCTGCCTGTCGTCGGGGTAGGCGACTCTCAAGGCGGTCAGGAGGCGCTCCAGCCCGGGCCCGTCGTTGGCTGATGCGAAGGCTTCGGCGAATCCCTGGCCGGCGATCCGCTCGGCGAGCTCGGTGTAGATATCCAGGAAGCGGTCGGCGAGTCTGGCGAGGTCGTCGCAGTCGGCGGCGAAGCGAGCCTGGGCGAACAGCTCGATGGCCTCGGCCGTCTTGGCGACGTCGGCTTCCTCGACGTGGACGCCGACCAGATCCGGCAGCTTGTACGAGGTCCCGCCCAGCGCGGCGAGGACCCGGTCGCGATCGAGGATCTCGATCTGCTCCGGGTCGGTCAGGTGCTCCCGGACTCTGGCGTAGAACTGGTCGAGGGATGCCGGGACGGGGGAGAGCTTCGCCCCGGAGCCGGCGAGCTCCCTCAATCCGGCGATCCGTTCGCGCTGGGCCTTCAGGGAGCGGATCTCCTCGTCGATCCGGGCGAGGGCCGAATCCAGGTCGCCCCGCGCATCCGCTTCCGGCGAGCTGTCGAGGATCTGGCCGACGGCCTTCAGGCTCATCCCCGACTGTGCCAGCCATCGGATGTGCACGAGACGGGCGAGGTGGTCGAAGCCGTAGTCCCGGGGCCGCCCTTCGGGAATGGGGAGCAGGCCGATGCGGTGGTACCAGCGCACCGTCCGCACCGTCGTGTCCGCCAGATAGGCGATCTCGGAGACCTTCACGCCCCCCATCACAGCATGTGACGTCACGTCACGCGCAAGGGGTTCCGTTTTCCTCACCCCGCGAGCGCGCGCTCCATCCGGTTCAGGGCCTCGGTGAGGATGGCCGTGGATGTCGCGAAGATCATGCGGCAGGACGATTCGAAGCCGCGCCCGCAGCTGCGGCCCTCCGTGAGGGTTACGCCTGCGCGCCGCGCGAAGAACTGCGCCGGGGTGAGGTCGCCGAACGCCCCGCGTTCGGCCAGCTGCGCGAAGTCGAGGAAGGCGATGTACGTGCCTTCGACGCGCCCCATGCGCACCCCGTCCCACGCGGCGACGCGCGCCTCCAGGAGATCGCGGTTGCCCGACAGGTAGCCGCGCAGCTGGCGGTTCCATTCGCCCGCCTCCTCGTAGCACACCGCCGCCGTCTGCACGCCGAGGGTCGAGGCGACTGCGCTCACCCCGTGCGCGTGCGGCGCGAAGGCGGCCGCGTCCCCCTCGTCGGCGAAGACGATCTGGGCGCATTTCAAGCCGGGGATGTTCCAGCCCTTCGACGCCGCCACCGCCGTGACGGTGTGCCGGGAGGCGACGTCCAGGGCGCCGTAGACGGCGGCCTCGGCGCCGTCGAGCAGGAGGGGCAGGTGGACGCAGTCCTCGAAGACGCGTCCGCCGGCGGCGTCCACGATGCGGGCCAGCCGTTCGAGTTCGCCGCGCGTCAGGCAGCGACCTGCGGGGTTCCAGGGATTGCACAGGACGAGCAGCTCGGCGCCGCGCGCGAAGGCCGCCTCGATTCCCTCGTAGTCGAGGCGCCACAGGTCGTCCTCGCCCAGGGCGGACGGTACTTCGATGACGTCGCGATCGTGCTCGTGCGGGAGGGTGAGGAACGGCATGTAGGCCGGGGTGGGCACGATGACGGGCGAGCCGGCCGACGTGAACCTGTCGATCGAGATTCGCAGTCCCGTCAGGACGTCGGGCGAGAGGAAGGTCCGCTCGGGGGAGATCTCCCAGCCGAAGTCGCGGGCCCAGGCGATGGTCGCCCCGACGGTCCGTTTCCGCCATTCGTCGGAGACGTACCCGAAGTCTCCCCGGTCCGCGCATCCGACGATGAAGTCCCGCACCTCGGGGGCGATGCCCAGGTCCATCTCGGCGAGCCACATTCCGATGGCTTCGGGATAGTCCGAGGAGTTCGGGAAGGCGGACCACTTCACGGTGCCTGAGCGGGCCATGGCGTCCAGGTCGACGGAGTCGAAGTCGAATTGCCGCATGGCGGAAATCATACGCGTTCACGCCGCGGGCAGGCGCTCTCTGCGGCTGGTCGTCGCGCCTCGGCGACTGGCGCTCCCTCCGTCCTCTCAGGCTGCCGACCCGGCCGGACCGACACGGCCTCGCGATCCGGCGCGAAGGCTTCCGGGCGGCGCCGATACGACGCTCCGCCGCATACGGCCGGCGATCTCGCCGCCGCGAACGCCGCCATCGCCGGCGGTCGCGCCAGACGGCGCCCGGCGTTGCGCGGCTTCGCGAAGCCTCGGCAGGCTCGCGGGCGTTACCCTTGTTACATCATGGCTATCACAACTGCTGCGGGCTCCGACATCCGCGTTCGCTTCTGTCCTTCGCCGACCGGCGCCCCCCACGTGGGAATGGTGCGCACATGCCTGTTCAACTACGCCTATGCGCGCCACGTGGGCGGCACCTTCGTCTTCCGCATCGAGGACACCGACGCCGCCCGGGACTCCGAGGAGTCCTTCGGCGCGATCGTCGACTCGCTGACGTGGATGGGGCTCGACTGGGACGAGGGCGTCGGCGTCGGCGGACCCCACGGGCCCTACCGCCAATCGGAACGCGGAGAGATCTACCGCGACGTCGCCGCGAAGCTCCTGGCCGCCGGCTACGCCTACGAGTCCTTCTCCACGCCGCAGGAGGTCGAGGAGCGTCACCGAGCCGCCGGGCGCGACCCGAAACTCGGCTACGACGGCTTCGACCGCGGCCTGACCGAGGAGCAGAAGGCAGCGTACAGGGCGGAGGGGCGCAAACCTGTCATTCGCATGCGCATGCCCGACGCCGACGTCTCCTTCACCGACCTCGTGCGCGGAGAGATCACGTTCAAGGCAGGATCGGTTCCCGACTACGTCATCGTCCGCGCCAACGGCGACCCCCTCTACACGCTGACGAATCCGGTCGACGACGCCATGATGGAGATCACCGACGTGCTGCGCGGAGAGGACCTCCTTTCCTCCACGCCGCGCCAGATCGTGCTCTATCGCGCGCTCGAGGAGCTCGGAATCGCGAAGTTCACTCCGCGGTTCGGCCACCTGCCCTACGTCATGGGGGAGGGGAACAAGAAGCTCTCCAAGCGCGACCCGCAATCCAACCTCCTGCTTCACCGCGAGCGCGGCGTCATCCCCGAGGGGCTGCTCAACTACCTCGCCCTGCTGGGGTGGGCCATCAGCCCGGACGACGACGTGTTCACGAAGGACGAGATGGTCGCCGCCTTTCAGATCGACGCCGTCAACCCCAATCCCGCCAGGTTCGACGAGAAGAAGTGCACGGCCATTAACGCCGAACACATTCGCCGGCTCGACGTCGCCGACTACGCCTCGCGCCTGGTGCCCTTCCTTGCGCGCGAGGGGATCGTGGGCTCCGACGGGTACGAGGGGTTGACCGAGGCCGAACGCAGGATCCTCGACGCGGCCGCGCCTCTGGCGCAGACTCGGATGCAGCTTCTTGGCGAGGCGCCCGGCCTGCTGCGCTTCCTCTTCGTCGGAGCCGAGGGCGTCGTATACAACGAGAAGGCCGTGGCCAAGCTCAAGGATTCGGCTCCCGCTGCCCTCGCCGGCGCTGCCGAGGCGGTGCGCTCGATGGATTCGCTCGAGCCCGAAGCTCTGAAGGAGGCCCTTGACGCCAAGCTCGTCGAGGGCATGGGCATCAAGCCTCGGCTGGCCTTCGGCCCGCTCTTCGTCGCCATGACGGGCACGAACGTCTCGATTCCGGTGGTCGACTCGATGGCGATCCTCGGGAAGGACGAGGTATTGGCCAGGATCGAGCGGCTGCTGGCGCGCCTGTAGCCCTGCGTTTGCGGGAGGGTCTGGGCTTGGCCGCAGGGCTTGCTCTGGTCTTGGCGGTCAGGCTTACTCTGGCTGTGGCGGTCAGGCTCGCTCTGGCTTTGGCTGCCGGGTCTCTCTTGCTTTGGCAGTCCGGTGCTTGTTCTGGCTGTGGCCGTCGGGCCGTTCTGGTCGCGCGGCGAGTGTGCCTGTAGCCTGGCCTCATGAGGGTGGGACGGCGCACTTTCTGGATTCGCGGGCCCCGGCAGTGGTTTCGCAAACCGCGCGCAGAGCTGCGGCGGCTCCGCACTCGCGAGTACACGGTCCGCAGCGGCATTATGCAGCGCGTCCTAGTCCGCGAGCTGGCATCCGCGCTGGAAAGCAAGGCCAGGCTTTCAGACGGGAGCCTGGCAGCGTGGGCGCAGGGCCTTCCCTCCGTCGAACCCCCGTACTTCGGGGACTCGGCTTCGCGCATGCGCCTCGTTCTTCAACCGCCGCAAGACGGTCTGTTTCGGCGCGGTCAGTCGCCACGGTCTTTTCGGCGCAAGCCGCCTTGGACTCGTTGGCGCAAGCCGCCGTGGTCTTCGATTTCACGTGCCGAGGGGCAGAGCCTCGTCGTCGGCGATTCGGAGTCGTCTTCTTTCGGCGTCGTCGCCCCCGGAGGGCACGCTTCTTCCGATGTCGGCGCCCCCGGAGGCGGCGCTACTTCCGACGCCGATGCCTTTTCCGACGTCGCCCGCTCTCCCTGCGACGGCGCCCACGGGGGCAACGCCCTTCCCGAAGGCGACTGGCGGGGGATCGTCGAGCGCCACGCCGACCGCGTCGCCGCCTGGTGTGAACGCGCACTTGAGGCGGGCGGCGAAGTGGAGCTCGCCCGAATCGTCGAAACGGCGCTGTCTGACGCGACGGTGAGCTACGCATTCGGCTCATACGAAGAAGAGATTTCGATCGACGATCTGTGCGGCGACGGCCCGCGCTCCCGGCTTGACCGAATCGCCGAGCGTTTGATCCGCCTGCCGGGCCTCGAATGGTGGAGCGAAGACTTCGACCCCGCCGTCTACACCTGGCACGAAACGGTTCCAGCCTCGCGGACGCCGACGGGTTCCGGCCCCACGTGGTTTCCCTCCTCCGAGATGGACTGGCAGGTCCTCTTCAGCTACCGCGACCTCCCCGCGAGTCGATTCGACCCGGACAGATGGGAGGACAGCGTCGTCGACGGGCATACGTGCACGGAACAGTGGTTTGGCGACGACGCCGGAGATTGCGACGTCGCCCGGTTGGACCGCGGGTCTCTCGCAGGGGCCGAGGGCGCGCGAATCGTCCCGATCCACAAACCCGAGGACTGGACGCGGCTCGTAGCGCGCTTTCCGGCGCGACTGGCGCCGGAGGTGAAGGCTGAATGGCAGGGCGACGCCGAGGGGCAGATGTACACGGTCGATTGGCAGGCTGCGCGGCGGGAGGTCGACGGCGTCTACATCTCCGTTGCAGGCGCGATCAGATCCGCCTATGCACCCCTGGCCTTGGAGGATGTCGTGGGCGATTCGCACAGCAGACCCCTGACGATGATGACCGGATGGACGCCGGGATCGGTCCTGTGGCTCAACCCACCCCGGGTTTTCTGAGGCGAGCCTTCTGAGGGGCGAGTCGGCTTTGGGCCTTCTGCGGGTCGCCGAAGTCTCCGACGGAAGTGCGAACTGCCCTGTGTTGTATTGGCCTCGTCCCCTGCGCTGCCCGAGTGCTTCGGCACTCAGTGACGGGATGCACGCGCCGTCGTTTTGCCCAACGGCGCTCAATCCAGTAGCCTTTTCTATCTGTCACCAGCGAAAGCCTACGACAACACTGGGGTATGGTGTAATTGGCAACACAGGTGATTCTGGTTCATCCGTTCTAGGTTCGAGTCCTGGTACCCCAGCGGAGCGACGCCGCGGCGATCAAGGCCGCGCTCGACGAGCGGCTCGTCACCGAGATGGCGATGAGGCCGCGCCTGGTCTACGCTCCGCTCTTCGTCGCCATGACGGGCACGAACGTCTCGATTCCCGTCGTCGACTCCATGGCGATCCTCGGAAAGGACGAGACGCTCGCCCGCATCCGGCGCCTGCTGAGCAAGCTCTCGGCCTGACAGGCCCCGCCTGCCGCCGCCTCGGCTCCCGAGCGCCGCCGGTCCGAGTGCACACCCGCCGCCCGGTGAGAGGCGCGGATCCGCGCCGACGCAGGCGCGAACCGAGGGCGCGATCCCCGCGGGGATCGCAGTCCGGCTCTCCGGGTGAGAACTCTTCTCGATTTTCGAGCGGTCGAAAGCTACAATGGTCTGCGCACCATTGAGTTAGGGGTGGCTTCCCTTATTACGCCTGGGGTGGTCGGCCGCACCTGACGCTCGACCCGGCGGCATTCGCCGCCGCAATCGAAGGAGATTGTCATCATGTCGCTCATGCGTCGTTTCACGGCGGTGTTCGCCGCGCTGACACTGTGCGCGGGCGTGACCGCGTGCAGCACGTCAGGCTCCGACTCCGGATCGGGCTCCGGCTCGGGATCCTCGCTTCCGGGCAAGGGTCTCAAAGTATTCGCCACCACCGGATACCTCGCGGACGCCGCCAAGCAGATCGCGCCCGGAGCCAAGATCACCACCATGGTCAAGCCGGGAGGCGATCCGCACACCTACCAGCCGACGACCCAGGACATCGAGGCCATGCAGGGCGCCGATCTCGTGCTGTGGAACGGCCTGCACCTGGAGGCGCTCATGACGGACAAACTCAAGGCCCAGGGCAAGAGGGGCCTGGAGGTGGGGGCCGGCGTGCCGAAGGACAAGCTGCTCGACTGGCCCGAGAAGGACGACAAGGGCAACAAGCTCTACGACCCCCACATCTGGAACTCCCCCGAGATATGGCAGAACGTCGTCACCCAGATCGGCGACAGGTTCGCCGAGCTCGACTCTTCCCACGCCCAGGCCTACAAGAAGAACGCCAAGGAGTTCAACGGGAAGATCGCCGACATCGACGCCAAGGCGAAGAAGCGCTTCGAGAGCATCCCGCAGGCCAACCGCGTCCTGGTCACCGGCCACGACGCCTTCAACTACCTGGGCAAGCGCTATGGGCTGAAGGTCCACGCGACGGACTTCGTCAGCTCGGAGGCCGAACTCTCCGCCAGCGAGCTCCAGGAGCTCGTCAACACCATCGTCTCGGCGAAAGTCCCGGCGATATTCGTCGACAATCTGAAGAACCCCCAGGCCGTCAAGTCCCTCAGGGAAGCGGTCAAAGCCAAGGGCTGGGACGTGAGGATCTCCGACAAGGAGCTCTACGCGGACTCCCTGGGGGAGAAGGCTCCGGTGGACACCTACCTCGGCGTCTTCCAGAACAACGTCGACGCCATCACGACGGAGCTCGGCGCGAAGTGACCGACGACGACTGCGCCGTCCGGATCGACGGCCTATCCGTGGCCTACCGCGACGTCCCCGTCCTGCGGAACGTGACCCTGAGCGTGCCCGCGGGGGCCGCCATGGGCGTCGTCGGCCCGAACGGCGCGGGCAAGACCACCCTGCTCAAGGCCGCCCTGGACCTCATCCCGCGGCTGACCGGAGAGGTCCGCTACTTCGGCGAGCGCCTCGGCTCGGTCAGGAACAGGGTCGGGTACATGCCGCAGAGCGTCTCGGTGGACTGGGACTTCCCGGCCACGGTCGCCGACGTCGTCCTCATGGGGACCTACGGGACCCTGAAGTGGGGGCGGCGGCCGAGCCGGGAGTCCAAGCGGGCCGCGGCCGGAGCGCTCGAACGGGTCGGCATGGACGGCTTTGAGCGGCGGCAGATCGGCGAGCTTTCCGGAGGCCAGCGCCAGCGCGTGTTCCTGGCCAGGGTGCTCGCCCAGGACCCCGACCTGTTCCTCATGGACGAGCCCTTCGCGGGGATCGACGTCGCCTCCCAACGTCGGATCATGGGCGTCCTCGACGGCCTGCGGGAGCAGGGCCGCACGGTCATGCTCGTCCACCACGACCTGTCCACCCTCACCCGCATATGCGACCGGGTGGCCCTGGTGAACGTCGAACTCGTCGCAGCCGGGCCGATCGACCGGACCCTCGTTCCCGAGAATCTGCGCGCCGCCTACGGCGGTTCGTCGATGGACTGGGCGGGCGCGGACGGAGGGCGGGAATGATCCTCGACCTCCTGACGGAGACCGTCTACCAGCGGGTGATCGCCGGGACGCTGGTCATCGGATGCACGTGCGGCGTCCTGGGCACTTTCACCTATCTGCGCCGCCAGAGCCTGATCGCCGACGTCATCGGGCATTCCTCGATGCTCGGCGTGACGCTCGCATTCCTCGTGAGCGTCACGCTGCTGGGGATCGACGGGCGCACGATCCTCGTCATCGTCCTCGTGAGCGCGATCGTGGGGGTCCTGTCCGCCCTGCTCACCTCGCGCATCGCCGACACCAGCCGCGTGGGCCCGGATGCGGCCATGGCCGTCGTCCTGGCCGTCACCTTCGGCGGCGGGATGGCTCTGCTCGCCGAGATCAACTCCCGGTCCTTCCCCTCCTCCCGCGCGGGATTGAAGGACTACCTGTTCGGCAACGCCTCGACGGTCACGTGGTCCGACATCCGGGTCTCCGCCGCCTTCGCGGGCGCGGCGCTCGCCGCCCTCCTGCTGCTGTGGCGCGACGTCCAGCTCTTCGTCTTCGACCCCGACGCCGCACGCGTCCTCGGGCGCCCCATCGGACTGGTCGAAGTGACCGTGACGGCGGCCACCGTCGTCGCCGTGGTCATCGGGTTGAAGTCCGTGGGCCTCGTGCTGGTCATCGCATACGTGGTCTTCCCCGCCGTCGCCGCCCGGCAGTGGACGAATTCCCTGGGGGCGATGACCCTGCTGGCCGGCGCCTTCGGGATGGCCGCCTCGGTCGTCGGCGCACTCGTCTCGGTCGGCGCGGGCAGGGTCCCCTCCGGTCCGGTCACCGTGCTCGTGCTCACCGCCAATGCGGCCGTGGCCCTCGTCGCCTCCCCGAAGAGATCCCTGCTCGTGCGGGCCCTCCGCAGGCGCAGCGCCCGGCGCGCGCTGCTGCGCGAGCTCGCCGGAGAGGGCGGCGCCCCGGAGCCTGCGAGCACGCCGCCCGCTCGCCCGGACCCGGCCGAGCGCGAGGAGGCGCTCGGATGACGCTGACCCCCTACGCCGCCGGAGTGCTGGCCCTCATCGCCGTCACGGCCGTGGCGTGCGCCCTGCCCGGAGCCTTCCTCGTGACCTCCCGCCAGTCGATGCTGGTCGACGCCATGGGGCACGCCGCCTTCCCGGGCGTCGTGCTGGCCGCCATCGTCTGGCCGATCGGCTCGCCGCTGCTCGTCCTGGGGGCGGCCGCGCTCGCGCTGGTCGTCGTCGCCTCGGCGGAGGGCCTCTCGCGCACCGGCCTGGTCGCCGGAGACGCCGCCCAGGGCCTGGTCTTCCCGGGCCTCTTCTCCGTCGGCGTCATCCTCCTGTCCACGCGTTTCTCGCACCTGCACCTACAGGAAGAGGCCGTCCTGGTGGGCGACCCCAACGTCGTGGCCGTCGACCGCCTCATCATCGCCGGCAGGGACTTCGGGCCGGTCTACTGCTACGCCATGGGGGCGGTGCTCCTGTTGAACGTCCTCTTCCTGGCCGCGACGCACCGCAGACTCGCGCTCGTCGTCTTCGACCCGGACTACGCCAGGACCCTGGGCGTGCCGGTGCGCGGACTGCGCGGGGCGGCGATGGCCCTCGTCGCGCTGACCCTGACCGCCTCGTTCTACACGGCCGGAGCGGTCCTCGTCATAGCCTTCGTCGTCGTCCCCGCGGCGACGGCCGCGCTCGTGGCGGACTCCTTCCCGCGGTTGGTGCAGGGGAGCGCGGCGATCGCCGCGCTCGTGGCGGTTCCCGCCTTCTTCGCCACGTACTGGACGGGACGCCCGACGTCCTCGTGGACAGCTCTGGCCTACGGTCTGGTGTTCCTCGCCGTCCACGCGGCAGTGCGCCTGTCGAGGAGGCGGAGGCGATCGCGGAGTCTGACGGAGTCGGCGCCGGCGCCTCCCGGCACCTCGGAGTGATGCGTCGCACGCCCGACGACTTGGTCGTGGACGGGGAAATCGGGTAGCCTACATATCTGTCGCCGGCGTGAGCGGGCGAAGCCCTTGGGGTATGGTGTAATTGGCAACACTGGTGATTCTGGTTCATCCATTCTAGGTTCGAGTCCTGGTACCCCAGCCAGCGAAAACGTGGGTTTTCGCCCTGCCCCTATCGTCTAGTGGTCCAGGACGCCGCCCTCTCACGGCGGTAACGCGGGTTCAAATCCCGCTGGGGGTACCACCGCCCATTTCCTCGGAACAAGTCCCGGAGATCTCAAAGATCCCGGGATTCGTCTCATAGGCGGGGAGCGCTGCCTGGTCGATTGCGGGACGAAGTCCGATCAGCGGCTTGGCGTGTTATATGCGATTGGGTAAACTAGATGACTGTGACAGGTCCGTCCTGACGGATCGGACAACGCTCACTTCCTTTCATACAAATGATTTTGAGAAAAGTGGTGTGAAGATGAAGCGACTGACGCACGTGAACGCCGCATTCGCTCTGGCGGCGACCGTCACGGGGCTTTCCACGGGAGTGGCGGCTGCCGACGACACTGGAACCCCGAACCCTTCAGCCCCGAGCTCTTCGAAGCAGTCGGCCGACGCGTCGACCAAGCCTTCCCCGTCGGGCACGACCTCCTCCACATCCGGCAAGGCGGGAGCCACGGCCCAGGGGAAGCATGCCGACGTCTCGGATGACCCCTCAACCACTCCGAACCCCTCCCCTTCGCCGTCCGCGAGCGGTTCCGGCGATCCGAAGCCGTCCAGCCCTTCCACCTCGACGAGCCCGACGTCCCCCAAGCATCGCGAGGATCCGACGGCCCCGTCCAAGCAGGCGCCGTCCAAGGATCCGGGCGGCGCCTCTCCCGTCATCCCCGGCATCCAGAACCCGGTCGCACGCACGCCGAACCCCGGCGCCGTCGCCGTCTCATCGCAGGAGCGGGCCTCCGAGGTCGGCAAGTGGGCGGGAACGCTGCAGTCGGTCGGCAGACCCGGCGTCAACGCCAAGTCGATCGGGACTGCGAACGAGGGGACGATCAACGCGGGCGGAGACGTCCAGGTGGACGTCACCGTCAAACCCGACACGAAACCCGCGAAGAAGCAGGCACAGGCCTCATCCCTGCCGTCGACCGGTGCGGACTCGCTGACCACCGGCGTGGTCGCGGCCTCCTTCCTCGTGGTGGGCGGCGGGCTGCTCGCCTACCGGCGCCGCTTCAACTGACGCCCCCGGGCCGTCGGAGCATTCATCGACGATTCCGATGCCGTGCTCGGCCCCGTCTGCTCGGACGGGGCCGAGCACGTGGAACGTGCGGGGCTCACAGCCTGCCACGCCCCGCCGCTCACCCGAGCGTCGCGGCCTGCGAATCGGCGGAATGGCCCAGGCCCGGCGCCTCGATCACCGGGATTCGGCCCGCGTATTCGCCCACGAGGGCCAGAGCCGCCTCGCGTTGGCCCGCCTCGTCGACGGCGGTGAGCTGACCGACGGCGATCCCGGCGACCTTCCCGAAAGTCCCCAGATGCGCGTGATGCGCCAGGCCGGCGGCGAGAGCCTTCAGCGAAGCGCCCAACGACTCGACGAGGAGCACGCCCCCGGCGAGGTCCGGCCAGTACCGCGTCCCCGCGAGTTTGAGGAAACACCTGAGGTTGCCCCCGAGCCAGGGGAGCGCCTCGAAGGCGTCCGCGTCGCCGTCGGCCCCGGCGAGCGCGGGCCTGATCGTCTCGCCGGCGAGGGCCGCGTCGAGAACGCCGAATCCGCGGTGCAGGCCGGCCATCGCATTCCACAGGACGGCCGTCCGGCCCGTTCGCGCCGCGATCGCGTTGAGGACGCACGTCAAGTCGGAGTACCCGACCACGGGCTTCGGGTTGGCGGCTATCGTCCCCCAGTCGAGGTAGGAGAGGACCTCGTTGGCGAGGTCCCCGCCCGAGACGTCGACGACCGCCTCCACGCCCGGATCGGCGAAGGCCCGGTTGAGCATGCCGGCCCGCCGCCGAGGGTCCCGTCTCCAGCCGTCCGCTCCGAGCTCCCGGATCGCCTCGGCGTCCGGATCGTACCCGGCGGCGGCCAGAGCCGAGACGAGCTCTCCCAGCCTTCCGGCAGGCGGAGGCTGGACGGGATCGGAACACGACACCAACGACAGACGGCCCATGCGCCGATGCTATAGCAATTCGGTGTGGACGGCGGATCAATGATGATACTGGGCGTTCCCCGCATCCGGCTCGTCACCGCGGCCCCGGCCCCTGGCGGCCGGCTAGGAGCGGGCGCCCGGAGCCCCGGCGACGACGGGGGAGCGGTGAGGGCGCACCGGACCGCGCCCGCGCGGCAGGCGCGCCTTCAGCTCAGGTAGTACGCGGCCATGCCCGCGGCCACCACGGCCACGCCGGCGAGCTGGACGATCCCCACGGGCGTCTTCTGGGCTCCGAAGAGGCCGAACTGCTCGATGGTCATCGAGCCCAGAAGCTGGCCGATGAGCACGACCATCAGACTGACCCCCGTTCCCAGCTTCGGAACGAGGCCCGCCATACCGGCGACGAACAGCGCCCCGACGGGGCCGCCGAGCCACATCCACACGGGGCCGGGCTCCTGCCGCTTCGGCCACTGCCAGGTGAGGGCCATGAGGACCAGCAGGAGGAGAGCCCCCGTCCCGTAGGTGATCAGGCCCGAGGAGATCGACGAGCCCAGCGCCTTGTTGAGATTCCCGTTGACCGCGGCCTGGACGGCGGCGTACACGCCCACGAGGACGCCCAGGAACCGCCACACGAGCGCGGGCTTCGCCGAGCCGCGGCCGCGCGCGTAGAAGGCGATGATCATGCCCGCCCCGGCCAGGCAGCCGCCGAGGACCCTCCAGACGGATATCGGCTGGACCGGCGAGTTGAACCAGCCGAAATGGTCGATGAGCAGGCCGGAGACGATCTTCCCGGCCACGGGCAGCACGACGGTCTCCACAGCCCCCACCTTCGGGAAGATGAGGATCACCGTGACGAGGGCGAGCACGCCGAGGGCGCCGCTGGTGTAGGACCACCACGGCGCGTCCGCCCCGGGGAGGACGGGCATCCTGCCGGCCGCTACGAACGCGCCCAGGAAGATGGTGCCGAGCGCGTAGGCGACGAAGGAGGCGGCGAGCGTCGTCCCCACGGAGACCTTCAGCCGGGTGTTCATGGCGCTTTGGACCGGAAGGATGAACCCGACCGCGATCGCCAGCGGGAAGACGAGGACCATGTGGGTGGATGTCATGTCAGCTCCTTCAGCAGGGGGGCCGCGAGGGTCGACCAGCGCCACGCCCGGTCGACCCATCGGCGCCCGGCCTCGCCCATGGCCTTCGCGCGGACCGGATCGTCGAGCATGTACGCGACGGCGGCGGCGCAGGCCTCGGCGCTGCGGCCGGCGGCCACGAGCCCGGTGACCCCGGGCAGGACGGCTTCGGGGGCGCCGCCCGAATCCCCGGCGACGACGGGCAGCCCCGCCGCGTACGCCTCCAGGTAGACGATGCCCAGCCCCTCGATGTCCAGGCCTCCTCCCCGGGTGCGGCACGGCATGGCGAAGACGTCCCCGAGGCTGTAGTGCGCGGCGAGTTCGGCGAAGGGGACCTCCCCGGTGAAGACGATCGACTCCCGCGCCGGGCAGGATGCCGCCAGGGATCTCAGCTTCGCCTCGTAGGGGCCCTTCCCGACGATGACGAGTCTGGCGTCGGGGTGGCCTTCCAGGATCGCGGGCCAGGCCCGGATGAGCGTGTCCTGGCCCTTGCGCTCGACCAGTCGGGAGATGCAGACGACGACGGGCTCGCCCCCGATCCCGTAGCGCTCGCGCAGGGCGGAGCGCCATTCGGAGGAGAAGGCGAAGTCCTCGGGGGCGATCCCGCCCGGCATGCGGACCCTGCGGACGTCGCCCAGGCAGGTCTCCAGGCGCCGCAGCGTCGCCTCCGTCAGGTAGGTGACGACGTCGGCTCCCCGGAAAACGCGTTTGAGGAAGGACCTGGCCCCGGGGATCATCGACCAGCCGATCTCGTGCCCGTGAGTCGTCGAGACGACGCGCGAGGCCCCCGCCGCCCGCGCAGCGCGGGCCATGATCCCCAGAGGCGTCGACGCGCCGAACCAGACGGCCTCCACGGCCCTCTCGCGGATGATGCGCTGCATCGTGCGGCGGACGGCGGGCGTGGGGAGCATCGTCGTCCCCGGATGGCGGATCGTCGTCCACGGCTGCTCGGCGTCGTAGTCGGCGGCGCCTCCGCCCGGCGGGCTCGAACAGTAGACCGTGAGCGCCTCGGGGTCCAGTTCCCCGACGAATCCCTCCAGATAGGTCTGGATCCCCCCTCTGCGTGGCGGGAAGTCGTTGGTGACGAGGAGCGTTCGCTTCACCCCGATATCCTAGCTCCCCGGAGGCGTTGCGATCCACAGCGACCTACGCGAGCGTAGGCCGTGCGGCCGACGATGCGGCGGATGGGACCTCGCCGTCCCCGGCGCGGCGCGCGGCCGCCCCGCGCAATCCCGCGTTGCCCGCCGGCATTCGACGCCGCCGGATCGCCTGGTTCGCCCGCAGCCGGATCGCTCCTCGCAGCCGGGAGCCGTGCCGGCGACCGCCGGCCTACCTGGCTTCCAACCTGTCCAGGATGACCTCCTGGGCTTCCTTCAATCGGTCGATCCGCCGCTGCAGGTCCTCGACCTGGCGTTCCAGCGCCCGGCGGGCCGACGGGCACATGGCGGTCGAGTCCCGCGCGATGCACGGGGTGAGCCGGCGCACGTCGCTCAGGCGCAGGCCGACCGCGAACAGGGCGTGGATCCGCCGGGCCCGTCCGGCCGATCCGGCGGCATAGTCCCTGTATCCGTTGGGCAGCCTGTCCGCCGCCAGGAGCCCGGTGTCCGTGTAGTAGCGGACCTGCCGCACGGACAGCCCCGACAGCCTCGCCACCTCGCCGATGCGCACGCGTCCTCCCTCGCCCTTGACTCTGACATCGATGTCAGAGTTTAGCGTAGCGGATGGCATGCGGAGCAGCCGGATCCCCAGGACGCGGAATCCGGCCCGAACGCCGCTCGGCGGCGAGAAAGGCACAAAATGGCACCCCTGTCCATCCTCTCCTTCGGCGTTATGTTCCTCGTGGGAACCGACACCTTCCTCGTCGCGCCCCTCCTGCCGGAGCTGACGGCGCGCTTCGCCAGCCCGCCCGCCTCGGCGGGGTGGATGGTCTCGGCCTACGCGATCGGCTACTGCGTCACCGCGGTGTTCGCCGGTCCGGTGTCCGACCGCTTCGACCGGCGGCGCGTGCTCGTCGCCGCCCCGCAGGTGTGGGCTGCGATCCCCCAGCTCGTGCCTCCCGGGCGGGTCGTCGCGGCGATGGCCGCGCCGACGGCCGGCCTGACGGTCGCCCAACTCGTGGGCGTGCCCGTGGGAAGCCTGCTCGGCGCCGTCTCGACGGCCGCCCCGTTCCTCGCCGTCGGCGCCGCGGGCGCGGGGACGTCCCTCGCTCTGTGGCTGTGGTATCCGCCCGTGCCGCCGCAGGCCTCGAAGACCCGCGTGATCGCCCAATACGGAGGCCTTCTGGCCGTACCGGCGGCTCGCTGGCGCTTCGCGGCCTACTTCGTCTTCCAGCTCGGCAACTTCGCCGTCCTGTCCTTCGCGCCGACCTGGTTCTCCACGGACTTCGCCCTGGACGCGACGGGGGTCGGCTACGCCATGATCGCCCTGGGCACCGGCAACACCCTGGGCGCACTGGCGGGGCCGCGCATCGTCGCCCGATGGGGGACCGGCCGGACGCTCCTAGGCTGCATGCTCGCCTACCTCGTCTGCTATCCGGCCCTGCCGTGGAGCGGAAACCTGGTCGTGGCCCTCGCCGTCCTGTCCGTCGTCTTCTTCACCGGCGGGACCCTATTCCCCGTGTTCATGGGGCTCTTGCAGTCGCTGACGGCAACCGCGCGGGGGACGGTCTCGGCCCTGGCGAACGTCCTCATGTACGCGGGGAGCGCCGTCGCCGGAGCTCTGGGCGGCCCGCTGATGACCGGCTCATGGGGTTTCGCGGGGATCGCGTGCCTGGTCTGGACGACGACCGCCTGCTCGACGCTCCTGTGGGCCCGATCCGGCGCGATGAGATGAGAGAGCGGGCGGGCGCCCTGAGGCGGCGGACGCTCGCAGGTCGCGGGAGACGGCGCCGGCAGGGTTTCCGCGTGCGGCCTGCGCGGGCGCCGTGGGGAATCCTATCCTGAATGGACCCATTGCGCGCTTCCACGGAAAAGATTAGCCTGCGAAACAAGGACAAAACTACTTATTGTAGCTAATTATTTTAGGAGGATACAATGAGGTTCGTCCGTATCGTAGCGTCGCTGTCGGCATTGTCACTGGGGATAGCGGGGACGTCGGTCGCTGCGGAGTCGTCAGGCCAAGGGGCCGACACCACGTCGAGCGCAACCGCGCAGAAGGCCTACCAAGCCATCGCGGGAGTCGATCGCAAGCTGACCGAGGCGGCCGCCGACGTTCCGGCTAGCACGTCCGGCGCAGACGCGTTGAAGACGACGCAGCGAGGCGTCGGCGTCACAATCCCCACCGACCCCAGATCGGATGTGACGATCGCCGGCCGAAACGGCGCCGTCTCCGTGACGCTGCCGTTCTCCGGCTCGGCGGCGAAAGCCGCCTCGTCGCACTCCGGAACCGTCACCTTCGACAACAAGAACAGCTCGTCCACGACTCCGATCGCACGCGGCGACGGCAGCACGCAGATCAATACCGTGATCAATGACGCAAAGGCCCTGAAACGATACACCTATAAAATGAAGGTGCCGCAAGGAGCGAAGATCGAGCAAAAAGCAAATTCCATCCTCGTGACGAAAAATGGGAAGTTGGTCGCTGGAATCGCGCCCGCCTGGGCCAAGGACGCCAAAGGCAAGAGCGTCCCGACCCACTACGAGGTCAAAGGCGATGCTGTCACCCAAGTGGTCGACCACAGCGACAAATTCACGTATCCCGTCGTCGCCGATCCGTGGTTGGGGGCGGACCTGTTCGAAACATTGGAGACGAACAGGAAAGGCCAGTATGAAGGCCAAGATGTCTATTCGGGCATGCTATCGGCTTGGGGAATGGCTGTCTATACTGGAAGTGGCATCCCCTCAAATATAGTCGTAGGCAATCAAATTATTCGTTACATTGGCTGGGAGGAATGGAAAGACCGTCTTGTCGGCCAGAATCCAGCGGCAACGCTAGAACAGCAGTATGCTTGCCACGTTGCGTATGGATATGCGTTTTGGGGAGCTGGCTTCCATTGGGACCTGGAAGCGGCGCGGCCTTCTAATCCGATGTGGGATCTCCCTGGATACGTGTTGCGGCACAAATGCAACTGGACGCAGGACGATCTGTGGTGGTGATGCAAGAAACTGTAAGTGAAGCATTGTGCCCATATAGTGGTTTTGGCCTGTAGGGCGCCTTTTCCGTTGATCGGCATCGGTATGTGCCAAGAGTTTTTCCGCTTCGCCCGATAACGGGAAGTGCCATCACGATTGCCTCTGTTTGTCTGTTCGGCAGGGGAGCGAAGCCGGATCCTTCGCTCCCCTGTCTTTTGCTTTGCGTCCGCTATCGAGATACTGCCGTTTCGCCGTCGAGATGTCGGCGCTTCGCATGAAAAGTACTTAGATACATGAAAAGTACGTATTTCATGCATTTTTATGCGTCGATGCACTTTTCGCCCGTCTTTTGCGCATGAATTTTGCGGAGTTTTGCGCGCGGGCTTTGTTTGTCCTGTAACGTGTGCCTGCAAGGCCGCGCCGCAGCCGCACCTTCACAGATCCGCGTTGAGGCCCTCGGTCGTCTGCAGGACGTCGGTCAGGCGCTTGGCCGCGGTGACGACGGCGGCGGCGTGCTGGCGGCCGGGCTGCCGGCCCATTCGCTCGATGGGGCCGGAAATCGAGACCGCTGCGATCACCCGGCCCGAGGGCCCCCGCACGGGCGCCGAGAGGGAGGCGACGCCGGCCTCCCTCTCGGCGATCGACTGAGCCCACCCCCGGCGGCGGACCGCCGACAGGTTGGTCGCGGTGAAGCTCGCCCCGTGCAGGCCTCGGTGGAGCTGGTCGGGCTCCTCCCAGGCGAGGAGGATCTGGGCCGCCGAGCCCGCCTTCATCGACAGCGTCAGGCCGATGGGGATCGAATCGCGCAGGCCGATCGAGCGCTCGGCGGCGGCCACGCACACCCTCTGCTCGCCTTGACGGCGGTAGAGCTGGGCGGACTCGCCCGTGTGATCCCGCAGGGCGACCAGCACGGGGTTGGCCGAGGCCAGGAGCCGGTCCTCGCCCGCAGCCGAGGCCAGCTCGCCCAGGCGGGGGCCCAGGACGAACCGCCCCTGCGAGTCCCGGGCGACGAAACGGTGGAATTCGAGCGCCACGGCCAGGCGGTGCGCCGTCGGGCGCGCCAGATGCGTGGCCGTCACGAGCTGGGTGAGAGTCTGCGGCCCCGCCTCCAGCGCCGCGAGAACGTAGGATGCCTTGTCGATGACGCCAACGCCGCTGGCGTTGGCGTCCGACGTCGAAGAGCTGTCCATGGGCTGATACTTCCATCTCAAACCGTGAGATGCAAGTGCGCGGATCGGCGGGGTCGCGTCATTCTTGACGGACACGATCGTACACGGGGAGGTAGCGTCATGGGTGCGACTCTGGCGGAGAAGGTGTGGCGGGACCACATCGTCCAGCGCGGCGAGAACGGCGCCCCCGACCTCCTGTTCATCGACCTCCAGCTCGTCCACGAGGTGACGAGCCCCCAGGCCTTCGAGGGCCTCCGCCTCGCGGGGCGCCCCGTGCGCAGGCCAGATCTGACGCTGGCCACGGAGGACCACAACACGCCGACCCTCGACATCGACCTGCCCATCGCGGACCTCACCTCGCGCGCCCAGATCGAGGCCCTGCGGCGGAACTGCGAGGAGTTCGGCGTGCCCATCTACTCGCTGGGCGACGCCGACCAGGGCATCGTCCACGTCGTCGGCCCCCAGCTCGGGCTTACCCAGCCCGGCATGACCATCGTGTGCGGCGACTCCCACACGTCCACCCACGGCGCCTTCGGCTCGCTGGCCCTCGGGATCGGAACCTCGGAGGTCGAGCACGTCCTGGCCACCCAGACCCTTCCCCTCGCCCCCTTCAAGACGATGGCCATCGACGTCGACGGCGAACTCAAGCCCGGAACCACCGCCAAGGACGTCATCCTGGCGATCATCGCCAAGATCGGGACGAACGGCGCCCAGGGCCACGTCATCGAATACCGCGGAGAGGCCATCCGCTCCCTGTCGATGGAGGCCCGGATGACGATCTGCAACATGTCGATCGAAGCCGGCGCGCGGGCCGGAATGGTCGCTCCCGACGAGACGACCTTCGCCTACGTCGAGGGCCGGCCGAACGCGCCGGAGAACTGGAAGGAGGCCGTCGCCTACTGGCGCACCCTCGCCAGCGACGACGACGCCGAATTCGACACCGTCGTCCACCTCGACGCCGACGAACTGGAGCCCTTCGTCACGTGGGGGACCAACCCCGGCCAGGGAATCGGCATCTCGGGGAGCGTGCCGGAGCCGACCGACATCGCCGACGAGACGCAGCGCAGGGCCGCCGAGGGCGCGATCGAGTACATGGGCCTGACCCCGGGGACGCCGATGCGCCAGATCGGCATCGACACCGTGTTCATCGGCTCGTGCACGAACGGGCGCATCGAGGACCTGCGTGCCGCCGCGGCCGTCGTCGAGGGCCGCAAGAAGGCCCCGGAAACCCGCGTGATGGTGGTTCCCGGGTCGGCGCGGGTGCGCCTGCAGGCCGAAGCCGAGGGGCTCGACAGGGTCTTCCTCGACTTCGGGGCCGAGTGGCGCAACGCCGGATGCTCGATGTGCCTGGGCATGAACCCCGACCAGCTCGTGGCCGGCGAACGCTGCGCCTCCACCTCGAACCGGAACTTCCAGGGACGCCAGGGCCCCGGAGGCCGCACGCACCTCGTCTCGCCGCTCGTGGCGGCGGCGACGGCCGTCAAGGGAAGCCTGGCCACGCCCTCGGACCTGGACTGAGCGGCGAATCGGAAGGAGAGTCCGGCATGGAGAAGTTCACCCGGCACACCGGGATCGGCGTCCCGCTGCGCCGCAGCGCCGTCGACACCGACCAGATCATCCCCGCCGTCTACCTCAAGCGCATCACCCGCACCGGATTCGAAGACGCCCTCTTCGCCTCCTGGCGCAAGGACCCCTCCTTCGTCCTCAACCGGGAGGAGTACCGCCGCGGCTCGGTGCTCGTGGCGGGCCCCGACTTCGGGACCGGCTCCTCGCGCGAACACGCCGTGTGGGCGCTGAAGGACTACGGGTTCCGGGCCGTCCTCGCCCCCAAATTCGCCGACATCTTCCGCGGGAACTCGGGAAAGCAGGGCCTGGTCGCCGGCGTCGTCGCCCAGGAGGACGTCGAACAGCTGTGGAAGATCCTCGAGACCGAGCCGGGCACCGAGGTGACGATCGACCTGGAGAGCCGCACGGCCAGCGCGGCGGGCTTCTCATGCCCCTTCCAGCTTGACGACTACACGCGGTGGCGCCTCATGGAGGGCCTGGACGACGTCGGCATCACCCTCCACAGCGAGGCCGCCATCGCCGCCTACGAATCCTCCCGGCCCGCGTTCAAGCCGACGACCCTGCCGAAGAGGCACCTCCCCGCGGAAACGGTCGTCTCCGCCCGGCCGATCGACCGTCAGGCCCCCCTGGCGTGACGGCCGCCGCGGACCCGCGGCACGGCGACGACCGTAGTAACGTTGCCCACGACCGGCGCCGAGCACGCGGGCCGTTGAAAGGCTATTCTGTAGTGACGCGTCCGCCGGGCGCACAGGGCGGGCGGCCCCGCCTCGACTACACAAGAGGATGAGGAATGGCGAGCAGGCTCCGGATCGTTGGCGGCACTCCGCTTCGCGGCCAGATTACCGTACGGGGGGCGAAGAATCTCGTTCCCAAGGCGATGGTCGCCGCCCTCCTGGCACCCCGGACGTCCACGTTGCGCAACGTCCCCCTGATCCGCGACGTCGACGTCGTCTCCGACCTCCTGCGCATGCACGGCGTGACCGTCGACTACGACCAGGAGGCCGGCGTCCTGGACATCACGCCCGGCCGGATCCACCTGCCGTCCGACCCAGTCGAGATGGATCGCCTGGCGGGCTCCTCCCGCATCCCGATCCTCTTCGCCGGGCCCCTGCTCCACAACCTCGGCGAGGCCTTCATCCCCGACCTGGGCGGCTGCCACATCGGCGACCGGCCCGTGGACTTCCACATCCGGGTCCTCGAGGACTTCGGCGCCGTGCGGGTTCCGGGCCGGGGAGGCATGCACCTCGTGGCCAAGAAGGGGCTGAAGGCCAAGCCCGTCCACCTGCCCTACCCCTCGGTCGGGGCGACGGAGCAGACCCTCCTGGCCGCCGTCAGGGCCGAGGGCATCACCGAGCTGACGAACGCCGCCATCGAGCCCGAGATCATGGACCTCATCGCCGTCCTTCAGAAGATGGGCGCCATCATCTCGGTGGAGACGGACCGGACGATCAAGATCGAGGGAGTCGAGAGCCTGCGCAGCTACTCCCACACCGCCCTGCCGGACCGCATCGAAGCGGGGTCGTGGGCGTGCGCAGCCCTGGCCACGCGAGGCGACATCTTCGTCCGCGGCGCCCAGCAGCAGACCATGACGAGCTTCCTGAACGTCTTCCGCAAGGTAGGAGGCGAGTTCGACGTCGCCGACGACGGCATCCGCTTCTGGCACCCCGGCGGCACGCTGCGGGCCATGGCGCTGCAGACGGACGTCCACCCGGGATTCATGACGGACTGGCAGCAGCCGCTCGTCGTCGCCCTCACCCAGGCGACCGGCATCTCCATCGTCCACGAGACCGTGTACGAGAACCGCTTCGGATTCACCGACGCGCTGGTCGAGATGGGAGCCGCGATCCAGACGTACCGCGAATGCCTGGGCGGCCTGCCGTGTCGATTCGGCCAGCGCAACTTCTACCACTCGGCTGTCATCCAAGGCCCCGCCAAGCTCCACTCGGCCGACATCGAAGTCCCCGACCTGAGGGGCGGGTTCTCGCATCTCATCGCCGCGCTCGCGGCCGAGGGGACCTCGCTCGTCTCCGGGATCGACATCATCGACCGCGGATACGAGCATTTCATGCAGAAGCTCCAGGCCCTGGGAGCCGACGCCGTCAAGGAGTCGTGAACCGGTGGGCCGGGAGCGTCCGCCCCTCCTCATGCGCGTCGTCGCGCCGCTGGCCGTCGGGGCCATGAGATGCGTCCAGGACGTGCGCATCAGCGGGGCGGAGAGGATCCCGGAGTTCGGGCCGGTCCTCGTGGTCTCCAACCACACGTGCCACCTCGACGCCCTGTCCGTGTGCATGGCGCTCTACCGGCGGGGACGTGCGCCGATCACGGCCGGCCGGGCCGACCTGTTCACGGCGCCCGTGCTGGGATGGGCTCTGCGCCGCCTCGGTCAGATACCCGTCTACCGCTCCGACGTGGACCACGTTCCCGCCGACGGCGGAAGCCCCGCCTCCTCGCTGCGCGCCATGTCCGACGCCCTTGCCGCCGGCAGGGCGCTCGTCGTCTTCCCCGAGTCGACCTTCACCCGCGACCCGGACGGCTGGCCGATGCGCGGCAAGACCGGCTCCGCGCGGCTCGCCTTGGCGCACCCCGACGCCGTCGTCCTGCCCGTCGCCCACTGGGGGAACGAGAGGCTCATCCATCCGTGGACGGGCGACATCGGCTGGCGGAGGATGGGGCGCCGCCGGACCCGGCTCGACGTGCGGATCGGCGAGCCCCTCGACCTCTCGGACTACGCGGGGCGGGAGGTCACCCACGAGCTCCTCACGGAGATGACCGAGGCGATCATGGCCGCCATCACGAAGGAGCTGGTCGAACTGCGCCCCGCCGACGTCGCCGCCGGCAGAGGGCCCCGCGAGCGGCGCTGGGACAGGCGCGTGGACGGCGACCCCTACCGCGACGTCGACGCGGCGAACTCCCAAGCCGTCAGGAGGAGGCTCGAACGCCGCGAGAGGAGGCGGAGGGGCCGGCGCTGAGACGCCGCCCCGCACGGCCGCCTGCGCGCCGCGGCTCGCGCGATCACTTCCGCAGGTCGACGACCAGCCGCGTCGGATTCTCCAAGACCATGAGGCGATAGGCCGCATCGGCGTCCAGTCCGACGGTGACGGTCTGGACGCCGCCGCGGGGGAGGCCGACGGACACGCCTTTGATCAGCGTCGCCCCCGAGACGGGAGCGGGCGCGAGGGCCGGCACGGTCTCGCCTTCGTCGGGATCCCTCAGCCCGGCGACTGTCACCCGCAGAAAGCGCCTCCCCGCCAGGCCCGCGGCGTTCCTCCCCGTGAAGCGCGCACGCCACGTGATGTCGCTCGCCCTGCCCGTGTACTGGACGACGACGCGTTCGAAGCCCGGGTGCACGCCCACCCGGGAGGTGTCGGGCATGGCGTGCCCGGCCACGGTGGGGTAGCGAGGCGACTGGGCGTCCCCGGTCGTCCAGTCCGTCTCCGGCTCGATCGCCGTCGAGTCGTCTCCGGGCGTCGCGGACGCGGTCGCGCTCGAGAAAGCCTGCGACGCAGCGGGCTGCGAGCGGGAAGGCGGCGCGGATCCGGCCCCGCCGGAGCAGGCGGGAAGGGCGGAGAGGACCGGGCAGAGGGCCCAGAGGGCCAGGCGGGCTGCGAGCGGCCTCCGGCGGCCCCGAGCCGAGCGGTCCGTCATGCGTGCACGGCCCGCAGGGCGGCGTCGAGATCGCGCCACAGATCTTCGACGTCCTCGATGCCCACGCTCATGCGCAGAAGGTCCTCGGGAACCGTCGGGGCCTCCGAGGGGAAGCGGCGCCGGCGCTCGAAGGAGGACTCCACCCCGCCGAGGGACGTGGCCGGCAACCAGATCCTCGTATGCCTCCCGAGGTCCTCCGCCGCGGCGACGCCTCCGACCGGGCGCACGGTCGCGACGCCGCCGAAGCAGTCCATGAGGCGCGCGGCGCGCTCGTGCTGGGCGTGGGAGGGAAGCGACGGATGGCACACCTCCGCCACGAGGGGGTGCGCGGCGAGCCGCGCGGCCAGCTCGGCGGCGTTGGCCCAGATGCGCTCCATCCTCAAGGCGAGCGTGCGCATCCCCCGCAGCAGGAGCCACGCCTCGAAGGGCCCCGCCACGCCGCCGGACTCGGTCCGCTCCTCGCGGAGGGCCTCGCGCAAGTCCTCCCGGGATGTCACGACGGCCCCCAGGACGACGTCCGAATGGCCAGAAAGGTATTTCGTCGCCGAGTGCACGACGATATCGGCGCCCCACTCGAGCGGGCGCTGGCCGAGCGGCGTGGCGAAGGTGTTGTCCACTCCGACCAGCGCGCCCACGGCGTGCGCCGCCTCGACGATCGCCGGGACGTCGGCGATCTCCAGCATGGGGTTGGTGGGCGACTCGATCCACACCATGCCCGCCTCCGCACCCTCGGACGTGAGCGCCTCGACGACCGCCTCGGTGTCGGCGATGTCGACCTCCCGGACCTCGCCGCCTTCGCGGCGGGCGCGGTCCCGGGCGAGCAGGAGCGAGGCGTGGTAGGCGTGGCGCGGCACGACGACCGGACTGCCCGCGGGAGCCAGGTGAAGCGCGTTGGCGACGGCCGCCATGCCCGACGCGTGCAGGAGCGCAGGGAGGGGAGAGCCTTCGAGCCGGGCGATGAGGCGTTCGGCCGGATGCCAGGATTCGGTGTCCCAGCGGGCGTAGAGCATCGACCCGTCGGGGGCGCCCATGCTGACGTACGTCGAGGAGAGCGTGACAGGGGGATTGACCGGCGCCCCCTGGACGCGCTCGGGCCGGGCGGCCGTCGCCGCGACGGTGTCCGGCGAAAGGTGGAACTCTGTGCTCATAGCGGTAGGCTATCGCCCTAGTGGTTCTCGCAAGTGGAAGGCGACCAGAATATGGCGAAGGTGCGCGTTGCCCTCATCTACGGCGGAGTGTCCGGCGAACACTCGGTGTCCTGCCTGACCGCCGCGTCCGTCATGCGGGCGATGGATCCGGACAGATACGAGATTCTCCCCATCGGCATCCGCCGGGACGGGACGTGGGTTCCGGGAGTCGGGGATCCGGATCGGCTGGAGGCCGCGGGCTTCACGGGCCAGGTGGCCTCGCGCGACGAGCAGGTGCTCATCGAGCTGGCGGGGGAGCACCGCGCCCTGCTCGCCCCTCGCGGGCGCGACGACGGGGCGCTCGCGGCGCTGGGGACCATGGACGTGGTCTTCCCCCTGCTGCACGGGCCCTTCGGCGAGGACGGGACGCTCCAGGGCATGCTCGAGATGGCCGGCGTGCCCTACGTCGGCTGCGGCGTCTTCGCATCGGCCGCCGGCATGGACAAGCACTACATGAAGGTCGTCCTCCAGTCGGCCGGGATCGACGTCGCCCCGTACGTGCTCGTCACGCCCCGCCGCTGGCGGACCGAGCGCGGGCGGATCCTCGAGGAGATCGCCCGCACGCTGAGCTTCCCCGTGTTCGTCAAGCCCGCGCGGGCCGGATCCTCCCTGGGCATCGTGAGGGTCGACGCGCCCGAAGGGCTGGAGGAGGCCGTGGTCCGCGCCCAGGGGACCGATCCGAAGGTCATCGTCGAACAGGGGATCGCCGGCCGCGAGATCGAATGCGCGGTGCTCGGCGGGCACGGCGACGACGCCCCCCGTACGTCGGTCCTCGGCGAGATCGTCATGGACTCGGCCCAGTGGTACGACTACGAGACGAAGTACGTTCAGACCGAGGGCTTCCACATGGCGATCCCCGCCAGGGTGGACGAGCCCGTGGCGACGCGCATCCGCGAGACCGCCGCGCGGGTGTTCGAGGCCTTCGGCTGCGAGGGGATGACCCGCGTCGACTTCTTCCTCACCGAGGCGGGGGAGGTCTTCGTCAACGAGCACAACACGACCCCCGGGTTCACGCAGTTCTCCATGTACCCCCTCCTGTGGCAGGCCACGGGCCTGCCGTACGCGCAGCTGATCGACGAGCTCATCGCCCTGGCGCTCGAGCGCCCCGTCGGACTCCGATAGCGGCGAATGGGGCCGGTGGAGGACCGCGGGGCGGCGGCGCGGCCCCGGCAGGACCCTCGCCGCCCTCGTGACTTCTCTCACAGGGCGAAATAAGGGGGCGCTCCGGGTTGTTGACCGCTCGGGTACCCGATACGTCGGCTGCCCGCCGTTCAGCACGTCCCACCGGAAAGGTCCCCATGAAGATCGCCTACATCGTCGGAAGCCTGGCCTCTCAGTCCCTCAACCGCGGGCTCGCGAAGGCCCTGGCCTCCCTGGCTCCCGAGGGCGTCGAGTTCGTCGAGCTCCCCATCGCCGATCTGCCCCTGTACAACCGTGACTACGACGGCCACTGGCCGGAGGTCGCGACCCGGTTCAAGCAGGGGATCCTCGACGCCGACGGCGTGCTCCTCATCACGCCCGAGCACAATCGGATGTATTCCGCCGCACTGGCCAACGCCCTCGAGTGGAGTTCCCGTCCGTGGGGGACGGCGGCGCTCGTCGGCAAGCCCGTCGCGATCGCGGGGGTCTCGCCGTCTCAGCTGGGAACCGCCCTGGCCCAGAGCCATCTGCGCGGCCCCCTCAACTTCTTCGGCGCCGACCTCATGGAGCAGCCCGAGCTCTACCTCAACGCGACGCAGGCGGGCGTCACCGCCGACGGCGACGTCGCCGAGGAATCCCGCGACTACCTGGCCGGCTTCGTCGAGGCGTTCGTCGAGCGCATCCGCACCGGCCAATGATCGGCCCACGACCGCGAACGCAGTGCGTCCCCCGGCGGCTGAAGGCCCCGGGGGACGCGGCGTTCGAAGCGTGCCCGGCAGCGGACTGCCGCCGGGGGACGTCGCTCAGGCGTTCGGCTCGGTCCGCTTCGGCATCGCGAGGACGCACAGGCCTGCCGCGGCCAGGATTCCGGCGCAGACCCACAGGCAGGGGGTCAGGCCGTCGACGAAGCCCTGGCCGGGCGCGTACCGGCCGAAGGCGGTGAAGACGGCTGTGCACAGAGCGATCCCCGTGGCCGTGCCGAGCTGGCGGACCGTCGAATTGATGCCCGAGGCTACGGCGCGGTCGGCCCGGGTGATCCCCGCGAGCGCCCCGGCGGCCAGAGGCGCCACGCTCAGGCCCATGCCGACGCCCGCAACGGCCATCGGCACGACGAACGTCGCGTAGTCCGTCGAATTAGGGACGACGAAGGCGAAGGAGACGAGCGCGAGCGTCTGCAGGCCCATGCCGGCGGCGAGGACGGCGCGGGTGCCGAAGCGGCGCGAGAGGACGCCGGCGACGGGAGCCACGGCCATCGGCAGCATGGTCCACGGCGTGGCGCGCACCCCCGACTCCAGGGTCCCGTACCCCAGGCCGATCTGCAGATACTGGCTGATGAAGAAGACGGTTCCGAAGACCCCGGCGGAGAAAAGGGCCGTCGCCGCGTTGACCAGGGCGAACCGGCGATCGCGGAAGAGCCTGAGCGGCATGTACGGCTCGCGGGCGCCGCCCTCGTGCAGGAGGAAGAGGATCAGGGACGCCGCCGAGACGCCGAAGCACCCGATCGTCAGCCTGTCTCCCCACCCGCGTTGCGGCCCTTCGACGAGCGCCCAGGTGAAGGGGAAGACGAACCCGGCGCCGAGCAGGATCCCGGGCGCGTCCATGCTGCGGGGCCGGCGCGGCGATTCGCCGAGGAACCGCAGGCCCAATGCGACGCAGACGACTCCGATGGGGACGTTGATCCAGAAGATGAAGCTCCAGTCCAAGTCCTCGACGACGGCTCCGCCGATGATCGGCCCGGCCGCGACGCCGAGTCCGTTGACGCCTCCCCAGATCCCGATCGCCAGTTCGCGGAGCCGGGTGGGAACGGCGTCGGCCAGGTGCGTCAGGGAGAGCGTCGTGATCGCGGCCCCTCCCGCCCCCTGGACGACGCGGGCGGCGATCAGGGCGCCGGACGTGGAGGACAGCGCGGCCCCGGCCGAGGCCAGCGTGAAGAGCGCGACGCCCCAGAGGAAGACCCTCCGGCGTCCCAGGAGGTTGCCGAGGGCCGCCGCCGGGAGGATGAGCGTGGCGAGTACGAGGGTGTACGCGTTGACGAACCACTGGAGCTGGGTGACCGTGGCGTCGAGGTCCCCGCGGATGTCGGGCAGGGCGAAGGTCATGACGAGGCTGTCCAGGGCCGTCATGAGGGTGGGCAGCGCCGCCGCGACGATCGCCCAGGCCAGGCGGCCGCGTCGGCGCTCTGCGCGGTCGCGTGGACGGGACGGCGCGGTTTCGGCAGTCTCTGGCGCGGCCGGTTCTGCGGGTTCGGGCGCGGCGCTCGGATGGGAGGCGGCGAGGGTCGCCGGCCCGTCGGAGGGCGCCGCGAGGCGGTGTGCATTGGGGGGCATTCGTGTCACTCCTCGATTGGATAGTAATGCTATCTAAATAACTAGGATAGCGTGAGTATCCAGTGAGTCAACCGAGCCCTGAGTGAAAGGGGACACATGCGCATCTCAGAACTGGCGAAGGAGTCGGGCGCCTCCGTGGCGACGATCAAGTACTACCTGCGGGAGTCCCTGCTGCCGCCGGGCGAGGCTCTCAATGCGAGGGAGTCCTCCTACGGGCAGGAGCACCTCGAGCGCCTGCGCCTCATACGCGGGCTCGTCGGCACCCTGGGCGTCTCGATCGACCAGGTCCGCCGAATCCTGGCGATCATCGACGACTCCGAGGCGGGGCCCTGGAAGGCTATGGGGGAGGTGACGGCCGCGCTGCCCACGATGCGCGAGGGCGAGCGGCCGGAGACGGACCGCGCCTCGGCCGTACTCGGCGAGCTCGGATTCGACGTTCCGGCGGACCTTCCCGCCGTCCGGCAGCTGAACTCCGCCCTGGCCTTCGTCGAGGACAGCGGGATCCCCGTGGACGGCGAGCACTTGGCCGTCTACGCGTCGGCCGCCCGCGACGTCGCCCGCGCCGACGTCGCCCGCATTCCGCGGCGGGAGGACTCCCAAGCCGTCTCCTTCGCGGTGCTCGGCACCGTCCTCTTCGAGCCCGTGCTGCTGAGCATGCGCCGAATCGCCCACTACGAGCTCGGTCGGGCGCTCTCGCAGGCCGACGGACTTCCGGAGGGAGGCGAGGCGGCTGGCCGGCGCCCGGAGAGGGAGGCGGCCAGCCGCGGCGGCGACGGAACGGCTACCGGAGGGGGAGCCGGCGGACGGGAGGCGGGCGGACGTCCAGGCGGGGAGGCGATGGCATGATGGGCCCATGCGCATCGACGACTTGAGCGAGGACGAACTGCTGGCCCGGATCGTCCCGACGCTGCCCCGGGCCGCGCAGGCCGACGTCCCCTCGGGCGACGACTGCGCCGTGCTGCGCCTGGCGGGGGAACGCGTCGCAGTCTCCACGGACATGCTCGTCGAAGGGACGCACTTCACCCGCGACTGGTCCACCGGCTACGACGTCGGCTGGCGCGCGGCCGTGCAGAGCCTGGCGGACTCCGTGTCCATGGGGGCGCGCCCGATCTCCCTCGTCGTGGCGGTGGAACTGCCCGGGGACATGGAAGTGGAATGGCTCGAAGAGTTCGCCCGGGGGACGGCGGCCGCCGCTCGCCGCGCGGGCGCCGGCGTCGACGGAGGCGATCTGACCGGCGGACCCGCCGTATGCGTCGCAGTGACGGTTCTCGGCGACCCTGAGGGCAGGCGGGCACGCCGCCGCAGCGACGCCCGAGTCGGCGAGGACGTCGTCCACTGCGGCCCGCTCGGCTTCTCCTCGGCCGGATACGAGCTGCTCGCCTCCGGCCGCCGGGACGGTTCTCCCGGCGGCGCCGACCTCGTCGACACCTTCCTGCGCCCGGACCCTCCCCTCGAAGCGGCGATGGCGGCCTGCCGCGAGGGGGCGGTCGGCGCCCTCATGGACGTCTCCGACGGCCTCGTCCGCGACGCCCGGCGCATGGCCCGCGCCTCGGGGGTGTGGATCGACCTCGACTCGGCGGCGCTGGAGCCCTGCGTGCGGGAGTTGACGGCTCGCGGTCTGCCCCGCGACGCCGCGATCCGGCACGTCCTGGCCGGGGGAGAGGACCACGGCTTCCTGGGGACGGCCCGCGGGGGCGTCCCCGCGGGCTTCCGCCGGATCGGAGCCGTCCGGCGGGCCGTCGAAGGGGGACGGGTCACGGTGGACGGCTCCGACGTCGCCGGCGCCGGGGGCTGGGACCATTTCGCGAGGTGACCGGGCCGCCGCTTCGGGCCGTTTCCTAGGCGGCCGCCGCTCTCCGGAGGGCCGAGCTCGGAGCCGCTGCCCGCCCGGCGCGCCCCGCGGATCCGGCGGGACCGGAGCGCGGGCATGAGAAAAGGGGCCCCGAGGCCCCTCGAGATCGAATCCCCGTCCCTCAGACGGCGCGCTCGACCTTCCCCGCCTTGAGGCAGGACGTGCAGACGTTCAGACGCTTCGGCGTCCCCCGGACCACGGCGCGGACCCGCTGGATGTTGGGATTCCACCGGCGGCTCGTGCGCACGTGCGAGTGCGAGACGCTCTTGCCGAAACTCGGGTGCTTGCCGCAGACGTCGCAGACAGAAGCCATGATATTCTCCTCGATTCGCTGACGGGACGCCAGCGGCGTCACATGAGAGCCGACCATCCCGTCGGCAACCACACGATTATAGCGAGGACGAGCCACGACCTCCAATCCGGCGGTCGGGTGGCGTTCGGCACTGCGGGAGTAGGCTTGATCCGACCGGGAGCGTCGGAATCGTCGGCGGGGGCCCGGAAGGACCGCGGAGAGGGAGGACGAGCGCGTGGAAGGAGGGCGAGCGGAAGGCCGCGCCGTCGCATCCGACGGCTGGACGGCCCTGAGCCGTCCGCTCGAACGCGCTCTGGGCGCGCGGACGGCTAACGCGATGGCGAAAATCGGCCTCCATACGGTAGGCGACCTCCTGCTCCACGTCCCGTTCCGGCTCGCCCACCGCGGCGAGCTCATGCCCATCTCCCAAGTGTGCGAAGGGGAGTCCGTCACGGTGATCGCCCGGGTGACGGACTCGACCCTGCGCCCCATGAACGCCCGCCGCGGGTACATCCTGACCGTGCGCATCGCCGACGGCCTCCACGACCTCAGCCTCACCTTCTTCGCCAAGGGCCCGCGCCCCCTCGAATACCACGAGCGCAAGCTCGCCCCCGGCACGGTCGCCAGCTTCTCGGGGACGATCTCCTCCTACCGCGGCAGCCTGCAGCTGACCCATCCGGACTACGAGCTCGTCGAGGACGAACAGGACGTGGCCAAGCTCCAGCGGCTCATCCCCATCTACTCCGCGACCGAAAGGCTGCCCTCGTGGCACATCCGGCGAGCCGTCGAGACCGTCCTGCCGTCCCTGAGCGAGGACGACCTCCCCGACCCGCTGCCCGCGGCCTACAGGCGGGAGCGCGGCCTTCCCTCCCGGTACGAGGCGATCCGCACACTCCACGCCCCCGACGACGACGAGGCGTGGAAGCTCGCCCGCACGCGCATGGCCCACGAGGAGGCCTTCGTCCTGCAGGCCGCGCTCGCCGAACGCTCCCGCGAGGCGCGGACCCGCCTCGGCACCGCCTACCCTCCCAGGGCGGGAGGGCTCGCCGAACGGTTCGAGGAATGCCTCCCCTACCGCCTGACGGCCGGGCAGAGAGCCGTCGGCGAGGAGATCTCGGCCGACCTGGCCGGAACGGCGCCCATGCAGCGCCTCCTGCAGGGGGACGTCGGCAGCGGCAAGACGGTGGTCGCCCTGCGCGCCATGCTCCAGGTCCTCGACGGCGGCGGACAGGCCGCCCTCCTGGCCCCCACCGGGGTCCTCGCCTATCAGCACGTCCGCACGATCGAGGCGCTGCTGGGCCCCCTCGCCCCGGTCGAGCTGCTCACCGGGTCGCTCACGGCGGCCCAGCGCCGCGCCAGCCTGGCGCGCATCGCCTCGGGGCAGGCGGGGCTCGTCGTCGGCACCCACGCGCTGCTGTCCGAGGACGTGCGGATCCCCTTCCTCGGCCTCGTCGTCATCGACGAGCAGCACCGCTTCGGCGTCGACCAGCGCGGCGCCATCGCCTCGGGGATCCACACGCTCGTCATGACCGCCACGCCGATTCCCCGCACCATCGCCATGAGCGTCTTCGGAGACCTCGACGTCTCCACCCTGACGGAGCGCCCCGCCAACCGGGCGGAGGTGTCCACGACCGTGGTCCCCTCCGACAGAGGCCGGTGGATGGAGCGCGTGTGGGAGCGCGTGGCCGAAGAGGCGCGCGGCGGAGGACGCGCCTACGTCGTCTGCCCGAAGATCGACGACGAGGCCGCCGGCGCCCCCCTGGCCTCGGTGTCCGAGACGGCCGCCATGCTCCGCGACCTGCCCGCCACCTCAGGGATCGGCCTGGAGGTCATGCACGGGCGGCTGCCGGCGGAGGAGAAGGCGGCCGCCATGGCCCGCTTCGCCGACGGCCACGCCCCGATCCTCGTCTCGACCACGGTCGTGGAGGTCGGAGTCGACGTGCCCGAGGCCAGCGCCATGGTGATCCTCGACGCCGACCGCTTCGGCCTGTCCCAGCTCCACCAGCTCCGCGGACGGATAGGGAGGGGAAGCCGCCCGGGAGTGTGCCTGGCCGTCACGTCCTGCCGGGAGGGGACCCCGGCCATGCGCCGGCTGGCGGCCTTCGCGGCCACGACCGACGGTTTCGCCCTCGCCGAGCGCGACCTCGAACTGCGCAGCGAGGGCGACGTCCTGGGGGCCAGCCAGGCGGGCCGGGGATCCCATTTGCGCTTCCTGTCCGTGCTGCGCCATCGCGACGTCATCGACGAGGCAAGGCGGGCCGCGCGAGCCGTCGTCGAGGAGGACCCGGACCTGGCCGGGCACGCGGTCCTCGCCCGGGCGATCGGCGGCCTCGACGCCGAACGGGCCGACTATCTGGAGAGGGGCTGAGGATCGATGCGCATCCGCGGGGGGAGCGGGGGACCGGAGGGGAACGGGAGGCCGGAGGCGCCGTGACCAGGATCGTCGCGGGAACGGCCGGAGGCCGCCGCCTGAAGGTCCCGCCGTCGAAGACCCGGCCCACCTCCGGGAGAGTGCGGGAGGCTCTCTTCTCCAGTCTGGAGCACCGCGGACGCGTTGAGGGCCGCCGGGTGCTCGACCTGTACGCCGGATCCGGCGCGCTCGGCCTGGAAGCCGCATCGCGCGGGGCAGCCTACGTCGAATGCGTCGAGGCCGTCCGCTCCTCGGCCCAGACCATCCGCCTCAACGCGAGGCTCCTCGGCCTGGACGTGACCGTCTCGCCGATGAGGGTCCGAGCCCGGCTCGGACGGGCTTCCCGCCGCCCCTTCGACCTCGCCATCCTCGACCCTCCCTACGACATGTCCGAGACCGAGCTCGCCGACGCCCTCTGCCTCCTCGGCGCCCACCTGGCCGCGGACGGGCTCGTCGTGGTCGAGCGGTCCGCGCGCTCCCCCGAGCCCTCCTGGCCTTCGGACATGGCGCCGACCGGCCAACGCGCCCTCGGGGATACACGGCTGTGGACGGCGACGCCGGTTAGGCTTGAGACATGACAACCGCCGTGTATCCGGGCTCCTTCGACCCCATCACCCTCGGGCACCTCGACGTGGCCAGAAGGGCGCGCGGTCTCTTCGACGAGGTGATCCTCGCCGTGGGGGCGAACTCCTCGAAGAGCCATCTCTTCGATTCCCGCCAGCGGCTCGACTTGGCGCGCCTGGCGCTTCAGGAGGCGGGCGTCGGGGGGCTGCGCGCCGAGCCGATGGACGGACTGCTCGTCGATTTCTGCGCCGAACACGGCGCCGCGGCGATCGTCAAGGGTCTGCGCGGAGGCGCCGACTTCGACGTCGAACAGCCCATGGCCCTCATGAACAGGCATCTGAGCGGCGTCGAGACGGTCTTCCTCCTGGCGGACCCGGCGCTCGCGCACGTGGCCTCCTCGCTCGTCAAAGACGTCGCGCGACACGCAGGGCGCATCGACGACCTCGTGCCCGCCCACGTGGCCGCGGCCCTCGCCTCCCGCGCCGCGCCCGCCTCCACACCCGCACCCACCAAGGAGATCTGATGTCCTCGCCAGACGAGTCCATCCTCGACATCCTCGACGAACTCATCGACATCGTCACGAACGCGCGCTCGGTGCCCATGTCCGCATCGGCGATGGTCAACCGCGCGCACGTCCTCGACCTCCTGCAGACCGCGCGCGCCTCCGTCCCGGGCCAGATCGTTGAAGCCGACGGCCTCCTGGCCAACGCCGACTCGGTGACGACGGGCGCCCACAACGACGCCGACCGCATCCGCGAGCGGGCCGACCGGGACGCGCAGGACATCCTGGCCGAAGCCCGGGAGCAGGCGTCCAGGCTCGTCTCGGAGGACGCCGTGACGGTGTCCGCCAAGGCCCAGGCGCAGAAGATCGTGGACGAGGCCAAGACCCACTCCGACCGGCTCATCTACGGGGCCAACGACTACTCCGACAACACCCTGCGCGAGCTCCAGGAGCAGGTCGCCGACTTGGGCAATTCCTTGGACGAGCTCGCCTCGGGCGTCCAGAACCACATCGACGTCCTCCTCGGTCAGATCCAGGCGGGCCGCAACGTCATCGCCACCCGCCGGGGCGACATCGACCCGGAGGACGGCGCCGTGGAGGTCGAGGAGGATTCGTGGACCTGAGGAGCCCCTTCGCGGCGTCCCTGGCCAGCCTCCCGCACCAGGAGGGCGCCCGCATCCCCTGGAGCAGGCGGATCCCGGCCCCGGCGGACATGGGACTGGAGATGATCGGCGTGCCCGAGGGAGGCGACCTCGACATCGATCTCGAACTCAACTCCGTATCCGAAGGCGTCTACGTCTCGGGCTCCGTCCGGGCTCCGATCGCAGGCAACTGCGCGCGATGCCTGCGCGAGATAGCGGGAAGCGTCGACGAGCCGATCGGAGAACTCGTCCTGTACCCGCAGCGGCAGGCCGCCCTCGTCGAGGAGGGGGACGAGGAGGCCGGGCAGATGCCCGTCGTCGACTCCGACCACATCGACCTCGAACCGATCGTCCGCGACGCCGTCGTCCTCTCTCTCCCCTTCGTCCCCCTGTGCAAGGGGGACTGCCGGGGCATATGCCCCGGCTGCGGGCAGCTGTGGGAGGACCTTCCGGAAGGCCACGCGCACGAGGCCCCCGCCGACCGCGGCGACCCTCTGGCCGCTCTGGAAGCCCGCCTCAGGGCCGAAGAGGAGGGCGAGTGAGCTACCACGAGCTGGTCGAGCGATGGGGGATCGACATCTCCCGGCCCATGCTGCGCCTGGCTCTGACGCACCGCAGCTTCGCCTACGAGCATGACGAGCCGCACAACGAACGCCTCGAATTCCTCGGGGACTCGATACTCGGGCTGGTCACCGCCGAACTGCTCTACCGGAACTTCCCCGACTCCCGCGAGGGCGACATGTCCCGCATGAAGACCTTCGCCGTCTCCGAGAAGGCCCTCGCCTCCATCGCGCGCGAACTCGGCCTAGGCGAATTCCTGCGTCTGGGCAGGGGAGAGGACCTCAGCGGGGGGAGGGACAAGGACTCGATCCTCTCCGACACCGTCGAAGCGCTCATCGCCGCGACCTACCTCCAGCACGGCATGGAGCCCACGCGCCGCATCGTCGAGCGGCTCGTCGCGGGCAAGATCGAGGACGCCTCCGTGCTGGGCCCCAACCTCGACTGGCAGACGAGCTTCGAGGAGATCGCCCACGCCCGGGGCATGGAGGGCTCGCTCCACTTCGAGGTGTCGAGCACGGGCCCCGACCACATGCGGGTCTTCACCGCCGTGGCCTCGATGGGCGGCAGAGTGTGGGGCCGCGGCACCGGCACCTCCAAGAAGACGTCGCGGCAGGCGGCGGCCGAAGCCGCCTACCGGGTCATCAGCGCCGAACCGGACGAGCGGGGCGAGGCCGTCCGGGACGCGCCGCTTCCTTAGCCGCCTCGAACGGGCATTGCGACGGCCGAAGGTCACATATTCCCCGCGCTCGGGTTACACTATCGGAAGAACGCCTATTCCGTGGGAGGTCCGATGGTGAACGCAGGCGACGACGTTCGCGTCATGATCATCGACGATCACGAGGTCGTGCGCCGAGGGATAGCGGAAGTCGTCGAAAGGGCCGACGGCCTCGGGGTCGTCGCCGAAGCCGGCAGCGTCCAGGAAGCGATCCGCCGCGGCGAGCTCGTGCGCCCCGACGTCGCCCTGGTCGACCTGCGCCTGCCCGACGGCACCGGGATCGACATCATCTCTCGCATGCGCGAGGCCTCGCCGGAGACGAAGTGCATCGTGCTCACGTCCTTCGACGACGACGACGCCCTCGCCGAAGCCCAGGAGGCCGGCGCGCGGGCCTACCTCCTGAAGTCCGTCCGCGGAGCCGAAATCACCGAGAACATCAAGGCCGTCGCCAGCGGCCGGATCCTCCTCGACGAGCGCACGGTCAGCCGCAGGCGGGCCGACCACTCCGACCCGACCGCGGACCTCACGCCGTCCGAGCGCCGCGTGCTCGACCTCATCGGCGACGGCCTGTCCAACCGGGAGATCGGGGAGCGTCTGGGCGTGGCGGAGAAGACGGTCAAGAACCACATCACCTCGCTCCTGTCGAAGATGGGCCTGCAGCGCAGAACCCAAGTGGCCGCCTGGGTGGCGGGCCAGCGCGCTGCAGGCTGGCGCAACGGAATGAACTGAGGCTCGCTCCCTCTCCGTCCGCGGAGCCCGAGGCCGGGCGCTGCCGGCTCGGCCGGACGGCCCGGGTTGCGGGAGCCTGAGCGCCGACGAGCGCGCATCACGTGTCCGGCCCCGGACCGCGGGAGCCTGAAACCGGCCGGAGCCCGAGGCCGAGCGCTGCCGGCCCGAGGCCCGACGCCGCTATTCGACGATGGCCATCCACTCGATCTTCGTGCCGGCCGCGTCGTCCCCGGGCCGGATGGTGAAGGTGCCGTGGTGCCTGCGAGCCCTGGCCGCCAGGTTGGACAGGCCGGATCGGCGCGAGAGCTCGCGGCTGATGCCCCGTCCGTCGTCGGTCACCCGGACGTGCACCCGGTGGTTCTCGATCGTCACCGCCACGCCGACGCGCGAGGCGTGCGCGTGTTTGGCGGCGTTCGCCAGGCATTCGCGCACCACGGCCACGACGTCGTCGGCCACGTCGGCGCCGAGCTCGTCGTCGATCTCCGTGTGCGGGCCCGGGCCGACCTCCTCCCCGAGGTTCCTGATGACCATCCGCGGCGCGAATCCGAGCAGGCGCGAGACGTAGTCCACTTCGCGGCGCAGTCGCATCACCAGAGGCACCGTGGCCTGGGGGTCCCTCAGCGAGTGGATGATCTGGCGGATCTGCCCGACGGACTCGTCGATGGACGTGATGGCGCTGTCCAGGCTGGCCAGGGCCGAGGGGGAAGCCGTCCCGGAGGCGTCTAGGTCCTCTCGCAGCGCGGACAGTTCCAGCCCGGAGGCGAAGAGCTGCTGGATCGCGAAGTCGTGGAGGTCGCGGGAGATCTGCGACCGGTCCTCCAGCTGCGCCGCCTGGGCCTTCGCGTGCCTGGCGGAGGCCAGCTCCAGGGCGAGGGTCGCCTGCTTGGCGACGCTCTCGGCCATGGCCAGGTCGGACAGGTCGAACTCCTGCTTGTCGATGTCGCGCAGCAGGACGATGACCCCCGTCGTCGCCCCCTTGTCCACGAGCGGAGCGTAGAGGGCGGCGCCGTAGTGGGCGAGCGTGGGGACCAGGAGGTTCGGCTCGCGCGCCATGGCGTCGACGATCAGGCCCTCGTGCTCCCGGATCACCTTCTGGGCGCGGCCCGCTGCGGGGAATTCGATGCCGATGACCTCGGAGGCTGCCTCGCCGTCGGCGATCTCGCAGGTCCACGCCCCGCCGACCCCCTGGAGGATGATCAGCGCAAGATCCGACTTGGCCACACGGCGCATCTCGTGGGCGATGAGCTGGAGGGCTTCCTCCTCGTCGGTGCCCTCCAGGAGGGCGGTGGTGATGGCGCGCGAGGCTGCGATCCACTGCGACCGGACCACCGATTCCGCGAAGAGGCGCGAGTTCTCCACGGCGATGCCCGCCGCCCGCGCCAGCGCCATGACGGCCTGGCCGTCGGCTTCGCAGAAGCCTCCGGGTTTGCCGGCCAGGCAGAGGCGCCCGTAGAGCCGTCCCTGGACCGTCAGGGGCACGCCGAGGAGGTCGTCCGCGCCGGGGCCGCCGTCAGGCCGGGGGGATCCGCCGGCCTGGCCGTCCGCCTCCCGGAAGAGGATGTAGGAGTCTTCGGGGATCTTCTCGAGGATCCCCATGTCCGCCGGCGCGCGGGAGAAGCCGTCCGAGCCGCCTTCGGACCCCGAGTCGACGAGCTGGCCCGCGTTCCCCCTGGCGTCGAGGATCGACAGGGCGCCGTACGCCGCCCCGGTGAGCTTGATCGCCGACTCCACGAAGCTCTGGAGTGCGGAATGCTGGTCCAGCCTCGCAGTCAGGTCGAGCGACCGGTCGAGCAGGTCGTGGGGGTCGGGACCGTTCATTCGCAGCTCCTGTCACTCACAGCTCCTGTCGAAGCGACCAGCGGTAGTCGGGGATGAGGTTCGCCAGCTCTTCGTGCTTCCCGGCGGCGGCCACGCGGACCCGGCCGTCCTCCTCGGACAGAAGGATAACCCGGTCGGCCTGCCAGAGTGGAGTCAGGCGATGAGTGACCAGCACGACTGTGCGCTCTCGTTCGCGAGGGGCCTTCCCCGCTGCGAGAAGGTCGGCCACGAGCGCGTCGGCGGTATCCGAGTCGAGGTGTTCGGCGGGTTCGTCGAGCAGCAGGTAGTCCGCGGGCGAGGCGAGGGCGCGGGCGAACAGCAGGCGCCTTCTCTCTCCGCCCGACATCGTCGTCGCGTCCGCGCCCAGGAGGGTGTGGACTCCTTCGGGAAGGTCGCCGAGCCATCCTCCCAGCCCCGCCCGGTCGAGCAGCTCGACCGCCTCCTCCTCCGTGACGTCCGGGCGGGCGACGCGGAGGTTCTCCAGGACGGTCGTGGCGAAGACGTGGGCGTCCTCGGCCGTCAGGACGAGAGTCGAGGAGACCTCCTCGCGCGGGATGTCGCAGACTTCGCGGCCGTCCAGGCGCACGTGTCCTGACCGCGGGCGGATGAGCCCCGCGAGCGTGTACAGGAGCGTCGTCTTCCCGATGCCGGACGGGCCCACGACGGCCAGGGTCCCGCCCCGGGGGACGTCGATGTCGAAGGGACCCGCAACGACGGGCCCGTCCGGCCAGCCGACGGTCAGGCTCCTGGCGTGCAGCCCCGGCGCCGCGCTGTGTCCGCGCCGTCGGGAATCCGGTCTCCCATCCGCCGCCGGCGTCCTTCCCTGTCCGCGCCTCTCGGGATCCGGGGTTTCGGCGGCTCGGGAGGCCGACTCCCCGATCGGCTCCCCGGACGCGGTATCCAGGATGGCGAGGATGCGCTCGCCCGCGGCCGCCGAGCGGACGAGCTGGACGGCTGCCTGGCCGAGCGGCTGAGTGGCCTCGAAGGCCGCCAGCGGCGTGAGCGCGATGATCGCCAGTTCGACGGGCGCGAGGCTGCCCGCCGCCAGCTCCGCCGAGCCGATGAGGATCGCCGCCACGGTGGCCGCCCCCAGCGCGAGGGCGTCGACGGCTCCGGCGTAAGCGGTCGGGCGGGCCGCGGCGTCCCGGTTGGCGAAGATGCGGCGTTCCGCGCGCCGGGCGCTCTCCTCCATCGCAGACAGGCGGCCGGAGACGCGCAGCTCAGAGGCGGATTCGAGCATCGTCAGGGAAAGCGCCGCCAACTCGGCCCGATCCTCGACTTGGCTGCGCTCGGCCAGGCGCGCGCCCCGCATGGCCGGGAGCGGGCCGAGAAGGCAGGAGGCGAGCAGGCAGGCGGCCAGCGCGGCGGCGGAGAGGGGGGAGAAGCAGGCGACGATCCCCACGGAGACCAGGCTCGATGCGACCGCGACGGCGATCGGCTCCAGGGCTCGCACCACCAGGTCTCCGACGGCCGTCACGTCGCGCCCGGTCCGGGCGAGGATGTCCCCGCGCCGGATCGACGCCACCGCGCCGATCGGCGCGTCCGCGAGCCTGGCATAGGCCTCGTAGCGGAGATTCGACATCCCGTACAGGGCGACTCGGTGGCCCGCGACCTGCCGGAAGTAGCGGAACACGGGCTTGCTCGCCCCGAAGGCGCGCACACTCGTCGTCGCCAGCGCGAGCGTGGCCACGAGAGGCAGCTGGGAGGCGCGGGCGATGAGCCAGGCCGAGACGGCCGCGAGCCCCACCGTGCAGAAGAGCGTCAAGGTCCCCGCCGCAACGGATCGGAGGAACCCCGCGCGGTCGATGGACAGGAGGGTCAGCGTGCGGCGGATGGCCGAACGCTCCTCCCGCGTGAGGAACGCGCTCACGCGGCGGCCCCGCCCGCTGCGGCCGCGACCTCGACGACGGCGTCCGCCTCGCCGATGAGCGCGTTGCGGTGCGCGACGACGACGACCGTGTGGCCCGTGTCGGCCAGTTCCCGGACGGCCGCGGAGACGTGGCGTTCGCTGATCGCGTCGAGGTGGGCGGACGGCTCGTCGAGGAGGACGAGCGGCCGTGCCGCCACGAGCGCCCGCGTCAGGGCCAGGCGCTGCCTCTGGCCGACGGACAGGCCGACGCCCGCGTGCCCCAGGCGGGAGTCCCATCCGTTCGGCATGCGGGCGACCACCTCGTCGAACCCCGTCAGCGCGGCGGCGCGCCGAAGCTCCGGTCCCGGCGGGAATCCGACGTTCTCGAGGACCGTCCCGGGCACGATGGCCGGACGCTGCGGGACCCAGGAAATCTGCCGCCACAGGGCCTCCCGGTCGATCGCGTCCATCGGAACGCCTCCCACCGTCACGCGCCCGCCGGTCAGCTCGAGCAGACCGAGGAGCGTTGAGACGGCCGTCGACTTCCCCGACCCCGAGGGCCCCCGCAGGACGGTCACCTTGCCGGGCTCGATCCGCGCGGACAGATGCGAGGGGGCGACGGTCGCGCGGCCGGGGGCCTGCACGCAGACGTCGCGGAATTCGATCACGGCGCTCGACAGGTCGGGCGCCTCCGCTCCGCCTGCGGACGTCCGCGCCGCGCCGTCGAGGATCTCGAAGGTCGCCCGTGCGGCCGAGACCCCGTCCGAGGAGGCGTGGAACTGCGAGCCGACCTCGCGCAGCGGCCGGAGGGCTTCGGGGGTGAGCATGATGATCGTCAGCCCCGTGAAGAGGGAGACGTCGCCGTTGGCCAGGCGCAGGCCCACCTCCACGGCGACCAGCGCCGTGGACAGCGTCGCGAGGAATTCCAGGACCGCCCCGGAGAGGAAGGCGACGTACAGCGTGTTCATCGTCTTCGCCGCGTAGTCGTCGCCCAGCTCGCGCACGCGGCGCTTGGGGGATGCCTCGCGGCCCAGGGCCTTGAGCGTGGTCAGTCCGGCGAGCAGGTCGAGGAGTTGATCGCCCAGGCGCTGCATCGCCGCTAGCCTCCCTTCGGCGTAGCTCTGGGTCATCCGTCCGACGAGGACCATGAACACCGGGATGAGGGGGATGCACACGAGGATCGCGATCGCGCTGATCCAGTCGAGCCAGAGGATGACGAGGAGCGTCAGGGGAGTGGCCAGGCAGGCTAGGACGAACTGGGGGAGGAAACGCACGAAGTAGGGCTCGAGGTCGTCGAGCGCCTCGGTGACGAGTGTGACGGTCGAGCTCGTGCGGCCCTCGGAGAGCCACCGCTGCCCGCGGTCCCCCGCCGTGCGGAGCACCTGCGTGCGCAGGTCGGATATCGTGCGCAGGGCAGCCCGGTGCCCGTAGGCCTCCTGAAGGTAGACGACGCCAGCGCGCGCCGCGAAGGCGACGGCGGCCGCGGCGAGGGCCGGGAGGGCCCCGGCCAGGTCCGCCTCGCCGTCCACGAGGGGCGAGACGGCTCCCGATACGCCCATGCACTGGACGACCGTCAGCACGGTCAGCGTCAGGCCCGTCGCGACGAGGAACATCGTGTATCCGCGGGCGGAGCGGGCGTACGCCAGCAGGCGCGGGTCCAGGGGCTTCACGTCGTCCTCCCTCGTCTTCCGATGGCTTGGCGTCGGGGGCGCCGTAGCCGGGGCGGTCGCCCGTCCGCCCCGCCTCCGCCCGTCAGCGGGCGTCGAATTCGCGGATCCTCTTCGGGTCCAGCCCGACGGGCGCGTCGGGGATCTGGTCCACGGCCAGGCGTCTGGCGAAGACCCTGTACGACCACACCGTGTAGGCGAGGACTATCGGCACGAACACGGCCGCGGCGATCGTCATGATCGTCTGGGTCGGCGCGGTGGCGGCCGCTTGGGAGAGGGTGAGGGAGTACCGCCCGTCGATCGAGGACTTCATGGCGTCGGGGAAGATGGCGAACCAGATGAAGACGACCGCCATGGCGATGCCCGCGAAGTGGGCGATGAAGGCCTTGACCTCGTCGCCTTTGGCGATGAGCAGCGCCGTCGCCGCCAAGCACAGGGCGCACAGGGCCAGGGGCAGCGCCGACAGGGCGTTGCCGGAGTAGGCGAGCTGCGCCCACAGTCCCCAGGCGCCGGTGACCGCCGCCGCGACGACGGCCGATTTGGCGGCGAAGGCCTTCGCCCGGTCGCGCAGGTCGCCCGTCGTCTTGATCGCCAGGTACAGGGCGCCGTGCGAGAGGAACAGCGTGAGGGTCACCAGCCCGCCGAGGAGCGTGAACGGGGTCAGCAGGGAGAGGAATCCGCCGGTCAGGTAGTGGTGGTTCTCGGCCAGGGATCCGGCCGCGGCCGCCGGGTCGACGGCCGTGAACGCGCCCTTGTCGTACCTGCCGACTTCGATCGACATCCCCTGGACCAGGTTGGCGAACGCGACGCCCCACAGGACGGACACGATCCAGGACGACGCGGTGTGGGCGACGTCCCATCCCCTGCGCCAGGCCTCCGTGTTGATCTGCTTGCGCCACTCGATGGCGCAGATGCGCACGATCAGGCACACGAGGACGAGGACGAGCGCCAGGTACATGCCGGAGAACATGGTTGCGTACCATTCGGGGAAGGCGGCGAAGGTGGCGCCTCCCGCCGTCAGGACCCACACTTCGTTCCCGTCCCAGTGGGGGCCGATGGTGTTCAGCGCCAGACGGCGCTCCTTCTCGGACTTCGGCAGGATCTTGAGCAGCATTCCCACTCCGAATCCGAAGCCCTCCAAGGCCAGGTAGCCGATCCAGAGCACCGCGATGAGGATGAACCAGAGAAGCTGGATGGGTGTCAGGTCCACAGCGGTTCCTTTCAGTATACGAAGCTCATGGGAGCCTCGGCGGTCTCGTCGGCCGCCGGCGCCTTCTTCGGATTGATGCCTTCGAGCGCGTACCGCTTGAGCAGCGCCAGCCAGATGACTCCCAGGCCGGTGTACAGAAGCGTGAAGACGACCATCGACCCCAGAACCGTGGCCCCGGACACGGAGTTGGACAGGCCCTGGTTCGTCAGGAGCATGATCCCCCTCTCGCCCGGATTGATGATCCACGGCTGGCGCCCCATCTCCGTGAGGATCCATCCGAAGGTGTTGCCGATGAAGGGAAGGGGGATGGCGAGCATCCAGAGCTTTCCCTTGAACTCGGAGGCGTTGACCCTGCCGCCTCTCAGCGCGTACAGGCCCAGGATCGACATCGCCAGGCCGAGGAGGCCGACGCCCATCATGACGCGGAAGGACCAGAAGGCGACGGTGAGATTCGGTCGGTAGTCCTGGTCGGATCCGTAGACGCCGGCGTACTTTTCCCGGAGTTCGGCGTTAACGTCGTCGAGGCCTTTCAGGAAGGACTTCGAGCCGGAGAAGTGGTTGGTGGCCATGAAGGACTCGAGCCCGGGAATGGGGGCGGTCAGCTGCGGGCCTTTGCAGTCGGAGGTCCACATGGCGATGACGAGCTTGTGGCTCTCCCCCGATTCGCACACGCCCATCATGGCGGCGGCCTTGGCCGGCTGGATGTCGACCAGATGCTGCCCCATGAAGTGGCCGGAGAATACGGTGCCCAGGGAGGCCGCCAGCATGGTGACCAGGCCGATCTTCGCCGCGGGCCTCCAGTAGGCGCGGGCTTCCTCTTCGTCGCCGGTCAGGCGCTTCGAACGGGCCATCCACCAGAAGCTCAGGCCCGCCACGAGTCCGCCCGCCACGAGGAAGGCCGCGCTCATCGTGTGGGCGAAGGTGTAGAGCGAGGTTTCGTTGAACAGCACTTTGAGGAATCCGCCCATGCCGTCCAGCTCCAGGCGGCCGGTCCGCTTGTTGAGGACCGCGCCCGTGGGGTTCTGCATGAACGAGTTCGCCGTGAGGATGAAGAATCCCGAGAGCATCGTGCCGATCGCCAGAAGCCAGATGCACATGTTGTGCAGCCTGGGGGAGAGCCGGTTCTTCCCGAAGATCCACAGGCCGAGGAAGGTCGATTCGAGGAAGAACGCGAGCAGCGCCTCGAAGGCGAGCGGAGCGCCGAAGATGTCCCCGACGAAGCGGGAGTACTCGGACCAGTTCATGCCGAACTGGAACTCCTGGACGATGCCCGTCGCCACGCCGAGCGCGAAGTTGATGAGGAGGATCTTCCCGAAGAAGTCGGTGACTTTCTCCCACCGAGGGTTCCGGGTCCTGCGGCCCATCGTCTGCATGACGGCGACGAGAGTGGCGAGGCCGATCGTGAGCGGCACCTGGAAGAAGTGGTAAACGGTTGTGATACCGAACTGCCAGCGTGCGAGGTCAAAAGCTTCCACCGTGAAACCTTTCGTGAGGCCTGGGCCGGATTCTTTTCTTGAGCGATCCCAGTCTACGCCATCCCCGCGGCAATTCTGACACTCTGTCAGGAATTCGACCTCCGGCGCGATCCGGTCGGGCCGCGCCTCGGCGGCCGGGGCGAGCTTGGCGCGTCTCACAGTCGATGTTTCAAGGCGGTATGCGACAATGTTGGGCGGGGTCGAAGCCCTCCGCAGGCTTCCGGCCGTCAGGTGAGACGCACTGTGCTCCGCGAATGGCGATGCAGCCGGTGCGCGCATTTAGACTTCCGCGGTCGATCCGCGACGACATAGCCCGGGGCGGCGTGATGCGGACACGCCGGCTGCGGGCTGGAGAGTGCATCTGCGCATGGCTGAGAATGCCACGATATCGGGCGGCGCCGCGATCGCCCGCACAAAGGAATCGGAAGAGTCGACGGTCCGGGACGAGGCGAGGAACGCCGGGGAGGAGGCCGCTGCCGCTGTGGCGGAATCCCTCGCCCAGCTCGAGCCCCGGCCGAGGAAGGCCCGGGCGACCGCCGTCGAAGACGTGGCGGGCACGCTCGACGCCATCGTCGAGGGGGTCAGGCCGGCGAGCGCGGAGGGCGAGTCCGCCCCGGAGCCGCACCGGCGCACGTCGAAGAAGGCATCCGGAGCCGCAAAGGCTTCCGAGTCGAAGAAGAAAGCCGGGGAGGCTAAGTCCGGCGACGCTCCGGAGGAGGGCTCCGGCCTCCGATTCTCCTCCGCGGAGGAGCCGCCGAACGCCCAGATCCCGGCGGTCAACATGACAGCCCTGCTCTTCCAGGAGCCCGACACCAGCCGGGTGCGGACGAGGCGCCGTTCCCGCGGCGAGGACGCCTCCTCGTCTCCGTCTCGCCGCCGGAAGGCTACCGGCGGCGAGACGTCCGAGGAGCCGCAGGAAGCCTCTTCCCAACCTCCGGCCGGCTCCGGGGAGTCCGGTCAGGACGCCGTCGGCGAGAGAGAGCCGCGACGCCGTCGGCGCGGAAGCCGAGGGCGCCGCAAAGGCGCCGAGACACCCGAGACTCCGTCCGGTGGGGAGGAGTCTCAGAGCGGGGCTCCTCGGGAGGAGGCCGGCGGCACGCGCCGACGCCGACGGCGCGCGAGATCCGCGCAGGCCGCCGGGGGCGACGGGGTGACGACCCCCAAGGGGTCGACCCGCCTGGAGGCCAAACGGCAGCGCCGCAAGGAAGGCCGCGAGGCCGGGCGCAGGCGCCACGTCATCACGGAATCGGAGTATCTGGCGCGGCGCGAGTCGGTCAAGCGCGAGATGCTCATCCGCGAGCAGGACGGCCTCAACCAAATCGCCGTCCTGGAGGACGACGTGCTCGTTGAGCACTACGTCGCCCGCCACACGCAGGTCTCGATGGTCGGCAACGTCTACCTGGGCCGGGTCCAGAACGTCCTGCCCTCGATGGAGGCGGCGTTCGTGGACATCGGCAAGGGCCGCAACGCCGTCCTGTACGCGGGCGAGGTCAACTGGGAGGCCGCGGGCCTGGAGGGCAAGCCCCGGCGGATCGAGCAGGCGCTCAAGTCGGGCGACGTCATCATGGTCCAGGTGACCAAGGACCCCATCGGGCACAAGGGCGCGCGCCTGACCGCGCAGATCACCCTCGCCGGGCGCCATCTCGTCCTCGTCCCCTCCGGGGCGATGACCGGCATCTCCCGCAAGCTCCCCGACAAGGAACGCCAGCGCCTCAAGCGCCTGCTGCGCGAGCTCATCCCCTCCGAGCACGGCGTCATCGTGCGCACAGCCGCCGAAGGGGCCAGCGAGGAGCAGCTGCGCGCCGACGTCGAGCGGCTGACCAAGACCTGGGAGGACATCCGGGCCAAGGCTAAGAACGTGAAGTCCGCGCCCACGCTTCTCAAGGGCGAGCCGGAACTCGCCGTGCGCGTGGTGCGCGACGTCTTCAACGAGGATTTCCTCTCCCTGAGAATCCAGGGGGCGGGGGCGTGGAAGACGATCTCCGGCTACGTCCGGGAGCTCTCCCCCGAGCTCACCGAGCGCCTGGAGCATTGGACGGGCGCCACCGATATCTTCGTCAAGTACCGCGTCGACGAACAGCTCGCCAAAGCCTTCGACCGCAAGGTCTGGCTGCCCTCCGGCGGCACCCTCATCATCGACCGCACCGAGGCCATGACGGTCATCGACGTCAACACCGGCAAGTTCACCGGCTCGGGGGGGACCCTCGAGGAGACCGTCACCCGCAACAACCTCGAGGCCGCCGAGGAGATCGTCCGCCAGCTTCGCCTCCGCGACATCGGCGGGATCATCGTCATCGACTTCATCGACATGGTCTTAGAGGCGAATCGGGAATTGGTCCTTCGGCGCCTCGTGGAGTGCCTCGGCCGGGACAGGACGCGCCACCAGGTTGCCGAGGTGACGTCTCTGGGCTTGGTCCAGATGACGAGGAAGCGCGTGGGGCAGGGGCTCGTCGAAGCCTTCTCCACGGTGTGCCAGACGTGCGAAGGCCGCGGATTCATCACGCACGCCCATCCGGTCGAGCGCAACGAGTCGGGCTCGGGCCGTTCGAGCCGCAAGGCCAAGGCCGAGGCCCGCACGGAGGAGTCCAAGCGTCACGAGGTCAAGGACGCCCTCAACTCGATCGCCGCCGCGGCCTCCAAGCACGACGAGGACCCCCAGACGCCGCCGGCGGCCGACGCGTCGGACCAGGCGAAGGCGGGCGCGAAGAAGGCGTCGGCGGGCAAGTCCGCGCGAGGGGGGCAGTCGCGCGTCCGGGCCAGAGGCAGGAAGTCCTCCGCCGCCGAACAGGCCGGAGTCGCCGGCGGCGAGCCCGAGAAGCCGGCCGCCGAGGACGCACCGAAAGCCGGGGAGTCCTCTGCAGGCGCCGAGGCGCCGACGGAGGGCGGGCCGAACGCCTCCGGTGCCGGCGAGGGAGAAGCCGCCGCCGCGCGGGGAGCGGACGGCGCCGAGACACCGGACGCCGTGGCGACGCCGGATGGGCAAGGCGGCGAAGAATCGCCCGACGAGCCCGACGGCAAGGGGACGCCGGAGGACGCCAGATCGCGCAAGCATCGCGTCTCGTCCTCGGGGACGATCACCCCGGGCGCCAGCCAGGCCTCGGCCATCCTCAGCTTCCCCGCCAAGTAGCGATGACGTGGTCCATTCCATATCGGCGCCGGCGTCGAAGACTTGCCAGTGAAAATACCAGCTTGTATCGTAGAGAGTCGGCGCATTCAGCGCCTCCTCAGCCCGTAAGACTCGCACGGCGTGCGGGTGTCGATCGATACAGAGATGAGCAGTAACGTGGTGTACGCGATTGTCAAGGCAGGCGGCCGTCAGGAGAAGGTATCCGTCGGTTCCGTCGTCGTGGTCGACAAGCTGGACGGCGAGGTCGGCGACACGGTCGAGCTCGAACCCCTCATGCTCGTCGACGGCACGAAGATCACCACGGCTGCCGACGGCATCGAGGCGAAGGTGACGGCCGAGATCGTCCGGCCGGAGCTCGGCCCCAAGATCTCCATCGTCAAGTACAGGAACAAGACCGGGTACCGCAAGCGCCAGGGTCACCGTCAGAAGCTGACCCGCCTCAAGGTCACCGGCATCGAGTGAGTTCGCTCCACCAACGTAAAGGCAGGTTTCAGCCATGGCACACAAGAAGGGCGCCAGCTCCTCCCGCAACGGCCGGGATTCCAATGCGCAGCGTCTGGGCGTCAAGCGTTTCGGAGGCGAGCTCGTCAACGCCGGCGAGATCATCGTCCGCCAGCGCGGCACTCACTTCCACCCCGGCGTCAACGTCGGGCGCGGCAGGGACGACACCCTGTTCGCCTTGACGGCCGGCCACGTCAAGTTCGGGACTCGTCGCGATCGCAGGGTCATCGACATCGTGACCGCCGAGGCTTGAGGTCTCGTCGCAGATCACGGGGCGGAAGGTTCCTTCCGCCCCTTTTCCTATAACGGACGAGGAGGCTGCCGTGGTCAGTTTCGTCGATCGCGTCGTCCTGCACGTGCAGGCCGGTGCGGGCGGCAACGGATGCGCATCCGTACGGCGTGAGAAGTTCAAGCCGCTCGCGGGGCCCGACGGCGCGAACGGGGGGCACGGCGGCGACGTCGTCGTCGAGGTGGATCCCCAGGTGACTACGCTGCTTTCCTTCCATCACTCCCCCCATCAGAAGGCCGGATCGGGAACCCAGGGTGCCGGCGACATGCGGGCCGGGCGCAACGGCGAGGACCGGATCCTCAAGGTGCCCCTGGGAACGGTCGTCAGAACGCCCGAGGGGGACGTGCTCGGGGATCTGACCGCCCCCGGAGACCGCCTTGTGGTGGCCAGGGGAGGCCGCGGAGGGCTCGGCAACGCCGCGCTGGCGTCTCCCAGAAGGAAGGCGCCGGGCTTCGCCCTGCTGGGCGACGAGGGGGAGAGCCGGGACGTCGTCCTCGAGCTCAAGTCGATGGCGGACGTCGCCCTCGTCGGATTCCCGAGCGCCGGCAAGTCGTCGCTCATCGCGGCCATGTCCGCGGCCCGACCCAAGATCGCCGACTATCCGTTCACGACCCTCGTCCCGAACCTCGGGGTGGTGCAGGCGGGGGAGGAGCGCTACACGATCGCCGACGTGCCCGGCCTCATCCCCGGAGCGTCGCAGGGCAGAGGCCTCGGTCTGGAGTTCCTCCGGCACATCGAGCGCTGCGCGGTGATCGTCCATGTCGTCGACTGCGCGGCCGTCGAGTCGAGCCGCGATCCGCTCTCCGACTTCGACCTGCTGGAGGCCGAGCTCGGAGCCTACGCACAGCAGTTGGATCCCGCGGAAGGCGGCATCCCGCTCATGGAACGCCCACGGCTCGTCGTCCTCAACAAGATAGACGTGCCGGACGGACGCGAGCTCGCCGAGTTCGTGCGCGACGACCTCCGCAGCCGCGGGCTGCCCACCCACCTCGTCTCTGCCGTCTCGCGCGAAGGTCTCCGCGAGCTCTCCTTCGCCCTGGCGTCCGTGGTCGCCGAGGCGCGCGAAGCAGTCCCCGCCCCCGCGGCGGCGCCGCGCCTTTCGCCCCGTCCGCGAGCTCGGCGTGAGGACGGGTTCACGGTCTCGCGCAGGAGTCAGGGCGGACAGGAGTTCTATCTCGTCCGCGGCGGCAAACCCGAACGATGGATTCGCCAAACCGACTTCGACAACGATGAGGCGGTCGGCTATCTCGCCGATCGCCTCAACGCCCTGGGAGTCGAAGACGCCCTCGTCGAGGCCGGGGCCCGCGCCGGCGACACGGTGGTCATCGGCCCGGAGGATTCGGGGGTCATCTTCGACTGGGAGCCGACGATGCGCACGGGTGCCGAACTCCTCGGTCCGCGCGGCACAGACCTCCGGCTCGACGAGGGGAGGCGCTCCTCGCGCAAGGAGCGCAAGGCCGCCTACCACGAGCGCATGGACGCGAAGGCCGATGCCCGCGAAGGGCTGTGGATGGACCGGCAGGCGGGTCTATGGGTCGATCCCGCCGAGGAGGGCTGACGGCGGCGGGCGCCGTCCGAAACGTCTGCCGCCCGCGTCGGCCTCAGTGAGAACTTCCACACTCGCGTGCCGATGTCTTGCTATATGGATAGGCCGCTGGTTTACTAAACCGTAAGTTGCTTGATATCCAGTGACGGCGCATATCCGCGGAAGCCGCCTCTTGTCTCCCACGCGGAATGGGCCCGTCAAAAGCGGATGTGGAATTTCATACCGCTTCCTACGCCGTAGATGTCTCGGTCCCGGCGTCTCCGGGACCGCATCGCGGGGTCCAGCGCGACTCGCTCGCGTATGCCGAAATGACTTGGCCGAATACGAACGGATGAATGCCATGACAATTCAATTGGCGACGAGGGATCTACCGGCGAGTACGAGCTCCAGCGGGTGCGAAGGCGTTGTGGAGGCGTCGATAGGCATCGATCTGACGCTCCTGGGAGCCGCCCATGCGAATGCGTCGACGTCTGTGGGCGCCGTTCTTCCCGTCGGCTACGCCAATTTCTCGCGGCTCGTCTCGTCTGCGTGCGCGGCGATGCGCGGTGGCATCGACTTCGTCAGCCTTGACAAGACCTTTCGCTCGCGCTCGGACGACCCGCGTCCCACGGAGGCCGTCAAAGTGGCGGCTTGGATGCTCTCGCGCAGCGAAGGAGGGGTCAGCGTCGAGGTTCCGCCCACCGTCGGCGCCATCAATGCGGCCGTCGGCATCCTGTCCCGGTCGAGTCGCGGGCGGGCGACCATCGCCGTCGAGCCGGTCGAGGGATGCGATCTCGCCGCGATCGCCAGGGCCGCCGCGCAGGCCAGATCGGCCGGAATAGGCTTCGCCGTGCGAACGGCGGCCGAGGACCTCACGCCGTCAAGCATTCAGGCGATCGCCCGCTTCGCCGACTCCGTCCATCTGCTGACCGGCGATCCCCACCGCGCTCGGGAAGCCAGATTCGCCCTGCGTTCGGCGGCCGCCGCCTTCGACCGGCAGTTGACCCTCCTCACCGAGATCGGCATCATCGTCTCCGGGTCGATGCCCGCCGCCCGAGAGCGGTCTCTGCTCGTGGAGACCATGACCGGCAGGCCGGTGTTCGACGGCAAGGCCAGCGTCGTGGGGACGGTCTACGACGTGGCCGACACCGTCGAAGAGTGGATATGCCTCGGCGCCGTGGACGGAATCGTCTTCCTGCCGGCCTCGCTTCCCACCGACCTCGCCTCGGTGATCCGGGGCATCATGCCGCTCCTCTACGCCAGGGGGATCGACACCGTCTGCCCCTGCGGGCACAGGGACCTGCTCCCATGAGACGAGGGTGGCGAACCGGTCGGCCGCCACCCTCTCGAAGGGCTTCCCCTGCCCTTACTTCTTGCTCTCCTCGATCTTGCGTCGCACGTCGTCCATGTCGAGGCCCTCGACCTGGCTTATGAGGTCCTCCAGCTGCTTCTTGGGGAGTGCGCCGGGCTGGGAGAACACTCGGACTCCGTCACGAAAGGCCATGACCGTGGGAATGGACGTGATGCCGAACTCGCGGGCCAGCTCCTGCTGGTCTTCGGTGTCCACCTTCCCGAAGACGATGTCGCCGTGCTGCTCCGAGGCCGCCTCGTATATCGGCGCGAATTGCCTGCACGGGCCGCACCAGGACGCCCAGAAGTCAAGAAGAACGATGCCCTCTTTGACGGTTTCATTGAAGTTCTCGATGGTGATGGCCTGAGTTGCCATATGGCGAATCCTTTCGCTCGTTTCGTGCCACCATGGGCAACGCCGCGATTTCGGGGAGTATTCCCGTCCTCCGGGGTTGTTCTCGAATGGTGCGGCGGCATCGTAAACGAGGCCGAAAACACGTAGGCTACAGCTATGTGGCAGCATGTCGAGGTCGTGGGGCGGGCCGTTCGCACGGCCTCGTGGGGCGGGCCGTCGCGCGAGGTATAGGGGAGGGATATGTCCGAGTTCGAGGTTCCGGTGCTCGTCACGGGGAGCCAGGGGCGTCGGCGCCGGATCGGAATCATGGGCGGGACTTTCGACCCGATCCATCACGGACATCTCGTTGCCGCCTCCGAGGTGCTCAGCGTCTTCAACCTCGACGAAGTGATCTTCGTGCCCACGGGGAACCAGCCCTACAAGCAGGACAGGGACGTCACGCTCGCCGAGCACCGCTATCTCATGGCGGTGGTGGCCACAGCCTCGAATCCGCGGTTCTCGGTCTCTCGCGTCGACATAGAGCGGGAGGGGACGACCTACACCATCGACACCCTGCGCGACCTTCGCCGCGTCTATCCCGACGCCGACTTCTTCTTCATCACCGGGGCCGACGTGCTGCCTCAGATCCTAGGCTGGAAGAATTCGGACGCGCTATGGTCTATGGCACATTTCGTCGGCGTGACTCGGCCCGGTCATCAGCTCGATACGGCGGGGCTGCCTCCCGAGGGGATCACCCTCATGGAGATCCCCGCGATGGCCATCTCTTCGACGGACTGCCGGAATCGTGTGAGGTCCGGCATACAACCGTGGTATCTCGTACCCGACGGCGTGGTGCAATACATCGCCAAGTATCGGCTCTATCGGGCCGACGGGAATGTAGGCTCGGATAGAATGGTTGTTTCCGACGATGTTTCCGCACGTGCGGTTGGAAGCTCTGGGCACGGCAGGGATTCGCACGCGGACCTCACTGGGCAGCGGAAAGGATAAACGATGAGTGACGAACAACCGAGGATGTCACGGCGCGAGATGCGGGCGAAGGGCTTGCTGGCGCCGATCCTGGATGGCGCGTCCCCTCTTGACGATCTCACTCCGACGGCGGAGATCCGCCTCAAGCGCCTCACACGCAAGGAGATGCGCGAGCGCGAGGCCATGGAGGCGCACTCAGCGCAGTCTCCCTCCCGATCGGGTTCCAGGCCTTCGGACTCGCCGCGCAGCAGGTCCTCCGATCTGACGAGATCCCCGGAGCCGACCCGCAGGTCGGACTTGTCGCGCAGCAGGTCCTCGGATTTGACGAGGGCTCCGGAGCCGACCCGCAGGTCTTCGGAGGGGACGAGGCTGGGTCAATCGGCGAGAGCCAAGGCGCACGCAGCCTCGGGGGAGCCGCGTTGGAGGCACGTCGAGGACGACCCCGCGGTCGTCGCGTCCTTCAACGAGCCTCGAAGCGACAGGAAGGACCGGGCATCCGATTCCGGTGTGGCCATGCCTTCGCAGCTGTCTTCGAGAGCGGCCGATGTGGAGACTCCCGAACACGTCGACGAGCGTCTGGAGTCGGGGCCGTTCACCCACTCCCTGGAGCCGCGCAGGATCGCGGACTCATCTCGCCGCGACGCCCCGGAGGAGCCGAGGGAACCGACGAGGCAGTCGGTGTTCAACAGGTTCGAACAAGACGCGTCCCAGACGTCGGGCGTCGACCTGGCCGGCTCCGCCGGCGGCGACGAACCGGACGACCAAGAGCTCTCCCAGGCGGCCTCCTTGAGGGCTCCGCTCCTCCAACGGCTTCAGCGCGAGAGCCAGCACGAGGATCAGTCGGATTCGCCCGGCGCACCGGCCCCCGACGAGGAACCGGCTGAGAGCGGGTCCTCCGACGCCCGGACGGTGACCATACCTCAAGCGCCCGAACCCATCGTCGGGGCGCAGCTCCCCGACTCCTCGAGCGGCTATCGCAGGGATACGGGCGAATACGACTCCGACCTCGTCGCCGATGCGCTCGAGGACGAGAAGCCACGGGGGTGGCTGATGACGCTCATCGCGATACTCATCGGACTCGCCCTGGGCGTGGGAATCGGCCTCGTAGGCCGCTATTTCCTCAAGTCCGACGGCGTTCAGCCCGTCCTCGAAGCGGCAGCGGCCACTTACGGCCTGCCAGGGTTCTAGGGGAGATATTGGCCGTTTCGGAAGAATCGCTGAAGTGCACGCGAATCGCGGCGAAGTCCGCCCATGAGCTCAAGGCGACGAGCGTCTTCGCCATCGACGTGTCGGAGCGGCTCGCGCTGGCCGAGGTCTTCCTCGTCGTGTCCGGCTCCAGCGACAGGCAGGTGCGCTCGCTCGTCGACGAGGTGGAGAGGGCGCTCCACGAGGCTGTGGGGCTTCGGCCCGTGCACACCGAGGGCCTGGGCGACGCCCGCTGGGTGCTCCTCGACTACGGCGACCTCGTCGTTCACGTCCAGCAGGACGAGGATCGCGATTTCTACGCTTTGGACAGGCTGTGGGGGGACTGCCCGTCCGTCGATCTCGACGTCCCGGACGGGCAGGGCGAGGCGGCGGACGCGGGAGCCGTGGACAGCGGGGCCACGGCGTGAGCGCTTCCCGCGTGGTGCTGTGGCGCCACGGTCAGACGGATCTCAATATCGCCGGCCGGATCCAAGGGTCCTTGGACGTCCCGCTGAACGACAGCGGACGCAGCCAGGCCCAGGCCGCCGCTGCTGTGCTGGCCGAATACTCGCCGAGCCTCGTCGTCAGCTCTCCGCTGGCCCGTGCGCACTCGACCGCCCAGGCCCTTGCGCATTCCCTCGACTTGGACGTCGCCGTCGACGACCGGCTGGTGGAACGCGACTTCGGCCGGTGGGAGGGGCTCGACCGAGACGCGATCCGCAGCGGATGGCCCGAGCAGTTCGCGACCTGGACATCCGGGGGCCAGCCCGAGGGCCTCGGCGTGGAGACGAGGGCTGCCGTGGGGGAGCGCGTCAGCGCGGCGATCGACGAATGGGCCGGACGCGCGGAGGGGACCGTCGTGGTCGTGGCCCACGGTTCGGCGCTCACGTGCGGGGTGAGCGCGCTCCTGGGAATGGACCCGGAGAACTGGTTCGGCCTCAGGGGCATGGACAACTGCCACTGGGCGATCCTCGCCTCCCAGCTCGGACGGCATCCCGCGTGGAGGATCAACGCCTACAATCTCGGCGCGAAGGCCTAGGGGAGGCGGCTCGTAGGGGCGGCCAGCCGCCGCATTCCCCTTCTCCGTCGGGGATCTCGTGGGCGATGAGCTCCTGCGGTGAGCCGCATCTCAACGCTCGCCTCCGATTTGCCGGTAAAGGCCCGCTCGAGTAACATCTATGAAGTCCGCACGGGGCTATGGCGCAGTTGGTAGCGCGCTTCCATGGCATGGAAGAGGTCAGGGGTTCGAATCCCCTTAGCTCCACGCAAGTTGAGAGGATCGAAACTAGCCCCGTCTGTCGGCGGGGCTGTTCCGTGTCTGGGATTACCTCAGGTGGAATGTCACCGTGGATAGAGGGTCGTGACGATTTATTTGTTGGATGATTAAATCATGTTTAATCATGATTACAATATATTTACCAATGAAAAACGAAATAGGTGCGAGAAGTGGTTTTTCGGCATTATGAGATTCTCAACCACAATCAGAGGACTCAAAAGCTTGACACAACTTTTTGACTGTAAATAATGTAATTTAATCTGTTTATTGGTCTTATTAATAAATTTATGAGCATACATATATGATTTATCGAATTCATATTCGATATTTTTAAGATACAAAAATCCATTAAATACATTGTATATTACAGTCAGTCATTAATTAAATAATTATAGGATTTATTTATCAATAAATTTGTAATTATACATGTAATGACTTGCTGAAAGGTTAATAATGAACATTAAGCTTTGTATCCAATTACATCTGTTGATACTTGTTTAATTCTTTGAACCATTTTTCGAATATTATTGATAGTATTCTGATTTGGGTTAATGTCTTGTACTGGCTTGTACCAGGATGGGTCGGCACGGTAGACAACGTCATATCCAACCAACTGACACGCAGCTCGTATTGAATCGTCTGTCAGACCATCTAGATGCCTCAAAAGATTCAGAGCCGTCGTCTCGTCTTGGATCAGATGCGCTCCGTGCAATGATATTTCGAAAGCTGAGACGGGATCGCCATACGTTGTAAAACGTGTGAGATAGTCGACCGCGATGCCAACCAGATTTGCACGAATGTTTTCAGGGGAAGTGACTTCCCCAATCTCATCCATGTCCGTGACCGTGAAATTACGCAAGGGAAGATAGCCGCCTCGCGGTTGTTTGATCTCCTTGATGCGTTCTGTCACTGTGGTCATACTAATTTCGCCCCCCGATTGTCAAATGTGATTGTGGTGAGGTGGACCTCCAATAGGATTCTACTGCCTTCGAACCCGGCCATGTCAGGGCCGAACCAAAGGTGTTTTCCGTACGTAGCCTTGAATCGTTTGATCGGTCTTGCACTTTCGTGCCGCGTGGCAGCCCAGTGCGAGAGCGTATATCCACTTCTGTTGGAAAGGACCCGCTCCTTCAAAGGCAACCTGGAACCTGCGGCCTTCGGGCAGGTTGGAAAATCGGTAGCAGCCGACGGTTGTATCGGTCCACCTAACCAATGAGTTGCTGCCGATCGGACATGGCAGAGTCAGAAACTTGAACTGTGTCAAAAGCGAGATTCTCGGCTCACTCGATCTATGTTATTTGTGAGAACGCTGATGGTAGCCAAGGGGCCTCCCGGACGTTCGCCAGGAGGCCCCTGTCGATGTGGGGGAGTGCGCCTCTACCGAGTGCCGGATCGCAGCGGACTCACCGCGGCGGCCTCTTCCCGAAGCGCTCCAAATCGGCCACGACCCGGGCGGGTTCGCCGTCCAGCGGGAGATTTGGCGGGTCCAGGGCTCCGTCGAGGGATCCGGGCGCATCCGCCTGGGTTGCCGCGAAGAGCGCGTCCCAGTCGGAGACCGGCGAGCCGGGCCCGGAGAAGACCTCCACGGTTCGGCCGGATGCCGACGGCGCGAGGACCGCCTCGACGAGCGTCTGAGCGACGTGTTCGCGGCGCACCCCTCCCATCCTCGCCGTGTCGCCCTGAGCGAGGACGGGACGGTCGTCGGCGAATTCGACGGCGTCGAACCATCCGGGCCGCACGATCGTGTAGGCCAGCCCGCTTGCCCGCAACAGGCGCTCCCCGCGCCGCTTCCAGGTCAGCAGATCGGCGTAGGGACCCGACGCATCGGTGGCGTTGATCGAGGACATGAGCGCCACGTGCGGCCGGCGCCCGTTCAACGCCCCCAGCAACGCGGGCACGACGCCGTAATCGACGCCCTCGGGGCGGGAGTCGTCGCCGTGGACGAGGATGACGGCGTCCACGGCGTCGACGAAGCGGAGGAGGGAGGCGGGCTCCGTGGCGTCTCCCTGCACGACTTCGACTCCCGGGATCCCCGCGAAGGCGCGGTTGGCGCGAGCCGCGTCCCGGCTCAACGCGCGGATCCCCAATCCCCGCAGCGCGGCAGCATGCACGACGTGGCGTCCGATGCTGCCTGTGGAGCCGACGACGAGAACGCTGGGTGTGGCCATGACACAATCCTTCCGATCGAACCTCGGTCCGGGTGGCGTCCGCGGTCGGAGACCCCGGAACCGTTGACGACGCCTTTATTCGTTGATGAGCGTCAGCGTGCTGAGGAACTTGGCCGCTTCGGGGTCCCTGTGGTCCAAGAACTGACTCTTGCCCGTCTCCAGCGCGGTGACGTCCATCATCTCGGCGTCGGAGAGATTGAAGTCGAAGACGTCGATGTTCTCGCGCATCCGCTCGGGCCGCACCGATTTGGGGATGACGACGACGCCCCTTTGAATCAGCCAGCGCAGAACCACCTGCGCCACCGACTTCCCGTGGGCTTCGCCTATCGCCGTCAGCGTCGGGTGGGTGAACAGGCCGTTGCGGCCCTCGGCGAAGGGGCCCCACGACTCGATCCGGACGCCGAGTTTGTCCATGAAATTCTGGTCGGCGACGCGCTGGAAGAAGGGATGGGTCTCGACCTGGTCGACGGCCGGGACGATCTCGTTGTGGTTGATCAGGTCGATGAGCCTGTCGGGGAAGAAGTTCGATACGCCGATCGCGCGGATTCTCCGTTCGGCGTAGAGCTTCTCCATGGCCCGCCACGATCCGTAGTAGTCGCCGAAGGGCTGGTGGACGAGGTACAGGTCCAGCGTCTCCAGGCCGAGTTTGTCCATCGAACGCTCGAAGGCCTGCCGGGCCGAGCCCTCGCCGGCGTCGGAGATCCACAGTTTCGTCGTGACGAACAGGTCGTCGCGCGGGATGCCGCTGGCGGCGATGGCGCGGCCCACCGCTTCCTCGTTGTTGTACACGGCGGCCGTGTCGATCGAGCGATAGCCGGCCTCCAGGGCCTGGGAGACGGCCCGCTCGGTCTCCTCGGGCGGGACCTGGTAGACGCCGAAGCCGAGGATCGGCATGCTGACGCCGTTGTTGAGTGTTACACAGTCCATTGGGATTCCTTGTCCGATCGGCAGTGGTGCGGGGAACCGTTCGAGTCCCGGCGGAATTTCGAACTCGGCAGGGGTGAAAGGGGTATTGCCGGGTTCAGCCGGAAACGCGACCCTTCGCCGAAGCGGTCTCGGTGCCTCTGAAGGTGCCGGTTCCGATTGTGATGACGCGAAAACGACGAACCGCCGTCTCAACGTGACCGCCGAACCATCGCCGACGGCTGTCCCATCATATGACGGCATGCTTCGCACGGCGAGAGCGTTCAGCTCTCGGAGAGTCGGGGAGCACGAGGGTCGCCGCGGACGCCAGCCTGCTCGGCCGTTGGCAGGCCTGCTCGGGACTCCATTTAACTGAAATTTCAATTTTCCGCTGTCGACCGCGACTGTCGAAATCCGAGCATGGTCCATAGTCCCCATTGCCTTGACCGTCCCGCTACTCGACGCCTAAATTAGCCGTGTGAGCGATTGCGCTCATGCTCGAGAATATCGACTTTATCCGTTAGATACGAAGAAAGTTGATCATTCAATAGTCGAACAATGTGCTTATCGCAGCGCAACGATGAGCCAATATATTTCGAGCGATCGAATCACAGTGGATTGCTCTGAAGGTGTGATTGTTAGGTTACGATGAAAAAATCCATTCACATATCAAGCTGCATTATGGCTGCTTTGCTTGCTTTGTCCGCTCCTGCATTCGCGGCCGACGGCCAGGGGGCAGCGGATCAAACGCCCAAGTCGAAGGGATCGTCCGAAAGCGTCGCCGTCAAGGCCCCTATCGTCTCCTCCCAGGGCGATGACCTCGTCAAGCCCCAAACCGTGACCAAGGAGAGCCAGCAGGCCACGGCGCTGAACTCGTCGCGTGACGGGGCCTACGTCCGGCAGACGGCTGAGAGCTACTGGACGTCCGAGCGCATGGCCAATGCGACGCCGATAGAGAGTGCAGAGCAGATCGCCGATGCGCAGGCCCAGGCCGCAGCGGGAGACAGCATCAAGCCGATGGACGAGGGGAAGGCCGCTCCCGAGCAGGTCGTCGCCAAGCCCATGGCTCCGACGGCCAATGCCTCGGCGACGAAGGCCGAGACGGCAGACGGACGGGTCACCAACTACTCCCAAACCAACGGCAAGGTGTTCTTCCGCAACGCCACCAACGGGAAGGACTACGTCTGCTCGGGTTCCTCGGTGACGAGCTCCTCGAAGCGACTGGTGATCACGGCCGGGCACTGCGTCCACGGCGGCGGCAAGAACGGGAAGTGGCACCAGAACTGGGTCTTCGTTCCGGGATACGACCACGGCAAGGCCCCGAAGGGGAAGTTCCAGGCCGCTTCTCTGCGAGCCTACAAAGATTGGATCGACAAGGGAGGCAACAACAGCGCCGTAGGGTTCAACTCCGACGTGGCCTTCGTGACGACCCACGACGGAACGTCGGGCGGGAAGGTCAATGAGAAGGTCGGAGGGCACGGCATCATCGCCGGAGGCAGTTGGACGTTCGGCGTCGACATCTTCGGATATCCGGCCAATTTGGACCGGGGTCAGGCCATGAAGTCCTGCTCGTCGAAGACCGCGCGCGCTCAGATGCAGTCGTGGTACTTCTACACGGTGCAGGGATGCAACTTCGAAGGCGGATCCTCCGGAGGCCCGTGGCTGCAGAGCTACGCCAATGGAACGGGCCAAGGCTATGTCCGCTCGGTCACCTCGCATATGCTGGTCGGCCGCAACACCATCAGAGGCCCCTATTTCGATCAGAGACTGGCGGGCTTGTACAAGGAAGCGGACGGGTCTCGCTGAACGATCGCCTCAGCTGCGTCTAGCTTCTCAGCCGACCGGCCTGCACTACAGCGGCCGGTCGGCTTCTATTGCGGCGAGCGGGGCCTGCCAAACGCATGTGGTCCGGCTGAGATCGCCGGCTTATTCCCGAGGGCGTCAGAACAGCTGGGGGAAGGCCGCTTCGAATTCGGCCTTCGTGGCCAGGGACGTCTGCGTGCCCAGCTTCGTCACGGAATCGGCCGCATAGTGACTGGCCAGTCGGAGCGCGCGTTCGACGTCTCCGCTCGCCACGAGATAGTGGCTGAAGCAGCCGATGAAGGCGTCGCCTGCGCCGGTCGTGTCCACGGCCGCGACCTCCACTGCCGGTATGAGCTTCTCCTGCGAGGCAGCGATCCAGAAGGCTCCGCGCGCTCCGAGCGTGACGATGACATTCTCCACTCCCGCGCCCAGGAGCACCCTGGCCGCCCGCTGGACGTCCTCAAGGGTGTCGACGGGCATGCGGGTCAGCAGCGCCAGTTCGGATTCGTTGGGCATGACGTAGGCACAGCCCCTGACGCGGTCGAGCTCGAGGTCGGGATGGGCGGGCGCGGGGTTGAGAAGCACCGGGATGCCGTGCCGCTTCCCGAGGTCGATCGCCGCGTACACGGTGTCCAAGGGCACTTCCAGCTGCAGCACGATGAGGCTGCACTGGGCAATGTCGGGCTCGGCCGCCTCAACGTCGGCGGGGGTGAGCAGCGCGTTCGCGCCTTTGATGATGATGATCGAGTTGTGCGCCTGGGGATCGACGAAGATCGGCGCGACGCCGGATGTCGCATCCGTGGGCAGCACGTGCGCGGTGTCGATGCCGTTGCGGGCGAAATTCTCGATCGTGTTAGCGGCGAAGACGTCGTTGCCCACGCGCGTCACCATCAAGACGTCCGATCCCAGCCGGGAGGCGGCCACCGCCTGATTGGCGCCCTTGCCACCGCAGCCTATCGTGAAGTCGGGCGCTTCGACGGTCTCCCCCTCCTCCGGCATCCGATTGATGTAGGCGATCAGGTCGACCATGTTTGAGCCGATCACCGCGATGTCCATGTTGCTCCTCCTCGAGTCGGTACGTGGACCAGTCTATGGGCAAGAGCCTGCATCGGCCAGGATCCAGGTCCCCGCCTCACCGTCCGGGCACCGGCACGACCGTGACCTCCGCTCCGCTGGCCGCAAGCATGTCTAGTTGCTGCTCGGTGGCTCCGTCGTCGACGAGGATCGTCTCGAAGGTCGTCAGCGAGGTCGTTTTCTGCCAGGCCCGGCGCGCGAATTTGGAGTTGTCGATCATGAGGACTCGGTGGAAGGACTGCTCGAGCATCGTCCGCTTCATATCCGTGACGTAGTCGGTCGGGTTGTACACGCCGTCGTACCAGACGGCGGCGTCGGACATGAAGCACAGGTCGGCTCTCAGGTTCTTGACGAAGCCGGTTCCCAAGCTTCCGTAGAAGGCCTCGGCCCAGGGATAGTAGCGGCCTCCGATGAGCACGAGCTCGGTGTTCTTCGACGCCGCCAGCGACCGAGCGACCGGCATCGAATTGGTGATCACCGTCAGGGGGTTGACTTTCGCCAGCTCGGGGACCATGGGCAGCGCGGTCGAGGAGTCGTCGATGATCACCGCGTTCCCGGCTGAGACGAGGCGCGCGGCCGCCTGGGCCAGGGCTCCCTTCTCGATGCGCGACCGGATCCGCCGCATGCGCGGGGGAAGCTCGGCGGTCGAGGATGCGCGGGGTCGCAGCTCCCCTTTTGAGAGGGTGAGCAGTCCCGAGTCCTCGAGGATCTGCACATCCCGGTATATCGTCGCCGCCGACACTCCGAGGGAGTCGGCCAGGCCCTCGATGCGCAGCGTCCCGTCCTCCAGGACGGCGTCCACGATGGCCGAACGCCTTCTCTCCGGGGTGGGCTTGGCGTCGGCGTCGGTCTGCGCCGCGGGGTTCGAATCTGCCATGTCGCTGGTCGCCTTCCGGGTGCTCGGCAATGTCGAAGAAATTTTACATCGATCTTGCAAAATCAGGTTCATATTATCATTTCAGTTGACAAATCTTTCAGAGAAAATTAGCGTGGAACGCACGGCATAGCCGAATCGGGCGACGATCACGCATGGAACGGCCCCCGATTGTCTCAATGAGGAGCGAAATATGAATGAAGTCATCATCGGAGTGGACGGTGGGACCACGGCCGTCAAGGCCGTCGCCTTCGATCTCACGGGCGAGGTCCGGGCAGTCCACCACGAATCCGTCCCGGTTCACTACGGCGGTCGCGGGGAGGCTGAGCAGGACATGGCGCTCCTGTGGGACGCCGTCGTAGCATGCCTGGCCGACGTCGCGGCACAGCTCGGCGACGCCACCGTTCTCGGAATCGGCTTGACGGGCCAAGGCGACGGAGCCTGGCTCGTCGACGCGGACGGCGAACCGGCCCGCCGGGCCGCCAACTGGATGGACGGCCGCGCGGCCGGACGCGTCGACGAATGGAACGCCGACGGCCGCGGCCGAAGATTGCTCGACGTCACCGGAACGACGGTCTTCGGCGGTCTCTTCCCCGTTCTCATCGAAGAGCTGGCCGAAACCGATCCCGACGCCGTCGCCAAGGCGGCATCGCACCTGAACTGCAAGGACTGGATTCGGTTCAAGCTCACGGGAGTCCGGGCCACGGACCACACGGAGGCCTCACGCACCTTCCTCGACGTCCGCGACGGCTCCGGATACGACGAAAACCTCGCCGCGGACCTCGGCCTCGACCGTTTCCTCGGGCTCCTCCCCGACATCCGCCATCCAGCCGGCCAGGCGAGCCCGCTGTCCGCCGAAGCCGCCGAACTCACCGGGATCCCCGCGGGCACGCCCGTCGGCGTGGGAATGATCGACGTCGCCGTCACGGGCATGGGGCTGGGCGCGGTAGGCGACGGCGCGTCGTGGCTCATCCTCGGCACGACCGGCTTCGTCGGAGTCCTCCTCCCCAGTATCGCCGACCGCCGCTCGGACCTGTCCATGGTGCTCGCCACGGGCAACGGCACCCAGGTGCTCGAATTCATGGCCCCCATGACGGGCACGCCCAACCTCGACTGGATCCGTTCGACCCTCGGCCTGAACGAGGAATCCTGGAGCGACATCGAGGCGATAGCCCGCGAGGCGAACCCCGGGGCGCACGGTGTCGTCTACCTGCCGTACGCATCTCCCGGAGGCGAACGCGCGCCCTTCCTCGACACGAACGCCTCGGCGTCGTGGCAGGGCATGTCACTGACCAGCAGCCGCGCCGACATCCTCCGATCCGTGTACGAAGGCGTCGTGTTCTCCCTCGTCGAGTGCATCGACGCCCTGCGGATAGAAGGCGACATCGTCGTCTCGGGCGGCGGTTTCCGCTCCGACCTCCTGTGCCAGATCCTCGCCGACACAACCGGCAGACGCGTCCTTCGCCAGGACGCGCCCGAAGCCGGAGCCCGCGGAGCCGCGGTGCTCGCCCTCGTGTCGGCCGGTCGTTTCCCGGACGTCCGCGCAGCCTCCGAAGCCCTCGGCGCCACACTGGAGGCGTTCGACCCGCACCCGGAGGCGAAGGATGTCTACGCCTTCGCGTACGACGTCTTCCGGGAGACCAGGCGAGCCCTGCGCCCCGTATGGAAACCGATGCGCGAACTGCGCAAGGCCACGACCGATGGAGAGAGAGCATGAAAGTCCTTCTGGCATCCGACGGCTTCGTCACCGACGACGTCCTGCGCACGGCGATGTCAGCCGCAGCCCCCGAAGCGCAGCTGGCCGCCATAGCCTCGACCTGGCCGGTTCCCCCCTACGGCGACGTCGGCGAAGTCAGGGAGGCCGCCGGCGACGAGGACGAGCTCGTCGCGGCCCTCCAAGGGTGCGACGTCGCCTTCTCCCACACCTTCCCGTTCACGAGGAAGGTCATCGAGGCGTGCCCCGACCTGAAGATGATCGCCATCTGCCGTGGGGGCCCCGTCAACGTGAACATCGAGGCGGCGAGCGACCACGGGGTTCTCGTCTCCTACGCGCCCGGACGCAACGCCGTGGCCACCGCCGAGCACTCGGTGGGGATGATCCTGGCGGCCATGCGGCAGATCCCGCAGCGGAACGCCGAACTCCTGGCCGGCCAGTGGCGATCCGACTACTACATCTTCGACAACGTGGGGCCCGAAGTCGGCTCCTCCACCGTCGGAGTGATCGGATACGGCGCCGTAGGACGGCGAGTCGCCCACGTCATGGCCTCCTTCGGAGGCGACGTCCTCGTCCACGACCCGTGGGCCGCCGACCGGTCGGGCGAGGGCGTCGCATTCGTCGACACCCTCGAGGAGCTGCTGCGCCGCAGCGACATCGTCACCCTCCACGCCCGCGCCACGCCGGACAACCACCACATGATCGACGCCGAGGCGCTGGCCCTCATGCCCGCCAATTCGGTGTTCGTCAACTGCGCTCGCGGAGAGCTCGTCGACTACGACGCCGTGTGCGACGCCCTGGACTCCGGCCACCTCTTCGCGGCCGGCTTCGACGTCCTGCCCGCCGAGCCCCTGCCGCTCGACCACAGGCTCATGTCGACGCCCCGCGTGGTCCTCACACCCCACCTGGCGGGCGCCTCGAAAGAGGCGGCGCGCCTGGCCGCGCGCATCGGCGCAGCCGACATCGCGGCCTTCATCCGAGGCGAGCGTCCGGCTCACCTCGCCAACCCGAACGCCTTCGAGAGAAAGTAGAGCCCCAGCCATGATCATGGAAGACGAACGCCGGGCGGTGGTCGACACCTGCCTGCTCATGCAGAGGCAAGGCCTCGTCGTCGGCACGGCCGGAAACGTGTCGATCCGCACCGCAGACCTCATCGCGATCTCGCCCTCCGGCGTCCCCTACGAGGAGATGGCCCCCGAGGACGTTGTCGTCGTCGGCACGGACGGCGCACGGGTCGACGGCGATCTCGAACCGTCATCCGAGCTTCCGCTCCATCTGAGCGTCTACCGCGCCACCGACGCGGGAGCCATCACCCACAACCACGCCCCGGCGTCGACGGCCCTCGGACTCGTCGTCGACGAGATCCCGCCCTCCCACTACTACTCGGTCATGTTCGGCGGGGCCATCAGGGTTGCGCCGTACGCGGGATTCGGCACGGACGAACTGGCCGCGAACGTCACCGAGGCGTTGAGGGACCGCACCGGCGCCCTCATGAAGAACCACGGGGCCATCACCATCGGCCCGACGGTGGCCAAGGCCGTCGGCATGCTGCCGATCCTCGAATACGTGTGCGAGGTCCACCTGCGCGCCATGGCCAGCGGCGCTCCCATCGCCCTCCTCTCGGACGCCCAGATGGACGACGCGCTGAAAGGCCTGGCGAACTACGGGAAGCAGCCTGCCCGGGGGAAGTAGCCAGTTCGGGGCGTCCGGCCGGTGCCTCCCCCGACCGGACGCCCCTCGGGCACGGGATCCCCTCATGGAGGAGGCGAATCCGACGGTGGCCCGCACGCTTCCTTTGCGGGAGCGGTCGCCGCGGCTGATCGGCCTGAAGAAGACGTCAGGACGCTCCTCGGGTGCGAGTGCGATCCGAACGACACGATATAGTTGAACGGATAACTTGCGGAGGTGCGCTCATGATCCGAACAGACCGAAAGCGCTCGCGCCGACGCCTGTACCTCATACTCGGCGGGCTCGGGCTCGTCGTCCTGGCAGCGGGGTTGGCGATCTTCCAGCCCTGGCTGCTGTGGGTGGACAACGACGTGCACGACGAACTGCCGACCGCGTCGGCCGGGGGCTCGTCGGGACGGCAGGCGGGAACGGCGACGCTGATTTCGCGGGGAACGTTCGTCTCCCACGAACACGAGACAGCCGGGACGGCGAGCCTCTACCGGCTGCCCGACGGACGGTATCAACTGGCGCTCGCCGGGCTCAGGACGACGACCGGGCCGGACGTCCGCGTGTGGATGAGCGCGGGCCCGGTGGTCGAGGGGAAGGCCGGATGGCACACGGCGGAGAAGCACCGCCATCTCGACGTCGCGCCGATCAAGGGAAACCGCGGGGACCAGCTCTACAACCTGCCCAAGGGCTTCGACCCGGCCCGATGGCCGACGGTGGACCTGTGGTGCGTCCGCTTCTCCGTCTCCTTCGGAGCCGCGGCTCTCAAGCCCGTCAGCTGAGCCGCGGGCTCCCCGCGAGCGCGCCGGCGGGCGGGGTTCGCCGCCCGCCGGCGGCCCGGCGCATCCGCAGACGCCCTCAGCTGACGAGTTCGCGCAGGACGGCGCGAGCTCCCTTCTCGCGAATCGCCTTCAGCGCCCCGGTGAACGCCTCGACGAATCGAGGATCCTGGCCGAGCGAGCCGAAGACGAGCTCATTGGAGACGAACGCGGTGTCCTCTCCGTCCTTCTGCCTGGCCGCCGCGGCTACGAGCGCCTCGCCCTGCTGGTCGTCGACGACGATCTGCGAACCGTCCTCGGCGCGGCCCTCGCATCCGAGAGCCCAGGCAGCGCACATCGCCGCCCCCAGTTCCACCGAGCGGCCGGCGGCGAGATTGTCGCGAACCGTGGGCAGCACGAACTTGGGCATCCGGTCGGAGGCGTCCTGTGCCAGGCGGGCCAGGGTGTCGGCGATGCCCGCATTGGTGAAGCGCTCGAACAGTGTGTTCACGTAGGCGGGAAGGTCGATGCCGGGAACGGGACGCAACGTCGGCAGCGCCTCGCGGTCCAGGTAGGCGCGCGTGAAGGCCTGGATGTCGGCGTCGGCGGCCGATTCGTGCGCGAACACCTGGGGGATGAGGCGGCCCCAGTGGGCCAGCGACTGGTGCGAGGCGTTGAGCAGCCGCAGCTTCATGAGCTCGTAGGGGACGACGTCGTCGACCATCTGCACTCCGGCGTCCTCGAGCGGGGGCCGACCGTCGGTGAAGCGATCCTCCAGCACCCACTGCTCGAAAGGCTCGGCCGTGACGGGCCAGCCGTCGTGGAGGCCGAACTCCCCGGCGACGTGTTCGATGTCCTCCGGCGTGGTCACGGGGGTGATGCGGTCCACCATGCAGTTCGGGAAGGCGACCTTCGCCTCGATCCACTCCGCCAGCTCCGGATCGGCCATGCGGGCCTGGGCCAGCACCGCCGTTCGGGCGATGTTCCCGTTCCCGGGGAGGTTGTCGCAGGACATCACCGTGAACGGGGGGACGCCCCGCTCGCGTCTGCGGGCGAGGGCTTGGACGATGAAGCCGAAAGCCGTCTGAGGGCTGTCCCGGTGCTCGGCGTCGTGGACGGCGCCCGGCGAGGTCGTCTTGAACTCCCCGGTCTCGTCGTCGATGTTGTACCCGCCCTCGGTCACCGTCAGAGAGACGATGTGCGTCGCCGGGTCCGCCATGACGTCCAGGACGGCCGACGGATCGTCCGGGGCGAAGAGGTAGTTCGAGATGGAGCCGATGACGCGCGGTTCGAGCGTCCCGTCGGAATGCTTGAGGACGAGCGTGTACAGGCCGTCCTGGGACGTCATGACGTCGCGCATCTTCGCGTCCTGGGGCATGACTCCCACGCCGCAGATGCCCCAGTCGAAGGCGAGGCCCTTGCCCATGAGACGGTCGAGGTACATGGCCTGGTGGGCTCTGTGGAAATTGCCCAAGCCGAAGTGGACGATTCCGGTGCTGAGCTTCGAGCGGTCGTACGCGGGGGCGTAGGATGACGCGGCGAGGGATGAGTCGGGGTGCGCAGTGGTGAACATGACCGTTCCTTCCGGGTTTCTCAATCGACGGCGTCGGAGCAATGATGTGTTTGACGCCACTGTTCCGATGCCCTCATCATGGTTTCCATTCGGACGGAGGTCAAGCGCGCGGGCGCCGGCATCGAACCGCCCGCCGACGGCCGGACAGCGCATCTCCGCGGTCCCCGGCGCGGCTGTCGCCATGGTCGCACGGCGGGAAACTACTTACGATGGGGCCATGACGTCTGCGCTGCGCCCGCGTTCCCTCTGGCATCGCATCACGCTCGGAATCCAGGCGGCTTGGGCGGCGACGCTCCTCCTCGTCCTGGCGCTTCAAACCGTTCTGCCCGAGCCTCGCTGGTACCTCGTCCACACCGCGGGGCTGGGCTTCGTCGCCAGCGCGATCCTGGTGTGGACGTGGCATTTCGCCGACGCTCTGACGCGCAGGAAGCAGTCCCAGAAGCATCAGCTCGCCAGACTCGTGCTCATGGCGGCCGGCGCCGTCCAACTCGGGATCGCGATCGCTGGAGCGGGGATCGCCGGCCAGGCACTGGCATTGACGGGGCCCGCCACCGTCATCGGCGCCATGGTGTGGCACCTGTGGGCCCTGCATACGGCGACGAAGGGCGGATTCCTCGGGCGGGCCGCAGCCACCCTGCGCTTCCACGCGACGGCCGGGGCCTTCCTCATCCTCGGCGCGACGTTCGGCACGCTCCTCGCCGTCGACGCGACCAACGATTCACTCGCCTCGCTCTGGCGCAAGGCCGTTCGCCTCCACCACGACGACCTCGTCCTCGCCCATGCCATGTGCATGCTGCTCGGCTTCGTCGGTCTGACGATCCTGGGGACGCTCGTCACCTTCGGCCCGACGATCGCCCGCGCCCGCATGTCCCCGAAAGCCGTGGAATGGTCGAGACGGGCGCTTCCCCCGCTCGCCGGCGCCGTGTGCGGCGGCGCGCTCCTCGCGGCAGGAGGGTTCGCCCGCCTCGCGGGGGTGGCCGTCCTCGTCTGGATGGCGGCGAGCGCCCTCATCCTCGTCCCCGTCGCACAGTCGTGGCGGGGATCGATGCTTTCCGTCGGAGACGGCTGGTTCGTGGGGGCGGGAATGACGTGGATCCTCGCCGCGGCGGCGACGTGGGCCGTCCAGCTCCTGACGGCCGGCGTTGACGCCGGGAGTGCGGGCTATGTCAAGTACGGCATGCTCATCGGCGCCGGAGCGGTGCAGACGGTCATCGGAGCGCTCACCTTCCTCCTGCCGGTGGTCATGGGGGGAGGGCCGACGCGTCTGCGCAGAACCCTGGAGAAGGTCGAGCCGTCGGCGGCGGCCCGATGGTTCCTCATCAACGGCGGCATGCTCGTGGCGGTCCTCACGCGCTCGGAGCGCACGCAACGGGCCGCCCTCACCCTGGCGGTGATCGCGGCGGCGGCGAGCCTCCTCCTCGTCGCCGTCCTCTCCCTGCGGCAGAAGACGGCAGGCGCCCCGGAGCCGGAGGCCGGCCCACGGCAGTCCGAGAGGCGGCGAGTCGAAGGCGCAGACGGCGAACCGGCCCGGAAGGCGGGGGAGAGGGCCGTCCCGCAGGAGCCGGGGAAGGCCGCCGGAGAGCAGAAGGCGGGGCTGCCCGTGGGCCTCCCACGGACCGATGCCGTCTCTCCGCGCTCCGGCGAAGCCGGCGCCTCACCGGCTCGAGACCCCCGAGGGCATCCTCGGGCCATGCCGCGCACCCGACTGAGCCTGGGCGCCGCACTGGCCGCCCTCGCGTTGGTCGTGGCCGTGGCCTGGGGCGGAAACGGGGGCTCGCCGGGCGGGGGAGGCCAGGCCGGGGGCGCCGTCTCCGACCCCGGCGCCGAGGTGACGAAAGTCAGGATCGCCGTCAGGGGGCTCTCCTTCACCCCCTCCCGCATCGAGGTCCCCCGCGGTAACCGCCTGCAGATCGCGGTGCGCAACACGAGCGACCAGCAGCACGATCTCGTCGTCGACAACGGGGCCGCCACGGGGATGATCGACCCAGGCAAGAGCCGCACCGTCGACGTCGGAGTCGTCAACGGGAACATGGGCGGCTGGTGCTCCGTGGTGGGCCACCGGCAGGCGGGCATGACCGTGACGATCGTCGCGGTGGGCAAGGATCGGGCCGGAAGCGCCTCGCCTTCGCCCGGGAGGACGCCGGCGTCGGGCGGCGGCCACGACCACGGAGGAATTCCGGGGACCTCGCGCAGCCCCCTCCAGCCGACGTACGCGGAGCTCTCGGCCGAGCCCGGCCCGTCATTCGCCGCGCGAGACGCGACGGTCCCTCCGGCGAGCGCCGAGACGACGCATCGCATCGCGCTCGAAGCCGTCGAGGTCGACAAGGAGGTGGCGCCTGGCCGCAAACAGCGCGTATGGACCTTCAACGGGACGGTTCCCGGGCCGGTCCTGCGCGGAAAAGTCGGGGACGCATTCGTCGTCACCCTCACGAACAAGGGGACGATGGGGCATTCGATCGACTTCCACGCGGGCGACGTCTCACCCGACCAGCCGATGCGCACCATCGCTCCGGGGCAGTCGCTCACCTACACCTTCACCGCCAGGCGCAGCGGCATCTGGCTGTACCACTGCAGCACCAAGCCGCTGTCCACCCATATCGCCAACGGCATGCACGGCGCTGTGATCGTCGATCCTCCCGGCCTCGACCGCGTGGACCGCGAATACTACCTCATCCAGGCCGAGCAGTACTGGTCGGCGAACCTCAAGCAGGGCACCGACGCCGACGCGGTCCGCAGCGCCACGCCCAGCGCCGTCGCGTTCAACGGATACCCGTTCCAGTACGTTCACAGACCGCTCCAAGCCAGGACGGGGGAGCGAGTGCGCATCTGGGTCATCTCCGCCGGGCCGAACCTCGACCTGCCCTTCCACGTGGTCGGAGCCCAATTCGACACCGTGTGGTACGAGGGTGCGTACCGGATCCGCCGGGGCTGCGACGTCTCGAGCTTGGCGGCGCAGCGATGCGACCCGGCGCAGGGCTCGGCGGGAAGCGCCGGCTCGCAGGGTCTCGCGGTCGCCGTCGCCCAGGGGGGCTTCGTCGAGTTCGCGCCCCGCGAGCCCGGGACGTACACGCCCCTCAACCACGCCATGGCCTACGCCGAACGCGGCGCGACCGCCTCGCTGCGCGTCACGAGCGGCTCCGAGGCGGACGGAGCCCGAGGCGGCTGATCGACGGGGCGGACAGGAGGGCCCCGCCCGCCCCGTCGCCGCGTCCGCCGCCTAGAAGGCTGGGATGACCTCGCCGTTCGGCCACGTCTTCTTGATGTAGGCAGCGACTTGGGGGGAGTGGAGGAGCTCGTCGAGCTTCTTGATGGAGGCCGCCTTCTTGCCGGAGGCCGCCGAGTTCCACGCGAGGATGTTGGCGTAGGGGTTGCCCTCGCCCGACTCGAGGTAGATGGCGTCCTTCGAAGGTTTCAGGCCGTTCTCCAGAGCGTAGTTCCCGTTGATGATCGCGATGTCGACGTCCGGGAGGATCTTCGGAATCGACGGAGCGCCGGCCGGCTTGAAGGTGATGTTCTTCGGGTTCTTCTCGACGTTGTAGATAGTCGCTTTCTTGTCCTTGGGAAGCGTTATGATGCCGTTCTTGGCGAGAAGCTCGAGCGCGCGAGCTTGATTCGAAGGGTCATCGGTTATCGCGACTTGCGCATTCTTGGGTAGTTTCTTGAGATCTTTGATATTTTTCGAATATATGCCGTACGGTTCGATGTGTACTCCAGTTCCGTGATTGAATTTGTAACCCTTGGAGGAGGAGGCTTCCTTCAGGTAGGGAAGATGCTGGAAGAAGTTCGCATCGATGTCGCCGTCCTTCAGGGCGGAGTTGGGGACGTTGTAGTCCTGGTATTCCTTGATCTCGATCTCGATGCCCGCCTTCTTGGCGAGGTTCTCCTTGACGTATTTCAAGATTTGTGCGTGGGGCACGGGGGACGCCCCGACGACGACCGCCGCCGAATCGCTGGCCCCGCAGGCCGACAGGGCCAGGGTTGCGGCGGCGAGGAGCGAGGTGAATGCCTTGATTGTCTTCATCGGTTTTTCCTTAGCGAAGTGTGGGCTACTGCGTGGAGGGCGATGGCCTGGATGCGAGGCGGTGCTGCGGTCCAAGGCGTCGGACTGCCGCGGGGAGGCGGGGGATCCGACCCTCATCGCCCGGCGCGAGGAGACGCACTCGGAGTTCGATGGGTTTCGCGAACGGGTGCGCGGGCTCCGACTGGCAGTTCCTCAGCGGTGGTCTACCAGCCGGCTGAGCATGTCGCCGATGAGTTGGACGATCTGGACGATGACGACGATGACGACCACGATGATGATGAGGACGGACCACACGCTCTGGTTGTACCCGTAGCTCTGGGCCATGAAGCCGAGGCCGCCCCCGCCGATGAGACCGGCCATCGCCGAGTACCCCACGAGCGTGATGACGAGGATCGTCGTCGACTGGATGAGGGCGGGCATGGACTCGCGCACGAGCACCCCGGTCAGGATCTTGCCGCGGGACGCCCCCATCATCTGCGCGGCCTCGACTTTGCCCTGCTCGACTCCGTCGAGATTCGACTCGACCATGCGGGCGAAGTAGGGGATGGCCGCGATGCCCAGGGGTATCGTCGCGCCGAGCCACCCCGATCCCGTCCCCGTGACGAAGCGCGAGAAGGGGATGAGGAGGAACATGATGATGACGAAGGGGATCGACCGGCCGATGTTCACGATGAAGCCCAGTCCGGCGTTGACGGCGGGAGCCGGCAGGAGGCCGTCGCGTCGCGTCGCCTTGAGGACGACGCCCAGCAGCGCGCCGAAGACGACGGCGATGAGGGAGGAGAGCCCGACCATGGAAAGGGTCTCCAGCGTGGACGGCCACAGTTCCTCGATGGCCGGGTCGTCGAACCATAGCCAGTCGTCGTTGCCGGCCGCCAGGCGAGCGCACTGCGGGATCATGCGCGCACCTCCGCGTTCACTCCCGCCGCGGCGAAGCTCCGGGCGATCCGCTGCGCGTGGGCGGGATCGACGGTCAGGGCCAGGCGGGCGACCTGAGTCGAGCCGATCGTTTCGAAGGAGCCCGTCGCTATGTCGGCGCCGAATTCGGCCGCCAGGCCGAGCACCCGGGAGCCGGTGGGCTCGCCGGGGGAGGACGTGAAGGCTATGTCGACGATCGCCGACCCCCTCGAAGCGTCCGGATCCATGTAAGGCTTCGGCACGATCCGGCGCGAGAGCGCCGAGGCGGTGTCCGCCACGACGTCCGATACCGCGCCGGTCGCGGCGATCTTCCCACGCTCCAGGAGCGTGACCGAGTCGCAGATCCTGCGCACCACGCCCATCTCGTGGGTGATGACGAGCACGGTGACTCCGAAGGAGGCGCGAACCGATTTGAGCAGGTCGAGGATCTGGTCGGTCGTCTCGGAGTCCAAGGCAGACGTGGGCTCGTCGCACAGGAGGACCGAGGGGTTGTCCGCGAGCGCCCGGGCTATGCCGACGCGCTGGCGCTGGCCGCCCGACAGCTGGGAGGGATAGGAGGATGCGCGTCCCTCCAGGCCCACCACCCGGAGCAGTTCGGAGACGCGCCCGTGGACGTCCGAGCGGTTGCGGCGCACCTCGGGGCCGATCTGCAGAGGCAGGGCGATGTTCTGGGCGGCCGTGCGAGAGTCGAGGAGGTTTCCGCCTTGGAAGACCATGCCGATCCGGCGGCGGGCGTTGCGCAGTTCTCGGGGGGAGAGTCGAGTGAGGTCGTCGCCGTCGACGAGGATCCGCCCCTCCGTGGGGCGCTCGAGGGCCGTCAGGCATCGGATGAGCGTGGACTTCCCGGCTCCCGATTCGCCCACGATTCCGTGGATGTCGCCCGATGGAATGGTGAGATTGATTCCGTCGAGGGCGATGACGGGCTCGGCGCCGCGTCGAGCGTACACTTTGCGGACGTCGATCAGATCGATCATGGGACCCCTCCATCGGTCGTGGCGGAAGCACCCGGCCACCCGGGTTGCTGCAGTGTCGATGAGCCACGTCTCTCGGCTGCTCTTGATGAACTGGTGACGAGTTAACCATGCGGTGTCGGCGCGGGCAAGCGTGCGGACGTGTGACGTTCGACGTTGTGCGGTGAGTCACTTCGAATGGACGCGATGGGGCGGATCCTCCGGCCGAGCGCGGGCAACTGCGAGAGGCGTTGGCAAATGGCGGGGAGGCAATCCGCGGCGGGTGTCGGAATCGAGGTTGATAATTAGAACATGGATTCGATCGATGAAGGCGAGTGGGACGCCGTCGACCTCCTGCTTTTCGAGGAGGGCGGCCTCTGGATCCCTGCCGCCTACGTCGATTGCGTCTTCGTCGAATGGGCCTGATCGGCCGCATGCCGCTGGCTGGGTTCGACTGCGATGGCGGCTGCGACGCTCTTCGGGATGTCCACCCGGTGGCCTGCGACGTCCAGCGAGACCATGCCCAGGCCGTGCCGGGTTCCCCGGACGGCGACGCGGACGCCGGGCAGAAGGCCGAGGTCGGAGAGCTCCTTGAGGACTCGGGAGTCGTCGTCGGCCACTCGGAGGATGGCGCAGTCGGCCCCTTCGTCGAGGTCGGCCAGGGTGGCGGGGGGATCTGCGTGGGGCAGCGAGGCGTCGGGAGAGGGGATTCTGTCGCCGTGGGGGTCGTACCGGGGGTGCCCCAGTGCGGCGTCGAGTCGGCAGACGAAGGTCTCGGAGACGGCGTGTTCGAGGTGCTCGGCCTCTTCGTGCACCTCGTCCCACGAGTACCCCAGCCACATGACGAGCGCGGTCTCGATGAGCCGGTGGGCTCGGACGAGCCGGAGGGCCTGCATCCGCCCCTCCTCGGTCAGGGAGATCTTGCCGTAGCGGGCGTGCCGGACCAGTCCCATCGTCACCAGCCGCTGCACCCCCTCCGAGACGGTCGACGGCGACAGCCCGAGCGCGCGCGTCAGCTCGCCCGACGTGACGGGATGGTCCTGCCACTCGTTCAGCTTCCATATGGCGCGGAGGTAGTCCTCGTGCGACGTCGAGAGTCCCATGCGGCGGCCGATCAGGAGAGGGCGGCGCTGACCGCGAGAGCCAGAGCCTTGCCGAACCTCGTCTCGCGATCGGCCGCGCTCATGTTCTGGGAGGGGTCGAGCAGATGGTCGGAGACGGTCAGGACCGCCAGCGCCTGCCCGTCCAGCTCGGCCGCGATGCAGTACAGGGCGGCCGCCTCCATCTCGACGCCGAGCGTGCCGATTCCCGCCAGGCGCTCGGTCTGCTCGGCCGGGTTCCCGTAGAAGCGGTCCCGCGAGACGACGGGGGCGATTTTGACCGACGGGTCCTCTCCGGCGGCGTCCGCCGCGGCTTTCAGGAGGTTCCACGAGGCGGTCGCCGAGATGCGCACGCCCGGGCAGATCGAGTCGACGATCGCCGAGTCGGTGTGTGCGCCGATGGCGATGACGACGTCGCCCACCGCCACCTTGGGGGACAGGCCGCCGCAGGTGCCGACTCGCACGATCCGCTCGACTCCGTAGAAGGAGTACAGCTCGGTGGCGTAGATGGACAGGGACGGCTGGCCCATCCCCGAGGCCATGACAGAGAGGGGACGGCCCTCGTGCGTCCCGGTGTATCCGACGATGCCGCGGACGTCGGAGACCTTCCGGGCGTCGGGCATGAGCTGGCCGGCGATGCGCTCGGCTCGGCGTGGATCGCCGGGCATGAGGACTGCCGGGGCGAAGTCGCCGGGTTGCGCGGAAATGTGGGGTGTGGCCATACAGGTGGTTCCTCCGCCTCGGATTCGACGAAATGGCGTGAGCCGCACGATGCCGCAGCTCACATAACCGTATCAGTCTAGCGCGGCCCGGCTCCCGGGCGACTCCGGCCTGCGGACGGGCTGGCCTCGATCCCGGCGGAAGCGGTGCTCGCGAAGCGGGGAACTCATGCCCGGGCCTGCGAACCAACTGGCGCTCCACCCTCTCGGTGAATAAGAATGAGCCCTGTTGACTCTTCAGTTTCGAGTCTCCTCGGCATTGCCACATGAAAGGTATAGACATGACTGTCCCCAATACTCCCGGTTCCCACGGTTACGGCGACCCCCAGGCCGGTTACGGCGCCGATCCGCAGGCCGGCTATGGCGACCCGCAAATCGGTTACGGCGACCCCCAGGCCGGTTACGGCGCCGATCCGCAGGCCGGTGGCGGCTTCCAGCAGCAACAGCCGAGTCAGCAGGGATGGGCGCCGTCGGCCTATTCGGCCCCCGCTCCCGGCCAAGAGGGCTACGGGTACGCGCCCCAGGGCTACCCCCAGGCCCAGCCGTCGGGATTCGGCACCCTCTTCTCCCTGGACTTCTCGGTCAAGCGGGCCCACGTCGTCGCCAAGCTGGTCCAGATCCTCGCGATCGTCGCCGGAATGTCCTTCGCCGTGTGGGGGCTCTTCGAGTTCATCGCCGTGGCGGCCAGCGAAGTCCCCTGGGGAGGGATGGCGATCGCCGCCAAGCTCTTCGGCGCCGTCGCGTGGACGGCCTTCGGACTCTTCCTGCCCGCGCTGAGCCGCGTGGTCGTCGAGATCGCCCTGAAGCCGGGAGAGAACAACCGGGCATGAGCTCCTACAGGCTCATAGCCTTCGACTTGGACGAGACCCTCGCGCCCTCCAAGTCGCCGCTGCCGGACCGCATGGCCGCGGCCCTGCGAAGCCTGCTGGACGTCGCGGACGTCTGCGTGATATCCGGCGGGCAGTTCGGCCAGTTCGACGCCCAGCTCCTGCGCAACCTCCGGGCCACTGAGGAACAGCTCTCCCGACTCCACCTCATGCCCACGTGCGGCACTCGATACACAGTGCGGCGCGACGGGCGGTGGACGGACGTCTACGCCAGGGATCTGAGTCGAGAGGAGCGCCGCGAGGCGATGTCCGCGGTCGAGGAGGAGGCGCGCCGCCTCGGACTGTGGGAGGAGCGGACGTGGGGGGCGATCCTGGAGGATCGCGGCTCCCAGATCACATTCTCGGCTCTGGGCCAGGAGGCTCCGCTGGAAGCGAAGAGGGCGTGGGATCCCGACGGCTCGAAGAAGGAACTCCTCCGGGCGGCGTGCTCGGCCAGGCTCCCCGGCCTGGAAGTCCGCTCGGGGGGCTCCACGTCGGTGGACATCACCCGCAAGGGCATCGACAAAGCCTACGGCATCGCGGAGCTCGCCGTTCAGACGGGCATCGGCATCGACGAGATGCTCTTCGTCGGCGACAGACTCGACGAAGGCGGCAACGACTTCCCGGTCCTGCGCCTGGGAATCGAGGCCCGCGCCGTCTCCGGATGGGAGGAGACCGCGGCCTTCGTCGAGGAATACGTCGAACGGGCGAGGGGCGTCCGGTAGCCTGGAGGAGGGTCCGGCAGCCGGGCCCTCCCTGACATGTGGAGGCACCATGACGCAGGTGGAACTCGATTCGCTCAGCGACGAGGAGCTTCAGCGGTACATCGACGGGGTCGACGAGGACCGCGACGCCCGTCCGAGCCGGGAGCAGGCGGCGGGGGGCGCCCCGCGGGGGCTGTCCGTCCTCATGCTCCTGTGCGGCGCGGTCGGCATGTGGGCGTCGCTGAGCCTGGTCCTGGCCGAGCGCGAACAGCTCGCCGACCCCGGCGCCAGCCTCTCATGCGACATCAACCCGTTGGTGGGATGCTCGGCGTTCCTCCGCTCCCAGGCCAACGCCCTGTTCTTCGGCGTCCCCAACGCCCTCTTCGGGCTCATGTTCTTCAGCGGCGTCGTCGCCCTCGCCCTCGCCCTGCTCACGGGCAGCCGCCTGAACCCGTGGGTGTGGCGCCTCCTGTGCGTCGGCATGGCGGGAGCCGCGGCATGGCTCGTCTGGTTCCAGTATCAGGCGTTCGCGGTCGAGAGAGCCCTGTGCCCCTACTGCCTGGTGACCTGGTTCGTCACGATCCCGCTCATCGTGCACGTCCTGGCGCGCAGCGTCCAGGCGGGCCACATCCCCGGCCCGGACGCCCTGCGCCGCATCCTCGTCAAGGGGCGGTGGGCGTTCGTGGTCAGCGCCTACACGGCCATCGCGCTGATAGCCGCCGTCTGCTTCTGGGAGCAGTGGCCCGCCGTGTTCGGCTCCTAGCGACGAGGCGGCCCCGGCTCCGACCGGAAGGCGGCCGGATCCCGGCGCCCAAGGGCGCGTTGACGGGCGAGGACCGTCGTGGCCGCCGCGGGGTCGTGGCTAGGCTCCTGGGACGTCGCTCGCAAGCGCTCAAAGATGCGGGCCTCGACCCGTGTTGCCCTCGAGCTTCCGGGGCGTCATCGCAGGGAGTGCATGCCCTCGGGGACGAAGTCCCCCCAGCCCTCCTGCCGCAGTGCCTGGCGGAGCCGTTCCATCGGCGCGTCCAGGGCCTCGGCGGGCAGGCCCGCCCGGGCGTTGGCGAAGACGATGTCCTCCTCGCTCCTGGCCGGGATGACGTGGACGTGGACGTGCGGCACCTCCAGGCCCGCGATCACGGCCATCGCGCGCGGCACGCCGAAGGCGCGGATCTGCGCGTTGCCGATGTGCTTGGCGACGACCGAGACGTGCGCGAAGGCGACGTCGTCGAGATCGGTGAACCTGGCGACCTCCTCCCGGGGGATCACGAGGACGTGGCCGTCCGCGATGGGCTCGTGGGTGCCGATCGCGACGCACACGTCGTCGGCCCAGACGAAGCGGCCGGGGATCTCGCCTGCGATGATTCGTGAGAAAACGCTCATGCACCGATCGTAGTGCGTCACGCTCACAGTGGACAGACCGGGTGGGGACGGACCGTCTGGGTTAACCTATGGCGTAGCGTCGACAACGAAGGAGCATGATGAGCGGGCAGGACTTCGCCGCCGAAACGCCGGCGTTCCGGTACACGGCCGAGCTGGCGAACGAAATCGAGGCCGCGTGGCAGGCGCGATGGGAGGCGGAGGGGACGTTCGACGCTCCGAACCCCGTGGGAGACCTCGAAGGCGACGTCGGACGGGACAAGTACTACGTCCTCGACATGTTCCCCTACCCCTCGGGCAAGGGCCTGCACGTGGGCCACCCGCTCGGATACATCGCCACCGACACCGTCGCGCGCTACCAGCGGATGCTCGGGAAGAACGTCCTGTACACCATGGGATACGACGCCTTCGGCCTGCCCGCCGAACAGTACGCCGTGCAGACCGGGCAGCACCCTCGCGTCACGACCGAGGAGAACGTCGCGAACATGCGACGCCAGCTCCGCAGGATCGGACTGTCGCACGACCCGAGGCGCTCCCTGTCCACCACCGACGTCGACTACGTCCGCTGGACGCAGTGGATCTTCCTGCAGGTCTACAACTCCTGGTTCGACCCCGAGGCCGAGCGGCGCGACGGCCGCGGAAGGGGAGCGGCCCGCCCCATCGCGGAGCTGCGCGCGGCCTTCGATTCGGGCGCGAGAACCCTCGACGACGGCCGTTCGTGGGCCGAGCTCGACGAAGGCGAGAAGGGCGAGGTGCTCGACGGGTACCGCCTGGCGTACGTCAGCGAGGCCCCCGTCAATTGGTGCCCCGGCCTGGGAACCGTCCTGGCCAACGAGGAAGTGACCGCCGAGGGGCGCTCCGAGCGGGGGAACTTCCCCGTCTTCAAACGGAGCCTGCGCCAGTGGATGATGCGCATCACCGCGTACGCCGACCGGCTCGTCGACGACCTCGACACCATCGACTGGCCCGAGAAGGTGCGCGTCATGCAGCGCAACTGGATCGGGCGCTCCGAAGGAGCGGTCGTCGAGTTCGAGATGCCCGCCGCCGGCTCCCTCGAGGTGTACACGACGCGCCCGGACACCCTGTTCGGGGCGACGTTCATGGTCGTTGCCCCCGAGCATCCGATCCTCGGGGGGACCGCCCCGGGGGCGGACGACGACGCCGATGCCCTCTGCGTCCCCCGAGCCTGGCCCGAGGGGACCAAGGAGGCGTGGACCGGCGGAGCGCCCAGCCCGGCGGAGGCCGTTGCCTCCTATCGCGCGGCGGCGAACGCCAAGACCGAGGTCGAGCGCGTGGACGAGGGCCGGACCAAGACCGGCGTGTTCTCAGGGCTGTACGGGACGAACCCCGTCAACGGAAAGCGGATCCCCGTCTTCGTGGCCGACTACGTCCTCATGGGGTACGGCACCGGGGCGATCATGGCCGTCCCCGCCCACGACGCCCGCGACTGGGACTTCGCCCGCGCCTACGACCTGGACGTCGTGCGGACGATCGGCCCGGCGGACGACCCCTACGGGCCGGACCTCGACCAGGCCGCCTACGAGGGCGACGGCGTCGCCGTCGACTCCTCCAACGGGACGCTCAACCTCGACGGCCTGGGCAAGGACGAGGCCAAGGCCGAGACGACCGCCTGGCTGGAAGCGCGCGGAGCGGGAAGGGCCGCCGTCACGCACCGCCTGCGGGACTGGCTGTTCTCCCGGCAGCGCTACTGGGGCGAACCGTTCCCCATCGTCTGGGACGAGGACGGGCGCCCCCACGCGCTGCCCGAAAGCCACCTGCCCGTCGAACTCCCCGAGGTCTCCGACTACTCGCCGCGCATCTTCGACCCCGACGACGCCGATTCCTCGCCCGAACCGCCGCTCGGCAGGGCGACGGAATGGGTGAACGCCACCCTCGACCTGGGGGACGGCCCCAAGGCCTACCGCAGGGAGACCAACACCATGCCGCAGTGGGCGGGTTCGTGCTGGTACGAGCTTCGCTACATCGACCCGGACAACCGCGAGGCCTTCTGCGACCCCGAGAACGAGGCCTACTGGATGGGGCCTCGCCCGGCCCAGGGCAACGAATCCGGAGGGACCGACCTGTACGTCGGCGGCGTCGAGCACGCGGTTCTCCACCTGCTCTACGCGCGCTTCTGGCACAAGGCGCTCTTCGACCTCGGACACGTGAGCTCCTCCGAGCCCTATCACAGGCTCTTCAACCAGGGCTACATCCAGGCGTACGCCTACGTCGACTCCCGCGGACAGTACGTTCCCGCGGACGAGGTCGAGGAGACCGAATCCGGCGGCGAGACCCGATACACATGGAGGGGACGGGCCGTCACGCGCGAGTACGGCAAGATGGGCAAGTCGCTGAAGAACATCGTGACCCCCGACGAGATCTGCCGGGAGTACGGCGCGGACACGTTCAGACTCTACGAGATGTCCATGGGTCCTCTGGACGTGTCGCGCCCCTGGGAGACCCGCGCCGTCGTCGGCTCGCAACGCTTCCTCCAGCGCCTGTGGCGCAACGTCGTCGACGAGGAGACGGGGAAGACGACCGTCGTCGACGAGCCCGTGACGGGGGAGACGGCCAGGCTCCTGGCCCGCACGATCGCCGACGTTCGCAGCGAATACGATGCGATGCGCATCAACACGGCGATCGCCAAGATGATCGTCCTCAACAACCACCTCACCTCGCTGGCGAGGGTCCCCCGCCGGGCCGCCGAGGCCCTTGTGCTCATGGTCTCGCCGGTGGCCCCCCACGTCGCCGAGGAGCTGTGGTCGCGGCTCGGACACCCCGGCTCCCTGGCGCGGGAAGCCTTCCCGGTTGTGGAGGACGAATCCCTTCTGGTAGACGAGACTGTGACATGCGTGGTCCAGGTCAGGGGGAAGCTGCGCGACCGCCTCGAAGTGCCGGCCGACGTCTCCGAGGAGGACCTCGCGGCCCGGGCGCTGGCCTCCCAGCGAGTGCGGAAGTTCCTCGACGGCGAACCCGCCAAGATCGTCGTCCGCGCTCCGCGCCTGGTCAACATCGTCCCCTAAGGCACCATCGACCCCTAAGATCGACCCCTAAGGAGGGCCACATGAACGTCACCGCCGTCGAACGTCAGGATTTCTTCGGAATGCCCGCCTGGCGGGTCTCCTCGCCCAGCGGTGCGACGGCGCTCGTCGCCGAACGCGGTGCGACGGTGCTCTCGTGGCAGCCTCGCCCAGGCGACGAGGTCATCGACGGATACGTCAGCGGCGAGGAGCTCGACGGGCACATCGGAAACCGGAGCCTCATCATGGCGCCGTGGTGCGGGCGCGTGGCCGGCGGAGCCTATTCGTTCGGGGGACGCAGCCACAGGCTTCCCGGCGGCGCCGAGCTGTCGGGCCTGGGCGGGCGTGTGACCGGCCTCGACTTCGCCCGCGTCGGCACCGGCGACCCCCTGGTCCTGAAGGGGAGCCTTCAGGGGGATGACGGCTACCCCTGGGACCTCGAGATCACCGTGATCGTGGCCCTGGAGGCCGGAAGCGACGAGCAGGAGAACCTCAGCGTCACGATCGACGTCCGCAACGACTCGGACGCGCCGGCCCCCGTCACCCTGGGATGGCACCCGTACGTGCGTATGCCCGGGCTCGCGGGGATCTCGAATCTCTCGCTCGCCATTCCGGCGCGCATGAAGATCCTGACCGATTCGCGGATCATCCCGCTCCCCGGCGACGCAGCCTTCGCCGGAGTCAAGGCTCCCGTGCGGCACGACTACATCGGCTCGCTGCGCATGGACCAGGCCTACACCCATCTCGTGCCCGACGAGGACGGAGTCGTCGTCACCGAACTGCGCGATCCGGCCCGCGGATCCCGGGTGCTCCTGACGCAGGAACCGAGCGAGGCGCCCGTGGTCCATGTCTTCACCGGCGACGGACTGCCCAGAGCCGAACGCCAGTCGATCGCCCTCGAGCCGTGTTCGGCCCTCTCCGACGCCTTCAACCGCGCCGACGCGAAGGCGCGTCTCGCCCTGGAGCCGGGGCGGACCCGCTCGCTGACCGCGACGCTGAGCTACATCGCGTGATCGCCGCGCCTCGCGCCGCGGCGGCCTCATCCGTTCGGCGGCGGCGTCCGTCCCGCTAGGCGACGGGTCCGCCGGACCCGCGGCGTCGCCGCTGCGGAACCGCGCCCCTCGCCGGTCCGAGTCCCGTCGGAGCAGCCTCGTCGCAGCTAACCGGAACGACGGTCGGATCGGGAACCGGCGCGATCGCCGGCGCCCGGAGCGGGCGGGAGCGTGAGGATGTCGAGCGGTCCACAAGCCGCTCCGGCGTCGCCCCGATCCCCACCGACTCTCGCCGGCCGGCCCGCCGGAGGGCATTCGTGAAAACTCGAGGCATGAAACCTCCACCGCCGCGAATGCGCGATCTCAGATTCCCTCCGCTGGACGGCGCGAAGGGCGGGCCATTGCGACCCGGCGACGGGCCGCATCGGGCCGGCGAAGGCCCTCCCGCAGGGCAGGCTCCGGCAGGCTTTCGCGACGCCGAGTTCGCCGGGGACCTCGGACGCCGGCTGTGGGACGCAGACGACACGGCCGAAATCCCGACTGCGCCGGCAGACCGCTCGACTCATCCGGGTTCGCGCCGGGATGGCCCGCCCGAAGAGCGTTCCCGGACTGAGGACCGCGACGCCGGCTGTCGGCGAGGCGGCGTCCGCGGGCTGGCGAGCCTGGCCCTCGCGTCCGGAACGGGGGAGGACGTCGCCGCCCTCGCGACGGCCTCGCCGCGGCCTCGGTGGAGGCTCGACGCCATGGCCCTGCGAGTCCTTCTCGCCGCGCTCGCCCTCATATGCCTGGCTGTGTGGGGATGGATGGCGTTCCAGCGCCCCGAGCGGTCCGACTCTTCGGGCATAGTCGAAGAGGGCACGTCCCGGCGCGTTCCATCGGGCTCCGCCTCGCGCGGGAAAGCCCCGTCGTCCGGCGGCTGGGCGTCGCCGAGCGCCGGAGCCTCGGCATCCGCGCGGGAGAGCTCCGGGCACGGGGCCGGCAAGGGGACGACGGCGGTCGTGTACGTCACCGGCGAAGTGGCGAAGCCGGGGGTCTACACGGTCGCGGCGGGATCGAGGGTCAACGACGTCGTCGATCGAGCCGGCGGCCTGACCGATAGAGCGGACAGAGGCCAGACGAACCTCGCGGCCCCGGTCGCCGACGGCGACCACGTACACGTCGCGGGCGTCGGGGAGCAGACGGGCACCCCTGGGAGTCGGGGCAGAGGCGCGGCGGGCGCGGGCTCCCCGGGGAAGAGGCTCTCGGTCAACATCAACACGGCGGACGCCGCAGAACTCCAGAGACTGCCCGGAGTCGGGCCGGCCACCGCGGCCGCCATCGTCACATGGCGGGAGAAGAACGGCCCCTTCCGGAGCGTGGACGACCTCCTCGACGTCTCCGGCATCGGGAAGGCCACGCTCAGTAAGATCCGCGACTCCGTCCGAATCTGATGCCGATGCGACCGCCGGGGCAGGACTACCGGCTGCTTCCGGTCGCCCTGTCGGTGCTCGCCGGAGCCGCCCTGTCCCTGCACGCCGACTGGACGGACCGGGCCGGCGCCCTGGCTGCGGCGAGCCCGCTGCTCATTCCGCTCCTCGCGGGCATGGGATTCGCCCGGGCGAGAGCGCGAAGTGCGGCCGTCGGGTCGGCCCGCCGCGAGCCGGAGGCCGGGAACGGACCCGGACCCGACGCCGCGGCCGGGCGGCCTCGCCGCGGCGCCGCGCACGCACGGCGCATGGGCCTGGCATGCCTGGCCGGCCTCAGCGTGGGATGGAGCGTCGCCTGGGCGCATCTGCAAGCCGCCGCTCCCGAAGGGGTCCGGCAGGCCGTCGCCTCCGGCGGCGACGTCCGGCTGACCGCGGTCGTAGACGAGGACCCGGCGCGCGCGGGCACCGGCTGCGCCGGACAGGTCCGGCCCGAGAGGATGGCGGCCGGCCGCAGAGACCTGCCGGTGGGCGGCCACGTCCGGATGCTCGTATGGAACATGCCCTGCGATGCGCGGACGGGACAGCGCCTCGAAGCGAGCGGTCGGATCAAACCGATCGCCAGCGGACGCCGGGCCGCCGGCGCGGTGTACGCGCGGACAACCCGGATCGACGGGGAGCCCACGATGCGGGCCCGCATCGTCGGGCGCATCGACGACGCGCTGTCCGGCAGGCTCGACGGATTCCCGGCCCACGCCCGAGGGCTCGTCCCCGGGGTGGCGCTGGGGCGCTCCGACAGACTCGCAGCGCCGCTGGAGGCTGCGATGCGACTCGTCCAGCTGACGCATCTCATCGCCGTCTCCGGAGGCCACGTCTCGATCCTCCTGGCGATGGTGCTCGGCGTCGTCGGGCGCCGCGCCAGGCGCACGGCGGCTGCCCTCTCCGCCGCGTCGGTGTGCTGCCTCGTGGCCCTCGTCGGGCCCGAAGCGTCGGTGATGCGAGCGGTGGCCATGTCCGCGGTCGTCCTGGCGGCCCTCGCACTGGGGCGCTCGACGCAGGCTGTGTCCGCGCTGTCGACGGCGACGATCGCGATCGTCGCGCTCGACCCGTGGACGGCCACCGGCTACGGCTTCTACCTCTCAGCGAGCGCGACGCTGGGCATCATCGTGGTGGGAGGCCCTCTGGCCGACCATCTCGCCACGCGGATGCCTCCCCTCTTGGCCGAGGCGCTCGCCATCCCCCTGGCGGCGCAGATCTCGTGCCTGCCGATCCTCGCGCTGTTCACCGACAACGGTTCGGCGTGGGGCGTTCTGGCGAACGCGCTCGTCGCCCCCGTCGTCGCCCCGCTCACCGTCGCCGGCCTGGCGGCCGCCCTCGCCGCACCGTGGGCGGGCGGAGTCGCGAGCCTGCTCCTCGTCCCCGCGAGCATGTGCACCTGGTGGATCGACGCGGTCGCCACGACCCTCAGCCGCTGGCCTGGATCGGGGATCTCGAACGCCGCCACGTTCGCGGCGTGCTTGGCCATCCTCGCCGCGATGCTCGCCGTCAAGCGCCCGCTCGCGGCCCTGACCGCCCTCGCACTGCTCGCGGCGCTCATCTGGCGCCAGGCGCGCTCGGCGGGGGTCGACATCCCCGACGGCTGGCAGATCGTCCAGTGCGACGTCGGGCAGGGGGCGGGAGTCCTCGTCCGCGCCCACGGGCTGACGATCATGGTCGACGCCGGGCCGCCGGGGGAGGCGGCGTCCCAGTGCGTCCGGGCCGCGGGGGTCGGCTCGATCGACCTGCTCGTCCTCACCCACGCCCACTCGGACCACATAGGCGGCGTCCCCGGCGTGCTCGACGCGGCCGACGTCGGCGAAGTGTGGGTGTCGCCGAACATGGATCCCCGAGTCAACGGCGCATGGCTCGACAAACACCTGACACGTCGCGGGATCACGGCGAAAACCGTCGCCGAGGGCGAGGAGAGGCGCGGGAGGGACGGAGCCACGGCGGTGCGGGTCCTCTGGCCGAGGGGCGACGCCCCGCCGGGAGACGCCGAGGCGAACGCGCAGTCCATCGCCGTCAGGGTCGAGATCCCCGGCGGACTGCTCGTGATGGGCGACCAGCCCGCATCCTCCCAGTCTCGATTCGCCTCGGCCGTCGAACCCGCGCGCGTCATGGTCGTCGCGCATCACGGCAGCGCCGACCAATCCGCCCGCCTGGCCAGGAACGCGCGGCCCTCCATAGCGCTCGTCTCCGTGGGGGAGAACTCCTACGGGCACCCATCGGCCCGAATGCTCCAGATGTACGCGCCGGCCGACCTGTACACCACCCGCGCATGCGGGACGATCGTCGTCCGCGGATCCGAGGTGACTTCGCGATGCGAGCGGCCCGTCGGATGAGCGTGCGATACTTGACCCGTGGCGGCACGACAGAGCAGACCGAAGGGCCCGGCCTGGGACAGGCTCGACCTCGCCCCGGTGGTTCTCCTCCTCGTCGGCGAGCCCGTCGTCGGGGACAGGGCCGTCGCCCGGCTCGTCCGCGCCGCCCTGGAGCGCGACCGGACGACCGCGGTGACCAGGATCGACGCCGAGGAGTACGGCGCCGGCACTCTGAGGACCCTGGCGGGCCCCTCCCTCTTCGGCGAACCCAGGGCGATCGTCGCCTCCAGACTGCACAGGATGAACGACGCCTTCCTCGCCGACGCGCTCGAATACGTCGCCGCGCCCGAGGAGGACGTCGTCCTCATCGCCCGACACGACGGCGGGACGCGGGGGAGGAGGCTCCTCGACGCCATCGCCGAAGCCGGATACCAGCGCTGCGAGATCCCGGCCGTCAAAACCGACGCCGACAAGGCGGAACTCGTCAGATCGGACGTGGCGGGAGCCGGGCGCACCATGACGCGCCCGGCCGTCGAAGCCCTCGTCGACGCCCTCGGACGGGACGTCGGAGAGCTTCTGGCCGCCACATCCCAGCTCCTCGCCGACGTCGACGGGACGATAGACGAAGACGCCGTGCGCACCTACTACGCCGGGCGGGTCGAAGCCAGCCAGTTCGCGGTGGCCGACGCCGCCGTGTCCGGACGGGCGGGGCAGGCCGTCGCCCTGGCGCGGCACGCGATCGCGACGGGCACGCCTCCCGTGCCCATCGTCGCCGCCCTCGCCTCGAAGCTCCGACAGCTGGCCATCGCCGCGGCGCAGCGCAACCGCCCCCCTCGCGACGGAGACCCGGCCATGGCGCCCTGGCAGCGCAAGCGAGCCCTCCGAGACGTGGGATCTTGGACCTCGGAGGGCCTGGCCGCCGCCATCCTCGCGGTCGCCCAGGCCGACGCCGAAGTGAAGGGCGCCTCCCGCGACGCCCAGTTCGCCCTCGAGCGCGCCATCGTGCGCGTCGCCTCGGCGAGGGGCCGGTGAGCCGGCGGAATCCGGTGCGGCGTCGATGCGGACTGCCGAGACGCGTTTGCGGGGAGCGGCCGTTCGCGCCCCCGCCGGCCCTGACGCCGCGGGGAGCGGAGGAGGCCGGCTGCGCGGCGGCCCCCGCCGCGGGAATGACAGAGGCGTCCGCGAGCCAGTAGGCTTGTCCCTGGGGCCGTCCAATGGCGGAGGCCCCGCGTTCAGTGATGACGAAGTGAGGAGTGAAGGTGCTCATCGGCGTGCCCAAGGAGCCACACACGCGGGAATCCCTAGTTGCTGCCACACCGGACACCGTCGGAAAGCTCATCGGGCTCGGCTACGACGTGTGCGTCGAAAAGGACGCAGGTTTGGACGCCAGTTACCTCGACGAGCAGTACCGTCAGGCCGGCGCGCAGATCGTGACGAAAGAACAGGCGTGGGGCGCGGACGTCGTGACCTGCCTCGACACGCCTCCCGACGCGGAGCTCGCGCTCGTGAAGGCGGGGGCCACGCTCGTCTGCCGGGTCGACCCGGACGCGCACTCCTCCGACGTGGAGGTCTTCTCCTCCATGGGGATCACCGTCCTGGCCATGGACGCGGTGCCGAGGATCTCCCGCGCGCAGTCGATGGACGTGCGCTCCTCCATGGCGAACATCGCCGGCTATCGCGCGGTCGTCGAAGCCGCCAACGCGTTCGGGCGCCTGTTCACCGGCCAGGTGACGGCCGCCGGCAAGGTTCCCCCCGCGACCGTCTACGTCATCGGCGCCGGAGTCGCCGGCCTGGCGGCCATCGGCACGGCGAGCTCGATGGGCGCCGTCGTCAAGGCCACCGATGTGCGCGCCGCAGCCGCCGAACAGGTCGCCTCCCTGGGGGCCGACTTCGTCGAGATACCCGTCAAGCAGACGTCTTCCGACGGCTACGCCCGGGCGCTGTCGGCCGAGCAGGAGGCCCTGTCCCTGAAGGTCTACACGCGCCAGGCGATCGAGTCGGACATCGTCGTCACCACGGCCCAGATACCCGGCAAGCCCGCCCCGCTGCTCATCACCGCCGAGGCCGTGCGGCAGATGAAGCCCGGCTCGGTCATCGTCGACATGGGCGCCTCCACCGGCGGCAACTGCGAGCTGACCCGGCCCGGCGAGGTGTTCAGAACCGAGAACGGCGTGTTCATCATCGGATACACCGACCTGCCCGGACGCCTCCCGGGGCAGGCCTCCCAGCTGTACGGGCAGAACGTCGTCAACTTCTTCGCTCTGGCCACGCCCCGCAAGGACGGCGTCCTCACCCTCGACATGGGCGACGAGGTGGTCCGCAGCATGACCGTCACCCTCGAGGGGGAGATCCTGTGGCCGCCGCCTCCCGTCGACGTCTCCGCCGCGCCGCCCCCCGCCCCGTCCGGCGCGTCCGAGGGCGGCGAGGAGCCGGACGCGCCGTCCTCGCCGAGGCGGACCCCGCCGCGATGGAGGAGGTGGAAGAGCCTCGTCCCCGCGCTCTGCGCGGCAGCGCTGTTCGCATGGCTCGTCATGGCCGCTCCGCGTGAGATGCAGAGTCACTTCATGGTGTTCGCCCTGGCCGTCGTCGTCGGCTTCTACGTCATCACGAACGTCACCCACTCTCTGCACACACCGCTCATGTCGGTGACGAACGCGATCTCGGGCATCATCGTCGTCGGGGCCGTCATCGGGACGGCCGCCAGCGGCGTCTGGGTCCAGATCCTCGCCTTCGTCGCGACGGTCGTCGCATCCGTCAACATCTTCGGCGGCTTCGCGGTGACCCACCGGATGCTCAAGATGTTCCAGAGGAGTTGAGCGACGTGAACGACATCCCCAACGTCATCGGGGGCTCGTCCGACCTGGCCGGCAGATTCCTGTCGCTGGGGTCGATCGTGGCGGCCGTCCTCTTCATCCTCGCCCTGGCGGGCCTGTCCAAGCAGGCGACCGCGAGCCGCGGCAACCTGCTGGGCGCCGCGGGCATGGCGCTCGCCCTCGTGGCGACCGTCTGGGTGTCCGTCAGCTCCCCGAGGAACGAATCCGTTCAGACCTTCGCCCTCGTCGCCGTCGCGATGTCCATCGGCGCGGCCGCGGGCATATGGAAGGCGCGCAGAGTCGAGATGACGGGCATGCCCGAGCTCATCGCGCTCCTCCACTCCTTCGTCGGCCTGGCGGCGGTCCTGGTGGGGTACAACTCCTTCATCGACTGGCCGCGCGGACCCTCCTCCGCCTCACGCGTGGAGCCGTTCCACATGGGGGAGATCGGCCTGGCCGTCTTCATCGGAGCCGTCACGCTGACCGGTTCGGTGGTCGCCTACCTCAAGCTCTCCGCGAGGATCTCGGGCGCCCCCCTCGCGCTCCCCGGCCGCAACTGGCTCAATCTCGGCGCGATCGCGGCCTGCGTCGCCTGCATCGCGTGGTTCGTCCGGGCCCCGTCCCAGGCGGCGGCCTCGGTTCCGCTCGCCATCCTGAGCGTCGTCGCCCTGGCGCTCGGCGCGCACCTCGTGCTCGCGATCGGCGGAGGGGACATGCCCGTCGTCGTCTCCATGCTCAACTCGTACTCGGGCTGGGCGGCCGCCATGGCCGGCTTCACGCTCCGCAACGATCTGCTCATCATCACCGGGGCGCTCGTCGGCTCCTCGGGCGCCTACCTCTCGTACATCATGTGCCGGGCGATGAACAGGTCCTTCGTCTCCGTGATCCTCGGCGGATTCGGATCCGGCGGAGCGGCCCCGGCCGGCCAGAGCGGCGAGAGCGGCGAGCACAGGGAGACCACCGCCGCGGACCTGGCCCGCACGCTCCGGGAGGCCGGATCGGTGATCGTCACGCCGGGCTACGGCATGGCGGTGGCCCAGGCCCAGTATCCGGTCGCCGAGCTCGCGCGCAAGCTCCGCGAGGCCGGCGTCAGAGTGCGCTTCGGCATCCACCCGGTGGCGGGCCGCCTGCCCGGGCACATGAACGTCCTCCTGGCCGAAGCCAAAGTGCCCTACGACATCGTCGAGGAGATGGACGAGATCAACGGCGACTTCGCCGAGACCGACGTGGTCCTGGTCGTCGGGGCCAACGACACCGTCAACCCCGCCGCCCAGGAGCCCGGCTCTCCCATCGCGGGCATGCCCGTGCTCCACGTGTGGGAGGCCCGCAGCGTCGTCGTCTTCAAACGGTCGATGGGCAACGCCGGGTACGCCGGCCTCGTCAACCCGCTCTTCTTCAAGGAGAACACCCAGATGCTCCTAGGGGACGCCAAGGACAGCGTCGAGAAGATCATCGCCGAACTGTGAGCGGAGCCCTTCCTCGCTACGGCGCGGGAGGGCGATTCTGGGTAGGCTTGGCGTGTGACAAGGCTGATCTTCATCGACGTCGACGGCACCCTCATCGACGAACGCCAGACGGTGCCCGACTCGGCGCGTGAGGCCCTGGTCGCGGCGGCCGAGGCGGGGAACAGACTCATGCTGTGCACGGGCCGCTCGATCCCCGAACTCTACCCGTGGCTGTGGGACCTCGGATTCACCGGGCTCGTCGGCGCCGCGGGCGCCTACGTGCGCGTCGACGAAGACGTGATCGCAGACAGACGGATCGACGCCGAGACGCTGCGGCGCTCGACGCAGGTCCTGCGCAGCCACGGGATCGCGTGGCTGTGGCAGGCGCCCGAGGTCTTCTACGCGTCCGACTCGTTCATCGAAGCCTTCACCAGGCCCGACGAGGACGAAGACGACGCGTGGATGCCCTACAGGCGCCAGATCGCCCCCTACTTGGACTACGGCGAGCCCCGGTCCGCATCGAAGGCGACGTTCGTCCTTCCCCGCGGATCGGACATCACCATCGACGGCCTCGACCGCGCACTCGGCGACTCCCTGCGGGCGGATCCCGGAACCGTCCAGACGGGGGCCAGGGAGGTCGGAGAGATCCTCATAAGAGACGTGTCCAAGGCGACGGGGCTCGCCGACGTCGCCGCGTACTTGGACGTCCCGATCGCCGACACCGTCGCCATCGGGGATTCGACGAACGACATGGAAGTCCTCTCCGCGGCGGGCGTCAGCGTCGCGATGGGCAACGCGCACGACGACGTCAAAGCCGGAGCCGACATCGTCACCGACCCCATCGACGACGACGGGCTGGCGAAAGCTCTGACGAGGCTCGGCCTGGTCTGAAACGGCCGTCGGCCGGACTCGAGCCGCGATGCCCGTTCGATTGCGGCACGGCTACCGCCGGCGACGAGGCTGGCGGCTGCGCCTGTCGACGGTGCTGGCTGCCCTTCGGCTGGCCTCACGCCGAGTGCACCGAGGGGAGGGTGACGGACACCGAGGTTCCCACTCCCAGGCGGGAGCTCATCTGCGCGGTCCCGCCGTGGCGTGCGACGATCGTCGCCACCAGCGCCAGGCCGAGGCCGTTGCCCGGATGCCCGCCGGAATTGCTCGCCCGGCTGAGCTCGTCCCAGACCGCGCCGACGTCCTCGGCGGGAATGCCGATACCGGTGTCCGCGACCTCGACGGTGACGGTCCCCTGGCCCTCCGACCCTCGAATCTCGATGACGGATTCGGCGCCCGAGTATTTCGCGGCGTTCGAGACGAGGTTGTACACAGCCGAATAGAGCAGGTCGGCGTCGCCGGCCACATGCGAAAGCGGCCAGGGCGCCTCCGGGAAGCTCAGGGAGAACGATCTGCTTTCCCCGTGTGCGGCGAGCTCTTGGGCCACGGCGTCGACGGCGTCGCGCGCGGTCTCCTCCAGATCCACGTCCTCGATGTCGATCGGGGAGGTCTCCAGCTCGGAGAGTTTGCGCAGATCGGTCAGCAAGCGGCTCATGCGCAAGGACTGCGCGGTGACGATCGACCAGCTCGGATCCTCGGCGTCGTGGCTGGCCGCGGCGGCTCGCAGCGCCGTCAGAGGATTCTTCAGCTCGTGGTCGAGGCGGCGGAGAAACTGGCGGTGGGATTGGCGCAGCTCTTCCTGGCCGGCTTTCAACCCGTCGGCGTACTCTCGTTTTCTGCCGCTTCGCCAGGCGAGGGCGATCCAAGCGCACAGGCTGAGAAACAGCCCGGCGGAGGCGAGCAGAGTCGGAAGCGGGAACTTCACAAGGAGGTAGCGGGACTCGCCCGAAAACCGCCACGCTACGGCGCCGCCGAGGCAGACGACCGCGGGCAGAAGCACGAAGACGAGCCTGCGCAGACGAATCCGTTTCATGCCCGCACCGCCCCGATGAAGCGGTATCCCACGGACGGCACCGTTTCGATGTAGGTCGGCTGGGTCGGGTCGTCGCCGAGGACCCTCCTGATCTCGCGGATGCGGTGGTCGACGGCCCGCGTCGATGAGGCGAAGTCGATTCCCCACAGCGCGGCCAGGAGTCGCTCGCGGGTGTGGAGCTCGCCGGGATGGGTCATGAGGTAGTCGAGAAGCATCGACGCCTTGGGGGTGAGCGTGACCTCGCGGGCTTTGAGGAAGACTCGCAATGCGACTCGGTCGAGCACGAGGTCGCCGCACACCAGCCGGTCAGCCGCCGAGTAGGGCTTGGGGGCCGCCGCCGTCCGCCGCAGGACGGCGCGGATGCGAGAGACCAGCTCCTGCGGGTCGAAGGGTTTTGAAAGATAGTCGTCCGCGCCCTCGTCCAGGGCCGCGGAGCGTTCGTAGGACTGGTCGATCTGCGTCAGAAGGATGATGGGGGTCCATCCGCCGCGGGCGCGTATCTCGCGCACGAGCTGGCGCCCGTCCAATCGAGGCATCATGACGTCCGTGACGACGATGTCGGGGTTGATCTCATCGTGGACGTCGAGGCCTTCGGCGCCGTCGTGGGCGACGGCAACCGAGAAGCCGGAGCGTTCGAGATAGGGGGCGAGCGCGTCCGTGATGGCCGACTCGTCGTCGACCAGCAGGACCGTTTGCCGGTTGGTCGGCTTGTCGGCCATGCATTCCGTCCTCTCCGAACACGGCCGCGGTTGCGGAGGAAACGCCGCAACCGTGCCGTTCGTTTCGGCCGACCTCGCCGGCCTGTGTTGTCGGCTGAGCTCGTCGGCCTGCGTGGTCCGCCGAGATTGCCGGCTCGTGTTGTCCGGCCGACCTTATCACCGTGTCCGTGACTGTGCCGGCTCGCACGGCAGGACTTGGCCGGCCCCCGTGTCAGTCGGCCTTTTCGACCTTGTTATCGGAGCCGTTGTCGTTGATCTTGGGCCGCGAACCGTTCGCCCACTCGACCTCGTTGTCGGACCCGTTGAAGTCCACGGAGGAGACCCGCTCGACGAACACCTTGACGTTCGAACCCTGGATCGAGACCTTCTTCGCCGTCTTGGCGAGGACCTTCACGTCCGATCCGGTGACGGTGATCTGGTCGACGTTCTCCTTGACGTGGACGGTTCCGCCGGAGTTGGCGACGACCGCGTTCCCGCCGACGACGGTGGCCGCGGTGGCGTTCCTGTCGGCCGCCGCCTCCTTCCAATCGTCGTCGTCGACGGTCGTCCCGCCTTGCGCCGACGAACCGCCCTTCGAAGAGGCGCCCGCGGTCGAGCCGCCCTTCGAGTCCTTCGAGCTGCTCGACCCGCTGTCGGAAGCGATGTTCTGCTCGGAGTCCTTTCCGTCGGCCTTGTTGGAGACCCCGCCGGTGGCGGTGACGCTCTGATCGTTGTTGCCGGTGACAGTCACGCCCGAGCCCTTGCTCGCGGCGTCGTCCTTGACTTCAGCCTGGCAGGCCGCCGCGGCGAAAGCGAGGCAGGCTGTGAGCGCGAGTCCAGTGGTCTTCCACGTCTTCATTGCTTGTCCTTTCCTTGGGAGCCGTGACTCCGATCGATGCGAGGGCCGGCGCCCTGCTGCGCTTCAAGGCTATCGGGGCGATGTGGCAGGACGATCGCCTCAGTGTCGCAGTTTCGAGACATCGAGGAAAGCGGCGAAATAATCAGGGGAAACGCAAGATTGACAAAGGCTCCCGAACTTCCGAAAGGCCTTGTCGACGGGCTTCGTCGAATGTAGAGTGTCATGTATACAGGTTTTACATGCAATAGGCTCATTGGTTGAGGCGCATCGCTTGGGCGAGAGCGGCGTCGCAAGGCTCAACGAGCCCGAACGGGTCGTCAGCCGAAAAAATCAGACGAAAGCCGTTGCAGCGTAAAACCGCAAGCCTCCCCGACGGCGGGCGATTCGCACGGCGGGGGACCCGCAAAAACACAAGAGAAAGAACTGTTATGAGTCCTGTCAACACGAGCTCTTACGGCCCAGGCGGCCGTGGCTTTCACGGGGTGGTGACGGTCGGCCAGCGCGGTCAGGTCGCCATTCCGGCCAAGGCGCGCAGGGACTTGAGAATCGAGGCGGGTGCCCAGCTCGTCGTCCTGACCGACCCGAACGAAGGCATCGCGCTCATCCCGCTCGAGCTCCTTCTGAGCAAACAAGACAATCCCGTGGCGAAACTGGTCCGATCGATGCTCCCGGGGGTGATGCCGCCCGAGGGCGAAAACGAGGGCGACGGCGCCGGAAACTCGGACCGAACTGAGAACGCGGGCGATGCCGGGAATCCACTCGAAAGCAAAGTCAGCGGCGACGAAGAGACCCCGAATGCGGGTGGTCCCGCCGGGAAGGTCGCCGACGGCGGCGGCGATTCACGATGAGCGCGCGCATGTCGACCGATGCGCGCGGCTCGACCGGCGCGCCGGCAGTGGCGGTCGAATCCCTGACGAAGCGGTTCGGCGATCTTCTCGCCGTCGACGGCGTCTCCTTCGACGTCGCCGACCGTGAAATCTTCGGAATCATCGGCCCGAACGGGGCCGGAAAGACGACCCTCATGGAATGCCTGGAGGGGCTCCAGCGCCGGACGTCGGGCGCCGCGCGGGTCCTCGGCGCCGATCCGGACGTCGCCGACCGCTCGTGGCGGGCGCGGGTGGGAGTCCAACTCCAATCCTCGGCTTTGCCGACGAGAATGAAAGTCGGCGAGGCCATCGACCTGTTCGGATCCTTCTATGAAAATCCCAGGGGCGCCGACGAGCTCATCGCCGAGCTCGGACTGTCCGGCAAGAAAAACTCCTACGTCGAAAAGCTCTCGGGAGGCCAGCGCCAACGGGTGTCGATCGCGCTCGCGCTTGTGAGCCGGCCGGAGATCGTCTTCCTCGACGAACTGACCACAGCGCTGGACCCGCAGGCGCGGCTGGCGATGTGGGATGTGGTCCGCTCGATCCGAGACGCCGGATGCACCGTGGTCATGACCACCCATTACATGGAGGAGGCGGAGGCCCTGTGCGACAGGGTCGCGATCGTCGACCGCGGGCGGATCATCGCGCTCGACACCGTGCCGGGCCTCATCGCCGGGCTCGGCGGCGCGAACCTCGTGACTCTGAAGACCAGCCGGCCTGTCAGCCCTGAGATATTCACGAACGTCGCCGGAGTCTCGAACGCATCGATCGACGGCCTGACCGTGAGGCTGCATTCGGCCGGCGGATTCCCGGGTGAGGCCGTCCGCGCCATAGAGGCCGCGGGCGCGGCTGTTGAAGACATTGAAACGTCGAAGGCCTCGCTCGAGGACGTCTTTCTCGCCCTGACGGGCCGCGCGATGAGGGAGGGGAACTGACATGCGCGTGTTTGTGAAAGTCCTCAAGACCACGGCCCTGCGCACACTGCGCGAGCCGGCGAACGTCGTGTTCATGATCGCCTTCGCTCCGACGTTCATGCTGATCATGGGGCTGATATTCGGAAACGGCCCGAAGAAGGAGTTCGGCGGCCAGGGCTTCCTCGACGCGAACGTCACGGCCTTCCCCGGCATCGTCATCGCGATCGCGGCTGTCATCATCCTTCCCGTCGACCTCGTGACTCAGCGAGAGACGGGAGTGCTCAGGAGGTTCCGGGCGACGCCGCTTCGCCCGGCCGTCTACATGTCGGCGGATCTGACCGTTCGCGTGGCCCTGAGCCTGCTGTCGATAGCCTGCCTCTACGCGGTGGCGATCGTGGGATTCGGCGTCGGCGCCGATGCAGTGAGGGCAGTGAACGTCCTACTGGCCACGGCGCTGGGGCTGTGCGCGTTCATGGCGCTGGGCTACTTGTTGGCGGGGCTCTTGCCCTCCCAGGGCGCGGCGCAGGGGATAGGCAACATCCTCGTCTACCCCCTCATTTTCCTCTCAGGCGCGGCGGTTCCGCTTTCCCAGCTCCCGGAGGGTGTGGCCGCGGTTGCGAGATTTTCCCCGCTCACGCAGCTGACCTTTCTGACGAAGGGTCTGTGGGAAGGCCAGGGGTGGATCCAACACTGGGGGTCCGCAGCCTCGCTGATCGCAATGGGCGTGCTGTGCGGGGTTCTGGCGGCGCGGTGTTTCCGTTGGGAGAGATGACGGAAACGAGTGACAGGGGCAGCGGTTTCCGCTGCCCCTGTCACTGGCTGTTACCGGCTACTTGGCCAGCTTGGCGACCTGCACCGCAAGCTTCGACTTGCGGTTGGCCGCCTGGTTCTTGTGGATGACGCCCTTGGAGACGGCCTTGTCGAGCTTCCGGGTGGCCACCCGCAGGGCTGCCTCGGCGGTCTCGACGTCGCCGGCGGCGACGGCCTCGCGCGTCTTGCGCACGTAGGTCTTCAACTCCGACTTGACCGCCTTGTTGCGAAGGCGGCGCTTCTCATTGGTAAGAATGCGCTTCTTCTGCGACTTGATGTTTGCCACGTGCTCTACTTTCGGTTCAATCGCCCGGCGGCGATGTGTACACGGTCGGTGAGGGATTCGCCGCGGGCGGGACTGGGGAAGTGGGGTTCCCGTGGTACGCCCCCGACTGGACCACCACCCGACCAGGTGTGAAGTCCGAAAGCAGATATTACCAGATGTCAGCCGTGGCAAGCCCGGATGGCGGCGACGAGTTCTGTGAAGCGCGATCCATCCAGAGCGCCGCCCTCCCGCCTCACCCGTTCCGGACGCACGCACAGCAGCCGGTCGATGCGAGCTTCGGAGGGACGCCCCTTCGAATCCCAGCCGCCCGCCCCCACGTCCAGCCAGCGGCGCCCGCTGCGCGCCTCCCGCGCCGCGTCCCGATCGTGGTCCTTCGACGTCAACTGGGCGAAGACGATGCACGGCCCCGCCTCGGCCAGGACGACGACGGGGCGGTCCTTGCCCTGGGAACGGTCCTCTTCGAAGGGCACCCACGTCCACACGACTTCCCCGGGCTCGGGACGGCCGTCGTCGGCCGGCGCGTAGTCGAAGGCCGGCATGCCCAGGTCCTCCACCGAGTACGCCCTGGGCACGTCGCCGGGCCCGGGCAGTTGGGCGGGCGTCCGGGCGACGAGCACGGCGCGCCCCGCGGCCGATCCGCCGCGACCCGTGTCCCCGCTGGCGGCGCGGCCCGCGCGGAGCCGACCCTGGCCCACCCCAGCGCCCTCCCCGCGGCAGGACGCCGATCGCTTCGAGGATCCCCGGGAGCGGAGAAGGGAGCCCAGCAGGGCCGAGCCGAACTTGGAGAGCCTCCCGACGGACACGGGGCTTACTGCCGCGCGCCCGCGGGGGCCTCGTCGGCCTCGCCGGGCCGTGCGTCGCCGTTGAACAGCAGATTGGTGAGCATCACGTGGACCCTCTCGGCGTTGGGGACGTCCGTGAGGTAGAGGGGGTCGTCCGCCGATGTCTGGAGCTCGAGCGTGCCCGCTCCGAAGAGGCGGTCGATGAGGTCGTGCTCGTAGGCGACGTTCGAGATGCGGCTGAGGGGGATGTCGTGGCCGGTTTTGGTGAAGATGCCGGCACGGGTGATGATCCGGCGATTGGTGATCGTGTAGGTCGCCGTCACCCATTTGAGCCACGGCCAGAACATCCCCACGAGCAGCCCCGCCAGCAGCAGGACGAGGATCGCGACGGTGCTGGCCGGGCGCCAGCCCGCGGGGAGGAAGACGAAGCCGGCTATTGCGGCCGCGATGAGCAGGGCGGACAGAGCGAAATTCGGGATGAGCCTCTTGATGTGCTCGTGCATGTGGAGAATCTCGGTCTCGTCCTTGCTGAGGAGCTTCGAAGACAGTGCCATGGACCCTATCGTGCCATAGGCGCGCCCCGCGGGGCCGCCGATTCGCGCGAGATCCCAGGCGGGGAGGAGGCGGCCTGCGGCGCCGTCGGCGTGCGCGACCCTCGCCGGCGGACTCCGGGCCCCTCAGAGCAGGGCGAGGACGGCGAGGATGGCGAAGAATGAGCCGACCGGCACGGCGACCGCCGCGACGAGAGCGCTGAGGATCGTGATCCGCAGGTCGTCGCGGAGATAGGGGGCGTTGACCACGCCGCCCGCGGCGGCGATGGCCGAGCGCTGCGCGGCGTCGATCCGCGGCATCCATGTGTCGCGCAGGCCCGCCTCAGCCCGGGCCGCCCGCGCCCGGTCGTCGGCCGGATCCGCCTCGTCCGAGCGCGGTGCGCCGTCGATGACGACGACCTCGTGCGAGTCGGAGGGCGCGGCGTCGCGGTAGCGATCGGAGTAGTCCGTCGACGAGGACGCCGCCTCGCCCGCGACGGTGGCCCGCCCGGCCCTCTTCCACTCCTCCACGCGGGACTCGAGCCGGGCGCGGCGGATCGCGAAGACGAGGATGCCCGCGCCGAAGACGGCGCCGAGCGCCAGGACGAGGACGGAGAAGGCGCCGACGCCCCGCCGCGCGAGCAGGGCCCCGAGCGCCAGCAGGGTCGAGTCGACGAGGGCGGCGGTGCGAACGAGCGACTTGCCCGGCCCGCGCGTCATCTCCTCGACGAGGGGGAGGACGTCCTTGAGGGAGCCAGCCGAGAGGAACATGCTCCAATTATCGGACAGAAGTCGGGAAGAGGCCGTGACTGCGGGGCTTTACGCTCAGGGCGCAGCCGCCGCGGCCCGCGGCTGGGACGCGCGCCACCGCGTTCTCCGCCGAGCCCGAGGGCCTGGACCGCGGCCCGCGCGGAGGGAAGGACCGGCCGGGTCGCGTCGGCGGTCTCACGCAATCGGTGCACTGCGCGCGCGAGGGCGCCCACTACACTGGTGGGGACCGTTTCAACGAAGGAGCACCGTGCCCGCCTCATCCTCCGGTCTGCCGCCAGAGATCCGTCCCGCGGCCACCGCGTCCGCGCGCATCCGCAATTTCTGCATCATCGCCCACATCGACCACGGAAAGTCCACGCTGGCCGACCGCATGCTGCAGCTGACCGGGATCGTCGACGAACGCGTCATGCGAGACCAGTACCTGGACCGCATGGACATCGAACGCGAACGGGGGATCACGATCAAATCCCAGGCCGTCCGCCTCCCCTGGACCGTCGCGGGCGAGCCCTACGCCCTCAACATGATCGACACGCCCGGGCACGTCGACTTCTCCTACGAGGTCAACCGCTCGCTCGCCGCGTGCGAGGGGGCGATCCTCCTCGTCGACGCGACCCAGGGGATCGAGGCGCAGACCCTGGCCAACCTCTACATGGCCCTCGACAACGACCTCGCGATCATCCCCGTGCTCAACAAGATCGACCTCCCCTCGGCCCAGCCCGAGAAGTACGCGGAGGAGCTCGCCTCGCTCATCGGCGTCGACCCCGGCGAATGCCTCGCGGTGTCGGGCAAGACCGGCACGGGGGTGGCCGAGCTGCTCGACCGGATCGTCGCCGAGGTCCCCGCGCCCGAAGGCCGGGCGGACGGCCCGGTCCGCGCGATGATCTTCGACTCCGTCTACGACACCTACCGCGGCGTGGTCACCTACGTCCGGGTCAAGGACGGCAGGCTCGCCCCGCGCGAGCGCATCCAGATGATGTCGACGGGCGCCACGCACGAGCTCCTCGAGATCGGCGTCATCTCGCCCGAGCCCACGCCCACCGAGGGCTTGGCGGCGGGGGAGGTCGGATACCTCATCACCGGGGTGAAGGACGTGCGCCAGTCCCGCGTCGGCGACACCGTCACGTCGGCGAAGGCTCCCGCAGCCGAACCGCTCGCCGGCTACCAGGACCCCAAGCCCATGGTCTTCTCCGGCGTCTATCCGATCGACGGATCGGACTACCCCGATCTGCGCGACGCCCTGGACAAGCTCAAGCTGAACGACGCCGCGCTGTCATACGAGCCCGAGAACTCCGTCGCCCTCGGCTTCGGCTTCCGATGCGGGTTCCTGGGGCTGCTCCACCTGGAGATCGTCCGGGAGCGGCTCGAGCGGGAGTTCGGCATCGACATCATCGCCACATCGCCGTCGGTCGTCTACCGGGTGGTGACCGACGGCGGCGAGGAGGCGGTCGTCACCAATCCGTCGGAGTTCCCCGAGGGCAAGCTCAAGCTGATCTTCGAGCCGACCGTGCGCGCCACGGTGCTCGCCCCCGCCGACTACACGGGGACGATCATGGAGCTGTGCCAGCAGCGGCGCGGCGCCATGCTGGGGATGGACTACCTCTCGTCTGAGAGGGTCGAACTGCACTATACTCTTCCACTGGCGGAGATCGTCACCGACTTCTTCGACCAGCTCAAGAGCCGGACGAAGGGATACGCCTCCCTCGACTACGACATGGCCGAGGACCAGCAGGCCGACCTCGTCAAGGTCGACCTGCTGCTCAACCACGAGGTCGTCGACGCCTTCTCCGCGATCGTTCACAAAGACAAGGCGTACTCCTACGGGCTGGAGATGACGAAGAAGCTCAAGGAGCTCATTCCCCGCCAGCAGTTCGAGATCCCCGTCCAGGCCGCCGTCGGCAGCCGGATCATCGCTCGCGAGACGATCAAGGCGATGCGAAAGGACGTTCTGGCCAAGTGCTACGGCGGCGACGTCACCCGCAAGCGCAAGCTTCTGGAGAAGCAGAAGGAGGGCAAGAAGCGGATGAAGTCGATCGGGCGGGTGGACGTGCCCCAGGAGGCCTTCGTGGCCGCGCTCACCTCCGGGGCGCCCAAGAAGTAGGGAGAGCCGCATGACAGGAGAACCGCAGATGCACGACCAGGCCAGCAGCGATCCGTCCGACCTCGAGGCCAAGCGCCGTCAGGGGCGCGTCAAGTCCTTCTCCCGGCGCGGAGGGCGCATGATCCGCCGGTACCGGAACACGCTCAGGGAGCACGGACCCCGCTACGTCCTCGACCTTCCCAGGGGCGATTCGCCGACGACGATCGCCGACGACGCGCGCGTCGACCTCGCCGCGGCCTTCGGCAACGACGAGCCGGTGGTCGTCGAGATCGGCCCGGGATCGGGCGAACAGCTCGTCTCCTACGCCAAATCCCACCCCGACCGCAACGTGCTGGCCTTCGAGGCCTGGCACGTGGCCGTGGCCCGGTGCGTGGCCAACGCCGTGCGCAACGACGTGACGAACGTCCGCATCGTCGAAGCCGACGCCGCCCAGGCTCTGCCGGTGGTCTTCGCCGACCCGGCCACCCCTCGGGCGCGCGAACTGTGGACGTTCTTCCCCGACCCGTGGCGCAAGAAGCGCCACCGCAAACGCCGCCTGGTGGCCGGGCCGTTCGTGGCGCAGGCCGCCGGGGTGCTCAAGAGCGGCGGCCTGTGGAGGCTCGCCACGGACTGGGACGACTACGCGTGGCAGATGCGCGACGAGCTCGAGGACAGCGACTCCTTCGCCAACCTCTACGCGGGCCAGAGGCTCGACCCCAGCGACCCCGAGCCGCTTCGCGGCGGGTTCGCGCCCCGGTGGCCCGAACGGGTCATGACGCGGTTCGAACAGCGAGGGGTCGACGCCGGCCGCACGATCCGCGACCTGGCGTTCCGGCGTGCCTGAGCTCCCCGACGGCGAGCAGGCCCCGCCGGACGGCTCCCTGCCCGACCCCGGCGTCCACGGCGGCTTCGCCGCCTACGTCCACATACCCTTCTGCGCCGTCAGATGCGGGTACTGCGACTTCAACACGTACACGAACCTCCGCATGGGGCCGGGAGCGTCCGTCGACGACTTCCCCGGATCGCTGGCGGGGGAGATAGCCCTCAGCCGCCGCGTCCTGCGCGGCGAAGGCAGGCTCCTCGACACGGCGTTCTTCGGCGGCGGCACGCCCACGATGCTCGACCCCGGCCAACTGGGAGGGGTCCTGGCAGCCCTCGACTCGGCCTTCGGGCTGCGCGCTGGAGCGGAGGTGACCACCGAGGCCAACCCCGAATCCGTCAGCCGCGACAGCCTCCTGCGGCTCGCCGACGCCGGATTCACGAGGGTCTCCTTCGGCATGCAGTCCGCCGTCGGATCCGTGCTGGCCGCCCTCGACCGACGGCACACGCCGGGCCAGGTGGAACGGGCGGTCGCGTGGGCCAGGCAGGCCGGGCTCGACGTCTCCGTCGACCTCATCTACGGCGCGCCGGGGGAGACGATGGGGCAGTGGCGGCGATCGGTCGATGCGGCCCTCGCGCTTGAGCCGGACCACGTGAGCGCCTACGCGCTGACGGTCGAACCCGGCACCAGGATGGGGGCGCAGGCCGCGCGGGGCAGGATCCGCCTGCCCGACCCCGACGAGCTGGCGGACAAATACGAGGCGGCCGACGAGGCCCTCACCGCCTCCGGCTACCGCTGGTACGAGATATCGAACTGGGCCCGACCGGGCCGCGAGTGCCGGCACAACGCCGTCTACTGGCGCAGCGGCAACTGGTGGGGATACGGTCCGGGGGCGCATTCGCACGTCAACGGCACCCGCTTCTGGAACGTCAAGCACCCCCTGGCCTACGCGCGCCGGATCGGGGCGGGGGAGAGCCCGGCGGCCGCGTGCGAGACCCTGACGGCCGCCGAACGGCGCAGGGAGGACGTCATGCTCGGCATCCGCCTGCGCGAGGGGATCGAGGTGCCGCAGGGCGCGGGCCCGCTCGTCGCCCGGTTCGCCGACGACGGCCTCGTCGATCCGGGCAGGGCCGCCGGCGGCAGGCTCGTGCTCACGCGGAAGGGCCGGCTGCTCGCCGACTCGGTCACCCGCGACCTATGGGCGTAGCCGGGCCCGCAGGTAGCTGCGCCGGCGCTCGAAGACGGCGCGGATCTCCTCTTCGACGCCCTCCAGGAAGTTCTCCCGGCCCTCGGCCGACGTCAGGGACAGGACGGCGAAGTTCACCGCGGCTGCGAGGCTGAGGACGAGGCTGACCCGCTGCCCCGCGGACGTGAGGATGTAGGTCTGGCCCCCGTAGCGGAAGGAGTCGACGACCGCGGGGGGCAGATCCCACGCGGCATACAGCTCCTGGCCGACCACGGCCACCGACAGGACGGCGAAGACGGCGAAGGCGACCAGGAGGATGACGCACAGCTGAAGGGACTGCCGGACGGCGAACAGAAGGGTGAGGTTCGTCCGCTGGCCCCACGTCAGGCGCTCGGATTCGTCGAGCAGGTCGCCTTCGAGCTGGCGCGTGAGCCGAGGGGTCCCGGCCACCACCATGAGGAGGGCGAAGGCCGCCAGCACGCCCGCCAGGGTCCTGAACCGGACCGGGTCGCTGACCGTGGCGAACTGCCACATCTCCTGCGTGAAGAAGAGCAGGAAGCAGAAGAGGAAGATCGCCGCCATCTGCCGGAAGACGATGACGAGCTGCCGTCCGAGGTCGGCTATCAGGCGCAGGAGGGCCCACGCCAGGGTCTGCGCCAGACCCCACCCGATGACCCCCACCACCAGCGTGCAGACGGCGACGTTGAAGGCGACGTGGCGCAGGGCCGGCATCACGTCGCCTCCGCTCATGCGCATGAGCGAGGGGACGAGGACGAACACGGCGGCGCTCCACCACCCCAGGCGGGACGGCGGGGCGAAGAGCCGCCGCGACTTCCAGCGGTTGACGAGCGCCCACGCGGCGAGGATGGCGCAGACGGACCCGGCGAGGATGGCGCCCGCCATCCTCGGCGTCCACGAGGTCGCGATCGATCTCATGACCTGGACGAGGAAGAGCACCGCGAGCCAGGGCCAGGCTCGGGTGAGGATGTCCTCCGTGGCCGAGTAGTCCTCGATGAGGGTGGGAAGGCCCTGGCGGCGGAAGTAGCGCTCGTCGGCCTCCAAGCGGCGGGCGGTGTCCTCCCCGCGGGCGGGCCCGGTGTGTTCTTCGCTCACGCGACCATTCCATCACACGGCCGAGCCCCGCCGTCCCGCATTCGCGCGTCCGGGCCCGCTCAGTTCGAGCCCTTGGCGGTGACGAAGTCGATGAGCTCCTCCATCCGCCCGAGGAGGGAGGGCTCGAGGTCCTTGTAGGAGGCGACGCGTTCCAGGATGCGCGACCATCCGATCCCCACGTCCTCGGCCGTCTCGTGCGCCCAGCCCAGGCGGCGGAGGGTCCCCGCCTTGACGTCCTCGCCCCGGGGGACCTCCGGCCAGCGGACGAGGCCCACCGCGGCGGGGCGCACGGCCTGCCACACGTCGACGTAGGGATGCCCGAGCACGAGGACCCCCGGCAGGTGCGCCACGCGCTCGGCGATGCGCGACTCCTTCGAGCCGGGTACCAGGTGGTCGACGAGGACGCCCGCGCGGCGGACCGGGGAGGGGCCGAACGCGGCCAGGGCGTCCTCCAGCCGGTCGACGCCCTTCAGCTCCTCGACGACCACGCCCTCCAGGGCCAGGTCCTCCCCCCACACCTTGGCGACGAGTTCGGCGTCGTGCCTGCCCTCGACCCAGATGCGCGAGGCCCGGGCCGTGCGCGCGCGGGCCCGGACGTGCAGGGAGCCGGAGGCCGTGCGCACGCGTCCGGTCGGCGCGGGAGCGGCCGCGGGCCGGACGAGCTCGACCGGGCGACCGTCGATCCAGAACCCCCGGCCGAGGGGGAAGGAGCGGCGCCCCCCGCGGCGGTCCTCCAGCTCCACCCGCCAGGCGCCGGCCACGCGCCCGACCCTCGTGACCGCGCCCACGAAGCCCGTGTCGACGTCCTCGACCACCAGTCCGGGGCGGGCCTCGACCGCCGTCGATGCGGGCATGTGCGCGTAGTCGCCGTGCCGGTGGGGGTCGGCGGACAGAACGTCGTCACCGTATCGGTCGTCGAAGATCACCCCGATAGGGTATGCGCACTCACGCCCTCAGCGTAGGATTGGCACTCGGGCGAGTCGAGTGCTATAGGCTCGACGCGAGTGCACAGGCGACGGACGAGAGGAGGAGCCATGGGGACCAAGGACCGCAGGACCAGGGTTCTCAAAGCCATCGTGCGCGACTACGTCTCGGCGCGCGAGCCCGTCGGCTCCAGAAGCCTGGTCGAACGCTACGACCTCGGCGTCTCGCCCGCCACGATCCGCAACGACATGGCCGCCCTCGAGGAAGCGGGCCTCATCCATCAGCCCCACACGTCGGCCGGCCGCATCCCGACCGACCAGGGGTACAGGCATTTCGTCGACTCCCTCGACGCGGTCAAACCCCTCTCCGCCCCCGAGCGCCGGGCCATCGAACGGGTGCTGTCGGGCGCCGTCGACCTCGACGACGTGATCGCCCGAGCCGTCCGGGCGCTGGCGCAGATCACCCAGCAGGCGGCCGTCGTCCAGTACCCCTCGCTCCAGCGGGTCTCCCTGCGGCACATCGAGCTGATCCCGTCCGGCGCCGGGCGCGTCATCCTGGTCATCATCACCGAGGCTGGCCGCGTCGAACAGCGGACCCTCGCCCTGGCCCGCGACGTGGACGCCGAGGACCTGGCCTCGCTCGGCCGGTGCCTCAACGCCGAGCTGACCGGCCTGCGCCTGGCCGACCTGGCCCTTCCCCTGGCGTCGCTGGCCGAGGCGGCCCCCGCCCGCCTCCACGAGGTCCTGGACGTGGTCGGCACCGCCATAACCGAGGCCCTGCGGGCCGACGCCGAGGAGCGGCTCGTCATGGCCGGCGCCGCGCACCTCTCCCGCCACTCGGTCGACTTCGCCCGCTCGATCTCCCCGGTCCTGGACGCCCTGGAGGAGCAGGTCGTCCTCCTCAGGCTCCTGGCGGCCATGCAGGACGGCGTCTCCGTGTCCATCGGCGAGGAGAACCCCTACGAGGAGCTCTCCGAGGCGTCGGTGGTCTCCTCGACGTACGACGTCGCCGAGCAGTCGGTGGCCCGCGTCGGCGTCATCGGCCCCACGAGGATGGACTACCCGGGGACCATGGCCGCCGTCTACGCGATATCCCGATACCTGTCCGATATTCTCAGCAACCGCTAGGAAGGCCGTGTCAAACCACTACGAAACCCTCGGCGTGCCCCGCGACGCCTCCCAGGAGGACATCAAGAGGGCGTACCGCAGACTCGCCCGCAAGCTCCACCCCGACGTCGCCGGGCCGGGCAAAGCGGAGGAGTTCAAGGCCGTCAACGAGGCCTACGCCGTCCTGTCCGACGAGGAGTCCCGGAGGATGTACGACCTCGGCGGGGACGACGCTCTGCGCGGGTCGGGGATGCCCAGCGGATTCGGGGCGTTCTCCGATATCTTCGAATCCTTCTTCGGCGGCGTCCGCACGGGGCCGGCCCCGCGGGGCCGGCGCGGCCAGGACGCCCTCGTCTCCCTCTCCCTGGAGCTGGAGGACGTCGTCTTCGGCGCCGAGAAGGAGATCTCCCACACCCTGCCCGTGGAGTGCCCGACGTGCCACGGCTCCTGCGCCGCCCCGGGCACCGAGCCGGTCGCATGCCGGGAGTGCGGCGGCACGGGGTCGGTCCAGCGCGTGGCGAACTCGATCCTCGGCCAGATGGTCACCCAGACGGTGTGCCCGGCCTGCCGCGGGCACGGCACGGTCATCGTCACGCCCTGCGCGGAATGCGCAGGCGAGGGACGCGTCAGGGCCACGAGGAACGTCACCGTGCGCGTCCCCGCCGGGGTGGAGGACGGCATGCGCATCCGCCTCTCGGGCCAGGGCGAGGCGGGAGTCGAGGGCGGCGGGCCCGGCGACCTCTTCGTCGAAGTGCGCGTCAAGGAGGACAGGGTCTTCCAGCGCGACGGCGACGACCTCGTGTGCGAGATCGAAGTTCCGATGACGGCCTCGGCCCTCGGCTGCTCCCTGGACGTCGAGACCTTCGACGGACGGCGGACGATCGACGTCGAACCGGGCACCGACTCCGGCCACGTCATCTCGCTCAAGGGGCTGGGAGTCGGCCGCCTCAACCGCCCCGGCCGCGGCGACCTGAAAGTCGTCGTGGAGGTCAAGACCCCCTCCAAGGTCGACGACGCCCAGAGGGCCCTCCTCCAGCAGCTCGCCAAGTTGCGCGGCGAGGAGCTCCCGGCCGCCAGAGTCGTCCAGCACAGCTCTTCGTTCTTCTCGAAGCTGCGGGAGAGAATCCGTTCGTGACGGCGCCCGTCTACGTCTGCGACGACCTGTCCGACGCCGAGGAGGGATCGACCCTGGTCCTCGGCGGGGCCGAGGCGCACCACGCCGCCACCGTCCGACGCGCCCGAGCGGGCGAGCGGATCGACGTCGTCGACGGACGGGGGACCCGGGCGCGGTGCGTCGTGGCCGAGGCCGGCGGGGCCCGCCTCGCGCTGGACGTCCGCGAGCGCGTGCGCGAACAGGCCCCGCGTCCGCGCATCACGCTCGTCCAAGCCCTCGCCAAGGCGGGCCGCGACCTCCAGGCGGTGGAGACATCGACCGAGTACGGGGCCAGCCGGTTCGTCCCCTGGGCGGCCGACCGGTCGATCGCCGCGTGGAAGGGCAAGGAGGACAGGGGCAGGGCCCGGTGGGAGGCGACCGCGCTCGCCGCGGCCAAGCAGTCCCGCCGCTCGTGGATCCCCGAGGTCACGCCGATGCTGGGGACGGACGGCGTCGTCGCCCTCGCCGTGCGGGAGGGCGCCACGCTCCTCGTCTGCCACGAGGAGGCCCGCGAGGGGCTGCCCGACGCCAGGGCGGAGAATCTATGGATCGTCGTCGGGCCCGAGGGCGGCATCGCCGACCGGGAGCTCGAAGCCTTCCGGGAGGCGGGCGGGCGGCCCGTCCTCCTCTCGTCGAACGTCCTGCGGTCCGCCAGCGCCGGCCCCTTCGCCATGGCGGCCTTGAGCGGCATGCGCCTGGTCGCCGGATAGAATCGCAGAGATGAGTCAACCGGCCAAGCGCACGATTCTGGTGCCCGAGCACGTTTCAATGATCAACCTCCTCGGCCACCGGGACGAGGTCTTGCGCGCACTGGAGACCGGCCTCGCTCCGGCGAGGATCCACGTCCTGGACCACCGCATCACGCTCACCGGCCAGGAGGCGGACCTGGACGTCGCCGAAGCCCTCATCGGCGAACTCGTCGACGTGGTCCAGTCGGGCCAGCACCTGACGACGGAGGCGGTCCAGCGCGCCATCGCGATCTCCCGCTCGGGGGTCGCCAGCCCCTCCCAGGTCATGACCTACGACGTCCTGTCCGCTCGGGGCAGGACCATCCGGCCCCAGACCGTCGGCCAGAAGGCCTACGTGGACGCCATCGACGCGAACACCGTCACCTTCGGCATCGGCCCGGCCGGCACGGGCAAGACCTATCTGGCGATGGCCAAGGCCGTGGTGGCCCTCAACACGCGGAAGGCCTCCAAGATCATCCTCACCCGACCGGCCGTGGAGGCGGGGGAGTCCCTGGGCTTCCTGCCCGGTTCGCTCACCGACAAGATCGACCCGTACCTGCGCCCCCTCTACGACGCGATGTACGAGATGCTCGACCCGGATTCGATACCCCGGCTCATGGCCGCGGGGACCGTGGAGGTCGCGCCCCTGGCCTACATGCGCGGGCGGACCCTCAACGACGCCTTCGTCATCCTCGACGAGGCGCAGAACACGACGCCCGAGCAGATGAAGATGTTCCTCACCAGGCTCGGATTCGGCTCCACGATGGTCGTCACCGGGGACGTCACCCAGGTGGACCTGCCCGGGCGCACGACCTCGGGGCTCATCCTCGTCCGCCGCATCCTCAGGGACATACCGGGGATCGCGTTCTGCGAGCTGTCCTCCGCGGACGTCGTGCGACACCGGCTGGTCAGCGACATCATCGACGCCTACGCACGGTGGGGCGAGGCACAGGCGCAGGCCGGAGGGCCGCGCGGAAGGGACGGATCATGAGCGTCGACGTCAACGACGAGTCCGGGTTCACCCCGGCGCTCGATCTCGCGGAGGTCTCCGCGTTGGCGACCTACGTGCTCGACCACATGCGGGTGCATCCGCAGGCCGAGCTCAACGTCATCCTCGCCGACGAGGCCTCCATCGAGCGCCTGCACGTCGACTGGCTGGACCTGCCCGGCCCGACCGACGTCCTGTCCTTCCCCATGGACGAACTGCGGCCGGCCCCGCCGGGAGAGCAGCCGCAGGAGGGGATGCTCGGCGACATCGTCGTCTGCCCCCAGGTGGCGGCGCGCCAGGCCTACAACGCCGGCCATTCGACGGCCGAGGAGGTCCTCCTGCTCGTCACGCACGGCATCCTGCATCTGCTGGGCTACGACCACGCCCAGGAGGACGAGCGCAAGGAGATGTTCGACCTCCAGCGCAGGCTCCTGCTGACCTTCCTCGCCCAGCGGCGCGACGACCCGGTGGCCCCCGAGCCGACTGAGACATGAACGCTTCCGACATCCCCGTGGGCCCGCTGATCGTCGGCGCCGTCCTCTCCTTCGCCCTGGAGGCTCTGTGCTCGGCGGGCGGGGCGGCGCTCGGCCGCGTCACCCGCGACGAGGCCGTCGAAGCCGAGGCCTCCGGGGCGCGCGGGGCCAGGCGCATCTCCTTCCTCGTCGCCCGCCGCCAGGCTGCGATCGCGGGCCTGGTCTTCCTGCGCATCGTCTTCGCCGCCTTCGCAGCCCTGTTCCTGACCCTCGCCCTGGCCGGCGTGGTGTCCACGTGGTGGGAGGCGGCCTTGGCCTTCGCGGGGATCCTCGCGTGCGTCACCGCCCTCATGGCCGTCGCCTCGCCGACGGGCGTCGGCCTGCGCAGACCCATCCAGACCCTCGGCCTGATCTCCGGGCCGGCGGCCGCCGTCACCGCGATCGCCTCGCGCACCGTCCGGGAACGGGAGGCGAGCCCCGAGGAGTCGGAGCAGGTCAGGGAGGACCAGCTCGCCGTCATGGTCGAACGGGTCTCGCAGTCCGTCGTCCTCGACGAGAACGACCGCGAGCTCCTCCAGTCCGTCTTCGACCTCAACCACACGCTCGTCCGCGAGGTGATGGTGCCGCGCACGGACATGGTCACCATCGGCGGGGACGCGAGCCTGGACAAGGCCATGTCCCTGTTCACCCGCTCCGGATTCTCCAGGGTGCCGGTGGTGGGGGAGACCACCGACGACCTCCTGGGCGTCGTCTACCTCAAGGACGTCCTGAGCCGCACGCACCTGCGCGCCGACGCCGGCGGCCTGACCGTCGACGACCTCATGCGCGACCCGGTGTTCGTCCCCGAGACCAAGGTCGTCGACGACCTCATGCGCGACATGCAGGCCGACCAAGTGCACATCGCGCTCGTCGTCGACGAATACGGCGGCATAGCCGGGCTCGTGACCATCGAGGACATCGTCGAGGAGCTCGTCGGCGAGATCTCCGACGAGCACGACCGCGCCGTCCCCGAAGTCGACGTCCTCGCGGACGGCGTGTTCCGCGTCCCCGCCAGGCTCCCCATCGGCGAGCTCGGCGACCTGTTCGGAGTCAAGCTCGACGACGACGACGTCGACACCGTCGGCGGCCTGTTCGCCAAGCTCATCGGCCGCGTGCCCATCGCCGGGTCGACCGCCTGCGTCGGCGGCATCCATCTGTCCGCGGAGCGCTTCCAGGGCCGCCGCCGCCGCTTGGCTACGATTGTGGCCAGACGCGCGCACGAAGAAGGAGAAGACGATGAATGACGGCCCCCCCGCCGCCAGGCCCCCCGAGGCGGGATTCTCGGCCCCCGAGGGATTCCGGGCCGGATTCGCCTGCGTCGTCGGGCGGCCCAACACCGGCAAGTCGACCCTCACCAATGCGATGGTCGGCCGGAAGGTGGCCATCGCCTCGGCCCGCCCGGAGACGACCAGGCGCGTCATCCGCGCCGTCGTCAACCGCGAGGACGGTCAGGTCGTCATCGTCGACACCCCCGGGCTGCACCGCCCCCGCACCCTCCTGGGGGAGAGGCTCAACGACATGGTCCGCGACAGCCTCGCCGGCGTCGACGCCGTCGTCGTGTGCCTTCCCGCCGACGAGGCCATCGGCCCGGGCGACCGGTTCCTCGCCCAGCTCGTCGGCGGCCGCGCGCCGACGATCGCGGCTGTGACGAAGGCCGACCTCCTCGGGCGCGCCGCGCTCGCCGAACGCCTCCTGGAGGTCTCGCGCTTCGCGGACTTCGCGGAGATCGTCCCCGTCAGCGCCGCGACGGGGGAGCGGGTCGGCCGGCTGACCGACCTGCTCGTCGGACGCATGCCCCCCGGCCCGCCCCTCTACCCTCGGGACGCCGTGACGGGCGAGACCGAGGAGACGCTCATCGCCGAGCTCATCCGCGAGGCGGCGCTCGAGGACCTCCAGGACGAACTCCCCCACTCTCTGGCCGTCACGGTCGAGGAGATCGACGGGGCGACCATCCGCGCCGACCTCCACGTCGAACGCGACTCGCAGAAGGGGATCGTCATCGGGAAGGGAGGACGGCAGCTCACACGCATCGGGCGGACGGCGCGCAAGGGGATCGAACGGCTGCTGGGCGGGCACGTCTACCTGGACCTCCGCGTGAAGGTCGCGAAGAACTGGCAGCGCGACCCGAAGAAGATGGGCCGGCTGGGCTTCTGATGGCGCCCCCACCCCGCGAGGGCTTCCCTCCCTCGCCAGACGAACCGCGCGCCGACCGCGCGACGCCCCAGGCCGGCGCCGAGAACGCCGGCTCCCCGCCCGCGGAGGAGGCGGGCGCCGAGCCCGCCGTCGGCGCCGCCCGACGGGTGCGGACCAGGCAGCGGCGCGCGATCGCCTGGATCGCCGTGGTCCTCCTCTTGGGGATGTGGGGGACGTGGGCCGGCCCGAGATGGAACCCGCAGCCCATGCGCACCCTCATCGTCCCCGAGACGTCGGACACCTCCATCAAGGGCGCGGCCCCCACCGCGCCCCGCGGCGCCTACCAGGTCCGCACGACGACGGTCAGCGTCCCCACCAGGGACGGCTCGGCGATCCCGGCGACCCTCAAGATCCCCCTCGGAGTCCAGGGCCTCGTCCCGGGGATGGTGTTCGTCCACGGCACCGGGACCAGTTCCCACCAGGCCTTCGCCGAGGAGACCGACGTCATCGCCTCCACGGGCATCGCCACGCTCGTCCCGCAGAAGCGGACGAACGACTACTCGACCACCCACCGCGACTACACGGCGCTGGCGAGGGACTACGAGGACTCCTTCGGCTACCTCCTCGGCTCCCAGGGCGTGGACCCCAGGAGGTCGGGGCTGTACGCGGTGTCCGAAGGCTGCTACATGGGCCCCATCATCGCCGCGTCGAACCCCCGGGTCTCCTACGTCGTCATGGTGTCCGCGCCGGTGCTGCCGATCCGAACCCAGGGCGCGCTCGCGGCCGACTCCTACATGCGCAACCTGGGGGCTCCCCGGCAGATCATCGACGTCATAGCCAAGATCGTCGGCCAGCAGTTCGAGGACTTCGCCTACATAGACTTCGACGTCTCCGAATACCAGCGCAGGATGACCATGCCCGTCCTCATGGTTTACGGCACGAACGACATGTCGATGCCGATGGTCCAGGCGCCCCTGACCCTGCGAAGGGATCTGGAGAAGGCCGGCAACACCGCCCTGACGGTCCGGTACTACAAGGGCGCCAGCCACGGGTTGAAGGTCGGCAAAGTCCTCCTCATCCCTCCGATGCAGGACGTCTCCGACTGGGTCAACGGGCTGCCGTCGACGGCCCACGCCAAGCCGCGCGTCGCCGGGGCGAGGCCGGTCCAGGCCTACATGGGCGGCAAGGTCGCTCCGGCGCCGAAGCTCGCCTCGGGGATGTCGATCGTTCTCATCGTGGCCACGGGGCTGCTCCTCGTCTCGTCCGCAGGGCTCCTCTCCCTGGCGGGCATGCTCCGCCGACGCGGCAGGCGTCTGATCGACTTGAGGGGATGCGGCCGCTGGCTCCACTCGGCCTCCGCGGGGATCTGCCTGGCGTGCGTCGTCTTCGTCGCCTACATCGTCACGCTCGCCTACTACGCGACGTCCTACCAGCGCAACAGCGTCGTCGTCCAGGGAGGCTGGCTCCTCTGCCAGGCGACGGCGCTCTCGGCGGCGTGGCTCTTCGTCGGCGTGCCGTTCCGCTGGCGCGAGGCCCCCGGCCGGCTGTCCTGGCCGGCCCGCGCGACGATGGCGATCGGCCTGGCCGGGCAGGCCGTCCTCTTCCTATCCTTGGCGTACTGGGGACTTTACCCCTCGCTTGGCTAGGCTTCCGGGTTCCCGCCGAGGTCTGACGTAAGCTTGGGGCATGCAAATATCTGTGGCGGGGGTGACTGATCCGGGGCGGATCCGTTTCCGCAACGAGGATCGATACCTCCTTCACCCGCCGATGGTCGCCGTCGCGGACGGCATGGGCGGTCATCTCGTCGGCGACCGCGCGGCGCAGGCCGCCGTCGACTCCCTGGCGAGGATCCCGTGGCGCACTGTGTCGACGGCGGACGCAGCGTCGCTGTTGCAAAGATGCGTCGCCGAGGCCAGGACCTACATCGTCTCCTACGTCAAGGACGGAGTCCTGGACACGACCGAAACCCGGGTCAACGCTCAGCCGGGGGCCGGGACGACGCTGGCGGGCGCCCTGTACTGCGTGGGCGAGGCGAACTGGACGGTCTTCCACATCGGGGACTCCCGCGTCTACCTGTGGAGGGGCGGCGAGCTCCGCAGGCTGACGCGGGACCATTCCCTCGTCCAGGAGCTCATCGACGAGGGCGAGATCTCCGAGGCGCAGGCCCGCTACCATCCCCGGCGTTCGGTCATCACGCGAGCCATCGGCAGCTACGGCCCGTGCCGCCTGGACGTCTCCGCCTTCCCGTCCCAGCCCGGGGATCTCGTCCTGGCGTGCTCGGACGGGCTCTCCGACCAACTGGACGACACCGCGATCGCGTCGGTTATTGTTGACGTTGAAGCTGAGGAGAGCCTCAACGGCCTGGCTTTCGCACTGCGCGACGTCGCACTCACGCAGGGCGGCCGCGACAACGTGACGGTCGCCCTGATGAAGATAGGGGAATAGCACATGAGCCTTTCACTCGAGTTCTGCGGAGAGTGGTTTCACATCGACCCGGGCGAGCCCTTCCTGATCGGCCGCGAGGGCCCGCTCGAACTGGACGACAACCAGTACCTCCACCGTCGTTTCCTTGTGATCTCCTTCGTGGAGGGGATGTGGTGGATCGAGAACATCGGTTCCCGCCTGTCGGCGACCCTGGCCGACTCCGCCGGAGTCACACAGGCGTATCTTCAGCCCGAAGCCCGGCTGCCCCTCGTGTACGCCGACACCACCCTCCTGTTCACGGCCGGCCGCACGACTTACGAGATGCGCCTGGTCAACGACCAGCCCGCCTACCTGCCCTCGGCCGTCGCGGACAAGACGGAGTCGGGGGAGACCACGATCGGCCCGATCGAACTCACCAATTCGCAGCTCCTCCTGGTCCTCGCCCTCTCCGAGCCGGTGCTCACCGGGCGCGGCACGACCTCGTCGATTCCGTCCTCCCAAGACGCGGCCAACCGCCTGGGCTGGCCGATCACCCGGTTCAACCGCAAGCTCGACCACATCTGCGAACGCCTGACCCGGTACGGGGTCAGGGGCCTGCACGGCGGTCCCGACAAACTGGCCGTCAACCGCCGGGCGCGGCTCGTCGAACACGCAGTGGCCACGCGGATCGTCACCCCCGACATGCTCTACCGGCTCCAGGATCCCGCATCCTACGACGACCCCAACAGTCGTGCGTGAGACGGCGGCCGACCTCGACAACGCCCGCGAATGGGCGGACTTCACGATTCGGTGGGGGAGCGCGGCCTCCGGGGACGACGCCGCGCTCAACGAAGGCCTCATCGCCGAGATGCCCGTCTTCGTGGCCACCGACCCGCGCCAGGACCTCCCGCTGGCCAGGGAGATCTCGTGGATGATGATCGACGCGTTCGCCGCTCTCCGGGCGGCCCACCCGGCGGGGCCCGGCGTCGGGCACGTGCACGACCTGTGGCGCGACGTCGTCAGGGGCATGTCGCGGCGCATAGCCGAGGCGACGATCCTCAACCGCACCGGCTCCTACACGGGGATCGACGACGTCCGGCTGGCGGGCCTGATCGCCACCCGGATCGAGGACGAGCCGACGTGGATCGCCCTGTCCTCGGGGGGCATGGAGATCCTGGAGGTCTCGTCGTCGGGCGGCGTCCGCGCCCTTCCCACGGCCGACGACGTCGGCTACGACCTCCCGGGCGAACTGTGGACGGTGCCCATGGAGGCGGGCCAGCGCTTCGTCATCGGCACTGGCGAGGTGTGCAGGGACCTCGCGGACTCGCGCACCGCCAGGCTGGTCCATCAGCTCCGCCGGGCCGAACGCGCCTCCTCGACGATCGTCTCGCACGCGGGCCGGCGCTCCTCCTCCCAGGCGGCCATCGTGGTCGACGTCATGACGGAGGAGGAGGCGGCCGCCCTGGCCTCTCCGCCGACCCTCCTGGGCGAGCCCGAGCCCGATGCCGGGGTCCCCGAGGGGCAGGTCCCCGGCGACATGGGGCTCGAAGCCCTGGGCATCGGCTACGCGAACAAGGCGGCACCCGCGCGGCGCTCCCACGGGGCCCCGCCCGCGCTCGACGACTTCCGGTTCATCTCCTACCTGGGATCGGGCGGGTTCTCCGACGTCTACCTGTACGAGGAGCAGCTGCCCAGGCGCCTCGTGGCCATCAAGGTCCTCTCCAAGAGGTCCCTGGGGGAGGGGACGTCCTCGCAGTTCCGCGACGAAGTCGACCTCATGGCGCAGCTCTCGGGGCATCCCTCGGTGGTCTCGATCTACGACGCGAACGTGGCCGAATCCGGCCACCCCTACGTCGTCATGCAGTACTGCCCGATGCCGTCTCTGGCCGAACGCCTGGCCTCCGGCCCGTTGCCGATGGACGAGGTCCTGAAGATGGGCGTCCAGGTAGCCGGAGCGGTCCACACCGCCCACGTCATGGGGATCCTCCACTACGACCTCAAGCCGGCCAACGTCCTCTACTCGGAATTCGGCCGGCCGCTCCTGGGGGACTTCGGCATCGCCACGCTCGTGGGCGCCTCCAACGACGACGTCCTGGGCGCCTCGCTTCCGTGGGCCGCGCCCGAGGTGCTCCTCAACCGGCCGTCCGGCACGCCGGCCGACGTCTACTCCCTGGCCGCCACGGTGTACACCGCCCTGGCGGGGCACGCCCCCTACAGCCTGGACGGGCAGGAGACGAAGCGCGAATACGTGGCCCGGGTCCTGGACAGCGACGTCCCGTCCGTCCCCGCCCCTCTCGGCGTCGGCGACGAGGCGACCGGCCGGCTCGACGCCATCCTCCGGCGGGCGATGTCCCACGACCCGGGGGAGCGGCCGGAGAGCGCGGCCGAATTCGGGCGGGAGCTGCAGGAGGTCCAGGCCGCGGCCGGGCATCAGCCGAGCGACATGGAGATCCCCGGCTGACGGCCGCCCGGGCGCCGGGGCCCGGCGATCCGGGGAGCGAGGGCCCATCCGAAGCCGAGGACCGCGGGGCCCCGCCGAGCCGCAGGCGCCCGCCCGGCCCGCAAGCCCGAGCCGCGCGGCGGACGAGTTGACCGGACGTTCGCGAAGCCGTCTACAATAGTCGCCGTGTCCGCGTTCTCGCTGCTTACGTGCCGCGTCGGGGTCGGCTAGACCGGCTGCCCCGCCGCGGAGTCGATTCCGCCGGTCGCCTCACCGTCGATTAGGAGAACGCCGAACGCCATGCGAACACAGGGAATTTCAAGCCGCCAACAGCCGTCCGGGATGCCGACCGCGAAATACCGGCACTTCCTCGACGTCAACCCCGTCCGTCTGCCCGACCGCCGATGGCCCGACCGCCGCATCGACAAGGCGCCGCGATGGCTCTCGACGGACCTGCGCGACGGCAACCAGGCCCTCATCGAGCCCATGGACCCGGCGCGCAAGCGGATGCTCTTCGACCTGCTCGTCCGGCTGGGCGTCAAGGAGATCGAGATCGGATTCCCGGCGGCCTCGGCCGCGGACCTGGAGTTCTGCCGGTCCCTCGCCGACGGGGGGCTCGTGCCCGAGGACGTGACCATCTCCGTGCTCACCCAGTCGCGCCCGGAGATCATCCACGCGACGGTCGACGCCCTCGACGGGCTGCCGCGCGCCACGGTACACCTGTACAACGCCACGGCGCCCGTGTTCCGGCGCGTCGTGTTCCACAACGACCGCGAGGCGACCAAGCAGCTGGCGGTCTCCGGCGCGCAGGAGCTCGTCGCCTACATGGAGAAGACGCTGGGGGACGACACGGTCGCCGGATTCGAGTACTCGCCGGAGATCTTCGTGGACACCGAACTCGACTTCGCGCTCGAGGTGTGCGAGGCCGTCATGGACGTCTGGCAGCCCGGCCTGGGCCGGGAGATCGTCGTCAACCTCCCCACCACGGTCGAGCGCTGCACCCCCAACGTGTACGCCGACCAGATCGAATACGTCAGCCGCAACCTCTCCCGGCGCGAGTTCGTCGCGCTCTCAGCCCACAACCACAACGACCGCGGAACCGGCATCGCCACGGCCGAGCTCGCCATGCTCGCGGGCATCGACCGCGTGGAGGGCTGCCTCTTCGGACAGGGCGAGCGCACCGGCAACGTGGACCTCGTCACCCTGGCGCTGAACCTCTTCAGCCAGGGGATCGACCCGGAGCTCGACCTGTCGGACATCGACGAGGTCCGCCGCGTGGTCGAGCACTGCACGCAGATGGAGGTCCCGGCGCGCACGCCCTACGGAGGCGACCTCGTCTACACGTCCTTCTCCGGCTCCCACCAGGACGCGATCAAGAAGGGCTTCGCCGACCGCCGGGACCGGGTCGCCGCCGCGGGCGGCGACGAGAACGCCGTCGTCTGGGAGGTCCCCTACCTGCCGATCGACCCGAAGGACGTCGGGCGGAGCTACGAGGCCGTCGTCCGCGTCAACTCGCAGTCCGGCAAGGGAGGGGTCTCCTACCTCCTGTCGAGCACGCGGCACCTCGACCTGCCGCGGCGCATGCAGATCGAGCTGTCGGGCATCGTGCAACGGCACGCCGACGCCTTCGGCGGCGAGGTCACGGCCGAGGACCTGTGGTCGATCTTCGCCGACGAGTACCTGCCGCACACCGTCGCCGACGGGCTCACGCCGTGGGGGCGCTACAGGCTCTCCTCGGCCACGCTCACCGCGGGCGACGGCCAGAGCACGGTGCTCAAGGCCATGATCGTCGAGTCCGCCGACTCCGGGCAGATCCGCCACGCGGTCGAGACCTCCGGCAACGGCCCCATCGACGCCTTCGTGCGGGCGCTCGGGCAGCTCGGCGTCGACGTGCACGTCCTGGACTACGTCGAACACGCCCTGTCCTCGGGAGGGGACGCGACCGCGGCTGCCTACGTGGAATGCGACGTCGACGGCCAGGTCCTGTGGGGCTGCGGCATCGACCCCTCCACGATGCGCGCGGGCTTCAACGCGATCGTCTCCGCGATCAACAGGGCGCTGCGCTGACGCGGCGCTCGGCCGGGCGTGCGATAATCTCCCAGTGAAGCTCTACCGCGACGAGGCCATCGTGCTGCGCACCCACGACCTGGGCGAAGCCGACCGCATCATCACGATGCTCACCCGCAACCACGGAAAGGTCCGGGGCGTGGCGAAGGGCGTGCGCCGCACGAAGTCACGGTTCGGGGCGCGCCTGGAGCCCTTCGCCATGGTCGACGTCCAGCTCTACGAGGGGCGCGGCCTGGACGTCGTCACCGAGGCGACGACCCTCGCCCCCTACGGGCGGTCGATCGCGGCCTCCTACGAGGCCTACACCGGCGCGAGCACCCTGGCCGAGGTCGCCGACGGCCTGGCCATGGGCGAAGGCGAGCCGGACCCCCAGCAGTACCTCCTCCTGCTCGGCGCGCTCCACGCCATGGCGACCCGCGCCCATCGCCCGCGGCTCATCGTCGACTCCTACGCGCTCCGGGCGGTCGCCCTGTCCGGCTGGGGCCTGTCACTGTACGAATGCGCGGTGTGCGGGCGCGGCGACGGCCTCGCGGCCTTCGCCATCCAGTCCGGCGGCATGGTGTGCGCATCGTGCGCGCCCCGCGGATCGGCCCATCCGGGCGCCGCGACGGTCGAGCTGCTCGGGGCCCTCGTCTCCGGGGACTGGGAGACGGCCGACGCCGCGCCGATCCACGCGCGACGCGAGGCGGCCGCCCTCGTGGGCGCCTACCTGCAGTGGCACGTCGAACGCCGCGTCCGCTCCCTCAGACTCGTGGAGACGGCGTGACGGCGACAGGCGCGAAGACGCCGAGAGACGGCTCGGGGCGCGAACCCGTCGCGCCGCCCCCGCACCCCTCGGGCGCCAGGCCTCCGAGGCTGGCGGTCGTGCCGAGGCACGTCGCGGTGGTCATGGACGGAAACGGGCGGTGGGCCAACGCGCGCGGCCTGCCCCGCGTCGAAGGCCACAGGGCGGGGGAGGCCACCCTCATGGACGTCATCGCCGGAGCGCTGGAGATAGGCGTGTCGGAGCTGTCCGCCTACGCCTTCTCCACCGAGAACTGGAAGCGCAGCCCCGCCGAGGTTCGCTTCATCATGGGATTCTCCCGCAAGGTGCTGCGGGCCCAGCGCGACGACCTCAACGCATGGGGGGTGCGGGTCCGCTGGGTCGGCCGGACCCCCCGTCTGTGGGCCTCCGTCCTCAAGGAGCTGAGAGCCGCCGAGGACCTGACGGCCGGCAACTCCGAGCTCGTCCTCAACATGTGCATCAACTACGGCGGGCGGGCCGAGATCGCCGACGCCGCCCGGAGGATCGCGCGCGACGCCGTCGACGGGCGCCTCAAGCCCGGGGCGGTCACCGAGAGGACCGTCCGCAGATACCTCTACTCGCCGGACATGGGCGACGTCGACCTGTTCATCCGCACGGGCGGGGAGCAGCGGACGTCGAACTTCCTCATGTGGGAGTCCGCCTACGCCGAACTGTACTTCTCCGACGTCGCCTGGCCGGACTTCGACCGTCGCGAGCTGTGGCGGGCCTGCCAGGCCTACGCCGAGCGCGACCGGCGATTCGGCGGAGCCGTCGACGCAGTCGCCTCCCAGACCGCGACGCCCGACGGCTCGGGCCAGACCGGGCCGAAGCCCGGAGAGGAGCCGAACCCGGGCTCGGAGGACCGGGAGGATCCGACTCCTCGCGGGGGCGCTTCCCGGTAGCGCCGAAGGGCCCCTCCCGGTCGAACGCCCCGGGCCCCGCGGTAGCGCGCATCGACCGGACGGCGGGCGCGGACCTCACACCTCGGGCGGCGGCTACGCGGCCGGTGGCGGCACCCTAGACTAGAGGGCATGATTCGTCGCATCGACCTGCGTGCCCAGATCCTCTCCCCGCGGGAACTCAGCGAGCGCCTGCCCCGCGCCGCACTCGACGTCGAGGCGGCGACGGCCGCCGTCGCACCCATCGTCGACGACGTGCGCGAACGCGGAGGGGCGGCCCTGCGCGACCTCGCCGAACGCTTCGACGGGGTGCGGCCCGAACGCCTCCGAGTGCCGGCCTCGGCCCTGGAGGAGGCGGCCGGATCCCTCGACTCCGAGCTGCGCGAGGCCTTCGAGCTCTCGATCGCGCACAACCGCGCCGGGCACAGGGCGCAGATGCCCGCCGGGCAGGAGACGCGGATCGTCCCCGGCGGGGTGGTGCGCCAGCGGTGGATCCCGGTCCGCAGGGTCGGACTGTACGTGCCGGGCGGCTTGGCCGCCTACCCCTCGTCGGTGATCATGAACGCCGTGGCCGCCCAGGTGGCCGGCGTGGAGGCGATCGCGCTGGCCAGCCCGCCGCGGAAGGACGCCGGCGGACTCGTGCACCCGACGGTCCTGGCCGTCTGCCGCATGCTGGGCATCGAGGAGGTGTACGCCGTCGGCGGCGCCCAGGCGATGGCCATGTTCGCCTACGGGGCGGCGGGCGAGCCCGGAACCCCCGACCCGCTGCGGCTGTGCGAGCCGGTCGACGTGGTCACCGGGCCGGGCAACGTCTACGTGGCCGCCGCCAAGCGCGCCGTGCGCGGCGTGGTCGGCATCGACGCGGAGGCCGGGCCGACGGAGATCGCGATCATCGCCGACGCCGACGCCGACCCCGACTACATCGCCGCCGACATGGTCTCCCAGGCCGAGCACGACCCCGCCGCCGCCTCCGTGCTCATCACGGACTCGACCGCGCTGGCCGACGCGGTCGAGGGGAGGATGTCCGAGCGCGCCGCGCGGACCAAGCACTCCGAGCGGGTGCGCGAGGCGCTCGGCGGGCCGCAGTCGGGCATCGTGATCGTCGACACCGTCGGCGCGGCCATCGACGTCGCCAACGCCTACGGCCCGGAGCACCTGGAGATCCACACCCGCCACGTGAACCGCGACGCCAAGCGCATCCGCAACGCGGGGGCGATCTTCGTCGGGCCCTACACGCCGGTTCCGCTCGGCGACTACCTGGCCGGGTCCAACCACGTCCTGCCCACCGGCGGCACCGCCAGGTTCGCCTCGGGCCTGAACGTCCACTCCTTCCTCAAAGCCGTCCAGGAGATCGAGTACACCAAGGAGGCCGCGGCCGGCCTGTACGAGCCTCTGCGCCGGATGTCCGCGGACGAGGACCTGCCGGCCCACGCGGAGGCTCTCCAGGCGCGCATCGACTGACGTCCGCGCTCCGCCGGGCCCGGGCGGATCTGTGCAGTGCGCCATAATCCGACGCGCGCACTCGCGGGCCGGCGCGGAAAACGCCGTCGACACCCGTACCCTGAAGGGGTGAGCAGTCTTCCGTATCGCCCGGAGTTCGCCGGCGAACGCCCCTACGGCGCTCCCCAGATCGACGTTCCCGTGCGCCTGAACGTCAACGAGAACCCCTATCCGCCATCCCCCGAGCTCGTCGCGGAGATCGAGCGCCGGGTCGGGCAGGCGGCCCGGAGCCTGAACCGATACCCCGACCGCGACGCGACCGCCCTGCGCGAGGACCTCGCGACGTACCTGGCCGGCGAGTCCGGCGTCAGCCTTCCGCCGTCGAACGTGTGGGCCGCCAACGGGTCGAACGAAGTCATGCTCCAGATCCTCACGGCCTTCGCCGGGCCGGGCCGCGCTGTCGTCTCCTTCCTCCCCACCTACTCGATGTACCCGGAGTACGCGCGCGACACCAGCTCGCGGTGGGTGACCGGGCGCCGCCGCGAGGACTTCGCCCTGGACGCGTCCGGCGTCGAGGAGGTCATGCGGCGCGAGCGCCCCGCCGTCCTCCTGCTCGCCTCCCCGAACAACCCGACGGGCACCGCCCTGCCGCTCTCCCAGCTGCGGGAGATCCTGCGCGTCGCCCGCGGCACCGGGCCCGAGGAGGGCATGGCCAGCCTCGTCGTCGTCGACGAGGCCTACGCCGAGTTCCGCAGGAGCGGGGTGCCCTCCGCGCTGGAGCTCCTGGCGGGCAACCCGCACCTGGTCGTGACGAGGACCATGTCGAAGGCGTTCGGGGCGGCAGGTCTGCGGCTCGGGTACATGGCCGCCGGGCGGGACGTCGTCGACCAGGTCATGGTCGCCAGGCTCCCCTACCACCTGTCGGCCCTGACCCAGGCCGCCGCCAGGGCCGCCCTGGCGCACCGGGAGGCGCTGGCGCGCCAGGTCGCCGCGATCCGGGACGAACGGGACGGCCTCGTGTCCCGCCTGCGTGGCCTAGGATTGGACGTGACGGATTCGGATGCGAACTTCGTCCTCTTCGGCGCGTTCGCCGATAGGCACGCCGTGTGGCGGGCGCTGCTGGAGCGCGGCGTCCTCATCCGCGAGATCGGGCCGGAGGGGCATCTGCGGGTCAGCGTCGGCACGCCCGGCGAAAACGCGGCATTCCTGGCCGCACTCCAGGAGGCGATGTGATGGAACAGAGGAAGGCGGCCGCGTGGAGGGTCGCCCGGGTCGAACGGGAGACCTCGGAGAGCCGCATCGCTCTGGAGATCAACCTGGACGGGACGGGGGAGGCCCGCGTCTCGACGGGCGTCCCCTTCTACGACCACATGCTCGCGGCGCTGTCGCGCCACTCCCTGATCGACCTGACGGTCGACGCGGACGGGGACACCGACGTGGACGTCCACCACACCGTCGAGGACACGGCCATCTGCTTCGGCCGGGCGCTGCGGGACGCCCTGGGGGACAAGCGCGGCATCCGCCGCTTCGGCGAGGCGACCGTCCCGCTCGACGAGGCCCTGGCCCGGGCCGTCGTCGACATATCGGGCAGGGCCTACCTCGTGCACGAAGGCGAACCTGAGGGCCAGCAGTACCACCTCATCGGAGGCCACTTCACCGGGTCGATGACCCGCCACGTCTTCGAGGCGATCGCCCACAACGCCGCCGTGTGCCTGCACGTGGACGTCCTGCGGGGACGCGACCCCCACCACATCGCCGAGGCCCAGTTCAAGGCCGTGGCGCGGGCGCTGCGCGCGGCGGTCGAGCCGGATCCGCGCGTGGCCGGGGTGCCCTCCACGAAGGGGGCGCTGTGAGCGGAACGACGATCAAGCGGTACGTCATCCTCACGCCCTTCGACAAGCCCGAGGTCGTGGCGGGGATCCTGGCGCTGCACGGGATCGACGCCCGGGTCGTCCAGACCGACAGCGGGGCGCTCGTCGTCAGGGACCTGCCCGAGCCGCAGTACGACGAATGGGACATCAGGAACATCACCGGCCCGGACGAGGCCGACGAGGACGACGACCTCGCCCCCTCCGACAACGCGCCGATGGTGGCCGCGGTCCTCTCCAAGCTGTCGCGGTACGGGGTCGTCCTCATCGACGTCGACCTGGGCTCGGACGTCGGCATCGAGGAGGGCGTGTCCGGGCTGACGCGCGCCCGGCGCTTCCTCGACGGCCGGGCCGGAGAGGAGATCTCGGCCGGCCTGCTGCTCAACACCGTCGACCCGCTCGTCGAGCGCGTCGTCCTGGGACAGGAGGACCCCGAAGGCGACGGGGGGATCCGCTCCGGCGAGGTGACCACGTCGATGATCGCGAACCTCGTCAAGGGGCGCAGAACCCGCGGCAGAGGCAAAGGCGTCACCGGCCCCCTCGACGACGGCGAACCCCCGCAGGACGGGTCTGCCGGAGATCGGGGGCCCGGCGAGGACCCCCGACCCGGCGGGGAGACGCCGGACGGCGGCGCGCCCGCCGGCGGGGAGACGGCGTGAAGCGCCGAGTGGTCGTCCTCGACGCGGGGACGGGCAACGTCCGGTCCGCCGTCCGCGCCCTGGAGCGCGCGGGGGCGGACGTCCGCCTCACCGCCGAAGCCGAAGCGGTCATGGACGCCGACGGGCTCGTCGTCCCCGGCGTGGGGGCCTTCGGGACGGTCATGGACAAACTGCGCGCCGTGGGGGCGGACCGGCTCATCGAGAGGCGCCTGGCCGGCGGGCTGCCCGTCCTGGGCATCTGCGTGGGCCTGCAGGTCCTCTTCGAGTCCAGCCGGGAGCGCGGACATCACGAAGGCCTCGGCCAATGGCCCGGGACCGTCGAGCGCCTCGACGCCCCCGTCGTCCCTCACATGGGCTGGTCCCGAGTCGAAGCGGCGGAAGGCTCCCGGCTGTTCGCTGGAGTCGAGGGCGAGCGCTTCTACTTCGTCCACTCCTACGGCGTCCCCTCCGACCCGAGCGAACGCCTGGACGGGCGCGGCGACCCGCCGCTGGTGACGTGGGCCCGGCACGGAACCCGATTCGTCGCCGCGGTCGAGGACGGCCCGCTCAGCGCCACCCAGTTCCACCCCGAGAAATCGTCGGACGCCGGGGCGAGGCTGCTCGGCAACTGGCTCTCCACCCTCCCGACGACCCACCGCCGACACCAGCATGACCGACACCCGTAGGAGAACGATGACCCGCCCCCTCCAGCTCCTGCCCGCCGTCGACGTCGTCGACGGCCGGGCCGTCCGACTCGTCCAAGGGGAGGCCGGAACCGAACAGGCCTACGGAGACCCCGCCGAGGCCGTCGCCTCCTTCGTCGCCGCCGGCGCGACCTGGATCCACCTCGTCGACTTGGACGCCGCCTTCGGGCGCGGGTCCAACAGGGAGCTCTTGGCCCGCATCGTCGCCTCGACGGACGCGAAGGTCGAGCTGTCCGGCGGAATCCGCGACGACGCCGGCCTGCGTGCGGCCCTCGGCTCCGGTGCCGCACGCGTCAACCTGGGGACGGCCGCCCTGGAGGACCCCGACTGGACGTCCCGCGCGATCGAACGCTACGGCGAGCGCGTGGCGGTCGGCCTGGACGTGAGGGGGCAGACCCTGGCGGCCCGCGGCTGGACCCGCGAAGGCGGGAACCTGTGGGAGGTCCTGGCGCGCCTGGAGGAGGCCGGGTGCTCCCGGTACGTGGTCACCGACGTCGCCAGGGACGGCACGCTGCAGGGCCCCAACCTCGACCTCCTCGCCTCGGTGGCCGAGGCCTCCTCGGCCCCGGTCGTCGCCTCGGGCGGCGTCGCGCGGCTCGAAGACCTGCGCGCCCTGAGGGCTCTCGTCGAGGCGGGCGTGGACTCGGCCATCGTCGGCAAGGCGCTGTACGCGGGGGCCTTCACCCTCGCCCAGGCCATCGAGGTCGCGGGGGAGCAGCGCTAGTGGACGTCGACCGCCTGCTGCGCCCCAATCCCTTCGCGGGCGACAGGGGGAGGATGAGCCCCGCCATGCGCGAGGCGCTGGACGAGCCCGATCCGGGGCGGCGGCTGTCCGGCGTGGTCGCCGCCGTCGCCGCTGGGCGCCTGCTCGTGCCCGCGCTCCCCCACGAGCACCCGGGCAGGACCGCCGACGGAGGCGTCGCCGAGCACTCCGAGGAACCCGACCCGACGGGCCAGGCCGTGGCGCAGGCCGCGACCCTTTCGGTGCGCATCCCCGGCGGGCGCTTCGCGACTCCGGTCTTCTCCTCGGCCGACCGCCTGCTCGCCTGCTACCCCGACGCGCGCCCCATCCCCGTCCTCGGCCGCAACGCCGCCGCGCAGGCCCTCGCCTCCACCGGCATCCTCGCCCTGGACCCGCAGGATCCCTCCGGCCGCGGCGCCGTGGCCCTGGGACGCGGCGCGGTGGCGGCCATCGCCGCCGGCGAGGAGTGGGTGCCTCCCTGGGACAACCCGAAGGTTCTCGACGGCTTCGCCGAGGCGCTCGCCGAGCGCGGCGCGGGCGACGCGGACCTCAGGCTGCAGCCGACGCCCGACGGCATCCTGCGCCTCGTCCTGGCCATCCCAGGCGACGCGGGGGCCGGGGAGGCCTACGCGATCGTGGAGGCCGTCGTCGGCGCCGCCGAGGCGAACCCGTATCTGCGGTCGCACCTGGATGTCGTCGAGATCCTCCCCGTGAGCGCGAATTCACAGTCGATTCCCTGAGCGATCCGCCCCCGGATCCGGCCGGACTGCTATAGTGTTACGCGACTCACCGGCAGATGGCCGGAACGCAAGCGGAGAAATCCCACCTGGTGCCCCGAAGGGAGCCGGGTCCGAACGGCTCGTCTGCTGTTCCTTCGGGAGGCTCCGTGCGCATGGCACGTCGAGGAAATGAAGGGATAGCCATCAACAGCGAACCACGAGTTAATGAGCGCATCCACGTGGACAAGGTACGCCTTGTCGGGCCTGGGGGCGAGCAGGTAGGCGTCGTCCGATTAGAGGACGCACTGCGACTAGCGCAGGAATCGGGGCTGGACCTCGTCGAGGTGGCGCCGAATTCCAATCCACCCGTCGCCAAGCTCATGGACTACGGGAAGTTCAAGTACGAATCCGCGCAGAAGGTGCGCGAGGCGCGACGCAACCAGTCGAACACGGTCATCAAGTCGATCCGCATCGGGCTGAAGATCGACGAGAACGACTACAGGACCAAGAAGGGCCAGGCCGAGCGGTTCCTCAGCGGCGGGGACAAGGTGAAATTCGACCTGCGCTTCAAAGGCCGCGAGCAGTCCCGCCCCGAGATGGGAGTGCGCCTGCTGCGAGGCCTGGCCGACGAGCTGTCGGAGCTGTCGACGATCGAGGCCGCGCCCCGCGCCGAAGGCCGCAACATGTCGATGGTCTTGGCGCCGCTGCGCAAGAAGTCCGAGGCGAAGTCCGACCAGCGCCGCCGCCGCGAGGCCGAACGCGAATCGCGCAAGGCGCGCGAGGCGCAGCGCGCATCGCGTTCCCAGGGGGCCCATGCCCCCGGCCCGGCCGGGCAGGCGGACTGAGACCGCGAAGAAGAACGCCGCGCCCGACGGGCGCGGCCCTTACCGAGGGGAGAAAACATGCCGAAGAACAAGACGCACTCCGGTGCCAAGAAGCGCTTCCGCGTCACGGGCAGCGGCAGACTCATGCGCGAGCAGGCCAACAAGCGCCATCTGCTCGAGCACAAGTCGAGCCGCCGCACGCGCCGCCTCGCCATGGACCAGCCGGTGGACCGCGCGAACCTCAAGTCCGTCAAGTCCCTGCTGGGCCGCTGAAGGCAGGAAGAAGGAGAAGAAGACCATGGCACGAGTCAAGCGCGCAGTCAACGCAGCGAAGAAGCGCCGCACCACCCTCGAACGGGCCTCGGGCTACAGGGGCCAGCGCTCCAGGCTCTACCGCAAGGCCAAGGAGCAGGTCACCCATTCGTTCGTCTACAACTACCGCGACCGCAAGGCCCGCAAGAGCGAGTTCCGCAAGCTGTGGATCGCCCGCATCAACGCGGCCGTGCGCGCCGAGGGGATGACCTACAACCGCTTCATCCAGGGACTCAACTTGGCGGGCATCGAAGTCGACCGCCGCCAGCTGGCCGAAATGGCGGTCAACGACCCCGCTGCCTTCGCCGCGGTGGTCGACGCCGCGAGGAAGGCCCTGCCGGAGGACATCAACGCCCCCAAGAGCGCCTGACACCCGTGAAGAGAGAGGCCTCGGAGTCCCGGCTCCGAGGCCTCCGCTGTGAAGGAGATCCCCGTGGCCGCTTTGCGCCTGAAAGACGCCTCCCGCACCCAGCTTCAGCGCGCGCAGAGGCTCCACCGCCGCGAACAGCGGGCCAGGCGCGGGCAGACGCTCGTCGAAGGCCCCCAGGCGGTGCTCGAGGCGCTCGTCCACGCCCCCGGGAGCGTCCGCGACCTCTACGCGACCCGCCGGGCGATGGAACGCCGCCAGGACGTCGCCGCCGCGGCGGCGGAGGCCGCGGTCTGGACGCACGTCCTCGACGAGGAGACAATGCGCGACCTGTCGGGCGACGGGCAGGGACTCGTCGCCGTCGCCGAGGTCCCCGCGAACCCGGAGCCGCGCGAGGCCCTGACGGGCGCCCGCCTGGCCGTGGCCACCCTGGACGTCTCCGACCCGGGAAACCTGGGGACGATCGTCAGGACGGCGGACGCCGCCGGGGCCGGAGCGGTCCTCATCGGCAGGGGAAGCGTCGAACTGTACGCCCCGAAAGTCATCCGCGCCGCGGCCGGAAGCCACTTCCACCTGCCGTGCGCGCGGGGAGTCGAGCCGGAGGAGATCGTCGCCGCGGCCCACGCCGCCGGGATGCAGGTGCTGGCGGCGGACGGCGCGGGGGAATGGGACCTCCCGGTCCTCGTCAACGCCGCCCACGAAGCGCGGATCCTCGGAGTCCCGCCCGAATGCCCCGACCTGCGCGACCCAGTTCTGTGGATCCTCGGAAACGAGGCCCGCGGATTCGCCGGCCGGAGGATCGAGGGAATCGACGCCCGCGTGGCCATTCCCATCTACGGCCGGGCGGAGTCCCTCAACGTCTCGATGGCCTGCGCGGTGACCGCCTACCTGACCGCCCTGTCGTGACGGCCCGACCGGCGCGCCCGCCCTTGCGGCGCCCCGGAGGGATTCGGCCTCCATGCTGCCCGGCCCGCCCCGCGGGCCCTCGTCACGGCTTCGTCGCGGCCTGGCCGGCCCACCCCATCGCCCCGGACGCGGCCACGGACGAACTGGCCGCCTCGGCCGCCGCGCGCAGGGCGGCGAGCGGCTCGGACCCCTGCGCGAGCCCGGCGAGGAAGGCCCCGTGGAGCACGTCGCCCGCCCCGAGCGTGTCGACCACGTCGACGCGCGGCACCTCGATCGAGTACGACCTCCCGTCGTAGATCGCCTCGATCGGCCTCTCCCCGTTGGACCGAGCCGCGAGTCGCATCCCCTTCCACGCGAGGGTCTCCAGGAGGATGCCGTCGTCGACGCCGGGAAGGTGGAAGTCGGCGGAGAGGACGCCGTGGGTGACGTGCGGGAGGAGACCGGCGATCCCCCGTTTGAAGGACCCGCCGTCCAGGACCACGGGCAGCCCCATCCCGAGGGCGGTGCGGGCCATGGCGATCTGCACGTCCAGAAGGTGGCCGTCGACGAGCAGGGCCGCGGCGCCGTCGAGCACGTCGGGCGGCGGGAACCCGTGCCTGCGGCCAGTGTTGTTCGAGGACACGACGCTGCGATTGCCGGCGGCGTCGAGGGTCACGGCCGAGATCGACGGGTCGCCGTCCTCGGCGAGGTCGACGACGGCCACCCCCGCATCCTCCAGCCATTCGCGCGCCAGGCGGCCGAACAGGCCCGGCCCGATCGGAGAGACGAGCACGGGCCGGACGCCCAGGGCCGCCGCGGCCCGAGCCGCATTGGCCGCCGGGCCGCCGACGTCGAGCACGGCGGAGGTGGAGGACGCCTTCTCGTTCGGCCCCGGCGCCCTTTCGACGGTCTGGATGAGGTCGACGGTGGTCAGGCCGCAGACTACTACGCGCATGAATCAAGCCTATAAGCTCGGTTCCGGGACCAGAAGGGTCGGCTCATCTCCGGAGCCGGCCGCGCCGAACGGTCCAGCGGGCGCCCGGCGCGGAGCCGCCGGAACCGGGGCCGCCGGTGCCTGCCGGTTCCCAGGCGGCCGGCACCGGGACGGCCGATTGCACTCTGATCGTCCCGGCCCGCCCGGGACGGCCGCCCGCGCAGCCGTGGAGCCGGACGCCCCGCCACGAAAGGATTCGACATGCCGATCAGCCTCAGCGGACGCCATTTCCTGACGCTCCTGGACTTCACGCCGGAGGAGATCCGCCACCTCCTGCGCCTCTCGAAGCGGTTCAAGAGCCTGAAGCGCGCCGGGACGCCCCATCGCCGCCTTCAGGGCAGGAACGTCGTGCTCCTGTTCGAGAAGACCTCCACCCGCACGCGCTGCGCCTTCGAAGTCGCGGCCATGGACCTCGGCATGGGGGTGACCTGCCTGGACCCGGGCAGCTGCCAGATGGGCGCGAAGGAGTCCATCGCCGACACCGCCCAGGTCCTCGGGCGGATGTACGACGGCATCGAATACCGCGGATTCGCCCAAGAGGCCGTTGAGGAGCTCGCCGCCAACGCCGGGGTCCCCGTGTGGAACGGGCTGACGGACGACTTCCACCCCACCCAGATGCTCGCCGACATGCTCACCGTCGAGGAGAGCTTCCCCCGGATCGAAGGCCTGAAACTGACCTTCATGGGCGACGCCCGCAACAACGTCGCGAACTCGCTCATGGTGGCCTGCTCCAAGCTCGGCCTGCACTTCACGGCCTGCGGCCCCGAGGGCCTCATGCCGGAGGGGGATCTGGTCGCCCGGTGCCGCGGGATCGCCCAGGAGACGGGCGCGACGATCACCCTTACCGACGACGTCGACGAAGCCGCCGCGGGGGCCCACGTCCTCTACACGGACATCTGGGTGTCCATGGGCGAGCCGGACGATCTCTGGGGGGAGCGCATCGATCTCCTCGAGCCCTACCGCGTGACGTCGCAGGCGATGGCGAAGGCCGAACCCGAAGCGATCTTCATGCACTGCCTCCCCTCCTTCCACGACGCGAACACGACGATCGGCGCCGAGGTCGCGGCGAGGTTCGGCGTGACCGAGATGGAGGTCTCCGACGAGGTCTTCACGTCCGCCGCCTCCAAGGTGATGGACGAGGCGGAGAACCGCATGCACACGATCAAGGCCGTCATGTACGCGACCCTCTCCCGCGACGACCGTCTGCCGGGCACCTGAGACGCGCTGCCCGCCGCGTCCGGTGCCGCCCCTCCGGCTTCTCGCCGACCGGCGCCCCGGCGCTCTCCGGCGGCGAACCGTTAGAATCGTATGCGGAAGACGGACGAAAGGCTGATATGACCACCACACCGCTCAGTCCCCTGGACGAGGCAGGCGTCGCCGCCGCCGTCGAGGCGGCGCGCCGGGCCTTCTCCTCGGCCGCGACGCCGGACGAGCTCAAGGCCGCGCGGCTGGCCCACGCCGGGGACGCGGCCCCCATCACGCAGGCCAACGCGCTCATCAGAGGGCTGGACAAGGCCGACAGACCCGTGGCCGGCCGCCTCATGGGGGCCGCCCGCAAGGCCGTCCAGGCGGCGCTGGCCGAAGCCGGCGAGCGGATCGAAGCGGCCGCCGCGGCCCAGGCCGCCGCCGACGAGAGCGTGGACGTCACCGTCCCCGTGCGGCGCTGGCCGCTGGGCGCCCGCCACCCGCTCGACGTCCTCGCGGAGGAGGTCGCCGACTTCTTCGTCGGGCTCGGCTGGGAGATCGCCGAGGGCCCGGAGGTCGAGCACGAGTGGTTCAACTTCGACGCCCTGAACTTCGGCCCCGACCACCCGGCGCGGCAGATGCAGGACACCTTCTACGTCGCCGGAGTCGAAGCCGTCGGCTCCCAGGGGGCGGACGGCGTCCAGGCCCAGCCCGGGCTCGTGCTGCGCACGCACACCTCGCCCGTCCAGGGGCGCGAGATGCTCCGGCGCGGCGCCCCGCTGTACATCGCCTGCCCCGGCAAGGTCTTCCGCACGGACGCCCTGGACGCCACGCACACGCCCGTCTTCCACCAGGTCGAGGGCCTGGCCGTCGACAGGCACCTGACGATGGCCCACCTGAAGGGCACGCTCGGCCTCTTCGCCCAGGCCATGTTCGGCCCCGAGGCCGGGATCCGCCTGCGGCCCTCCTTCTTCCCCTTCACCGAGCCCAGCGCGGAGATGGACCTGTGGTTCCCGCAGAAGAAAGGCGGAGCGGGATGGATCGAGTGGGGAGGCTGCGGCATGGTCAACCCCGAGGTGCTGCGCAACGCGGGGATAGACCCCGGCCGGTACACGGGCTTCGCCTTCGGCATGGGCCTGGAGCGCACCCTCATGCTCCGCCACGGCATCGCTGACGTCCGCGACATGGTGGAGGGGGACGTGCGCTTCTCCCTCCAGTTCGGAACCACAGGAAGGGGGCGCTGACATGCCGCTCGTACCCATCGAATGGCTCGGCTCCCACGTGGAGCTGCCCGCCGGCCTGACGCCCGAAGGCCTCGCGGCCGCCCTCGTCAGGGTCGGCCTGGAGGAGGAGACGATCCACGCCGCCGACGTCGCCGGGCCGGTCGTCGTGGGCAGGGTCCTCACCCGGCAGGCCGAGGAGCACAAGAACGGCAAGGTCGTCAACTACTGCCGGGTCGACGTCGGCCAGCACAACGACGCCCCCGGAACCGGCAAGGAGCCGAGCGACCTCCCCTCGCGCGGCATCGTCTGCGGCGCCCACAACTTCGACGTCGGCGACTACGTCGTGGTCTCCCTTCCGGGCGCCGTCCTGCCCGGGGGATTCGCCATCTCCGCGCGCAAGACGTACGGACACCTCTCCGACGGCATGATCTGCTCGATGCGCGAGCTCGGCCTGGGCGAGGACCACGACGGGATCATCGTCCTGGCCGCCGCGGGCGACGCCGAGGCCGCCTCTGGGCTCCCGGCCGTGGGGGAGGACGCGCTCGCCCACCTTGGGCTCGGCGAGCGGACCCTGGAGATCAACGTCACGCCGGATCGCGGCTACTGCTTCTCCATGCGCGGGATCGCCCGCGAATACCATCATTCGACCGGCGCGCCCTTCGCCGACCCCGGCCTGCCGGAGAGCCTCGACGCTCCGATCCCCTCGCCCACGCCCGACGGCTTCCCCGTCGAGGTGCGAGACGGCTCGCCGATCCACGGCAACGTCGGCTGCGACCGTTTCGTCACCCGCGTCGTCAGGGGGATCGACCCGACGGCCGAGAGCCCTAAGTGGCTGCGCGACCGCCTGACCGCCGCGGGGATGCGGCCGATCTCCCTGGCCGTGGACGCGACGAACTACGTCATGCTCGACCTCGGCCAGCCGCTGCACGCCTACGACCTCGGCAGGCTGCGCGGGCCGATCGTCGTCCGCCGCGCTAGGGCGGGGGAGAGGCACACGACCCTCGACGGCGTCGAACGCACCCTGGACGCCGAGGATCTGCTCATCACCGACAGCGGCGCCGAGCGCGTCCTGGGGATCGCCGGCGTCATGGGCGGCGCGGACACCGAGATCACCGAGGCGACGGTCGACGTGCTCGTCGAAGCCGCCCACTTCGACCCGGTCTCCATCGCCAGGTCCGCCCGCCGCCACAAGCTGCCCAGCGAGGCCTCGAAGCGCTTCGAGCGCGGCGTGGACCCCGAGCTGCCCCCCGTGGCAGCGCAGAGGGTGGTCGACCTGCTCGTCGAATACGGCGGAGGCAGCGCAGGGGAGGCCTCCGACCTGTCGGACGTCCGGCCCGTCCCGCCGATCGACTTCTCCGCCTCCGAGGTGGCCCGGCTGACGGGCCTGGATGTGGCGGACGAGCGGATCGCCGCGATCCTCGCCGACATCGGGTGCGCCGTGGAGGGCGCGGGCGACGCCTGGCGGGTCACCCCGCCGACGTGGCGCTTCGACCTGACCGGCCCGGCCCACCTGGTCGAGGAGGTCGCCCGACTGGTCGGCTACGACGAGATCCCCACCGCACTGCCGCAGGCCCCCGCCGGGCGGGGGCTGACCGCCGTGCAGCGCCAGCGCAGGGACCTCGCCCGGGCGCTGGCCGAACAGGGGTGGGTGCAGGTGCTCTCCTCCCCCTTCGTCGGCGCCGGATCCTTCGACGCGCAGGGAATACCCGGGGACGACCCCCGCCGGCTCGCCCTCAGGCTCAGCAACCCCCTCCAGGAGGAGGCCCCGTACATGCGGACCTGCCTCCTCGACTCCCTCTTGGAGACCGTCAGGCTCAACGTGGCCCGGGCAAACCCGGCCGTCGGCGTCTTCGAGACGGGACTCGTCACCCGCCCGGAGGGCATCCGCCCCGCACCGCCCGCCCGGGTCGGCAGGCGCCCCTCGGACGCCGAGCTCGACGGCCTGGCGGCGGCGCTGGCCGCCCAGCCCCTCCACGTGGCGGGCGTGGCCTGCGGGCCGATGGCCCCCGTGGACTACGGCTTCGCCCCGCCCGCCTGGGACTGGCGCGACGCCGTCGAGGCCGTGGAGACGGCGGCCCGCACGGTCGGCGCGCGGACCACCCGCCGGGCGGCCGAGCGCGCCCCCTGGCATCCGGGCCGGTGCGCGCAGATCTTCGCGGAAGGCGCGGCGATCGGCTGGGCGGGCGAACTCGCCCCCGCCGTGTGCGCGGCCTTCGACCTGCCCGCCCGCTCCGTCGCCTTCGAATTCGACGCCGACGCCCTGTGCGCCGCGGCGCGCCCCGGCGGCTTCGACGTCCGCCCCATCCTGACCCCTCCGGCGGCTAAAGAGGACATCGCGCTCGTCGTCGACGCCGACGTGACCGCCGGGGAGCTGGAGGACGTCGTGCGCGAGGCGGCGGGCCCCCTCCTGGAGGACCTGCGGCTCTTCGACGTCTACACGGGGGAGCAGGTGGCAGAGGGCAGGAAGTCCCTGGCCTTCGCGCTGCGCCTGCGCGGCGAGGCCACCCTCACGGCGGAGGAGACGGCCCGCGTCCGCAAGCGCGTGCTCAAAGCGGCACGCAAGGCCTTCGGGGCGGAGCTGCGGGCGTGAAGCCGAGCGAGCGCATCCTTCTCACTGGCGCCTCGCGGGGGATCGGCCGGCATCTGGCCGAGGGGCTGGCCGGCCCCGGCCGGCGCCTCGTGCTCGTGGCCCGGAAGGTCTCTTCGCTCGACGCCGTCGCCGACGCCTGCGAGGAGACGGGCGCCGGGGTGTGCTCCATGGGGGCCGAGCTGTCCAAAGCCCGCAACGTCGAGGCGATGCTCGACATCGCGCTCGCCGACGGCCCGGTCGACATGGTCGTCAACTGCGCGGGAGTCCTGGGGCAGGAGACGTCCCCGTGGCAGGCCGACCCCGAGGACTGGTGGCGTACCCTGGAGGTCAATCTTCGCGCGCCCTTCCTCATCCAGAGGAGGGTCGTCCCGGCGATGATCGCCAACGGGGGAGGGCGGATCCTCGACCTCTCCTCGGGCGCGGCCGTGAAGGACTCCGCCCGGGCGAGTGCGTACTACGCGTCCAAGACCGCGCTCATGCGGCTGGCCGGATGCCTCCACGAGGCGGCCTCCGGCCAGGGTGTCAAGATCCTCGAACTCGCCCCCGGCGTGGTCCGCACCGACATGACCCTCTCGATGCGGGCCTATGAGGGACGCACGGAGTGGACGGATCCGGCCCAGTCGGTCGCCATCGCCCGCGCCTTCGCCGACGGCCTGCTCGACGGCCTGTCGGGCTGCCAGGTGCGTGCGGGAAGCGACGACCTGGCCGACCTCGTCGCCCGCTCGCGGCGGGGAGTCGGCCCCGACGAGCGGCGTCTGCGGCGCACGGACTTCGACGCGGAACGGCGGCGGGATTGACGGGCTCCACCGCCCTGCCAGCCTCGGGGCCGGAGATGATCAGCGGGGCGCGGGCTTCGTCGATGAGGATCGAGTCGACTTCGCCGACGATCACGAAGTTGTGGCCCCGCTGGACGCAGTCGCTCGTCTGCCAGGCCATGTTGTCGCGCAGGTAGTCGAAGCCGAATTCGTTGTTCGTCCCGTAGGTGATGTCGGCCTCGTATTCTTTGCGGCGTTCGTCGGGGGTCTGGCCGGTGAGGATGCAGCCAGTGGTCAGACGTTCTTTCTTTAAAATTATCGTTTGCGCGCGGTTCTTCATCTGACGCTGTCCCAGCTAGTGCATCTGGGTGGAGTAGCTGTGCAACATGACGTCCTATAAAGGCAAGGTGGTATAAAAGTTAAAGATGAAATAGAGATCTATGGTAATTATAGATTTTAATGACATTTAATTTTCAATAGAATTAAATAATATATAATTATAGATAGTTTCATAAAAATGGATAGGGTTAAACGGATTGTATAACTTTGACTCATTTCGCTTGCATGCTATACTTAAGTCATGAATAGCTCAAACGATAAAATTATCCCTAACTCCTCAAGCGAAATTAGAATATTAATTAAAGCATTTAGGTATCTTTTGCTCTATTTGTCATTAATTTCCTTCACAGGGGGCATATTTACTACTTGGGTTACCTATTGGGATGATGGTAGATACGAAAAAGGCGAAAGAGTCATAGCTTCATCGAATTTATATCAATATCTTTTCAAATACACTGAATATTCTAACGAAAATTCACCATATAATCCCAATGAATTTACATTAGTGTCTGCATGGATTCCTTTTATCGGTTTTATTATACTTATGATGTCAAATATTTTATTCAAATCATATCCAAAGTATATACATAATATCAAAGCTATACTAAAACCTATATCAATATTTAGTTTTCTAGGTATATCTTTATGTTTTATTCAAACTATTAATATTGCTAAAGATAATAATTCATCTCATTATCAATCATCAGTAGGTCCAGGAGGGATATTTATGTTTATAGCGTTAACCTTAATTTGTGTCTATGTTTTTAGCGTGTCAGATCACGACTAATGAAATTTAATTTTAAGATTGTTCATCTGCCTCTCGTGATTCTTTTTCTGCATCGTTCGTATATGTATGAATGGCATCCATAATTTCAGCATAGGATCGTGCTTTATTACCTGCCATATCATTTTTCTTTTGTTGAAAATATTCACTTGATTGTATTTTTGTTGGATTTGATACATTCCTACCATTTTTGTCTAAAAAATTTTCATCATCACTTGAATTATACTTTACATATTCTTCTTTGGCTTTTTGTTCACTAATATTACTTAAATCTTTTGAATAATCTTCATTATTATATTTAGCAGCATTTAATTTTTGCGCTATAAGTAACTCTACTTTATTCTGCGCTTTAAATCCTTTAAAAGTAGGTGCGCTTTCTGATGGTGTATATAGATTTTTTAATTCTAATCCATGTTTTTTAATATTTTCAATTGTATTACTCGTTCCTTCTTTGGCAAATATTCCCTCCCACGCAATCTTACCAATTCCCCAGTCAATAACTTTACTTAAGGTCTTATATTTTTCTGCTCTATAAGTTTTAATGGCATTATCTTTTGCCTCGGGTGCCTCGTATATACTTGTAAATAGATAACTATATGCTTTGACGGATTTATTAAGCATTACATTATTTCCAGATCGTACTCCTTCTTTAAATTCTCGATCCATTTCAGCCATAGACGTTCCAGAAATAACATTAATTGCTGCTGGACGTTTATTGATTCCATTATCAAACATTAAATCACAAAACATACCTTTATTTCCCATAATATTATTTTTTAAATTTTCTCCGAAAACTAAATGATATTTTTTATCACCTCGATAATCGATGCGATCAATTACTGGATCAGGATCTGCCAATGAATGCGCAATATCGTTTGTGTATGGCGCAATTATTTGACCGGCCCATGAACGTAAATTGGCATTATGATAACCATAGACATCTTGACCGTCAATTTTATCGCTGTTTCCAAAATCTCCATTATCGTAATTTCTATTTAAACCATCTGTATATCCTTTAATAAAATTAAAAGCAATTTGAGCGCTTTCTTTTTTATTTGGCTCATTAGAAAGTTCGTGAACTAATTTTCCTAACGATTCTCCTTTATCGTCAGCCCAATACGTTGTATAAATACCTTCCTTTTCTCCTGCATTACGATGTCCGATTAAGTAACGAGTCATATTTGTCTGCTTATTCTCTGTACCATTTTTCCATTCTAAAGTAGAATTCATGAATGTTCGAGCAGGAGTCTTGTCTGGTGCGTTGTCCATCGCTTCGTACATATTCTGAAGGTAATCCCAAGACTGGCCGTCTGCAAGCATTCCAGCCTCTTTTCCTGCGCTTTTCCCGGTATTAGAAGTAACGATAGTATCGTTTAAATCAAAATTTTTGTGATGTTGTGCATCCCATTTAACCATAGCCTTCGCCATAGAATTCTTCCCATCGACGCCGTTAAGGAAATGATCCCCAACAGAAAGCTCAGGATGCGCCCTTGCCCCATAACCCAAATACTGTCCTAGAAGTTCATAACCATACAATTTTCTGGTGGGGCTATAAGTCAAATCAGCGCCTTTAGTACGAATAAACTCATAATCGTAACTTGTCTGTCCGTATTTGTTGAGTGCTGCTTGGAAGTCTGAGCGCCATTGGCGGATGGTTTTCTTGCCGTCCGTTGTCAGGGTGTTGTCCAGGGCTTTGAAGCCGTTGGTGGTGTCGGTGTCCGTTTTCGAGCTTCCGCCGGTGGCCAGGATCAGACCCGCCCCCATGTCACTTACATATTTTTTAAGCTGATTCCTATATGATTCAGACATGAGGCCATGGCTTGTCATTTTAGCCCCGGTAACATACAATTGCTCTGCTCCGATTTCCCTCATGAGCATGGTCGCGAAGTACGGGTCGCTGGCCAGGCGAGCCCCATACGTAGCGTTGAACTGGCGCAGCGCCGCCTGGCTAGGCAGCTTCGTCTTACCATCGATCCGGTTGATCAGCTCCGCCGCAGCCGGAGCATCCGCCTCAGCGGCCGCCCACCGGCTCTGCGCCGCCAAAATCCCCTTCGTCCCCCCGAACAGAGCCAGACCCACAGCCGCCCGCGACGGAACACCACGCGCCCCATCAGGCCCCGTGACCCCCGGAACCACCGCATCGAGCGCCGCCTTGAGCTTACCGGCCGTGGAGGCCGCCGCCGCATCCACCGC
>ERZ772764.10-NODE-10-length-169417-cov-3.933545_pt1 | contig 169417 bp, 138 predicted proteins | sample MGYA00512163_ERZ772764 | MGnify/ENA primary metagenome ERZ772764 (study PRJEB29015, sample SAMEA2737903) | human oral metagenome | biome: human oral; feature: human-associated habitat; material: dental | place: China | collected 2094 ... | reverse complement strand
TCCGGCGGTCAGGCCGGAGACGATGTACTTCTGCAGGTACTGGAAGAGCAGGATCACGGGCACGGCGGCGACGACGGCGCCGGCGGCGAACACGCCCCACGGGGCGTTGCGTTCGTCGGAGGCCCAGTTGAACATGCCGACCGCGAGGGTGAACTGCTCGGGCTGCTGGAGCACGACCTTGGCGATGACGAAGTCGCCGAAGGACGAGATGAAGCTCAGCAGGGACACGACCGCGAGGACCGGGAGGACCAGCGGCATGATGATCGTCCAGAAGGTCTGGGCGTGGGAGCACCCGTCGATCTCGGCGGCTTCGTCGAGTTCACGCGGAATCGAGTTGAAGAAGCCGTAGAGCAGGAAGGTGTTCGCCCCGAGGGCGCCGCCGAGGTAGACGGCGACGAGGCCGAGCTTCGAGTTCAAGCCGATGATCGGGAAGACGTCCTGGATGCCCAGGAGCAGCAGGTACAGGGCCACGAAGGCGAGCATCTGCGGGAACATCTGGACGAGGAGCAGGAACGTCAGGGTGCCTCGACGCCCCTTGAAGCGGTAGCGGCTGAATGCGTAGGCCGCGGCCGCGCCCATGAGGACGGTTCCGATGGCGGTGAGGGACGAGACGACGAGCGAGTTGAGGATCCAGTGCCAGTACTGGCCGCCGTTCCTCTCTCCGAGCGCCGTGTAGTTGTCGGCGGAGATGGTCCTGAACAGTTCGTTCGAGCCGGTCAGCGTCGCGTTCGGCACGAGCGAGACGGACAGGACGTACAGGAGCGGGATGACGCAGTAGATGATGACTGCGATTCCTACGAGGTGGCGCCAGCCGACCTCTGCGACCCATCGCCATCCCGTCAGGGAGGTGTGGAGCTTCTCCTTCTTGGCTGCGGTATTCGTGCTCATCACAGTTCCTCCAATGCCTTCGTCTGACGGAAGCCGAGCCAGGCGATCACACCCACGACGATGAAGATGATGATCGACATGGCCGAGGCGAGGCCGTAGTCGGGTTTACCGCCCTCGAACGCGATCTTGTAGACCATCGAGATGAGGATGTCGGTCTCCCCCACGGGCACGGACAGGCCGGGGTAGTTCGGGCCGCCGTTGGTCAGCATGTAGATGAGCGAGAAGTTGTTGAAGTTGAACGCGAAGGAGGCGATGAGCAGCGGCACGGTCGACTGGAGGACGAGCGGGAGCTTGACCGACCAGACGGTGCGCAGCGCCGAGGCGCCGTCGATCTTCGCGGCTTCCATGCAGTCGCTGGGCAGGGACTGCAGGGCGCCCATGCACACGAGGAACATGTACGGGAAGCCGAGCCAGAGGTTGACTCCGAGGATCGCGATCTTCGCGAGGAATCCGTCGGTGAGCCACGGGATGTCGGCGCCGCCGAGGATCACGTTGTTGATGAAGCCGTACTTCTCGTTGAGCATGCCGCGCCATACGAGGGTGGCGAGGAAGCCGGGGAAGGCGTACGGGAGGATGAGCAGGGATTGGTAGATGCGACGGCCCTTGACGCGCTCGTCGGAGAAGACGAGGGCGAGGAAGAGGCCGAACGCGAAGGTCGTCAGGACCGACAGGACCGCGAATGCGAAGGACCACAGGAGGGCCTTGAAGAACGGGCCCGCGAGGTCGGACGAGGCGAAGACGTTCGCGTAGTTGGAGAATCCGACGAAGACGCGCCAGCCGGGCTTGAGTTCGGTGCCGGCGTCGGAGACGAAGAGGCCCTTGGATTCGTCCGCCTTGAAGACTTCGCCCGTCTGGGCGTTGGTCATCGTGTCGGCGGCCTCGTCATAGGTGAGGATCGACTTCGCGAGGTAGCCCTTGGTGCCGTCGGAGGTGACGTAGAATCCTTCGTTGGGGTCGTCGCTGACCGCGGCGGACAGGCCGGCGACCTCCTTCTGGCGGGTGACGAGCTGGTCGAATCCGAGGATCGTCTCGCCGGGGATCTCGGTGATCGAGAGTTCGTCGGCCTTCGCCCCGTCGACCTTGGCGAGCGGGGTCGTGGAGTCGCCGACGAGGACGTCGCCGGACTCCGGGTGGACGATGGCCAGGCCGAGCTTGGAGCCGCGGTCGAGGACGACGGTGACGACGTCGGGGGATCCCTCGGAGCGAACGGTGTTCGTCATGAGGAGGGATTCGATGGCGTCGGCCTTCGTCGAGTTGTGGCCCTGCCCGTAGTTCGTCAGGGACACGTAGCCCGTGTAGCCCATGACGAAGACCTGGTAGATGAGCAGGAAGATGAGGCCGGGCACGAGGTACTTGCCGGGGATCATCCGCTTGGAGAAGTAGACGTAGTTGACGATGGCGAGGAGGACGACGAGGATCGCGACGATCGTCCAGGACTGGACGAAGGCGGCGGTGATGATGCCGTACACGCCGAGGGCGTCGACGAGCATCATGAGGACGAGCTTGATGAGGAAGCCCGGTTTGGTGACGTCGCGCGCGTGGGAAGGTTTGTATGCGGGGGTGCTCTCGGCGCTGGGCGGCGCCGACGTGGAGGAACTCATAACTGGGACTCCGGATCCGTTGGGAGGTGTCTTCAGATAGGAGGGGTGGTGTATACCACACTATCCGAAGGGCGTCTTCGTCGACGCATGTTTCGGACAGGTCCTGCTTATGGGGTATCCCGGACGCCGGGGCGTCCGGGATCCCCGTGGAAGCGGTCAGCCGATCGGCTGGACTGCGCTCAGATCACTTCTTGATGGTGTTCTCGATGTTCGAGACCATCGCGGTCCAGCCATCGGCCGGAGCCTCCTTGCCGGCGACGATGTTGCCCTCGGTGGCTCCCCAGAACTCCCAGACGGCGGACATCGCGGGAATGGCCGGCATCGGGACGCCCTTGCCGGAGACCTCGGCGAAGCCCTTGATATCGGGGTCGGAGATGCCCTCGGCGACGGAGGTCATCGCGGGGACGCGACCGCCCAGGTCGAACATCTTCTGCTGAACGTCCTTGGTACCCATGTACTGCATGAACTTGGAGACGAGGAGTCCGTTCTCGGTCTTGGCCGAGGGGAAGAACGCCTGGACGCCGACGAAGGGCTGGGCCTCCTTGCCGCCCGCGGACGGGATCGGCAAGACGGAGATGTCCATTCCGGCCTTGCGGAAGGCGTCGGTGTTCCACGGGCCGGTCACGATGTAGGGGGCCTTGCCGTCGAGGAAGGTCTGCTTCGCGATATCGGCGGACACGGACAGGTCGAGGATGCCCGCGCCGCCCTGAGCCTTGAGCCACTCGGCGAATGCGGCGCCCTCGGGGCCCTTGAGGCCGAGCTGGTCGGTGTAGGAGCCGTCGGCCTCCTGCATGAAGACCGGGGCGCCGAAGGAGGTCTGGAAGGCGTACACGTGGTACGGGTCGAGCTCGCCGTTCTCACCGGCCTGGACGACGAAGGGACGCTCGGCGCCGGTGGCCTTGCCGGAGGCGATCATGTCGTCGAAGGTCGCGGGCGTGTCCTGGGTCAGCTTGTTGTTGCGGATGAGCGCGACGGACTCGACGGCGTAGGGCATGCCGTAGGTCTGGCCGCCGTAGGTGACGCCCTGGACGGCTGCGGGAGCGAGGTCGGCCTTGGCGGAGCCGAGGTCGACGGTGCCGACGACGCCGTTCTCGACGAGCTGGCCGAGGCCGTCGTGCGCGGTGACGATGACGTCCGGGCCGTTGCCGGTCGGGACCTGGGTGATGAACTCCTGGGTGATGTCGGCGGTCGGCTTCTGGACGACGTTGAGGCCGATCTTCGTCTTCTCGGTGAAGTCCTTGGAGAATTCCAGGAGCTGCGGGTAGCGAGTGTCGTCGGCCCAGACGGTGATGGTGCCGAGTTCGCCCTTGGTGCCGGCGGCACTTTGGGCGCCGTCGGCCTTGCCGCTCATCGCGGTCTTGTTGTCGGCGGACCCGCAGGCCGCGAGCGTGGCGCTGAGGGCGATTGCCCCCATGATGGCAATGCCTCGTCGCATTGTCCCCTCCTGATGGTGAATCGAGGACCGGCGCCGCAGCTATCGCGACGTCCGTGTCACTGGTATCGAATGTAAGTGTTTCTGTAGCAGTTCCGCAATCATTTTCTGGAACTTCTCCATTCTGTTACATTCGCGCCGACCAGGGCACTACTCTTGAGGAACGACAAGGAGGTCCCGATGAAGTCACGCACACGCATGTCGGACATCGCCGAGCACGCGCAGGTGTCCGTTGCGACCGTGTCCCGCGTCGTCAACGGCACCGGCCAAGTCTCGGACGAGACGCGCCATCGTGTCCTCGTCGCCATCGACTCCCTCGGCTACGAGCGCCCCGCGACCATGCGCGCCGCGGAGGACTCCGTCATCGGAATCATCGTTCCCGAACTGACCAACCCGGTCTTCGCGACCTACGCCCACTTCCTCCAGTCCGAGATCTCGAGGGCGAACCGGATTCCGATCATCTGCACGCAGACCCCCGGCTCCACGTCCGAGTCCGACTACGTGCGCACCCTCGTCGATCACCAGGTTTCCGGCATCGTCTTCGTCTCCGGCCGCCACGCCGACCTGCACGGCGACATCGAGCGCTATCATCGCCTCATCGAGCTGACCATCCCCTACGTGACGATCAACGGCACGCGCGACGGGGTTGACGCGCCCGATTTCTCCACCGATGACGCGGCGGGCATCGGGGCGGCGGTCAAGCACCTCGCGGACCACGGACACGAGCGGATCGCCCTGCTGACGGGCCAGAGTCACATCATTCCCGCCCAGCGCAAGATCGCAGCCTTCCGCACCCAGATGAAGTCCGTGCTCGGCCAGACCGATCCGCGCATCATCGAGACCTTCTACACCTACGAGGCAGGCGCGGCTGGGGCCAAGGAACTGCTCGCCGAGGGCGTCACCGGAATCATCTGCGCCTCCGACCTTCAGGCGCTCGGAGCGATCCGCACCGCGCACTCCCTCGGCTTGGACGTCCCGGGCGACGCTTCGATCATCGGCTTCGACGACACGATGCTCATGGCGCATACGGACCCGGCCCTCACATCGGTGCGCCAACCGATCCAGGCGATCGCGAGGGCAGCCATCCAGACCCTGGAGACGCAGCTCAAGGGCGCTTCGGTACAGCCCGGTCGTTTCGAATACACGCCCGACCTCGTCGTGCGCGCATCGACCGGCCCGGTGAAACATTCCTGACACCGTTAGACTTTGACAACCATTCTCACTTCAATGAAGAATGGATTTCATGAACATCAAGCGACCCATTGCTCTGTCCACCGTCGCCCTCGCCGCCCTGTCCCTGGCGGCCTGCTCCACCGGAGCCGACTCCGCCGCCTCCGGCGCCGCCTCGGGCTCCACCGCCTCCGGCAAGGTCTCCGTCATGGCCTCCTTCTACCCGCTCAAGTACCTGACTGAACAGATCGGCGGCGAGCTCACCTCCGTCACCTCACTCACCCCAGACGGTGCCGAGCCGCACGACCTCGAACTCTCCCCCGCCAGCGTCGACCAGCTCGGCAAAGCCGATGCCGTCGTCTACCTCAAGGGCTTCCAGAGTGCCGTCGACGAGGCCGTCGAGCACAACGCCCCTAAGACCGTCATTGATGTTGCGCCGGCTGTTCAACTCGTCAAGGTCTCCGACTCGGGGAACCACGTCGATGATCACGACCACGATGCAGATCACGATCACGATCACGAGGCCGACCACGACCACGATCACAAGGCCGAGCACGATCACGATCACGACCACGACATGTCGACCGACCCGCACTTCTGGCTCGACCCGGAGCGCATGAGCCAGGCCGCCACCCTGATCGGACAGGCCCTCGCCGACGCCGACCCGAAGAACGCACAGACCTACACCTCGAACGCCGCGAATGTCTCGCACTCGATGAAAGACCTCGGAACCGAACTCGTCTCCGGCACCGCGACCTGCGAACACACAACCTTCGTCACCGCTCACGCCGCCTTCGGCTACCTCGCCGACCGCACAGGCCTGACCCAAGTGGGAATCTCCGGCCTCGACCCTGATTCCTCCCCCTCCCCCGCTCGCTTGCAAGAGATCTCCGAACTCGTGAAAGCCCAGGGCGTCTCCACCATCTTCACCGAGGCCCTCATCGACCCGAAGGTCGCCGAAACCCTCGCACAAGACCTCGGAATCGAAACCGCCGTCCTCGACCCGATCGAGAGCCAAGTGAATCCGAACGAGGATTACGCGGCAGCCATGCGCAACAACATCACCGCACTTCGCACGGCCCTGCACTGCAAGTGACAACCACTTCACTCACAGCACCGGCGGGTGCCCCAGCCTTGGGGGCACCCGCCAACGTCGTCGATATTCACGATCTCCACGTCGCCTGGGACACCCACCTGGTCCTACACGGCATCTCACTGAGCATCCCCAGAGGCCAGACGGTCGCCCTCACCGGAGCGAATGGTTCGGGCAAATCCACCCTCCTGCACGCTCTGCTCGCAACCGCCCCCATCACTCGAGGCTCGGTCCGCCTCTTCGGCGTGGACAACCAGGATTCGCGAGCCATCCCGTGGAAGCGCATCGGCTACGTACCCCAGCGCATCAGCCTCGGAGGCCCCATTTCGGCCAGTTCCCTCGAAGTCGTCATGTCCGGACTGCTCGGCCGCCGCAAATGGTGGAACTCCCCTGGAGACAAGGACAAAGCGATGGCCGCACTCAAAAGGGTCGGCCTCGCACACCGAGCGAAGGACCCCTTCGCAATCCTCTCAGGAGGCCAAGCTCAGCGAGTCCTCATCGCCCGGGCTCTCGTACGAGATCCAGAGCTTCTCATCATGGACGAGCCGATGGCCGGAATCGACCAGGCCTCCAGGGAAAGACTCGCCCAGATTGTCTCAGAATCGAAAAACGCCACAACCACGATCCTCGTCGTCCTCCACGAACTCGGCGAACTCGGCCCCCTCCTGGACCGAGAGCTCCACATCGGATCGGGACACATCAGCTACGACGGCGCACCCCACGTCCTCGACGATCATGAGCAGCACGCGGACGGAGGCGGACACCACCACGCTCACCCGACGGCCCCCACTGGCCCCGCCCTCGTCGACGACATCTTGAAGGGGGCGCAATGAGCACCATCATCGAAGGACTCATTTCTCTTCTCTCCTCCTCCCTCATGCAGCGCTCCCTCATCGCCGCGCTCCTGGTCGGCCTCTCCGGCCCCGTCATGGGCACCTACCTGGTTCACCGGCGCCTCGCGATGCTCGGCGACGGGATCGGTCATGTCTCCCTCACAGGCGTAGCACTGGGCTGGCTCGCGGGCACTTTCGCGAATGCGACTCCCCAGGATTCTTGGGCCCTTCCCGGCGCGATGATCGTCTCCGTGCTGGGCGCGATCACCATCGAGTTGATCCGCCAGTCGGGCCACACCTCCGCCGATGTTGCCCTCGCGATGCTGTTCTACGGGGGAATCGCAGGCGGAGTGCTCCTCATCGGTCTGGCGGGCGGTACCTCCGCACAGCTCAACAGCTATCTTTTCGGCTCGATCGCAACCGTCACCTGGGATGACATCCTCATTATCTCGACGCTTTCCGTTCTCATCTTGCTGGTCGGCGTTGGTATCGCCCCGGCTCTCTTCTCTGTGACGAACGACGAGGATTTCGCCCGCTCCACAGGCCTGCCCGTGAGGGGATTGTCGATGGTGATCGCCATTCTTTCGGCGCTAACCGTCGCTATCGCCATGCGCGTCGTCGGCTCCCTCCTCGTCTCCGCCCTCATGGTGATCCCCGTCGCCATTGCGCAGCTCAGCGCCCGTTCTTTCAAGGCGACAATGGCGCGTTCCATGGTGTACGGCGCACTCATCTGCATCACGGGCCTATCTTTCACCTACTTCGTGGACCTTTCACCCGGGGCCTCGATCGTTGTTCTCGCCATCGGCATCTACGCGCTCGGATTCGCGGTGCGCACCATTATCGATGCGAAGCAGCGGGCCACCCGTATGCGCCAGGTCAGAGCCTCCGCGGAGCACCCTGAGCTCGCTCACCACAACGAACCCGCAGAGCGGGTATGAGCCGTGCCGGGTATGCTCCCTGTGGAGAGGAAGAGAAGGGTTACCTTATGCAGAGAATGACGAAGCAGCGTCAAGCGGTATTCGCCGAGCTATCCCGGGTGAACGACTTCCGTTCCGCGCAGCAGATCTTCGAAGACATCCAGTCGCAAGGCCAGCGCGTCGGCCTTGCGACCGTGTACCGCAATCTGCAGTCCCTCGCCGATGAGGGCACAGTCGATGTCCTTCGCTCCGCCGAGGGCGAGTCCCTGTTCCGCCACTGCAAGTCGACCGAACACCATCATCATCTCGTGTGCCGCAATTGCGGTGCCGCAGCGGAGATCGCGCAGCACGAGATCGAATCCTGGGTCAGTGAAGTCGCGGCCGCCCATGGTTACACCGATGTCTCCCACTCGATGGAGCTTTTCGGTCTGTGTTCGAAATGTACGAGGTCTGCTGAATGATTCCCGAATGGGCCGCTTCTGGGCCAAACCTGTTCATCTTCTTGTTCTTCGCCGTATTCTTCCGCGCACAAGGAACCTACTGGTTGGGACGCCTGACTGCCAGGGGTGCTCTTTCCGCCTCGCATCGCCAAGGCATCGTGGGGGCGATCGGTCGCTGGTTCGAAGGTCCGATCCCACGTAAAGGTGCCACGCTTTTGGGCCGTTGGGGAATGATCCTCATCCCTTTGAGCTTCCTCACCGTCGGTGTTCAAACCGCAGTGAACGCCGGTGCAGGCATCGTCGCAATGAAATGGCGAACATACACTCTCGCCATGCTCCCCGGCTGCGTCCTCTGGGCCCTGCTCTACGGGCTGGGGCTTCTGGCAATCTGGACAGCGGCAATCGCCGCCATCGCAGGTTCAACCGCGGGCCGAGTCACTATCCTCGTCCTCGTCCTCGCCCTCGTCACGAGAATCCTCCTACGCCGCCGCAAGCGCGGTGCACTCGCCCCGGCTCCCAGGCCCGCAATCGACTGAAGGCGCATCCAACCAAGGTAGAGTGCATCCAATCGTGGGAGGGTGGGTGCAGTCGGCGTGTCAGTCCCAACGCCGGGAATCACCTTGTCTGCTCCGCACCGCGCGGCAGAGTAACTGAGGCTTGAGCCTCGCACTCCACCAGTGATTACACAAAGGACCAACACTCCGATTGGAACTCGTCATCGAGTAAGGACACAGCTCGACGTTCTTGAAAGACTAGGAGCGAATATCGGCGGTGTTCAGTCGTTGGTAAGGAATTCCGCCTGAGGCAAGGGCCGAGGTGTAGGCCGTTTGGATAGCCTCATCTTCCTCATCAGCGAAACCTTCGAAAAGCACCTCCGCGATGTCCTCGGCGTTAAAGTATGCGACCGAGTCTTCAGTCAAACCGACCGGGTATCTCATCGCCATGTAATCGAAGTAGCCAAAAATACTCTCATCCCGATAGAGGGGGACGCGCCCGATAATCATCAGTTTGACATCACCGTTGTGGAGAACAACGACAGAACCGAGCGGCAAGAGCGGGCGAAGCGTTGAAACCGACATATCTATTCCTTTCAGTGGGGTGAATTATGTGGATCGGAGGGTCTGGCTCCACCGACGGCCCCATTGATGACGATGATGCGCGGCACGCGCCGCGTAAACAGACATTGGTGCAAGACCGAGAGCGAAGGCAGCACCGATGAGGTGATCTACCCGAGCCGTCGAAGCGGCGAACACGGCAAGGACGATGAAGAGAACAAAATGAGCGGGGGCGAGCAATGCGAGAATCTGGCCCTGTGGACGAGAACGCACTAGGAGGTCGAGCAGAGCTCGAGTTTCGATTTCCGAGCGCTCAAGCTCGAGGCTTTGACGAACCGCACCGAACTCGATGACAGCGGCAACTGGGAGGGCAGCGAGGCCAACTACGAGGAGAAGCGTTCCTAGCGTGGGTTCTCCGCCGAGAAGGGCTGCAGCAACAAGGGAGAGCACGGGAGAAAGGACAAAAGCACCAGCCCATGCGCCGATTGAAGCCGCGTGGGGTCCCGAAAAGCTTCGCTCAGCTGAAAGTAAGTACGGCACGCCATCTTCTACCCCAACAAACACGGCTCTGCCGTAATACTGCCCGATTGGGAAAAGATCTCTGCGGCGCAGGACAACCCCCCCGCTCTTCGGAGTGCTTTCGGACATCACAAAATAATTCACCTCCACCGCCCGAGAATTGCGTTCCCAATGCCCTTCCAGCCCCCGAGAGCATCGTAAGCAGCATCAAAGAGCCCCGACCCAGCAATTGACAGGACCGAACCTACGACAGCACCGCCGAGCGCGCCGACAACCGTTCCGACACCGGGGAAGACCGACCCCATAATCGCACCGGCTGCAACGGCCGAACCAATGCCGATTCCAGTATGAGCCGCCGTCTTAATGACAGCGTCACCGACATCCTGCTGCCCGGCTCTCACCGCCTGCATTTGCCCAGTGAAGTCTATGGCCGCGCCAATACCAACCGCGCCGAATTTGAGAAAGCCTCCCGCGGCTTTGACCAAGGCAGGATCAGGAATGGAAACCGTTGCGACGCCACCGCCAACGAGCGCTCCAGCCCCTGCCCAAGATGGTGTCACTGCGGCGATCGCGGAAGCAATGCCCTCAGCAATCCTCTGAGCAACGTGGTCCTGCACGAGAGCTTTTCCTAGTTCGAAGAGGAAGCTCCGCACTGCCTGAGAGAATTGAAGGCAGGTCGACGATCGGAAGAATTCTGCGGCGGCATCAATCGCCCGTTGGACCAGGCGCGCGCACTCATCAAGGTCACTATGGACACTCGCCGCATCATCAGCAGTCGGTGGCGCGACGACCGAACCTTCAGCTGTGATCGTTAGACCACGCGAGGCCGCATAGTCGAGGGCACTGCGAACGTTGTTCCTCGTGCGATCAACCTGCGCTGCATCCGTGTCAAGATCCTGTGCTGTCTTGTCGATCTGCGAGGCAAGTTCGCCGAGAGCATTCGACAGATCTGACAGCTTGCGCCTTGCGGCATCTGCACTCTTCCCACTCCACTCGTCTCCGGATGGTCGGGCATTCCCAATGTCGTCCGCGACCGTGTAGATTCTTCGAGCCGTCATCGTCAATTCTGCTGAGGCCTGGCGGAGGGGCTCAGGATCCCAGGTGAGAAGATCACTCCACGTTGTCATCGCTCCCCTCCGATTCTTTGAAGAAGGCCGCGCCCGTGTCCCTCAATTTGAGCGTCAGTGGTTTCCATATCGGATTCGAATGCGGCGATCGCATCAGCGGTTTCGACAAGTCGAGCCGCAGCTTCCCTCGTGAGTTCCATGAGGGCATCGCGCACCCTCGCATAATTCACTTCCATACCTGATCCGGGTGCCGCTGCCAGAACCATCTCACCAAGATCTGGAACCTGAAGTGCGCACAAGTCCTCTGCGCTCACACTCAGTTCGTTCCGAGCTCTCGAAAGCGCCGCCCCATTGATGATGAGATCTGTCATTCTCACACTCTATCTGTCCGCCCCTGCTCTGCTCAATCGTCAGCGTTCTCGACCTTCAACGAGCGTGCTCGCGAAAACTCAACCTAGGGATTCAATCATCTGCATCGCGCTTCAGGTCAATAACTGTGCTCGCGAAGACTCGACACGAGGGCAATGTCCTCTTCCAGGGAGCAGCAAGATGGCCGATGCACCAGCGGATGAGCTTGCGGGCATGGCACCGGTCAAGAAACTACAAACCCCTCAAGAGCCCAGGGCATCGACCGCGCCACCGAAACGCCGATCGCGCCCCGCATACTCCAAAAGACAATCCCACAAGGCTTCTCTGTCAAAAGACGGCCACGGCGTATCGACGAACATCATCTCCGAGTAGGCGAGCTGCCAGAGCAAATAGTTGGAGATCCGCTTTTCACCAGAAGTGCGAATCATCAGGTCCACATCGGGAACATCAGGCAAGTAGAGGCGATGCCCGAAAGACTTCTCGGTGATCCCCTCGGGCCTTAAACGTCCGGCGGCGACCTCGTGCCCAATCTTCCTGACGGCGTCAACGATCTCTGCGCGCCCCCCATAGTTCACGCACATCACAAGGTCAAGGGTCGTGTTGGCATGAGTGTGAGCCTCCGCCTTCTCAAGAGCATCAATCACGGACTTCCACAAACGAGGACGCCGACCCGCCCAACGGACGTGAACCCCCCATTCGTCAAGCTGTCCAGTCCTGCGGGCCAAGACATCGGAGGCATAGGACATGATGAAGCGAACCTCAGCGGGACTGCGCTTCCAGTTCTCCGTGGAGAAGGTGTACACGCTCAGGTAGCGCACGCCCGCGTCAATCGCGCCGGCGATCGTGTCCATGAGCGCGTATTCTCCGGCCCGGTGCCCCTCGGTCCGGGCAAGGCCCCTGGAGTTCGCCCAACGCCCATTCCCGTCCATCACGAGGGCGACATGCGCGGGCACCTCATTGCGGGCGAAGATTGGGGCTTGTCTATGCCACTGCCCCGGGCCGGTGAGCCTGCCATTCGGGTCCCCTCCGGCGCGATCCATCGGGGTCGGTCGAGTACAAGGCATCATCGGCTCCTTTCCAGGACTCGCAGGGAGTGGATCCTGCGTTCCACGTGCCATTGAGCATAGGAGGAGACGAGGGCGTGCGCCTCGTTCCTGGCGAAGCCCTCGGCAGTGTCGGCACGCGCCCAATCCCCTGAAAGGAGCTCGCCCATGAGGGTCATGGTCTCGGGAGCGGGAGCCGCCGCTCCCGCGGGTCGGCATTGTCCGCACACGGCCCCGCCCTCGTGAATAGAGAAGGAGGAGTGGGGGCCTTGGGCGCCGCAGATCGCACAATCGAAACAGGAAGGCGCCCAACCTGCGATCGCGAGGGCCCGCAGAATGTACGAAGTGAGGATCAGGGAGGGGTCGTGGCGCACATGGGAAAGGGCGAAAAGGGCGCCGATGAGGAGAAGATACTGGGAACGCGCCCCCTCATCCGAGTCCTGGGTGAGTTTCTCAGCGGTTTCAACCATGACGGAAGCGCGCGTATACAACTCGAAGTCGGAGGCGAGCGCGTCTGCGTGGACGCTAATGACCTCGACCTGCGTAATGATGTCGAGGCTGCGGCCCTTCGCGATTTGGACGTCGACAACGCCGAAAGGCTCAACTCGGGAACCGAACTTCGAGGAGGTTCGGCGCACTCCCTTCGCGACTGCGCGCACGAGCCCATGCTCGGAGGTGAGCAGGGTGATGATGCGGTCCGCTTCACCCAGTTTGTGGGTGCGCAGGACTATCGCCTCGTCCCGATAGCTTCTCATCACCCCGGTATTGTCCCATTGACGAGGGGCGGGCGCGCCTCGGGGCGCGCCACAAGAGGGGCTCCTTCACGCAAGCCCTGGTCGCCCTCGTCGATTCACTCACCGAGGGCGGCCAGGGCTCACAGTTCAGCGTGGCGCTTCACTACTCAACGCAATGGGTGATTCACGCTCAGCGCACGGCTATGCGTGAAGGTGATCCCGGAGGACTCGAGCGCGCTTCGCTTCGCTACTCAACGCTGGGCGCTCTTCCCCGCTCAGCGCAGGGCGCGATTCACCGCCGAAATCACAGCCTTGTACGAAGCCTGAGTGATCGACGAGTCAATACCGACACCCCACACGATCTGCCCATCGACAACAGCTTCGACATAGGCCGCAGCCTTCGCGTCACGGCCCTGACTCATCGCGTGTTCTGAATAGTCGAGAACCCTCACATCGAGGCCGAGATCGTGCAGCGCCGAAACGAAGGCGTCAATAGGGCCCGAGCCGGTCGCGAAAATCTCAATCGCGGCTCCCCCATCGTTGAGGACCGCGTTGAGCTCGACGTGATTCTCACTCGAAGTCAGCACGCGCGAAGGACCCAATTCGAAGCGGCCCCAGCGAGTGAGCCCCTTCGCCGAAGAATACGGCAGGTATTCGTCAGCGAAAATGCTCCACAGAGCATCGCCGTCGATCTCCCCGCCGAACTCATCCGTATGACGCTGAACGATGCGGGAGAACTCGACCTGGAGGCGACGGGGCAGTTCCAGATTATGAGTCGCCGACATGAGGTATGCGACGCCGCCCTTGCCGGATTGGGAGTTCACACGGACAACGGCCTCGTAGGAGCGGCCCACATCGTGAGGGTCGATCGGCAGGTACGGGAGCTCCCAGACGACCGCGTTCTCGTCCCCACCAGCCGCTTCCACACGCTTCTTACGTTCCGCGAAGCCCTTCTTAATGGCGTCCTGGTGAGAACCAGAGAAGGAGGTGTAAACGAGGTCGCCAACGTAGGGCGCTCTGGGCGAGGTCGGCATCGAAGTGCAGAACTCGACGGTTTCACGGATCTCGTCGACGCGCGAAAAGTCGATCCCCGGGTCAATGCCCTGGCTGAACAGGTTGAGGCCAAGAGTCACCAGATCAACATTGCCTGTGCGCTCGCCCTGTCCGAGCAGGCAGCCCTCAACCCGATCCGCTCCGGCGAGGAGTGCGAGTTCGGCGGCGGCGATGCCAGTGCCCCGATCGTTGTGCGGGTGCACGGAGAGTGCGATGTGTTCGCGGCGTGAGAGATTGCGCGACATGTATTCGATCTGGTCGGCGTACACATTCGGAGTGGCGCGTTCAACGGTCGCAGGAAGGTTGAGGATAATTTCGCGATCCGCTTCCGGCTGCCAGACATCCATGACGGCCTCGCAGATTTCAAGGGCGAACTCGGGTTCAGTGTCGATGAAGATCTCCGGGGAGTATTCGAATCCGAAGATCGTCTCATCGCCGAGGCGTTTTTCCGCCTGTGCGATGACCTCGCGGGCACCGGAGACCGCAAGGTCGACGGTCTGTGCCTTATCGTTGCGGAACACGAGTTCTCTAAACAGCGGTGAGGTCGCGTTGTACAGGTGGACGGTAGCGCGCGGGAAACCAACAAGGGCTTCGAGGGTTCGTTCAATGATCTCAGGACGCGACTGCGTGAGCACGGAGATCGTCACGTCCTCCGGTACGACCTCGGCCTCGATGAGAGAACGCACGAAGTCGAAGTCGGTTTGAGATGCGGCGGGAAAGCCGATCTCGATCTCCTTATATCCGAGATTGACGAGCAGGTCGAACATTTTCCGTTTGCGCATCGAGTCCATCGGCTCGATGAGGGCCTGGTTGCCGTCTCGAAGGTCCGTTGACATCCAGCGCGGAGCTTTTGTCAGGCGCTGATCGGGCCAACGCCGATCGGGCACTGAGGTCGGGTTCGTATCGAGGAACGGGCGGTATTTCGCGAACGGCATTCCGCTTAAGCCGGGGGTGGGAACGCTGCCAGTGGTTTTCACAGTGATGTCTCCTTCGTCGTGGATTCGCCTGAGGCCTCGGGGCCGGACACGACATCAGCCGCGACGAGTTTCCGACCCCTTCAGGCCTCGTCGCGGCGAAGAAGAAGGAGAGTTTCCATTCGTCGCATGGTCCCACTGTAGGGGGCGATCTACATCACATGCAGCCGCCGCGCGCAATGTGGACACTGTTTTGCGTGTGGATCTTGGGATCACTCTATGTGCGCTGCCCCTGCGCAGGTGGGCGCTACCAGCACAGCGACGCGCTCGGCGACATGTCCAACGCGCTGCCCCGGGTGTGTGCGCTGCCTTGCGCGTGGACGCCGCCCCTTGGAGGCTGCGCAACCTTGCGCGCGGGCGGCAGTTGCAATGACCTGCGATGACTGAATGGCCGCGAAGGCTTCCGCTCAGCCCGACATCCCCAGTTTCGGACAACGCAAGGTCACTTCCCCAGGAGAAAGGGAAGAACCCTGGGATACCGGCGCTTAGGGCAGGCGGTCAGCCACTTCCCCGAAAGAGATGGGAGGGCCGCACCGCGCCTTAGAACCCGAGGCGTCCGAGCATCTTCGGGTCGGACTGCCAGTCCTTCGCTGTGCGCACGTGAAGATCCAAGTAGACCCTCTTATCCAAGAGCTCCTCGATGAGCGGACGCGAACGCGAGCCGATCTCTTTGAGACGCGAACCGCGTTTGCCGATGATGATGGCTTTTTGAGAGTCGCGCTCCACATACACATTGACGTGCACATCAACGAGGGGCTTGCGCGTATCGCCCTCGCGCTGTGGGCGTTCAATGATCTCCTCGACCTGCACGGCAAGGGAATGCGGAAGCTCATCGCGCACCCCCTCAAGAGCGGCCTCGCGAATGAACTCGGCGATCAGGGTGTCTCGGGATTCGTCGGTGACATCTCCGGCCGGGTAGAGGGGCGGGGAGAGGGGAACGTTCTGGCTCAGCACATCGGAAAGGATGTCTACTCCCTCGCCCGTGTGTGCAGACACCGGTACGATCGCCGCGAAGTCCCCCATGGCGTCAATGGAGAGCAGGTGCTTCATCAAACGATCCCGGCTGACAAGATCCGCCTTCGTCGCGACGGCGATGATCGGGCGGCGCACATCTCGCAGTTCCCGGGCAATGAACTGGTCGCCCGGCCCAATGCGCTGATCCGCGGGAAGGCAGAAGACCACGCAATCCACTTCGGCGAGGGCCTCGCGCACCATGTCGTTGAGACGCTTACCCAGCAGGGTCCGGGGCCGGTGGTATCCGGGGGTGTCGACGAGGACGATTTGCGAGTTCTCCTTGTGGACGATGCCGCGAATATTGTGCCGCGTCGTTTCCGGTCGACCCGAGGTGATCGCGATTTTCTGGCCGACCAGGGCGTTCGTCAGGGTTGATTTGCCGACATTCGGGCGCCCGACGATCGACACGAATCCCGCGCGGAAGTCTTCGGGATATTCGGGCATCATGAGGCCCGCGCCCGCGTTGGCGTCCTCGCGCAGGCCTTTCAGATCTTCAAGACGGGCGAAAACCTCATCCGGGTCTGTCTCCTCCCAGTCTTCATCCCAGTCGGAGGCCTCGGCGGCGGCGTCCTCGTCATCGTCCACGAAAGCACCCTCGTCATCGCTCTCGAAAAAGCCCTCGTCAGTGCTCCCGTCGGTGGGCTGTTCCTCGAGTGTGCGAGCGGTCTTCTCTTCGCTCGAAACGGAGGCCACTGCCTCCACATCTTCACCGGCCTCAAGGCGTGAAAGCGTCTCTTCGTCGAACTCAATGCCTTCGAAGGCGTTCGGTCCCGCCATGAGCTCGTCGTCACTGGGGAATCGCATGTCTTCAGTCCTCACTACCGGTTCCAGGGTCTTCATTATCGCCTTCACTGCGCTCAGCGAGAATCGTACCGACCTGGCGGCGCCGCCCCCTCGCCTCCTCCGCCTTGAGCTTCACACCCCCGATGGTGCCGATCGCACCGGGAAGGGGGACTCGTCCAATGGCTTTGGCGAGCAGGCCACCAACCGAGTCGACGTCCTCGTCCTCGAGCTCCATCCCCAGGAGTTCACCGAGCTCAGAGATCGGAAAACGCGTCGGCACCCGCCACAGCCCATCTCCAAGATCCTCGGGTTCGAGGATCACACGATCATGCTCATCGGTGAGTTCACCGACGACCTCCTCAATGAGGTCCTCCAAGGTGACGAGGCCGGCGACGCCACCGTACTCGTCAATGACGATCGCCATGTGGAAGTGCTCAGCCTGCATGAGACGCAGCAGATCATCCGCGGGCTTCATCTCGACGGTGAACTCGACGGGGCGCATCATCTGTTCGGCGTTCTGATCAAGATCCGCACCATAAGTCTCGAGACGCTGAACAACATCCTTGAAATAGAGGATGCCGCGAATGTCGTCAACATCATCGCCTTCGACAGGAATTCGAGAAAAACCAGAGCGTACGAAAAGACGCAGGGCCTTGCGGGCCGAAAGGCTCGCGCGAGCGGTCACCATTTCGGTTCGCGGAACCATGACCTCGCGCACCAGGGTGTGCCCGAGGTCGAGGACGGAACGCAGCATCTGCCTGTCCTCCGCCTCGAAGCCCTCAGTCTCACCGACCTGATCGACCATTTCACGAAGGTCATTCGCCATTGCGGCGCGCGCTTCGGCTTCAGTTTGAGTCGCCTGAGGCAGTTTGCCGCGAAGCGTACGCACAAGGGGGTCGAGGACGTGGGTCGCGTTCACGAGACGTGTCGTAAGGGGCGCTCCGCGAAGTGCGATCCTCTCCGGCTTGCGCGCCCCCCACCGGCTCGGCAAGAGGGAGATGAACACGAAATGCAAGAATGTGATGAACGAGAGGGCAAGAAGTCCCGTCGCCCACCAGGATAGGCCGAGTCCTGCGAGCGAAAGAGTGAGAGACACGGAGAAGACGACCTGCCAGAAGGTGCGAAAGCCTCGCACGACGAGGGTCGTCCTCGTCCTTTGCTCAATGAGGGCAGAAAGGAGGAGCGCATGATGGGCCTCATCTTCGACGAGGTCCTCGACGGTCGCGAAGGAGAGTCGCTGGAAGGCAACATCGAGCGCCTGGAGGGTAGAGGCGATGGCTGCTGCGGCGACGCCGATAGCGAGGAGGGCGCCCGCGGGGATCCCCTCCCCCCAGGAGCTGGTCATCGGGTCGCGAGGAAGGTGAGGAGGAGGGTGCGCTGCAGGGCGAACATCTCCTTCTTCTCATCTTCTTCGGCGTGGTCGTAGCCAAGGAGGTGGAGCATCCCATGGGTGGCGAGCATGAGCATCTCCTCCACGGTCGTGTGCCCCGCATCCTTGGCCTGCTGCTCGGCGACCTGCGGACAGATGCAGATGTCCCCAAGTGTGCCCGTCGGAGTGGGACGATCGGCGGTCCCGGGGCGCAGCTCGTCCATGGGGAAACTCATGACATCGGTCGGTCCGGGAAGGTCGAGCCAACGGATGTGAAGGTCCTCCATCGGTTTCGGGTCGATGAAGAGGATGTTCAATTCGGCGTCCGTGGCGACGTGCATGCTCATTAGGACGTGGTCGGCGAGGGCCGCGAATTCGGCTCCGTCGATCTCGTAGTCGGTTTCGTTGATGACCTCGGTCATCCTTGTCCCCCTTGGTGGCGATCCGTGCGGCGAAGTGTTCGGGAGCGGGAAGTCAGGGCCCGTTTCTCCTCCATACGGTCCTCCCAGCGGCCGTAGGCGTCAATGATCTCGCCCACAAGTTCATGGCGGACAACATCCGCGCTGGTGAGTCGGCAGAACTCAATGCCCTCGATCCCGTGGAGGATCTTCTCAATGGCGGCTAGGCCTGAGCGTCCCGAGCCCGGGAGGTCGACCTGCGAGGCGTCGCCTGTGACGACGATCTGCGAGTTGAAGCCCATTCGGGTGAGGAACATCTTCATCTGATTCGCCGTGGTGTTCTGCGCTTCGTCGAGAATGATGAAGGAGTCGTTGAGGGTGCGTCCGCGCATGTAGGCAAGTGGGGCGACCTCGATCGTTCCCGCGGCCATGAGTTTGGGGAGGACTTCAGGGTCAAGCATGTCCTGCAGGGCGTCGTAGAGGGGCCGCAGGTAGGGGTCGATCTTATCGGTCAAGGATCCGGGCAGGAAGCCGAGGTTTTCGCCCGCCTCGACCGCTGGACGGGTCAAGACGATGCGTTTGACTTCACCAGAGAGGAGACGCTGGACCGCCTGAGCCATTGCCAAGTAGGTCTTCCCCGTTCCGGCTGGGCCGATCCCGAAGACAATAGTTGATCGATCAATTGCTTCGACGTAGGCGCGTTGTCCTTCAGATTTCGGGCAGATCGAACGGCCCCGAACGGACAGGATCTCTTCTTTCGGGGAGGCCCTCAGTCCCGTCTGTCCGAGAAGGGAGATCGCCCGGTCAACGGCCGGGGCTTCCAGGGGATGGCCTGTGCGGGCCAGGGCGATGAGTTCTTCGACGAGTTCAGCAGCGACCCCTGCTTCGGATGCAAGGCCGCTGATCGCGATGTCTCGTCCGATGACGTGAAAGGAGACTCTTGGGAAGCCTCGTTCGAGGGAGCGCAGGACCTGGTCGGCGGTTCCCAGCAGAAGAAGCGGATCGAGGTCGGCCGGGATCGTGATGTGGCGTGTCGTCGCGATGTCGCGCGGCGCGTCTTGATCGGTCACTGGCCCTCCGAAGTCTCGAGTACTCCCCCTCAGTCTACGCAGCGAGGGGCTTCGGGTCTCCCTCAGCTTCGTCTCTTGCCCTGCCTTCACCGCTTCCTCCCCCGCTTCTTCACCTTCTCCTTCTTTCCCGTTTCGAGTTCTTCCCGCCGCCTCAAGGATTAGGGTCGATGCGGGGTTGTGCTGCTCACGGGTTCTTCCCACTGTCGCAAGGATTGCGGACTAGGACGAGGGCCCGACATATTCCTCTCAGGAGACGGGGGAAGATCAGCCCCTGGGAAGAGAGCAGCCTCTACGGCGCATTCCTCTACTGTGCAGTCCCCGTCTCGAGCGGCATCTCGATGAGGCGTTGAAGGATCGGCCCGTAGATCGCGATGACTTCATCATCGCTCAGGGCTGCGATCACCTCGATCCCCACAATGTAGCGGGCCATGATGAGACCGCCGACTTGTGAGCCGATGATCCCGGCGCGCAGGCGGGCCTGCTTCTCATCACCCCCGATGCGCTTGGCAACGGTTGTGAGAACGAACTCGACAAGGTAGTCCCTCAGCGCGCCGAGCTCGCGCTTCGGAGCGAGCATCGAGCGGATGAGCGCGCGATGGGCGATGCCCGCCGGAGAGTTCATGAGGCGGATGATCGTCTCGATGATGGCCTCCCCCAGTTCTTCGTCCGCTCGGTCCATCGCCTCGGCCGCCACATCTTCGGGGTCGAAGGGGATGCGGGTCGCCTCGAGGTAGAGGGCTTTCTTCGTCCCGAAGTAATGGTGGACGAGGGACTGGTCGACTCCTGCTGCAGCTGCGATCTGGCGAACTGAGGCCTGGGTGTAGCCAAGTTGAGCGAAAACGGCCTGGGCGGTGTTGAGGATTCTTTCGCGCGTGGCCTCGCCTTTGCTTCTTTTCATGCGCTTGTCCTTGGCATGGTGAGGGCGGCGAGGATGAGTGAGCCGATTCCCCAGGCGAGGACGATCGCGAGAGGCCCCCAGTAGTCGGAAGAGACTTCCGTCTGGGTTTTCACCGCCTCGATGGCTTTGACCCCGTAGGTGAGGGGGAGGAGCAGGGCGATCCGTTCAAGGATTCTCGGCAGGTGTTCCAGGGGCACGAGGAGCCCGCACAGGAACACCTGTGGCAACACGACGATGGGCATGAATTGAACGGCCTGGAACTCCGAGCGGGCAAATGCGCTGGTCATGAGTCCGAGAGATACGCCGACGACGGCGCATGCCGCAGCGTTGAGGACAACCCATCCGGGATTGCCCTGCGTTTGCACTCCGAGGAAGCAGTAGCCGACTGTGCATAGGATCGCCGCTTGGATCACTGCCACGACGACGAAGGCACTCGAATATCCGAAGAGGAGGTCCGCGCGGTGAAGATTCGTCGTCCACAGGCGTTCGAGTGTTCCGCTCGCCCTTTCACGCTGCATGGTGATCGAGGTGATGAGGAACATGAAGAACATGGGAAGGACGGCGAACATCGTGAGTGCAATCCCTGAGAAAAAGCTTTGCGAACCGGGAATGAGCGGCACTTCGCTGTACATGTAGTAGAGCAGGGTCAAAAGGAGGGGCGGAGCCGCCATCATGAGGCCGATGGTGCGCTTATCGGCGAGCAGTTGCGCGAGGACTCTTCGACTCGTCGCCCACCAGGTGCGGGTGTTCATGCGCTGTCTCCTTTATTCTCCGCGTCGGCGCGAACGAGGGCGAGGAAGGCCGCGTCCGGGCTGCTCTTCTCCGTTTTCTTGAGGAGCTCATCGGGGGTCAAAATGTCGAGGATGCGCCCTTCGCGCATGAGGATCAGCCTGTCGCATCTCATCGCCTCGTCCATGACGTGACTGGAGATGATGAGGGTGTGCCCTTGGCGTGCGAGATCATCAAAAGCGTCCCACAGGGCTTCCCGGGTCAGAGGGTCGAGGCCGACGGTCGGTTCGTCGAGGACGAGGAGTTCGGGATCTGCGACGAGGGCGCAGGCGATCGAAGCGCGTGAGCGCTGTCCTCCCGACAGGCTGGAGACGAGTTGGCGGGAGCGCTTGGCCAATCCGACGAGTTCGATGACGGCTTGCGCTTCAGCGCGCCCAACCCCCATGAGGGTGGCGAAGTAGGTGACGTTGTCTAAGACACTGAGATCAGGGTACACGGCGGCGTCTTGGGAGACGTAACCGATTCTTGAGCGCAGGGAGCGGTCCCCCGCTCGGCGTCCGAAGACGGTGATGCTTCCAGAGTGGATGCGCTGGGCGCCGATGATGGCGCGCATGAGGGTGGTCTTCCCGCAGCCCGATGGGCCGAGCAGTCCGAGGATCTCGCCTGCGTGGATTGTTGCGGTAATGGAGTTGAGGATGCGGGTCTTCGAGCGAATGATCTCGAGTTCGTGAATGTCCACTGCGGTGCGTGTCCGAGAACCTGCCATGTGTTCATCACACGATGAATTCATCATGCGATGAATTGTAGTGAGGCTCGATGCACCGGTCAACGCCCGCACATCCTTGTTTCTTCAGCCCCCTCCGGCACAAGTCGGACGATCACCCCCATCGCTTGCAGCCCTGGGATTGATGCGCCTCTCGCGTGAAGCTCACTGACCAGCGGAAACCAATTCACGACTCACCGGTACCCGCATGCACCGTCCGACTTGTGCCACGAAAGGCGCCCCGCCCCGCTCCGGGTGACTGCCCGCCTCGGGTTACGCCCCCACCTCGGGTGAGTGCCCGCTCCGGGTTACTCCTCCGCCTCGGGTGACTACCCGCTTCGGGTTACGCCCCCGCCCTCGGCACCGGTCATACTGAAGAGGTGAACTGCTTCGACGACGTCCTCGCCGCCCCTCCCCCGCTCCCGGTCGTCGACGCACTCCCCCGCCTTAGCGACGCCGTCCGCCCGGGCCAGGCCCTCGTCCTCAGCGCTCCCCCGGGCTCCGGCAAGACCACCCTCTTGCCCCTCCTGCTCGCCTCGGCGACTCCCGCTCGGGTGCTCGTCACCCAGCCGCGCCGCATCGCGGTGCGCGCCGCCGCCCGCAGGCTTGCCTCCCTCCTGGGCACACGCCTCGGAGAAGAGATCGGTTACACGGTGCGTGGCGAGCGAATAGTCGGGCCCGAGACCCGCATCGAGGTGATGACGCCCGGGGTTCTCCTTCGTCGGCTCCAAGCCGATCCCTCACTCGAGGGCGTATCAGCGGTCATGCTCGACGAGTTCCACGAGCGCGCCATCGACACCGACCTCGCGCTCGCCTTCCTGCTCGACGTGCGCGCTGTCATGCGTGAGGACCTCCACCTCAGCCTCACCTCGGCGACCCTGGAGGCCGAACGCACGGCGCGCCTCCTGTCCACCGCCATTGACGAGGTCGAGACCCTCTCCGTTCCCGGCGCTCTCCACCCCCTTGAGTTGCACTACGCGCCAGCGCGCAGCGGCGCGCTGAACGCGAACGGGAACGGGCGCATCAGCGTCAACCGAGACTTCCTCGCCCACGTTGCCCGCACCGTCGAAGAGGCGCTTCACAGTGCGGCGGGCGATGTCCTCGTCTTCCTTCCCGGGGCCCGGCAGATCGACGAGCTCGCCTCATTCCTCGGCGGATTCGGCCTTCACCTCATCGGCGGTGAACAGGTGGAGGTCCTCCCCCTCCACGCCTCCCTGCCCTCCACGGCCCAGGACCGGGTCATGAGCGGAGGCGAACAAGGTCGACCCCGCCGCATCATCGTGTCGACCGCAGTCGCCGAATCTTCCCTCACCGTCCCGGGTGTGAGGATCGTTGTCGACGCGGGATTGTCCCGGGAGGCGAGGCTGGATGCCGCCAGGCGCGCGAGCGGCCTCGTCACCGTTTCCGCTTCGAAGGCCCAGTTGGAGCAGCGCTCGGGACGCGCGGCCCGCCTCGGGCCCGGCCTCGCCATCCGATGCATGAGCGAGGTCGATTTCGCCAGGCGCACCGCCCAGCCGCTCCCCGAGATAGCGACTGCGGACCTCACGGACGCCGCCTTGCAAGCGCTCGTGTGGGACTCCCGTGGCCTCGACGGACTGCGACTCCTCGACGCCGCGCCCCGCGCCGCCCTGGACTCGGCTGTGACAACCCTGAGGATCCTCGGACTCGTCGACTCCGCGGGGGTGGTGACTCCCCTGGGGCGCTCCACCGCCGCTCTCCCCCTCGATCCAGCTCTCGGTGCGGCCCTACTCTCCCTCGCCCCGAGGATCGGGAAGGCCCGCTGCGCGCGGCTCATCGCCTTTCTCGGCGAGAATCCGCGGGTCCGGGACGCGGACGCCGCCACTTTCGTCCAGAGCCTGCCGGGGACGGGTGATCGGGCATTCGTTGAGCGGGTGAAGACTCAGGCCCGCAGGCTCGAAGGGTTGTGTCCACCCCCGTCTACGGGCGCGGCATCCGGGCGCGAAGGAAGCGATGATACGCTCGGCGCTTTCTCGGAGGAGGAGGCTCCCGGCCTCGTCATCGCGAGCGCCCGCCCTTGGTGGATCGCCCGTAAGAGGCCCGGCGGAACCTCGTATCAGACGATCGACGGGCAGGGAACCTCCTTGCCCTCCCACTCCCCGTTGGAAGGATCCCCCTGGCTCGCCATCGCAGAGATCTCGCGCGAGGCGGGGCGCGCAGACGGGCTCATCCGCCTCGCAGTCCCCATCCGGGAGGAGGTCGCCCGCACAGCTGGCGGCGGTTTCCTTGCTGAGGAGTCCCAGTGCTCCTTCGAGGGAGGGCGCCTACGGGCGGTGCGCTTCACACGCCTGGGAGCGATCCCCTTGAACGAAGAGGTGGGGGCGCAGCCGAGTATCGAGGACGCGGCCCGCGCCCTCGATGAGCTCCTCACCTCACGCGGACTCGCCACACTGGACTGGTCCGAGGGAGCCTCCTCACTGCGAGAGCGCCTTTCTGCGCTCCATGAGGCCTGCTCAGTGCCCTGGCCGGATGTCTCCGACGCCCGTCTGATCTCCGATGCGCGCGAGTGGCTCGCCCCGGAGCTCCCCCGCCTGGCGGGAGGGGCGCCTCTGTCCTCGATGCGCCTGGAGGAAGCCCTGCGCGCCCTCGTTCCCTGGCCCCAGGCCGGAATGATCGACGAATGGGCTCCGAGGTCCATCGAGATCCCGACGGGCGCGAGGCGCCGCATCGACTGGTCGAGCGCACGGCCTGTCCTGTCATTGCGCGTCCAGGAGGCTTTCGGCTGGGTCGACTCTCCCGTCTTCGCTGGTGGGCGGCTCCCCCTCATCCTCCATCTGACGGATCCGGCGGGAAGGCCCGCGGCCGTCACCTCGGATTTGAAGAGCTTTTGGGCCGGGCCCTACCGGGATGTGCGCGCTCAGTTGCGGGGGCGTTATCCGAAGCACCCCTGGCCGGAGGACCCCTTCAGTGAGAAGCCAACCTCGAGGGCGAAGCCGCGGCGCTGAACGGAGCTTCAGTCCTCCAGGGACTTTCCGCGGGCCTCATGTCCTCCAGGGACTCTTCTCAGGCCTTCCTGTTCCCCAGGGACTCTCCCCGGGCCTTCCTGTCCCCCGGGGTCTGGGGGAAGGCGAGGCTCGCGGGGTCCCTCCGAGGCGCCCCCTCTTCGGCGTGGAGCTCGTCGAAGGGAACGGGTGACGCGTCTCATCTGTCGGTCTTTCCGGGAATGAGTGGCGGGGATGCGTCGTCGAATTGGAGGCATCAGCCCAGCCTGGAGGCATCAGCCCAGCCTGAAGGGATCAGCCCCGGCGGCCTTCTTCTGAGGGCATGTTGTCTCCAGACGCTCTCGACGACGGTGGGACGCGTGTCCTGAAAGCACTGAGAGAGGTATATGCCGCGCTCGATGCCGCGGGGTCCTCGCGCTTGGGAAACTGAAGGAGGGAATAGGCGGGGGTAGGAATGCCACCGCGTAAGCTCTTCATCGGTCCCGACCTGGACGGGTGCCGATTGTTGAAAATTATCGAAACCGGGATATCAAGGATCACTACTCATGAGTTTCCACGCCTTCATTCAAAGGGTCTTCTTCAACACCTATGTCGACTGGCACATGAAGAACCCGAGCTTCGACCGGGACGGTTTTCACATCGTGGGAATCGATAACTCTGTGAAAGCCATGCGCGACGGCTATTTCACCTACACGCAGATCCGCCCACCCCGACCGATTCACGGCTGCACCTCGATAACGGCACGAGTTGCGGACGCTGAGGGGGTGACGAATCTCCACCTGAGGATTGCCGATACGACGTATCGCATCGCGAACGTGAGCTACGAGGAAACAACCCGGCTCTTGAGGGCTTTTGTGACGAAGTCTGTTCTCCCCGACCGCTCGCGATGGGTCGAGGTCCCAAGTGGTGAGGAGGAGAGGACTGCGCAGAGGTTCGCCGAATTGGTGGACCTCCTCTTGGGGGATCCTCAATCTGGACAGCGATTCCTCTCCACAGCACTGCCGAAGAACAGCGGGGACTTCGAGGAGGCATGGCTGGAGCTCAGCGAGGAGCTGATCGGATGCGGAAAGGCCGTGGAACTCGGTCTCAGGACCGAACGCGATGACTTCCTCGTCTCTGTCAAGGGTCTGCTCCCGGACTCCTTACCGAGGATCGACGAGAGCGCTTTGTCCGAGGACGCTTGCATCATGCAGTGGTGTGCTGCGATCAACTCCTCCTGGTCGGAGCATGTCCTTGCGGCGATGGACATCGGGAGCGACACCTACGTCATGCTCGTGCTCGGAGCAGAAGAATTCGCCAGGGCGCGCAGACTCGCGAGGAGTGTTCTTCTCAGGATTGCGCCCGCTGAGCAAATGTGAGGCTCCTCGTTCCCGGGTTTCGTCCCGCTGCTGTTCGTCGGAGAGGAAGTGGTCTCTCAGGGCCTCGACATCGTATTCGCGCCACGAGTCGTCAACGCCCTCTCTCGTGGGAATGCTCCGCGTGGTGCTCGCGCCCGACCTCGTGCATGCGCTCCCTCGGCGAAGGTGTGGAATGAATCCCCAAGCGCTGAGCTCACGGCAATCCTGTAACGCGGAGACGCCGGGCTCGCCCAATGAATCCCCGCGCGTCGAGGCTCGCGGGGATGAAGCCAAGTTCCCCAATTTCCGGGGGGTCTTGGGTACCGAGCACTGGGCTCGCGGTGATGAAGCGCGGGTGAAGCGGCGAGCACGCCCCACCTCCACCGCGTTCAGTCGAGCCCGGGGTCGAGGGCGAGAAGGTCCTCGACCGTCTGGGGTCGCATGATCCATTCGGCGGCCCCGTCTTCAACGGCGATCACGCCGGGCTTCGTCAGCATGTTGTAGTTCGAAGCCATCGAATACCCGTAGGCGCCCGTCACGGGCACCGCAAGCAGGTCACCCGCGCGAACATCCGAGGGCAGATCGACATCCCATACGACGATGTCCCCGCTCTCGCAGTGCTTACCGACGACCCGTGACCGCACCAGCTCAGCATCGGAGACCCGGTTCGCGAGGGTCGCCGTATAGCGGGCCCCATACAGGGCCGGGCGAATGTTATCCGCCATTCCCCCATCGACCGCAACATAGCGGCGCGTAAATCCCTCGGCGAGATTCGCGTCCTTGACGGCGCCCACCCTGTAGAGCGTCACCGTGGAAGGGCCTGCGATTGACCGCCCCGGTTCGACCGATACCCGAGGAATCTTCATGTCGAGCCTGGTGCACGCCTCTCGAACGCTTCGCGCGATCTGACGGACGACCTCCACGGGAGGAGTTGGAGGCTCATCATCGCCCGTATAAGCCACACCAACACCTCCACCCAGGTCGATCTCTTCAACAGGGCGTCCGATCATCTCGGAAATCTTCTTCCCAAGAGAGCAGATGATTGAAGCGGCCTCTTCGAATGCGGCGGTCCCCTGAATCTGTGAGCCGATATGGCTGTGAAGTCCACGGAATTCGAGGTGGGGCGCAGCCTCGATCGCGGCGACGACCTCCTCGAGTTGACCGTCGAAGGCACCAACACCGAACTTTTGATCCTCGTGTCCGGTCGAAATGTACTCGTTTCCTCCTGCGTGAACTCCCGTTTTCACGCGAATCATCACGCGGGCGCTCGTGTTGAGGCGCGCGGCGATTGCTTCGATTTGGGCGACCTCGGGCAGGGAGTCGACGAAAATCCTCTCGATCCCCTTGCCCCCTCCGGCGCTAAGGGCGAGCTCAATCTCGGAGTCGAGCTTATTGTTCCCGTGCAGGCCAATCCTTGAAGGCTCCACTCCCGAACGCACAGCCATGGTGAGTTCACCAAGTGAGGCCGTGTCGATCCCCATTCCGACCTCGCTCACGGTACGCACGACATCCGAGCAGAGGAATGCCTTGCCCGCGTAGAAAGCATCGCCGCCGTTCATTCCATAGCCGTCCCAGAATTCTTCGGCCATCGCGGTCGCCCAAATGTTCGCGCGTCCACGAAGGTCTGCCCGGTCGAGGACGAAGAGGGGGGTGGCGAATTCTTGTGCGACTTCGCTCATCGCGACACCCCCGATTTCGAGGACCCCATCCTCGCGCCTGCGCGCACTCCAGGGCCACAGGTCCGGGCGTTCTTCAGGTTCTGGGCACAGGAGTTCACCGAGCGGGCGAAAGTCCATGGAATCAAGGGCCTCGCTCATCGTCACATCCTCTCAGGGGCGCTCACCCCAAGAAGCCCAAGGCCCGTATGAAGAACCTGAGTCACGGCGTCGTTGAGCCACAGGCGAGCCACGTGTCCGGGCTCGACGGGGTCGTCTCCTCGGGGGGTCACACGGCACTGGCCGTACCAGGCGTGGTAGGCGGAGGCGAGCTGCTCGAGGTAGCGGGCGAGGCGATGCGGTTCTCTGAGTTCGGCGGCCTGGGCGACCTGGGCCGGGAAGCCCGCGAGGACCCCGAGGAGTTCAGCATCGGCCGGGGTGTCGAGGACTGCAGGATCGAATCCGGCTTCGCGGTTCACGCCGTGCTCGGCGGCGTTGCGGGCGACGTTTCGGGTCCTGGCGTGCGCGTATTGGACGTAGTAGACGGGGTTCTCGTTCGTATGCGAGGCGAGAAGGTCCAGGTCAATGTCGAGATTCGAGTCCATCGAGACGCGGACGAGGGCGTATCTCGCGGCGTCAACGCCGACCGCGTCAACGAGGTCGTCGAGGGTGACGATCGTGCCAGCCCTCTTGGACATGCGCACAGGTGCACCGTTCTTGAGGAGGTTGACCATCTGGCCGATGAGGATCTGCATGTTCACACCCGGCGTATCACCGAATGCCTGGCACATCGCCATCATGCGGCCGATGTATCCGTGATGGTCTGCGCCGAGCAGATAGATCGCTGAATCGGCTCCGCGGTTCCTCTTATCGAGGTAGTAGGCGACGTCCCCAGCGAAGTAGGCGGCCTGCCCATCCGATTTAATGAGGACGCGGTCCTTATCGTCCCCGTAGGAAGTGGTGCGCAACCATACGGCGCCGTCCTCGTCGAAGACTTCGCCGCGCTCACGCAGGGTTTCGATCGCGCGGGCGACCGCACCGGACTCGTGCAGGGAGTCCTCGTGGAAGAACACGTCGAACTCGGAGCGGAAATCGCGCAGGCGCTCTTTGATCTCGCCGAACATGAGTTCAACGCCTCGGGCTCTGAAGGCTTCGACGGCCTCGTCCTCGGGCAGGGTGATGGGGTCAGCCTCTCCCGCTTGGAGCGCATCGTGGCGGACCTTTTCAGCGATGTCGGCGATGTATTGGCCGCCGTATCCATCCTCGGGGGCTTCGCGTCCCATGGCGCGCGCATACAGAGACTTGGCGAAACGATCGATCTGAGAGCCGTGATCGTTGAAGTAGTACTCGCGCGTGACCTTCGCACCCGAGGCCGCCATGAGGCGGGCAAGGGAATCACCGACTGCGGCCCAGCGAGCACCGCCCAGATGCACGGGGCCGGTCGGGTTGGCTGAAACGTACTCGAGGTTGATGGAGGTTCCGGCCAGGGAAGAGTTCGATCCATACGAGTCTGCCGCTTGCACGATGGTTCGGGCGAGTTCGCCTGCGGAGGCTGCACCCAGACGAATGTTGATGAACCCGGGGCCGGCGATCTCAATGGAGTCGATGCCCTCGACCAGGCGCAGAGCTTCGGCGAGGATTTCAGCGAAGGCACGGGGGGCGAGGCCTGCGCGCTTGGCGAGCTGCATGGCGACATTGGTCGCCCAGTCGCCGTGGTCGCGGTTGCGGGGGCGCTCAACTTTGACGGTTTCAGGAACCGCTTCAGGGTCGAGGGCGAGGGTGCCGGAGTCGATGCTGTCGAGGAGTGCGCCGCGGATCGCGAGGGCAAGTTCTTCAGGAGTCACGCCCCTAAGCCTATGGCGTTGCCCGCTCCTCGGGCCACCTGGCTCTTTCAAGCAAGTTCGAGCTTACGCGGACTCTTCTCGCAAGTCACGATGGAAACGTTACCGGCGAGGGTATCGACTGTGAGAAAAACACTCTCCCACCCACTCAACTCAGCGCGAAATCACAGCATTTTCTTCGTCACCAAATCGTAATCTTCACAGCCTCTGTGGCCTTGCTCAAACCCCGATCAAACTCTTATAGTCCTCAGTACCGGAAACGTTACCGACACTTCTGAGCCGTTGACCGAATTCCGCAAAAATTCTCATCACCGCTCAAGCACTGGTGCGAGAGCACGCAACTGTCCAAAGGAGGACATCCCGCGATGTCGAAGTTCATCAAGATCGCAGCGACAACCGTAGCAGCAGCTGCGGCGCTCACCTCGCTGACCGCCTGCTCGTCCGGCGCCGACAAGGCAGCCGATGACAAGGGCTCCGTCTACTACCTCTCCTTCAAGCCCGAGCAGGACCAGATCTGGCAGGATGTCGCAAAGGCCTACACCGAAGAGACCGGTGTCGAGGTCAAGGTCGTCACCGCAGCCTCCGGCACCTACGAGCAGACCCTCAAGTCCGAGGTCGCTAAGTCGGATGCCCCGACCCTCTTCCAGATCAACGGCCCGGTCGGCCTGAAGAACTGGATCGACTACACGGCAGACCTTTCAGAGACCGACTTCTACAAGAATCTTCTCGATCCCTCCCTCGCCGTCACCAAGGACGGGAAGGTCTACGGCGTCCCCTACGTCGTCGAAGGCTACGGCATCATCTACAACCAGAAGATCATGGACAAGTACTTCGCCCTCGGCGGCGCGAAGGTGAAGTCCATGGACGAAATCACCAACTTCGACACCCTCAAGGCCGTCGCCGATGATATGCAGGCGAAGAAGGGCGAACTCGGCATCGAAGGCGTTTTCGCCTCCACTTCTCTCAAGCCGGGCGAGGACTGGCGTTGGCAGACCCACCTCGCCGACCTCCCGGTCTACTTCGAGTACCAGGATGCAAAGGTCGAGGATTCCGATGAACTGAAGTTCACCTACAACGAGCAGTTCAAGAACATCTTCGATCTGTACCTCACCGATTCGACGATCGACCCGAAGCTCGCCTCCTCCAAGGCCGTCACAGACTCCATGGCCGAGTTCGCCCTCGGCAAGGCCGCCATGGTCCAGAACGGCAACTGGGCTTTCGGTCAGATCTCCGAGGTCGCCGGCAACACTGTCGGCGCCGAAGACGTCAAGATGCTCCCGATCTACACCGGCCACAAGGGCGAGGAGAAGCAGGGCCTCAACATCGGCACTGAAAACTACTTCTCCATCAACTCCCAGGCCTCCGAGGCCGATCAGAAGGCTTCCATCGACTTCGTGAACTGGCTGGTCTCTTCCGAGAAAGGCAAGAAGTTGATGGTCGAGGACCTCGGCTTCATCCCGCCGTTCAACACCTTCACGGATGCCGAGCAGCCGAGCGACCCGCTCGCCCAGGAGATCGTCCGCTACATGTCCGACTCGGAGAAGAAGTCGATTCCGTGGGTCTTCACCACCTTCCCGAGCCAGACCTTCAAGGAAGACTTCGGCGCCGCCCTCTCCCAGTACGCCGCTGGCCAGATGGAATGGAATAAGGTCGTCGAGATCTTCACCACCGAGTGGAAGGCCGAGAAGGGCGCCTGATCGGTACCCCCCTTCCATCCTCACAGCGGGGTGCACGTGACGCCCACCCGTGCACCCCGCTTCGCCCATCCACTCACCTACAGGAGCCTCCAGCATGTTGAAGAGCCTCAAACGATTCGGGCCGATCTTCCTCGGCCCCACCCTCATCTCCTTCACCCTCGCTTTCCTCGCCCCCTTCGCGATCGGCCTGTACCTCTCCTTGTGCAAGTTCACGACCGTCACGAACGCCTCTTTCATCGGTATTCAGAACTACATCGACGCGTTCAGTGAAAGACAGGGCTTCGTCCACGCACTCCTCTTCACCGCAGCGATCACGATCGTTTCGGTGATCACCGTCAACATCTTCGCTTTCGCGATCGCCTACGTCCTGACCCGCAAACTCAAGGGCACGAACTTCTTCCGCACCGTGTTCTTCATGCCGAACCTCATCGGCGGCATCGTCTTGGGCTACACCTGGCAGACGATCATCAACGCGGTCCTCCTCCACTGGCAGACCACCCTCGTCACAGACGCAAAATACGGTTTCATCGGCATCATCGTCCTGCTGAATTGGCAGATGGTCGGCTACATGATGATCATCTACATCGCGGGCCTGCAGGCCGTTCCGAAGGATCTCATCGAGGCCGCAGAAATCGATGGCGCGGGCAAGTGGCTGATCCTGAGGAACGTCACCATCCCGATGGTGATGCCTTCGATTACGATCTGCTTGTTCCTCACCCTGTCGAATTCCTTCAAGCTCTTCGACCAGAACCTCGCGCTCACCAACGGCCAACCTCTCAATATGACCGAGATGGCCGCACTCAACATCGTGAACACCTTCTTCGCGCGCACTGGCTTTGAGGGCGTCGGTCAGGCCAAGGCAGTGATCTTCTTCCTGCTCGTCTCCCTCATCGCATTCATCCAGCTTCGCGCGACCCGAGGCAAGGAGGTCGAGGCATGAGCACCGATGCCCGCATTCCCCAGCAGTACAACCAGCCGAAGCACAATCCGCTTGGCAAAGCCATTCTCTACATCATCCTGTTCGCCCTCACCCTAGTGTTCATCGGCCCGCTCCTCTTCATCCTCAACAACTCCTTCAAGGGCCGTTTCTTCATCTCCGATGCTCCTTTCGCCCTTCCCCTGGGCGAATACTGGTCCGGCCTTGACAACTACTTCAGTGGTCTGAAGACGACGAACTTCTTCGTCGCGGCGGGCTGGTCTTTCTTCATCACGGTCGGTTCGGTCATCGTCATCGTCTTCTTCTGCGCGATGACGGCCTACTACATCACCCGCGTCAAGACCAAGTGGACGAACGCCCTCTACCTGCTCTTCGTCTTCTCAATGGTCGTGCCCTTCCAGATGGTCATGTTCCCGACCGTGAAGCTCGCCGACATCCTCAACCTCGACAACCCGCTCGGCATGATCCTGCTCTACCTCGGCTTCGGTTCGGGCCTGTCGGTCTTTATTTTCTCCGGCTTCGTCAAGTCGATCCCCATTGAGATCGAAGAGGCCTCCATGATTGACGGCTGCGGCCCGCTGCAGAACTACTTCCGCATCGTCATGCCAATGCTCAAACCCGTCATGATCACCGTCGCGATCCTCAACACGATGTGGGTGTGGAACGACTACCTCCTGCCCTACCTCGTGATCGGCCTGTCAACGCCATACAAGACGATCCCGGTCGTCGTCCAGCAGCTCGTTGGTTCTCACGGCTCCAACGACATGGGCGCGCTCATGGCCATGCTCGTCCTCGCAATCATCCCGATCGTGATCTTCTATCTCTTCAGCCAGAAGTACATCATTGAGGGCGTCGTCGCCGGCGCCGTCAAGGGCTGATCCTCCAGCGGTGCGCAGGGGCCCCAAGAGGGGCTCCTGCGCACCGCTTTTCAGTCACCGCATGCTTTCTGCCGCCGCATGATCGGAATTGAAAGAGGTTTCGCCATGGGAACTCGCGAAGGTCATGCTCGCCCCACCATCAAAGACATCGCCAAGGCCGCAGGGGTCGGTGTCGTCACCGTTTCCAGAGCACTGAACGACAAGCCTGAAGTCTCCGAAACGACGCGCGCAAAAGTCCTCGCCGTTGCCGAAAAGATGGGCTATCGACCCAACCGCCACGCCAGACTTCTCAAGCTCTCCCACAACCCCGCTGTCGCCCTCGTCGTGAAGGGCATTGACAACCTCTTCTTCCAGCAAATGCTCGACACGATGGAGACCCGGGTCCGCGAGCGCAACTATCTCCTCACCCTCGTGAAAGTGCCCCACTGGGCCGATGAGGTCGAAGAGGCCATCAAGTTCGTTGACGAAGAACTCATCGCAGGGGTGATCTTCCTCGGCGGTTCCTTCTCCCATGAAGCCTACGCATTCGAACGTCTTCACGCGCCCTTCGTCATGTCGACGGTTTCGCGCCTCAACAAGGTTCCCGATGCCCTCTACTCTTCGGTCTCAGTCGATGACGCCTTCGAAGCGGAAAAAGCTGTCCGTCATCTCATTGAACTCGGCCACACCAGAATCGCAGTTCTGGGCGTCCCCAGCACTGATGTGTCCGTAGGTGCTCAGCGCGTCACCGGATACCGTCATGCCCTCGCGCACGCGGGAATCCCCGTTGACGAAGACCTCATCCGATTCGAGGTTCTCGATCAAGGCAACCCCTATACCCTCCAATACGGCTATGAGCTCGCGAAAAAACTCCTCGCTGAACGACCCGAGGTCACCGCGATCTTCGCTATCGCGGATGTTCTCGCGATCGGTGCGATGCGAGCGATCCGCGAAGCGGGGCTGAAGGTCCCCGAGAACATCTCACTTGTCGGATTCGATGGTCTGCCCCTCGGTGATTTCATGGACCCGCAGCTCACGACCCTCGCCCAGCCTGCTCAGCAGATCGCCCGCCTCACCTGCGATCTTCTTTTCGACCAGATCGCCTCCGGCCCGAGCCGTCATGTTTTCGTCCCAGGTACACTCCACCGGGGCGGCTCAACCGGCCCCGTCCGTACCATTCGCTGAAGGAGCCCTTGTGAGTTCCCGTCTCGGCCCTGATTCCTCGATCCATCAGACCTTGTCGTGGATCGCCACCCTGATTCTTGCGAACCTCATTTTCGTCGGATTGGCGGTCCCCGTATTCACTGCGGGTCCGGGCCTGCTCGTGACGGCGCTCGTCTGCGCGCGTCTCATCGACTCTGAATCAACCGCGATTCTGCCTGCGCTCAGGTCCGCCCTGGGTGGCGCAGGAGTCGCCGCATCACTGCTCTTCCTCGGGGAAATCGCTTTTGCCCTGCTCTTGGGATGGGAGTGGATGGTCTTTTCTTCTCTCGCTGATCCGATTCTGCGCTTCGTCGCTCAAGCGGTTCTCGTCTTCGTTGCGGTCCTTCTTCTTCTCTTGCACGTGTGGGTGTGGCCGATGATGGCGCAGCGCCTGCGTGAAAAGGGAAGGATCAGCGTCACAGAGCTCCCGATGCTCCTACGCGCAGCTCTCCTCGTGTCAATCGGGAAGCTGCCGCGCTCCATTCTTGCCATTGCCGTGGCGATCGGCCCCCTTGCCCTCGCCGCTGTATCCCTGCCGTGGTTGATCCGCGTGGGCTTTTGGTTCTTGCTCTTCGGGGTTGCCTTCTCAATGTACGTGTGCGTGCTCGCCACGCACCCCGTCCTCGTTTCCTCCGATTCTCGCACTCAGGATTGAGGGGTTCAGTGTCGAGGACCTCGCCGGGGCCGAACGCGGCGAGCACTCACATGCACTCACATGCGGCGAAAACTCACTTGCGGTGAGTCTCTTCGTACTCGTCCATGAGGCTGATGCGACGCTGGTGACGCTCATCCTGGGAGAAAGGCGTCTCCAAGAAGGCGTCCACCAGGGCGAAGCACTCTTCGACGCTGTGCTGGCGTGCGCCAATTGAAACGACGTTCGCATTGTTGTGCTCGCGTGCCAGGCGAGCGGTCGAGTCGTTCCACACGAGGGCGGCGCGAACCCCCTTCACGCGGTTTGCTGCCATCTGTTCGCCATTGCCTGAACCGCCGATGACAACACCGAGCGACCCCGGCTCGGCGACGACGGCCTCAGCGGCCTCCAGGCAGAAGGGAGGATAGTCGTCAAGAGCGTCGTACTCGTGAGCACCGTGGTCTTCGACCTCGTATCCCTTCTCTTCAAGATGTTTGACGAGCTGTTCTTTCAGCTCGAAGCCGGCGTGATCGGTTCCAATATGAACTCGCATGGGGCCCTTCCTCGGGTATGAATGACGATCAACGTCACAAGTATGTCACCACATGCGAACGAAATCGGGTTCACGGCCGTGCACACGAAGAAACACGCACCTTGAATTCTCCGGCTCCGTATTGAATCGACTTGCGGCCACGCGCACGTAGAAACACGGCCCGGTGCAGCTCTTGCGCAGGGGATCGTATGCTCCCGGCCGCGCATTTTCTTGTCATTCCCGTAGGAATCTCTTCGCCGAATATAAGGGGGAGCGAGGCACCTCCCGAAGCGAGCATGCGCACGCGAGAAGAAAACCCTGAAGGCAGACACGAGGGGCGGGGGCTCACAGTGAAAGCGGAGTGGAGAAAAGCAACCTACGCTTGCTCACCGACAGAAGCGCAACAGCTTAGAGGACGTGGTCAAGCAGTGGTGCGAGCGGCTGATAGACTATCGACTCGTTGGCCCCGATAGCTCAGTGGATAGAGCGTTCGCCTCCGGAGCGAAAGGTCGCAGGTTCGAATCCTGTTCGGGGCACCACAAATCCCCAGCTCACCACCGTCCCTCGCGACGCGCCACCGCTCAATGTGGCTGAGCGCAACAGATCCCGGATTCGACACCGTCGGTTTCTATGCTTCACACTTCAACGCGGCGACTCGGATACTCTTTCAACCGCGAACCCAAGTCGTTCCCCCACGCGAATCTGAGTCTCTCCCAGGTTTGAACTCGAAAGACTCTTTCAGTCGTGAATGTGTTCTTCGAGATGGAGGATTCGAGGGGTGGAAGCAACTTCCCACTGAAAGTTCACAGGCTATTCTCCTAAGATTGCGTCACGAAGCATTCCCCCGAAAGAACAGGACAGCAATGACTTTCCCGTGGTGGTCGCTCCTCCCCTTCGTCGCGATGCTCGCAAGCATTGCCGTACTGCCGATCCTTCCCGCGACCGCTCACTGGTGGGAGAAACGCTCCAGTCAGCTCCTCGTCGCCCTCGTACTGGGAATCCCGACCTCCGTCTACATGTGGATGAAAGCTGGCAACGGAGCGCTCGTCGCAACGGGTGTCGAGTATGTTCAATTCATTGCCCTCCTCCTCTCACTCTTCGTCATCTCAGGTGGCATCCACCTCGAAGGCGATATCCAAGCAACCCCGAGGAACAACACGATCTTCCTGGCCATCGGTGGTCTGCTCGCCTCATTCATCGGAACAACAGGAGCGGCAATGCTCCTTATCCGTCCGCTCCTCGCGACGAACAAAGAGCGCGAACACCGCGTTCACACCGTCCTCTTCACGATCTTCATCGTCGCGAACTGCGGAGGACTACTCACCCCCCTGGGCGATCCGCCACTCTTCCTCGGTTTCTTGCACGGAGTCCCCTTCACCTGGACCCTCGGCCTGTGGAAAGAATGGCTCTTCGTCCTCGTACTGCTCCTCGGCATCTACTACTCCATCGATTCGATCCGCTACGCGACCGAGTCGAAAGCCGCGATTGAGCGCGACACCACTGAGGTGACGCCTCTGAAGCTGCGTGGAACCTTCAATCTTCTCTTCTTCGCAATCGTCATCGTCTCCGTCGCCTTCATCCCCTCGTGGGATGGTGAACTCCTCGCAACCGGCGAAGCTCACGGCGCACAGCTTGTCCCCTGGCGAGAGCTCGTCATGCTCACGGCAGCAGCTGCTTCCTACTTCTTCGGCGACAAAACTGTCCGTTTCGAGGAGAACGCCTTCACCTGGGCACCGATAGCTGAGGTCGCAACTCTCTTCATCGGGATCTTCTCAACGATGGCGCCTGCATTGCGCTACCTCGAACAGGTTGCTCCTTCCCTTCCGCTCAACCGGCTGAGCTTCTTCCTCTTCTCTGGCTCACTCTCCTCAGTCCTGGACAACGCCCCGACGTACATGACCTTCTTTGAAATGGCGAAGGCTCTGGGCGGAGATGGCGTTCTCATCGCAGGAGTGCCCGAGTACTACCTCGTCCCCATCTCATTGGGCGCGGTCTTGTGCGGGGCGATCACCTACATCGGCAATGGCCCGAACTTCATGGTGAAGTCCGTGGCGGATGCCGATGGTGTGGCGATGCCGAGCTTTGGTGCCTACGTCGTCAAAGCCTTCGAGTACCTTGTGCCGACGCTGACGGCAATGGTTCTCCTTTTCCTCGCTGAGTCATTGCTCGCCCATCTGCTCGGTTTCGTGATCGTCGCTGTCCTCATCATCTTCGCTGCGCTTCGTATCCTTCGCGCCAGGAAGATCCTTGCCGAGGGCGCGGCATCCACATCCTGAAGGCGGGTATCCCCAAGGGAGGATGCGGGACACAATGAGAAAACCTAGCGTCCTTCCACTAGGAGCGGGCTCAATCTCCGCTCGCTCACACACGAACAGGGCAGGAGTACTCCTTAGCTCTCCTCCTCGTGCTCGCGCATCCCACACCCATACCCTGCCCACACATATACCCTGTGTCTGTCCTCCACACCTATATCCCCTGCACTCTCACATCCCCTTCCACTCCCACGCTCGAAGGTGTCATGTACGACCAGATCCTCATTGAAAAGATCGGCATCTCCGACTCCTGGAGGATGCTCAGCCACCCCAATGACGATCTCGACGCATCCACCAGGCAAGAGAGAACACCAAAACCACCTTCAGGGGCCACCACACCGACACCAAGAGCTACTCAACCACCCCCATCATGATCTCGACGGGGTCGCGCGGAGATTGAAGGGGTCGAGATCGTGTTGAGGGGTCTGCGAGATTGTTCGCAAAACCTGCGCACCCCCACCAGACAGGACGCCCCACCCCACCAGGCAGGATGCTCCCGCGCCCAGGCAGGATGAGCAGGATGCTCCCGCCCCCAAACCCCAGCGACACGCCAAATAAAACACACATCCCGTACCGCTCACCCACAAGGCTAGACAGTCTGCCCGGTAGCCCGTGGCAAGGAGCAGGGCGGAAGAATACGACCACGAATCTGTGAATAGCCATGCCATCCCCACAGCCGAGGACGTTCCGACCGCCTGGACGAGCTGACCAAGAAAGAGACCATGCCATCCCCACAGCCGAGGACGTTCCCCCCTGGATCGTGTGCTCGATGACGACGCCGGAGGCCCTCCCCGCAGCCAAGGACCTTCCCTGCGAAACGCAAACAACTATCCGCTGGGGATCAGACCATCCCCGCAGCCGAGGATCAACCCTCTCGACATGCACACAAAGATTCACTCCCCAGAGACCATCCTTGCAGCCGAGGATCAACCTTCACTCAGGATACTTCCCGATAACGGAGAGGAGCGTTTTTGTGCGCTCGAGTGTGCTGCCGTCGCCCTCGCCGACACCACCCTCGCGGGAGCAATTCTCTTTCTCAGGTGCGCTCCCCCGTGTTCGCCTTCAGTCTCTCGCGAGTTGGCCGCGCGCACCCGGAGCCGGTGGCGCCTCCCACATTCCGCGCTCAGCCAGGAAATCCCTGACGAAGTGCGGACGGTTCGTCACGATCCCGTCAACACCGAGTTCAATGAGGGACAGAATCTCCTCAGGTTCGTCAACGGTCCACACGTGCACCGCGAGACCGGCAGTATGCGCGGCAGCAACGAAACGACGATCCACGACCCTCAGTGGCCCGTAAGAAATCGGGACTTGAGCAGCAAAAACACCCTGGTGCGGGCCCGGGATCCGCCACAGGCGCGGCTTGCTCGCGGTCTTCGCTGCGGCGACGAGGCGCGTCACCGCACTCATGCCGATCGAGGTCGAGACCCGTCCCGCCGCCCGCGCCCGGATCCAGCGAAGTCGAGACTCGGAAAACGACGCCAAGACAACACGATCGAAAGCGTTCGCATCGGCAATGATCTCCACAAGGGGACCTTCAACGCCATCGACTTTCGCATCAATGTTGAAATACATGTCCGGGAAGGCGTCAAGAGCCTCTTCTAAGAGGAGCATGTGCGCGCCATGAGAGTCCTCGAGCTTCGACAGCTCGCGCCACGTTAAGTCTGCGATCCGGCCGACCCCGTTAAAGCACCGATCCACCGTCGGGTCATGGCTGATGACGACACGTCCATCGGCGCTCAGGTGCACATCCGTTTCAATATGACGCACCCCCAGTGTCCTGGCATTGTCGAAAGCCTCATAGGAGTTCTCCGAGGCGACCTCGTCCCCACCCCGATGGGCAAGGATAATCGGTCCGAGACGAGACGACATGGGAATCATCAGCAGTTCCTCTGTCCAATGTAAAGCGCTCCGGCGTTCGCCATCCATTCTTGTGGATCCACCGGCTTGTCAGTGGAATCGTGAATCTCGAAATGCAGATGTGGTCCTGTCGACCAGCCATTCGAGCCGACCGCTCCGATCTCCTGACCGGCTTCAACCTTTTCGCCGGTCGTGACGCGAATCTTGTTCATGTACTGGTGAAGGTATGCGGAGTAGAAGACCGTGCCATCGACTCCGGTGTGCTTGATCTTCACATACGCCCCCGAATGGGAGTTCTCTGCGACTTCGACGACCTCACCGGCATAGATGGAGTAGAGCGGAGTGTCCATTGGAGCGGCCATATCAACCCCCTCGTGAACGAGGACCTGACCGGACACGGGGTTCACGCGCGTCCCGAAGGGAGAAGTGACCTCGTAGGTTCCCTCCATGAGGGGCCAGTAGATCGTCATCGGATTCACGTCGAGGCTGCGCTCACCGCTGCCGGAGACATCCGAGGGCAGGCAGGTCGTAAGAGTGAGAGGCGTGCGGACACGGGTACGCGAGGCCGCGGTCTGAGATCCAGAAAGAGGAGTCGCGGTCTGAGGTGAGATCTGTGTGGCCCATGATGTGGCCTGAGCGTGATAGCCGAGGCTTCTGGTAGGAAACTCGACAGAGCATTCAGCACCGAGAGTTCCCGACAGGGGAAGTGCGACTGTCATCGCACTCAAAGCCGCGAGAACACTGATTCTCACAGCACCGCGCCTGAGGGATCTTGGCGTATGCGAGGAAGGAATGGGGGCGTCTTGAGCGGTCCTCGCATGAATCTGGCGACGAGACGGGTACGGGCATTCAGAAGGCAGATCTGACAAGCCGGTTTCCTCCACATCGACGTATCGGCCAAAAGCCGTTCACAACTCCTCAAAACTACCGCTTCTGCGCCCCTCTTAGCCAGAGCTTCAAGCGCTTCGGGGGACGGATCTCACAGACTCACCTTCACCCCCGCGAAAACGGATCTCTCAGACTCACCTTCACCCCCGCGAAAAGCGAGGCTCTCACTGCGAATCCTCCCCCTTCCCGCACAGACCCCCGGGTTCCACACGAAGATCCGGGTTCCACACGAAGATCCGGGTTCCACACGAAAAGACGAGGCTGAATGCCAATCCATGTCCCCTCCTAGCGCCTAGCGCTCCTCACCCCGCTCCCAGGCAAGATCATCGCGCTGGAGCCCGTCCCTCACTTCGCCGACGAGTTCTTCAAGAACATCTTCAAGGAAGAGCGCTCCCAACACCCGCCGGGCATCATCGACGACGAGGGCGCAGTGAGTCCCCGTCTTTTGCATATAACGCAAAGCATCCTCGACCTCGTCCTCGGCGTTGACGGAACCCATCTTGCGGATCCTCCACGGGGTGACCGGCACATCGCGCTCCTCGGCCTTCGCATAGAGCACGTCCTTGAGATGCAGGTAGCCTGTGATCGCGCCCTCCTCATTGGTGATGGGGAAGCGTGAGAATCCCGTGACCGCGACTTCGCGTTCCACCTGTGCGGGCGTCGTCGTGCTCTCCAAAGTGATGAGCTCATTGAGGGGAACCATTGCGCTTTGTGCAGACTCCTCTGAGAACTCAAGAGCGCCGCTCAACAACCCCAAATCATCCGAGAGAGCTCCTTGGGCAGCAGACACTTCAACGATGGAGGCGACCTCTTCCGTCGTAAAAGTCGCGGTGATCTCAGATTTAGGTTCCACGCCGAACAGCTGCACGAAACGGTTCGCGAACTCGTCCATGGCGCGAATGATCGGCCGAAGAAGGTGGCCGATGGCGACAAGCACCGGCGCGAGAACCAGGAGCATGCGCGCAGGATTCGCAATCGACACATTCTTCGGGACCATCTCAGCGAAAACGACGTGCAGGAATAAGACGAGGGCGAGGGCGAGAAGGAAAGCGACGATGTGGGCCGAAGAGGCGGAAGCGCCCAAGGCTGCCAAAGGCTCTTCCACGAGCTTGACGATCGCGGGTTCTGCCACGAGCCCAAGAGTCGTTGACGCGATTGTCACTCCGAGCTGACAAATCGCGAGCATGAGGGAAACATGCTCGAGGGCGTACATCGCATGAGCAGAACCGCGCGCCCCCTCGGCTTTCAGGGCCTCGATCTGGGAACGGCGAGTCGAAGTCGTCGCGAACTCCCCTGCGACGAAGAAGGCATTGAGCAAGAGGAGGGTGAAGGTGACGATCAGTCCCCAGGCGATACTCATAGCTCCACCTCCTCCTCTTCTGCAGCTTCGGGCGGGGCGATGGCGATCTGAGTGATACGCCGTCCTTGCATCTGCACGACTTCCAAGGTGTATCCCTCAACGACCACGACATCACCGACTTGGGCGACGCGTCCGAGTTCGGCCATGACAAGACCTGCGAGAGTGTCGTAGGCCCCGTCCTCGGGAAGAGTGATCCTGGTGCGTTCGGCGAGCTCATCAGGACGCAGGAGGCCGGGAACGAGAATTTGCCCGTCGGAGCGGGTGCGGATCCCCCTTCGGCGCCCATCGTGCTCGTCGGACACCTCACCGACGATCTCCTCGATAACGTCCTCGAGGGTGACCACTCCAGAGACCCCTCCATATTCGTCGACGACGACCGCCATCTGGAGGCCTTCGTCGCGCAACTGAACCATGAGCGGCCCGATCGGCACGGTCTCAGGTACAGAGGGGGCTTCCGCCAAAAGCGATGAGGACACGACGGGAACCTCCGCGCGACGCTCGAAAGGCACCGCGATCGCGCGCCTGAGGGAGACGAGGCCGATGATGTCGTCCAGGTCATCGCCGATCACGGGGAAACGGGAGTGGCCGCTTTCGTGGGAGAGGGCCACAACATCGGCTGCGGTGGCGGTGGATTCGAGGATGCGCATGCGCCCCCGGTCCGTCATGACGTCGACCGCGGTCAGATCCGAAATGCGGATCGCATTCATGAGGAGCGAGGCCGTGGAGGTGTCGATCGTTCCTTCCTGCGCGCTGTAGCGCAGCATCGCCTCAAGTTCGGAGGCTGAGCGGGCAGAGGAGATCTCCTCTTGGGGCTCGATACCCATGAGGCGCAAGACCCCGTTCGCCGTCCCGTTGAGGACGAGGATCAGGGGTTTGACTGCGCTGGTGAACAGCGTCTGGAAGGCGACGACGAGCCTGGCGGTTTTGAGCGGATGGGCGAGCGCAAGGTTTTTCGGGACGAGCTCGCCGAAAAGCATCGAAAAAGCGTTGATGACAATAGCCGCGATGATTGCGGCCGCGCCGCTCGCGAGGGCGTAGGCGAGGCCCGTGCTCACAAGCCCCTTCGAGAGGAGATCCGCGAGAGTGGATTGTGTCGTGTAGCCCAGGAGGATCGTCGTCAAGGTGATGCCGATCTGGGCTCCGGACAGTTGAGTCGATAAGGTGCGCGTCGCCGCGAGGACGGCTTTCGCCCGCGGGTCTCCTTGTGCGGCGCGCTTCTCAACGATTGCCTGGTCGAGGGCGACGAGGGAGAACTCGGCAGACACGAAGATAAAGGTCCCCGCTGTGAGGACGACGCCGAGTAGGAGCATGAGCAGGTCAAAGAGCACTGGGGCTCCTTGAAGGCAGAGAACGGGAGGGGAGAATCCGGGTTGGGTGATGCGATGTATCACCCGTACTGTCTACGTCCATCGCTCGTCAGTCTACCGGGGAGGAGAACAGCTCCGCCTGTCCGGGAGCGTGCGCATCTCACCCGCCGCTCGTCGAAGCGCGCGGGGTACGCCCCGTCTATTCGAGAGTCTGTTCTTCCTTTCTGGATCGAGTGCAGCACTAAGAACTTCCTTCAAATGCTTCTCAATTCCTCCCCACGCAATTGCAAATTCATCTCGTTCTTCTTTTAAAGCAACGCCGAAGCCTCGTCAAATCTCAGCAAATCCGGGCCTTTAGGCCTAGATCGCACCTATGCTAGCGTCAAGGCTTCGATGACGAGCAAAAGGAGATCCGCGTGGCCACCAGCGAGCAGGAGCAGCCAGGAGCGGAAAATTGGTACATCCAGCGTATGCGCGAGGCCTACCTCGCCGACCCCGCATCCCTCGACGAATCATGGCGTCGCTACTTCTCCACCCAATCCGCACCCCCGCAACTCCGCGCCGCACACCCCCCGCTGTCCCCACTCCAGCGCAAGCAGGAAACGACGCAAGCCCCCACCAGCACCCACGTCCTCGCTGAGGAAGCATTCGCCCACGACACAGCGCAAGCGGGAACGAACGAGGAATCCGTCACCCGATCCGACCTCCCCCCGGCCCCGCCCTCCATGATCGCTGAAGCGAGTAGCCCCTACACCCGCCAGCTGCGCACCCACTCCGCAGCGATGCGCAGTTCGAACACGCTCAACGAGGACGAAAGCGCCCTCCTCAAAGGCGTTGCCAGAGCAACCGCGCGCAACATGGACGACTCCTTATCCATCCCCACCGCAACCTCTCAACGCCAGATCCCCGCAAAACTCCTCATCGAGAACAGAGCCCTACTCAACGCCCACCTTGCGCGCACAACCGGCGGGAAAGTGTCCTTCACCCACCTCATCGGATACGCCCTCGTCGAAGCACTATGCGAAATGCCCGAACTCAACGTCCGCTATGAGATGACAGGCACAAAACCCACCATCCACCGCCACGCGCACGTCGGCCTCGGCCTCGCCATTGACGTCGCTCTGAAGAACGGCGAACGCTCCCTCATGGTGCCCGTCATCCACGATGCCGACACCCTGACCTTCATGGAGTTCGTCGCCGCCTACCAAGACATCGTCCAACGCGCCCGCACGGGCGAACTGACAACCGCCGACTTCGCAGGCGCGACCATCACCCTGACGAACCCGGGAACCTTGGGCACGACCACTTCCGTGCCTCGCCTCATGAACGGCCAAGGCGCGATCATCGGTGTTGGCGCCACCGACTACCCCGCCCAATACCGGGGGGTTTCCGCCAGGAGGCTCGCCTCCATGGCGATCGGTAAGACGATGTACCTGTCATCCACCTACGACCACAGGATCATCCAAGGCGCGGCCTCGGGGCGTTTCCTCGGCCTCATCGACAAGAAGCTCTCAGGCGTTGAAGGCTTCTACGAGAGGGTCTTCACCTCCTTGCACGTCCCCGTCAGCCCCTACGCCTGGGAAGCGGACGTGGAGTACGACCCCGAACGGGAAAAGGGCAAGCCAGCCCGCATCGTTGAACTCATCCACGCTTTCCGCTCGCGCGGCCACCTCGCAGCCGACACCGATCCTCTCGCCTACCGGGTGCGCCACCACCCCGACCTCGATATGACGCGCTACGGCCTGTCCGTCTGGGACCTCGACCGGCCCTTCCCCACCGGGGGTTTCGGGGGAGTCGACCAGATGCTCCTGCGCGACATCCTCACCCGACTGCACGACACCTATTCGCGGTCCCTCGGCATCGAATACATGCACATCCAAGACCCCGAGCAGCGCGCCTGGGTCCAAGAACGCATCGAAGGCCCCTACGAGGCGCCCTCAGCGGCTGAGCAACGACACATCCTGCAAACCCTCATCCGCGCTGAAGCCTTCGAAGAGTTCCTCCAAACGAAGTTCGTCGGCCAAAAGCGTTTCAGCCTCGAAGGCGGGGAGTCCCTCATCCCCCTGCTCGACGAGATCCTCGCCCGCTCAGCCCGCAACGGCCTGCACGAAGTCGCTATCGGTATGGCCCACAGGGGCCGTCTCAACGTCCTCGCGAATATCGCGGGCAAGTCCTACGGGCAGATCTTCTCCGAATTCGAAGGCCACCAAGATCCCTCAACCGGGCAGGGCTCAGGGGATGTGAAGTACCACCTGGGCACCTGGGGCGTGTACTCCCTGGACGATGGTGTCGCGACGAAGGTGTACATGGGAGCCAACCCCTCTCACCTCGAAGCGGCCGACGGGGTCCTCGAAGGGATCGTACGGGCCAAGCAAGAGGAGCTCGGCGACCCCGAACTTCCGATCATCCCCGTTCTCGTTCACGGCGATGCCGCCTTCATCGGCCAGGGCGTCGTCCAAGAGACCCTCAACCTCAGTCAGTTGAGCGGCTACAAGACCGGGGGCACGATCCACGTGATCGTCAACAACCAGATCGGTTTCACGACCGGCCCGACCTCGGGGCGCTCCACCCGCTACCCGACCGACCTCGCCAAAGGCCTGCAGATCCCGATCCTGCACGTCAACGGCGACGACCCCGAAGCGGTCGTCCGCGCGGCCGCCCTCGCCTGGGAGTACCGCACCGCCTTCCACAAGGACGTCCTCATCGACATGGTCTGCTACCGGCGGCGAGGACACAACGAGGGCGACGACCCCTCAATGACTCAGCCCGTCATGTACGAGCTCATCAACCGCATCCCCTCCACGCGCGCCGTCTACACGCGCAACCTCGTTGGTCGCGGCCAACTCACCGAAGCAGAAGCTCAGGCCTCCATCGCCGAGTACGAAGAAGAACTCTCCCGCATCCTCGAAGAGACCCGCGAAAAGCGACTCTCGAACGCCGAGGGCGCCGAGGCTTCAGCTCAGAAGGCCCCGGGCACAGCCCCGGCGGGTTTTGGCTCACCAGCGGGCGAAGAGGCGGTCCCCAACTGGGTCGCGCACGAATCCCAGCTGCCCGGACGAGGAATGATGATCGGATGGCAGTCCTGCGCCTCAGAGGACCTCATCCGCAGGATCGGAGATGCGCACACCGCCTTCCCCAGCGGTTTCACGCCCCACCCGAAACTCGCGCAATTGTGCGAACGGCGCCGCGACATGGCCTATGGAACCCGCCCCATCGACTGGGGATTCGCTGAGCTCCTCGCATTCGGGACCCTCCTCATGGAGGGCACGCCGATCCGCTTGTCCGGTGAAGACGTCCGCCGCGCGACCTTCGTCCAGCGTCACGCGGTCCTACACGACTTCCTCGATGGAAGAGAGTTCACTCCCCTCCAGTTCCTCACTGCCGACCAGGCGCGCTTCGATGTCTATGACTCTCCCCTCTCCGAATACGCGGTCCTCGCCTTCGACTACGGCTACTCAGTGGAGCGCCCCGATGCCCTGACCATTTGGGAAGCACAATTCGGGGATTTCGCGAATGGTGCGCAGACCGTCATCGACGAGTTCATCTGCTCTGCTGAGCAGAAGTGGGGACAGCGTTCTTCGCTCGTCATGCTCCTGCCCCACGGCTACGAAGGGCAGGGGCCCGACCACTCCTCAGCCCGCATTGAGCGCTACCTCCAGCTCGCCGCCCAGGACAATATGTGGATCGTTCAACCCTCCACTCCGGCGAACCACTTCCATATGCTGCGCCGTCAGGCCTACCAGCGGCCCAGGCGCCCGCTCATTGCTTTCACTCCGAAACAGCTGCTGCGTTTGAGCGCCGCGACCTCCAGCATTGAAGAATTCACCTCCGGTTCTTTCCGCCCCGTCATTGACAAAACGGATCTTTCAATCGATCCTTCGGCGGTGACTCGCGTCCTCTTATGCTCTGGTCGCGTCTACTATGACCTTCTAAGAGAACGCGAGGCGCGCTCCGATCGTTCAACCGCGATTGTGAGGCTCGAGCAGCTCTACCCGCTCCCGGAAGCCGAGATCCGCGAGGTTCTCGACGCCTACCCGTCCGCTCAGGTCTCCTGGGTCCAGGATGAGCCCCGGAATCAGGGCGCGTGGCCGTTCCTCGCTCTCAATATGTTCATGGAGTGGTCGAAGCCCGTCCGCCTCGTTTCGAGACCGGAATCGGCGACGACTGCGGCCGGACGCGCGTCCCTTCACAAGGCGCAGAACGCCGATCTGATCGCGCGCGCATTCGACCGCTGAAGGCGAAGGGGGCGGTATGCGCCTGTGCGTCATCGGCGACGAGCTCGTTGCCGGCACCGGGGACCCGCGAGGGCTCGGATGGGTGGGGCGCGTCCTCGCGCGCTCGAAGTTCAGTGAGCCGCCAACACTGATGACGCTCGCCTCCCCGGGGGAGACGACGAAGGACCTGTGCGCCCGTTGGGAGGGTGAAGTCATGTCGCGCCTGTCCTCCGGCGGACCCCGGGGCCTGCTCGTCCACATCGGTGCAAACGATATCCTCGCGGGCCTGAGTTCGGCGCGTTCACGCCTCAACCTTGCAAATATCACCGATCGAGCGACGGCCCTGGGGATCCCCTGCTTCGTCATCGGCCCCGCTCCCCTGGCCGGAGTTGATCATCACAGTGTCAAAGAGCTTTCGCGCTCTTGCGCAGAGGTCTGCCAACGCCGGGGCCTGCCCTATGTCGATCTCGCCACTCCCCTGGCCACCCACGATCAGTGGTTCGAAGACATGGCGGCATCGCGCGCTCAAAGCGCCTCGGGACTGACCTTGCCGGGACAGTCCGGCTATGCTCTCATCGCCTGGCTCATCTTGCATTCGGGCTGGTACGAGTGGACGGGGGCTGAGCCTCAGGACTGACCCTCGTTCTCCTCTCCTCATTGTGTGTGGGCTCCTCCAAGAAGCAAGAGACTGCCCCAGCGCACGAGGGCGGACACCGCTGTGCCGAAAACGACGGGAACGATCCTCGAACCGCAGTACTCACAGTGCAAGACCTCAGGATCGCTCCTGCACAGCTACAAACGGAAGAGGCGACGAAGGCGGGAAGGGGAGCGCCGATCCTGCGCAGTGTTCGTTCATGCGTGACTTCCACGCCCCATCGCCCAGCACTGTCATCGAATGGCACTCTGATCTTGTCCTGCTATTCCTCAGGATTCCTCAGTCCTGGGGATAATGGGGAGCCTGGGGGGCAAGCGAACAGCCAGGCTTCCTCATACCAGGGGATGATGAGACGAGGACGGGCCAACGACTAACGTGGGGGCGTGCCACAGCCCCGACTCCCCTCCTTTCGCGGCGCCGATCTTGTGAGCGCAGGCCTCCTCGGCCTCGTCACTGCCACGAATCTGCATGCTTTCACGCCCCCGCTCTCCAGTGTCGGCGAAGCCCTCGGCCCGGAGGCTGAGCTTCCTCTCTTCGGGGTCTTCACCCTGGTGTGCTGCGCGGCAGTAGCGGTGCGAACGCGCCACTCCTTACTTTCTGTGATCCTCATTGAGGGGATGCTCGCCCTCCATCTGCTCGTTTTCAACTCCCTCTCTGTGCTCTCCATCGTGCTCTGCCTCGTGGCGGCTGAGACGATCGGGTCGAGAATCGCCCGCCCCTGGTCGTGGGGGCTGCTCGCAGTCCTGGCCCTCGGATCAGCTGCGACGGCGTTAAGGGTCTCCCCCCTGTTCAATGAGGAGATTGCGCTGTTCACACGCCTGTTCTTCGTCCTCATCGCCGCCTGGTCCCTCATCGGGGTGGCCTACTTGTGGGGGCTCAACCGGCGCAGGAGACGCGACCGGGTGGAGCAGGCGATCGCCCGAGCCGAAGAGCTCGCGGCCCATGCGGAGGATCGCAGGCGCCTGGCCGTCGTTGAGGAGCGTCAAAGGATCGCTCGTGACGTCCACGATCTCCTCGGGCATTCCCTGGCGGTCATTGGAATGCAGGCCGAAGGGGCCCGGGCGATGCTCGCCGCCGACCCGACTCGGGCCGAGGAGGCCCTCGCCACGATCGGGGAGTTGAGCCGGATCGGCATTGATGACCTCAGACGTCTCGTCGACGTCTTGAGGGAGGAGGAGTCCGAACAGGTGGACTCTTCGGTTGGGATTGAGGGTCCTGGCGTCCCTCTTCTCGCAGGCGAGTGTTCTTCAGGGAGAGCCCCCTTAGCACCTGAGACGCGCACAGGACTTGCAGGGCTCATCGGCCTTGTCGAGCGGGTTCGTGCTGCCCAACTCGACATCCGTTTGACCCTTGAGGCGGATTCTTCTGTCCCGGCCTCAGTGGATGCGGCGTGCTCGGGGATCGTGCACGAGGCCTTATCCAATGCTATGCGTCATGGCGCTGGCCCCGTCCTCGTCGATATGAAGGTGCGGGCCGAGGGTGTCGATGTGTCGGTGTGCTCTGCGCAGAAAGCCTGCGCCCCTCAAGACGGCTCTCACGCTCCTCAGGACGGCTCTCACGCTCCTCAGGACGGCTCCAAGGCAGGGGACGGGCCCCGGGTCGGGACGGGATTGACGACGATGCGTGAGCGCGCCGAAGCCCTTGGCGGTACCTTCCAGGCCGCTCCGAGAAGTGATGGGCGTTGGCTCGTGCGTGCCCACTTGCCCGCCGAAGGCCCGGGCAGCGGAAAGGAGAAGAAATGATCCGCATCGGGATGGCCGACGATGAGCCCTTGTTCTTAGCGGGACTTGCGATGCTCCTGGACGCGCAAGAGGACATGGAGGTTTCCTGGCGGGCCGGGAATGGGACAGAGGCTCTCGACTTGGCGGCCCGCTCCTCCGTCGATGTTCTCCTCCTCGACGTGCAAATGCCCCTCTGCGATGGTCTGGAGGCGACGCGGCGCTTCGTCTCCCGGGGGCTGTCCGGCAGGATCGTCATCCTCACGACCTTCGACACCGAGGGCTATGTCCTTGGCGCCATTGAGGCGGGAGCTTCGGGTTTCCTTTTGAAGAACACCCCTCCGCAGAGCCTCATTGACGCGATCCGCACGCTCGCCTCCGGAGACTCGGTGATCTCCCCTGGACCGACGCGCCGTCTGATCCGCGCGATGCGCGAAACCACGGCCCCGAGCCGGACTTCAAGGGAGCGTGCCCCGAGCGAGCCCATCTCAGCTGAGTTGACCGAAAGGGAAGTGGAGGTCCTCGCCCTTATCGCGCAGGGCCTGACGAACCAGGAGATGTGCGACCGATTGTGGGTGTCCATGCCGACGATCAAGACGCATGTCTCGCATCTGCTTGTGAAAACGGGGGCTCGAGACCGCGTCCAGCTCGTCTTGTACGCGCTGCGCACCGGGGTCGCCGACCTCGATTCGGTCCTCGCTCAAGGACACTGATCTTCTTCACCCATGCTCGCTTTTCCAAGCGCGACTTGCCCGGCTCTTGCGGACGCTTCCCCGGAGCGGTGAAAAGGCGGCGATACGCCACAAGTCGGCTCGTGTGACACCCCTGCTCCCCCGCGCAAACTCGCTTCGGCGGGGGGAAAATCCGGCGCTTGCGGAGGCTTTTTCCGGATATGCGAAAACCCGGCGACAACAGTCACCGGGTCTTACGCGAATCTTCTCGGCTCAGGCGTTCGGACGCTTGCCGTGGTTCGCACCACCCTTGCGACGATCGCGACGCTTGCGGCCCCTCTTCGACATGTGGATCTCCTCATTGCTCTCAGTGAACTGGGCCAGTTTCGCACAGATCACGCCTCGAGGCCAACACCACGAGCACCACGGAGACGGGCCTCACGTCCGCGCCCCATCAGGGCTGTGACTCAGGCAGCGTGCTCAGCGTGTGAAGGAATCAATCGAGAGGTGCAATGCCGTGGCGATCCTCGTTTCAAGACCGTCAGGCGCATCCGATTCGAAACAGGAACGCAGGTAGACGCGCAGGTGACGTTCAGCGGCAAGAGCATCAGCACAGTGCTCGCATCCGGTCGCGTGGGCGAGGAGCACGAGACGTTCAGCCGCATCCGGCCCCTCGAGTTCACCAGAGTCAATCGAGACCCGCAGCTGTTCGCATTCCTCACAGTCGATGAGGGCGAAAAGCACCGCTTCGACTTCTTCACAACTGCGTTCAGGAGCATCAGGCACCTGACGCAAGGCACGCCCGTCCTCGTCCATGCTGTCGATCATGCGTTCACTCATTGTGCCCTCCGATCCCATACTCGGCCGCCACATGCGCTAAAGAGCGGCGCAAGGCGGCCCGCCCTCGGTGCAGACGGGACATAACGGTGCCGATCGGGATTCCCAGAGTCGCCGCGATCTCCTTGTAGCTCAGCGAATCCACATCGGCGAGGACGACGACCATGCGCTGTTCCTCGGAGAGGGCATCGAGTGCTTCCTTCACCGCTTCGGAAGGCATTTGCGCAAGAGCCTCGACCTCGGCAGACTTCAAGCCGATCGGGTCGTGGGAGGCCGCTTCGGCGAGCTGCCAATCCTCCACTCCTTCCGTTGAGGCCCTGGCGGGTGAACGCTTCGCCTTGCGGTAGTGGGAGATGTAAGTGTTCGTAAGAATCCTGTAGAGCCAAGCGGTGATATTCGTGCCCGGCTCGTACTGGTGAAACCTCGAATAGGCTTTGAGATAGGTCTCTTGAACAAGGTCTTCTGCGTCGGCCCGGTTCCGGGTCATTCCGAGAGCCGCACCGAAAAGCCTGGAGGCGAGGGGCAGTGCTTCGGCGGCAAATCGGGCATCGAGTTCGGCGGACGAGGAGTCCGCTTCTGGCGCACTGTGCTCCGAGTGCTGCGCGCTCGTGTCCGCGCTCGCTGTGGTCGTCGGCAGGGAAGTCATCGGCTCCCAGGGTAGTCGGACCTGTGATCCGCGCGCTCGCCTGCACGCCGAGAGCGAGTCCTTTCCACTTGGCTCTGGCGCTTCTGAGCGCTATATCCGCACCCGAAGAGCGTCCCACTCCCCTGCGTCCCTTCACCGCATCCGCGTCTGGGGAGTGCATAAACCCACGCTCTCGCTCGCAGGGGAGGGGGGATGCGCTCATGGAAACGTCAACGGCCAGACGCCCAACCCTATTCCGAGGATCTGTCAGATGTGGTCGACGAAACACCCGGCTCTGGTCGACAATGGAAGACATGAACCTCCTGCGTCTCGTAGCCCGCCCTCTGCTCGCCGCACCCTTCCTCGTTGATGGGTTCTCAGCACTGCGCTCCCCCTCGGAGCACGTGGACCGGGCGCACGCCGTCGTGCCCCTCGTTGAGAAACTCCCTCCGGGTCTCACCATTGATGATGAGGATCTGCGTGTGACGACTCGCGTTCTGGGCGTGGTGATGATCGGTGCGGGTACGGCCTTCGCCCTCGGAAAGGCTCCACGCACCTCAGCGGCCATTCTCGCCGGACTCGCAGCGCCAATGGCCTTCGTGAATGCACCCGTGTGGGACGCGGAGTCGAAGGAGGAGCGCTTCGAGACGATGAAAGAGCTGAATAAGCGTTTGGCACTCGTCGGCGCTTTGGCGATCGCCTCAATGGATCGCGTGGGTCGGCCATCTGCGGCGTGGAGGCGCTCATATTCTCGTCAACACCGCCGTGCGCTCCTTGAGGCGCGCGCCGCCGGACGCCAGAGCCTCGCCCAGTCACACACTCACTCCTGAGCGAGGCCCCTCGCCTGTGAGTTCCTCGACATCTAAGACCCCCGATTCCCCTGTCGATCCCACGGTTTCGTCCTCGTCCATTGGGGCCCCAGAAGTATCGCCATGCTCAGAGTCTTCCCCCGTCTCCCCCTGGTTGGCGCCTTCCGCTTCGGGGCCCCTGAATGCGTGTGTGAGGCTTCCTGGTTCGAAGTCGCAAAGCGCCCGCTTCCTTTACCTCGCTGCGGTCGCTTCTGGCCCCTCGCGTCTTCGCGGGGTCTTAGACTCGCGCGACACCCGTCTGCTCGTCAGCGCATTGGAGACTCTGGGAGCACACTTCGAGAGCGAAGAGGAGGGGTCGATCCTCGTTCACCCTCTGGATCTGCACGCCTGTCTTGGTGAAGCTCGCGTGGCTATCGAGTGCGGGCTTGCGGGCACGGTCATGCGTTTCCTGCCGCCACTCGCAGCGCTCTTCCACACGCCGGTCCGTTTCGATGGCGACCCCGCTGCTCGTCGACGCCCCCTCGCTCCACTCCTCGATACCCTCTCCCACCTGGGCGCACATATCGAATTCGAGGGCGAGCCCGGCTTCCTCCCCTTCACTGTGACTGGTCCGCTGCGCGCGCCCGCCGATGGTGTGCTCCGCGTCGATGCTTCCGCCTCTTCACAATTCCTCTCAGCGATGCTCTTACTCGCCCCCCTGCTCGGCGTTCCCCTCATTGTTGAAGCGCCGGGCCGCGTCGTTTCTCTTCCCCACGTCGAGATGACCTGCGAGGCCCTGCGCCGCTGCGGTTGTGTAGTTGAACAGATCAACGAGGACGGGGGCGAGCCCCTTTCATGGCGCGTTCTTCCGGGTGCCCCTCGTCCTCAAGAACTCTCAGTCGAGCCGGACCTGTCCAATGCCGGTCCTTTCCTCGCGGCAGCGATGATCTGCGGGGGGAGGGTGAGAGTCCAGGATTGGCCAGAACGCACGAAGCAGGCGGGCGACGCGTGGAGGCAGATCCTTACCGACATGGGAGGGCTCGTCGAACGCGAAGGCTCGGATCTGGTCGTCACCGGACCCGACGGAGGGCGTATCCGGGGAATCGACATTGATATGTCGCAGATTGGGGAGCTCGCACCGACCCTCGCCGCCCTCGCGGCCTGTGCGAGTTCACCCTCGTCGATCCGTGGAATCGCGCATCTTCGGGGCCATGAGACTGATCGTCTCGCCGCGCTCGCGCACGAGCTTCGCGAGGCCGGCTGCGAGGTTGAGGAACTCGCAGATGGCCTGGAGATCATTCCCGCTCCCCTGATTCCGGGGCTGCGCAGAGCCTACGGCGATCATCGGATGGCGACCTTCGCGGCGATCATCGGTTTGAAAGCTCCCGGCACGACCCTCGACGATATCGCTTCAACCTCGAAAACGATTCCCGGTTTCGCCCGAATGTGGGAGGAGCTGCTGGGCACTTCAGGAGAACGCTCATGAGACGCGACACCGGTACCGATGATCCCCGCGTCCGCGTGCGCGCCGGCAAGTCCTCGCGTCCGAGGACGAAAGTACGCCCCGACCGTTCGAAAGCACCGATCGGGCAGGTGATCGCGATTGACCGGGGCCGCTATCGGGTACGCCTCAAAGACCAGGGGATCGAGGTCCAGGCGGTTCGCGCGAAGGAACTCAAACGCGGCTCGGTCATCATGGGTGATCGTGTGCGCGTGACCGGGGATCTTTCGGGTCGGGTCGACACTCTCGCGAGGATCGTCGCCGTTGAAGAGCGTTCGACGGTCCTTCGCCGTTCCCTTGAAGATGCGCCCGATCTCAAGGGAGAAAAAGCGATTGTCGCGAACGCGGAGCTCATGTGCATTGTTGTAGCACTGGCGGATCCGCCGCCGCGCACGGGGATGATCGACCGTTGCCTCGTTGCGGCCTATGAGGCGAGGATGAGGCCGATCCTGTGCTTGACGAAAACAGATCTCGCCCGGCCTGATGAGCTGCTCGAGGCCTACCGTCCCTTCGATGTGACGACGATCGTGACGAGCGCCGATGACCCAGATTCTGTGGACGAGTTGCGCCGCGAGTTGGAGGGACATTTCTCGGTCCTGGTCGGTCATTCGGGGGTCGGGAAGTCAACGCTCATTAATGCGCTGGTTCCCAGTGCGAATCGCGCGGTCGGCCATGTCAACGAGGTCACCGGGCGAGGTCGCCACACTTCCACTTCTTCTGAGGCTTTTGAGCTTGAGGGCGGTGGGTGGATCGTCGACACTCCGGGGGTGCGTTCCTTCGGCGTGGGGCATGTGTCGGTGGAGGATATTCTCTCTGTTTTCCCCGAGGTCGGTGAGGCCACCGGGTACTGCCTGCCCTTGTGCTCTCATTCTCGTGAGGAGCCCTCGTGCGCGATCGACGCCTGGGCGAAGGGGCATTCGCCTTTTGAGCCGGTCGAGGAGGAAGTCTCGGCGAAGAGGAAGAGTATGGTCGAGTCCGCGCGTCGTCTGCTCGCTTCGGTCGCAACTGCGGAGGCGGTCTCGAAGGCGGCGCGCTGAACCCTTGGGGCAGGGTTTTCCCGTCCTAAGGTTTGGGCCGTTCACTTCTCGGGGCTTTTCGCTTCTCGGGGGCGGGGTGTTTTTGCGTCCTAAGGTTTGGGCCTTCACTTTTCGAGGCTTTCGCCTCCCGAGAGCGGGGTCTCGCATTTCCCGAGGTCTTTCCCCTCCCAAGGCCGGGGGCGTCCGTCCTCGCGAAGGTTACTGCTTGTTCTGACGGATTTCGCTTCCCGGGACCGGGGCGTCCACCTGAGCGCAGAAGGCACCACATGCCACGCTGGGGCGATACCTTTGGAGCATGACCACTGACGCGCGCTACAACGACGATCTCAGACTCGCTCATGTCCTCGCCGACCAGGCGGACGCCATTACCCTCGCCCGCTTCGGCGCCCAGGATCTCGTTGTCGATTCCAAACCCGATCTCACCCCCGTCACGGATGCTGATCGCGCCGTCGAAGATATGATCCGCTCCCAGCTGGCGCATACGCGCTCTCGTGACAGTGTCGTCGGCGAAGAGCGTGGAACGAGTGGCCACGCGAGTCGGCAGTGGATCATCGACCCGATCGACGGCACGAAGAACTTCGTGCGCGGAGTGCCCGTGTGGGCGACCCTGATCGGCCTCGTCGAAGACGGGGAGGTCGTGATGGGCGTCGTCTCCGCTCCCGCATTGAAGCGCCGCTGGTGGGCCGCGAAGGGGCAGTGTTCTTTCGCTGGAACCTCGCTGTTCAAGGGCCGCAAGCTCAGTGTCTCCTCCGTGGCGGAGCTGTCCGACGCTTCGCTGTCCTACTCTTCTTTGGACTCGTGGCTCCACGCCGAGCGCGGCGGGGAGTTCTTGAGGATGCAGTCTCAGTTCTGGCGCACTCGCGCGTACGGCGACTTTTGGAGTTACATGCTCGTCGCCGAGGGCGCGGTCGATGCCGCCTGCGAGCCCGAGCTTGAGCTCTACGATATGGCGGCTCTCGTCCCGATCGTCACCGAGGCCGGTGGACGTTTCACCTCGCTTCGCGCAGAAGAGGGGCCCTGGGGTGGGAACGCTCTTGCAACGAATGGTCTCCTTCATGAGCGTCTTCTCCGCATTCTCGATTGGCCAGGATTCGCCGCCTCAGACGAGGAGTAGGCGAACAAGGCCCGCCTGAGGGGCTTCACTTCCAGCTGCTTGTATGTTGATAGTTGCGTTCAAAGACTCTGCCTGAGGGGACCTTCGGTTTCACCTGTCATACGTTGAAAAGCTCTGCCTGAAGGGGCTTCGCTTCCACCTTCTTGCATGTCGAAAACGCCTTGAAAGGCTGTGTATCACGGGTTTTCAGTGGCGCAGGGGTGGGTGAAAGGTGCCACTGCGCAGTCTTCGGAGCAAACCCCGAGCTTGGATCGAATGGCTGGCCTCATCTGGGGTACCACTGTGTACTCTTCCTAGTGGTACCCCGTTCAGGCTCGGAGAAGCAGGATTCGACTCCCTGGTCCGCAGATGCACGTGGGCTTCGAGATACTTGGAGCATGAGGATCCTTCACACCTCCGATTGGCATATCGGACGCACTCTCCACGGGCAAGACCTTTCCGACTCTGTCGATGCCTTCTTCTCCTGGCTTCTTCAGCTCGTCGAGGCGCGCTCGATCGAGCTCGTCCTCATCAGTGGAGACCTCTTCGACCGTGCGGTGCCACCCCTGAACGCCCTCGCGAGAACCTCGAAGATGCTCGAAGAGCTCAGTGCGAAGGCCCGCGTCATCATCACTTCAGGCAACCATGACAGTGCGACGCGCCTGGGGCTTTTCTCCCCCATGTTGGATCAGCGCCTCGTCGTGACGACCGGGGTCGACACGATCGGCACCGCCGTCGAGCACGGGGGCCCAGGGGGCTGTCTGATCTACCCGATCCCTTATTTGGAGCCGGATCTTGTCCGCCAAGAGCTCTCCGATCTTGCTCCACTCGACTCTGGTCTTCCCGCTCCCCTGCCCCGCTCCCATGAGGCCGTCGTCGCGGCCGTTCTTCGGCGAGTCCGCGCCGATCTTGAGCTTCGACGGGAAGCGGGCGATCAGCGTCCGGCGATCATCATGCTTCACGAGTTCTTGACCGGGGGCGCCCCATCAGATTCGGAGCGGGTAATCGAGGTCGGCGGAGTGGGCTGTGTGCCAGCCGCTGTGCTCGACACTCTCGGCGGGGAAGAGCAGATTGACTTGGGTGTTGTTTACGCAGCGCTCGGGCACTTGCACCGTCCCCAGAGCATTTCGGGGGCCCGGATGCCCCTGCGATATTCAGGGTCCCCCATCGCCTATTCCTTCTCCGAGGCGGGCGTCGATAAGTCCGTTGTCCTCCTCGATGTGCACGGGGACTCGTGCGAGATTGAGCTCGTGCCGATTCCGGTTCACAGGCCCCTTGCCCTCCTCAGGGGAACGATGGAAGACCTGCTGGCCGATCCGGATCCTGCGCTCGTCAACGCCTATTGTTCGATCAGCGTCACTGACGATGCTCGACCGCAGCAGATGGTTTCCCGCATCCGCGAGGTCTACCCCCACGCCCTCGTCATCCTTCACGAGTCCGCGATCCGATCCTCGATCCCCTCTGGCGCGCCGGGCGTTCGCTCCAGGGCCCCGCAGGAGGTGACTGACGAGTTCTTCGAGGCCGTTGGCGGCAGGGAACTCGATGCGAGGGAAGCCCAGATCGTCTCGGACGTGTGGACGGATATGAGGAAGGAGGGGCTCCAATGAGGCTCCACAGACTCGCTTTCACCGCGATCGGCCCCTTCGCCGACACTGAGGTCATCGATTTCACGGTCTTCGACGATGCGGGGCTCTTCCTCTTGGCCGGGCCGACGGGCGCGGGCAAGTCGATGCTCATCGACGCGATCGTCTTCGCTCTCTACGGTGATGTCGCCCGTCAATCGGATGCGTCGACACAGCGTCTACGCTCCGACTACGCCTCACCCCGGGTCCATAGCGAGGTCGACCTCATCTTTGAAACCCCTGCCGGGATCTACCGTGTGACCCGGACTCCGAAGTATGTGCCGAAGGGGAATAAATCTGCTCGGAACTCTCAAGCGAGCCTTGTACGCGTCATCGAAGATCCCTCCTGTTCGGAGGGATACCGCACCATTGAGGGAGTTGAACGCGGTGCCCGCCAGATCTCTTCGGAGATCAAGCGGATCGTCGGTCTGACGAAGGAGCAGTTCTTGCAGACTGTTGTCCTCCCTCAAGGCAAGTTCGCCGAATTCCTCACCGCGAAGTCTGAGGATCGCGAGTCCATTCTGCGCGATATCTTCGAAACGGGTGTCTATCTCGACTTCCAAAAGCGCCTCGTCAGTGAGGCAAGTTCTGGCAAGGCCCTGCTCCTTGCCGCCGAAGAAGAGTGCCTGCGCGCTTTCGGGACGCTTGAGCGCCTGGAATTGAAAGACATTGAGGTCCCCGCAGCTCTAGGGACACCTTCAGCATCCCTTGAGGCTCCTTCACTGTCCCCCGAGACTCCTTCACCGGAGCCTGAAGATCACGCTTCCCGTGCCCCCATGGATCCTCTGGCCGATGAGGGGTGGGCCCGAGAACGTGCCGAACACATCGTTTCCACTGCCGAAAAGCTTCTCGACCAGGCCCGGGCCTGCCAATTGCCCCTCATTGAAGCTGCGGAAAAGGCCGCTCAAGCCCTCGCCCAGGCGAAGGAGGATCGGGCCCTCGTAGAGGAGAGGACTCGTCTCCTCGAAGAGAAGACGGCTCTTGAAGCCCAGGGCCCCTCTATCGCCGCCACTCGCCAGAAGATCGAGCAGGCCCGCCGTGTCGCAGCGATCCTGCCGAGCCTTGAGCAGCGAGATCAGGCACTCGCCGCTCGTCAGGCTGCTCACACGCAGGCTCTCCACTCTTTGACAGCCTGCAGCGCCGCCCAGATCCTCACCTTCGATGAGGCCTCTTTGAGCGAAGAACACGCCCGTTCTTTCCTTCCCCAGATCGAAAACCACAAGGAGTTGAGAACCGAGGAGCGTGCACGGATTCGTGAGCTCCTCGCCCTCGAAGCCGGACTCCAGGATCGTCGACACGCCCTTGAGGCCCGTGTTGAAAAACGCGCAGCACTCGAAGCGACAATTGCGCACCTCGACGAGCAACTCGCAGAGTCACCACAGCGAATTGCGATGGGGGAAGAAGCATTGGAGGCGATGGCCTCTGAGATTAACGGATTCGAGGGGGTCGAGGGAGCCTTGGAACGGGTGAAAGCCCGGATGAGCGCCGCCCAGGATGCGCTCCGCCTCATTGAAGAGATGAAAGCTGCTTCCCAGGCGCTCGGCGAAGCGAAAGCCGCAGCCCGTGACGCGCAGATCACAGCGATGATCGCCCATGAGCAGTGGCTCAATCAGACGGCGAGCGCCCTCGCCCAGGACCTTGAGGAGGGCCAGGCCTGCCCGGTGTGCGGTTCCCTCGAGCACCCCTCCCCTATGCCCGCCCATGAGGGTGAGGACCTGTCACGAGACGCAATCGCCCTCCTCGATCGGGCGAAGACTCAAGCGGATGAGCGTTTCACAGCGGCTTCAAGCGCGCACCTGGCCTTGGTGGAGGCTGTGAAAGAAGCGAATGGACGGGCCGGAGGCGACGCGGCCTCGATCTCTTTGGAACTCGAGGAGGCCCAGAAGGCGGTCGAAAGGCTCCTCGCGGTCAAGAAACTCAAGGCGGAGCTGGAAGCGGATCTGAAGAAAGAACGTAAAACCGAGGCCGCTGTGAAGGAGCAACGCTTAGCGGCCAAAGTTGAGCTCGTGGAGAGACGAGTGGAGATCACCTCCATGCGAGAATCCCTCGAAGCGGATGAGCGCAGATGCGCTGAGGCCGCGGGGAAAGCCGAATCACTGAGCGACCTGGATGACGCACTCACTCGCGCTCTCACCCTCTTGAAGGAAGCTTCCTCAGGACTGAGCGAGTTCCTCCACTGTTCGCAGCTCGCAGCTTCAGCACATGAGAGGGCTCTATCGGCTTTGGACGAAGGGGGTTTCGAAGACACTCCTGAAGCGCACGATGAGATCCGTTCACTCCATGCGAGCGAAAAACAGATCACGGCTCTCGAAGCTGAGGTTTCCGCTTACGATTCCACGCTCGGGGCTGTGACTCAGCTGCTCGCCTCTTCGCGCCTTTCCCGCGCGGAAGGTCTTGTGTCGGCAGATGAAGAGCCTTTGCGTGAGGCTCTGAATGAGGCGAAGAAACGCCAAGACGAGGCGCAGCGTCGACTTGGCTCCTTGGAACAGGCCCTGAAGCAGATCCAGAGCGCCGAGGTGGATTTCTCGCATTCCCTCTCCCAGCTTCATGAAGTCTGTGACAGCTTCGGCCCCCTCAAGCGACTCGCCGGGATCGCAGACGCCTCCTCGAAAGAGAATCTCCTCCAGACTCCGCTGTCCGCGTGGGTTCTCGTCTCTCGCCTCAATGAGGTTTTGGCGGCGGCAAATCCTCGGCTCTTGTCCATCTCCTCGGGGCGCTACGAACTCGTCTCAACTCCCGATGATGGGACGCGTTCTCGACGTTCAGGCCTCGGCCTGGCGATCGTCGACCACGACACCGAAGAGACACGTTCACCGCGGACCCTGTCCGGGGGCGAGAGCTTCTACACCTCTTTGTCCCTCGCACTCGGCCTGGCGGATGTGGTGACGGCCGAGGCCGGGGGCATTGAGCTGCGCACGATGTTCATTGACGAAGGTTTCGGTTCTCTCGATTCTGCGACTCTGGAACTCGTGATGGCCGAGCTCCACAAGTTGAGGGATTCGGGGCGAGTCGTCGGCGTGATCAGTCACGTGGATGAGATGGCCCGGCAGATCCCCGACAGGATCACCGTGACGCCCAGTGGGCGCGGAGGTTCGCGCTTGTCGGTTACCGGCTGAGCCGATGAGTATCTGGGCAGATGAGTCCCTGAGCGCCCGCGGTGACCAGGGGTAAATCACTGAGCGCCCGCGGCAACCAGGGCTGAATCACTGAACGCCCGCGGCAACCAGGGCTGAATCACTGAACGCCCGCGGCAACCAGGGGTGAATCACTGAGCGCCAGAGGCGACTAGGGCTGAATCACTAAAGGGCGAGGCGGTCGAGAGCCGCTCTGAGTCAACCAGGAGCCAGCTCAGTCCAAAGGCAGTTCGGCAAGCGACTATTCGGGATTCCTCGGGTGAAGCTAGTCTCTCGGCGAGCAAGTGCGCAGGGCCTTCCCCTCGCCCGCCTCGAGTGCTCTTCTCACAGGCCCTGCCTCGGGGCGTTTCTCGAAGTCATGCGCCGTAGCGCCTGCCTCACAGGCCTAGGGCCCTTGCGAGGCTCTCCCTTTCGCTGACGTCGAACCATTCGAGTGCATGCTCCCACAAGGCCGCCACAGCCTCATCAGCCTCATCCTGCTCGCTCGCCTCCACGACCTTGAGCACAGCGGGGGCCGCCTCGCCAGAATCCGCGAGAATCGCGACGACCTCGCTCCAAGAAACAGCGATTTCGGCAGTCTCAACGACCCCCTCGCCCTCGCCCTCAACGGGAGTATCGGCGACATCTGCGGCTGCGATCAGACGCACCATCGGCTCGCCCTCACGCTCTCGCAACTCCATCAAGGACACGAGGGCAGCCTCGGTCTGAGCATCGTCTTCCAGGACCTCGATCGTCTCCGAGTCCGCTGCGTTCGGCGCGATGACCGTGAAGCCCCTGCGCGAAGACAAGGAATCACCGAGAAGTTCAGAGGCGAGAAGAGGAAGATAGACGCGCATACGCCTAGTGTTCCACATTCGGGCCTTTGCGCCGTGAAAGAAATCCCCTCCAGGGACGAGAGAGACGATTCGTCGACTCAGCTTCTCTTGGCACTGCATCGCTTTGCGCGTCTCTTTCTCCAGGAGTGCTCCGTCCACTCCCCTCAGCTTCAGGCATGATTCCCTGAGTCCCTCTACGCCCAGGAATACTCGCCCCCTCAGCACTCCCCCCACGCCCTCGTGCCTCAATCCTGCGCCCGGGAGGATATGAGCCCGCAGGAGACTCTTCCGGGGGCTTCGTCTTCGAAGAAGACTTTGAGGGCGCGATCTGCTCGGCGAGGGCTTCAATGGCTTTCGCCGCAGGAGATTTCGGCGCATTCACCACAACGCTTCGCCCCTCGAGGAGCCCCGTGGCCACGGCCTCGTCTTCGGGAACAATATGAACGCGAGCGCCCGGGACGATCCCCGACAGGGCCGCATCCAAGGCATTATGGGGGCGAGACCCGAGGGCGCAGGGAGCCACCCGATTCACCACGATCCTGGCGTGTTGTTCGGGAAGCTGATCCGCAAGCCACTCAATGGCGAAAGACAAACGGTTCACCCCGATGACATCCGCTCGCGCGACACACACGATCTCGTCGGCGTTTGCAAGGACCGCCGCAGCACTATCGTCTTGGCTTCCCTGATGGCTCACTTCCTCACACATCGTGTCAGGACTGATCGCCGGAACATCAACAAGGATCCACTCGAACTCGCATCGAGCGGTTTCAATGATTTCAACAATGGCAGCGGGGCCCGCTTCGCGCCAACGATGGGGACTGGCAAGCCCCGTGAGGAGGAACAGGCCGGGCGCGCATTCGACCACGCTTTCACGCACAGCGCGCGCGTCAAGTCCCCCTCGAACGACTCGTCGCGCCAATGCCGCCAATCCGGAAGCGTCAACGGGAACTCCTGACATGTGCGCGATCGAAGGGTCCTTCGTGTCGGCATCAACGATGAGGACCTCCCCTTTCTTCGCGAGCGCGTGGGCGAGTCCGAGCGCGATCGTCGAACGCCCGGGGGCGCCTGAAGTGCCCCACACAGCGATCACATGCCCCTTCCTCCCGCCCCTGTCCTGAGCTTGGGAGAATCGCCCTGCTTCGTGATTGAGGAGAGCCTGTTCCAGAAGGTGGAGTTCGTCGCCTTGTGATTCTGAATCCGGGGGAGGTGGAGGAAGAGGAAGCGCAGACACTCCTTCTTCGGCGTCTTCGCTGCGTAGGAGGGCGAGTAGAGAGTCCACCACCATTGACGGAAGCCCCCGCGCGCACAAGCCATCAGCCCCAAGGCTTCGGGCTGGCGCAGTGTCCTCGGGATCTGCGACGAGGATGACTCCTGCACCGAAACGATGAAGCTCGTCAATGGTAATGGCGTCCAGGTCAGGATCGGACATGTCAAGAACCACGAGGGCAGCGACCTTCGCACGGATCGCCGCGCGCGCTTCAGCGAGGTCCGCGCAGCGCCTGACGACTTTCAGCCCGCTCGTCTGGTCGATTGCACGAACGATCTCGCCTTCTTCTTCAGGGCTGACGAGGACGACGACACCCTGTCTGGCACTCACGACGCCCCCACGGGGACTGCTGCAAGCGATTCTTGGCCGCTGGTCGCGTCGAGGACCGTGGACACAACTCCTGCATCGACAAGAACTTCGATTCTTAGTCCGCTGCGCACCAGTGATTCTTCGTCATCAATGATTTTCACGAGAGTCGCGGAGGCGAGGAGGTGCGATTGTTCTTCTGTGCCTCTGCTCGGATGGGCTGAGGGAAGGGCCCAAAGTTCCACGGTATCCCCGGGTTTGGTGGAGCTGGGCAAGCCGTCGGCGACTGTGACGACGAAACGCCGCAAGCTCTGTTCGACCTCGTTCGTCGTTGATGCTCTCGCGACGAGTTCCCCCTCGCCCATGGATCGCTTGGCGAGCGTCCCGGGGACGAGTTCCCCTTCTTCGAGGTATGCCTCGGCGTCGATCCTGACATCTGCGAGGGCGGTGTTCGTCGCATCGAGGCTTTCACCGATGGCGATGGGGCGGGTCGTGCGATAGACGCTGACTCCGGCTCGGGCTTGGGCGACCAGCCACACGCAGGCGAGGATCGACACGGCGATAAGGGCGAGGCCGCCAAGGAGGCGCGGGTCGCGCCAGAGCGGAACGGGGCCAGTCACTGTGAGGGTTCGTCGTCGGTTGCGCACGCGGCCATCTTCCCCCGATTCGAGGGGGTTTGGCGCTCTTTCCACAGGCGATGATCGTCAAGCGGGAATCCGGGGAAGAGTGAAGGATGCACTATCCACAAGAAAAAGGGACGATCTCGTAGGAATCGAGAAGAAATGAGATACTCGGGGCATGTCCCCGAGATTCTTGACGCTCGCCGATGTGGCTGAGACCTTGAACCTGACGATGTCTGCAGCGCGTTCCCTTGTCACCTCTGGAGAGCTTCCCGCGATCCAGGTCGGCGGCAAGCGCGCCTGGCGCGTCGAGGAGGCCGTGCTTGAGCACTACATTGAAGAGCAATACGCCGCCACCCGCGAGCGCATCGCGGAGCACTCCCTGTAAACGCGACACCCCTGTCGACACGCCAGACTCCGCTCAAGGCAGGGCACGCCCCTTCCCCCGCAAAGCCGGGCATTCCCCGCGATCGCAACACCCTCCTGCCTAGGCGAAGCATTCCCACCGACCGCGACACCTCTGTCGACGCGCAAGACTCCCGTTCAAGGCAGGGCACTCCCTCAAGCGCGACATGCTCTGGCGATCGCAGAACACTTCCTGTGGTCGCGCCCCACTCCCTGTGGGCTCTGCTCTGCTCAAACAGCCCCCAGCGTCGGCTCTTCCCCAGTGAGCCCCGCAGGAGCGGTCCTGCTCGAAGACCTTCCTTCCCCGCCACTCGCTTCAGTTCGCTCAACGCCCTGCTCGTAGCCCCTTTACCCCCTGTCTTGCCTTAGTACATCAAAGGAACGAACACGGCGGATCCCCGAGGTGACGAGGGCGATGCGTTGACTCGACCTACGGTCCCGGCAATCAAGCTCATGTGTCGAGGGCGAGATGTCCAGGTCGAAGTGATCTGCGAAGACTTCACGGATGATGCCCGTATGGCGCCCCGCGTCGTGGTCAATGACGACAGGAGAGCCTTGAGTAGCAAGCCCGCGCAGTGCGCTGGAGATCCCCAGGCCCGCACGAACGCCTCCGAGGTCACACCCCGCTTTGAGGGGCCAGGCTGCCTCGATCGCTCCGAGAGGCACGAGGGAGGCCCCTGAGTTCTCGCGGATCACGAGCCAGTTGCGCGTCGCGTCGAGGATTTTGCCGCTGAGTTGTTGGCCACCGCGAAGGATGAGGGTGATGTTCTTGCCGCTCGCTTGCACGATCCGGTCCGCCAGGCGCACGGACACTCGTTCGGCGTCGGCGAGTTCACCGACGAGTTCATCGTGTTCTTCGCGGCGGCGCGCTTCAAATTCAGCTTCGAGGGAGTGCAGGAAGAGTTCGAGGTCCACAGCTTCCAGAGTCGCATTCTTGGAGCGCGTTCTTCATTCCTTTGAGCAAAGATGTGTATTCCTTGCCGACAACTGAGCACTCCCTTGACGAAGCAGCGAAGGCGATGCACACTGAATTCATACGAACTAGCATGAACCGTATGCAAACGAGGTGAATCGTGGATACTTGCACAGATTATGAGTCACGGGACCTGCGACTCACGCTGGCACACGCCTTCATTTCAACGCCGACTTCCCTGTTCCTCGCTGCGAACTGCACCCGCCTTCTCCCAATGGCATCCCCAGCTCGCCCCGAGTTCCTTCTCACGGCCGTCGTCACCGCATTCGTGGCGCTCATCCTTTTCCGTGCGGCCCTCGCAGCTTGGCTGGCCTTGGCGACACGACTCACTGTCCTCCCCTCAGCGCTCAGGCTCTTCTTCGGCAGAGCTGTCATGTTGATCGGTTCTGGTGCCGCCCGACGCCTGGTCATCGCCGGAGCGCGCAGTTCAGCTCTCGGGATCGCCACCCTCGGCTTCAGCATGGGTGGAGCTGCAATCGCGGCCCCTCTTCCTCTTGAAACCGATAGCACCGCCAGCAACTCAGAATCAGTGTCATGGCTGTGGCATTCGACCGATCCGGCTGAGGCTTCTCCCTCGGATCTTGGCCGTCTTACTCCCAGCCCTCAAAACGGCGCCGAGCAGGCGCAGGCTCCCACCCAGGATCTTCAAACCCCCGCTCGCTCCCCTGAGCAGTCCCCCAAGACAGATCAGACTCACCCGCAAGATCTCACACACTCAGCTCGCAGATCTGGGCCCTCCTCCACCAATCCCGATCCTCGCTCGACAAAGCTGCAGAGTACTCCTCCTGCACCAGATCTCAAGGCCTCCACGGGAAGCGCCCCTTCAGGAGAGGGGCCTCTTTCGCACCAGGGTTCCGAACTCGACTCGCTTCAGGCTCGCGCCACACTCACCGTCGAACCCGGGGATTGCCTGTGGAGTATCGCTGAGACTCTCCTGCCTTCCGGGGCTTCAGATTCACAAATCGACGCCGCCTGGCGCGCCCTGTACGCGGCGAATGCCTCTGTGGTCGGCTCTGATCCCTCGCTCATTCACCCGGGCACCGTCCTCGTCCTTCCTCAGGAGTCGAAATGAGTTCTCTTCCGATCTCAGCCACCACACCTTTACACACCCCGTCTCGCAGGATGTTCCGCTGGGACCTCAGATTCGATGTCCCTCCATCGCAACAATCAGATACTCGCGAATGGCTCAGGTCCCGTCGCACAGACACGGGACTCGAAGTCGATGCTCCGGAAGCAGGCGCCTGGTCAGCGGGCCTCGCGCGGGCGATCATCGAATCAGTTCTCGGGCTTCGAGACAAGCGCCAACTCGAGCGTTGGCTCATCCCCTCGCTTTTCTCCGCTCTTAAACACCTGCGCTTCGACGAGGAAGTCATTGGCGTGGGTAAAAGGACCTGCCAACCAACGACGTGGAGGTTCCAAGAAGTCAATGGGGCCGTCGAATCTGCCGTCGTTGTGAAAGGAGCAAAGCGCTCCTACGCGGTCGCTTTGCGCCTTGAAGCGTTTCGAGGGCGATGGATCGCCACCGCCCTCGAAATCGCCTAACTCGAAGAAAGCCACTCCCCGTCCTGACAGGGAGCATCAGCCGCGAATCAGCGGCGCTTGCGCGCCTTCCTCGCAGCCTTTCGACGTTGCTCGCGATTGCCTCCCGAAGACGAAGGCGTCCCGGCTTGTGCCTCACTCGAGGAGTAGCGCAGATTCTGAGCCTTCTTCTGACCAAAATCTCCCATCACGGATGCGGCACGAGCCGTTCGCGCCCGCTTCGCAGCCTGAGTCTTCTCCTTCGCAGCCTTCGCCTCGGCGGCCGCCTCAGCTGCGGCAATCGCATCAAGGGCATCGGCCGAAGAGGAATCCTCCTCAGGCGAGGACTTCACTCTCAATCCCGCTGCTCCGATCCCATCTGTGAAGAGCCCCTGTTCACGAGCCTGCTCAAAAGCGCGTTCAAACTGGTGGGCGAAGCCGAAAACCTGCTGGACCGATTCTTCGCGGATCCGCTCCATCATCGCCTGGAACATCTGGGCGCCCTCGTCCTTATATTCGACGAGCGGGTCGCGCTGACCCATCGCACGAAGGCCAATACCTTCCTTGAGGTAATCCATCTCGTAGAGGTGCTCGCGCCACAGGCGGTCCACAGTCGCGATGACGACTCGCCGCTCAAGAGCGCGCATCGGCTCATCACCGAGCTGCTCGCGAGCAAGCGGATTCTCATTCAGAGCATCCTCAGCGTCCTCGTAAACCGCTTGAATGTCACCGACGAGTTCAGACACAAGATCCTCACGGACCAAGGAGGCGCGCCCGCCATGTTCCGTCTCGACCTCCTCGTAGGAGACCGAAGGCGGATAGTAGCCGCGCAGCGTATCCCACAAAACGTCAAGATCCCACTCTCGGGGGGCAAGACCCGCTGTCTTCTCGTTGACGATGCCGACAATGAGGGATTCCATGAAGGACTTCATCTGCGGTTCAAGGTCTTCGCCCTCAAGAACGCGGCGGCGCTCCTCGTAAATGAGTTCACGCTGCCCGGTCATGACATCGTCGTATTTAAGGACGTTCTTACGGATCTCGAAGTTGCGGGCTTCGACCTGGCGCTGCGCGGACTGAATCGAGCGCGACACAATACGATTCTCCAGGGGAAGATCCTCCGGGTAGGCACCGGAAGCCATGATCCGCTGCGCCATACCCGAATTGAACAGGCGCATAAGGTCGTCTTCCATCGACAGGTAGAACCTGGACTCGCCAGGGTCTCCCTGACGGCCGGAACGGCCTCGCAGCTGATTGTCGATACGGCGCGATTCGTGGCGTTCAGAACCCAGGACATACAGGCCGCCCAGTTCGCGTACCTCTTCACGCTCGGCTTCCACGGCCGCGTCTGCCTCGGCAAGGGCGAGAGGCCATTGGGCCCGGTACTCCTCAGGGTTCTCCTTCGGGTCAATTCCCTGGGAGGCGAGGTTCGCCTGCGCGATGAACTCGGAGTTGCCGCCGAGCATGATGTCGGTGCCTCGACCCGCCATGTTCGTCGCGACGGTGACGGCACCTTTACGACCGGCCATTGCGACAACCGCAGCTTCGCGAGCATGCTGCTTCGCGTTGAGGACCTGGTGCGGGATGTGCTTGTCCTTGAGGAGGCGCGAGAGGAGCTCCGACTTCTCGACCGAGGCTGTGCCCACGAGGACCGGTTGTCCCTTCGCGTGACGCTCAGCGATGTCTTCGATGATGGCCTTGAGTTTCCCGGCTTCTGTCGGGAAAACGAAGTCGGGCTGGTCGATGCGGATCATCGGACGGTTCGTAGGGATCGGGATGACGCCGATCTTGTATGTCGAGGAGAACTCGGCGGCCTCAGTCTCGGCGGTGCCCGTCATTCCCGCCCGCGAGCCCTCGGGGTAGAGGCGGAAGTAGTTCTGCAAGGTGATCGTGGCGAGAGTCTGATTTTCCGCTTTGATCTCGACATCCTCTTTGGCTTCGATCGCCTGGTGCATGCCGTCGTTGTAGCGACGCCCCGGCAGGACTCGCCCGGTGTGCTCATCAACGATGAGGACTTCACCGCCGTCGACGATGTAGTCCTTGTCCAAGTGGAAAAGTTCCTTCGCCTTGATGGCGTTATTGAGAAAACCAATGAGAGGGGTGTTCGCAGCCTCGTAGAGATTCTCCACGCCGAGCTCGTCCTCAACTTTGTCAATTCCCGGTTCGAGGACTCCGATGGTCTTCTTCTTCTCGTCGACCTCGTAGTCGACGTCGCGGATGAGGTCCTTCACGATGCGCGCAAATTCGACGTACCAGCGGTTCACATCTCCCGAGGCGGGGCCGGAGATGATGAGCGGGGTGCGGGCCTCATCAATGAGGATCGAATCGACCTCGTCGACGATGACGTAGTTGTGGCCGCGCTGGACCATGTCTTCGACGCGCTGAGCCATGTTGTCGCGCAAATAGTCGAAGCCGAATTCATTATTCGTACCGTAGGTGATGTCCGCGTCGTACTGTTTGCGCCGCTCAGCGGGTGTCTGTCCGACGAGGACGCAGCCGACGCTCAGGCCGAGGAAGGAGTAGACGCGCGCCATGATGTCGGACTGGTATTTGGCGAGGTAGTCGTTCACGGTGACGACGTGGACGCCCTTGCCGGTCAGTGCCCGAAGATAGGCGGGCATAGTCGCGACGAGGGTCTTGCCCTCGCCGGTCTTCATTTCGGCAATATTGCCCTTATGGAGGGCGATGCCGCCCATGACCTGAACATGGAAAGGGCGCATGTGCAGGATGCGCCAGGCCGCTTCACGTACGGTCGCGAAAGCTTCGACGAGGATGTCGTCGAGGGTCTCTCCGTTTTCGAGGCGTTCTTTGAACTCGGCGGTCTTCGCCTGGAGTTCGGCGTCGCTGAGTTTCTCGAAGTCCTCCTGGAGGGCGTCGACCTGGCTGGCGAGTTGGTCGAGCTTTTTGAGGGTGCGGCCTTCGCCGGCTCGGAGGATCTTGTCGATCAAGGACACGGGGACTCCTGTGGTTCGTTTCCGGGGCGGTGTGCCCCGCGTGCGCCTATGTGCCGCTCCAGTTTACGGAGTTCCCAGGCTTTGTCTCGACTCGGCGCCAAAATCTCAGGGAAGAATCACGAAGACGCGTGTTTCCGCCTCCTTCAGCCAACCGGCTAAGGCCACAAGTCGGACGCCAGGCCTACACACACCGGAAGATTCAAACTTCGACCTGGGACTTCTTCAAGGATCGGAGACGCACCGCTCGACTTGTGGACCAGCGCAGGCGTAGCGCTTCACACAAACTCGCTAATACCCACCAGCACAACACGCCCACGCGGGCCCCGGCGCACAAACTCACTGGTATCCACCGGTGCAACACGTCGCACGCGGGCCCCAGCGTACAAACTCGCCGGGGCCCGCGTCACATTGATGTGGTGGAGCGACACACCGTCCTATTCGACCGTGGTGTTCAAACGAAGGACGCCGTAGGTCCAGCCGTGGCGGTGGTAGACGACGCACGGCTGCTTCGTGTCCTTGTCGACGAAGAGGAAGAAGGGGTGTCCGACCATTTCCATCTGGTCGAGAGCCTCATCAACGGTCATCGGCGCAGCCTCGTGAACCTTCTGGCGCACAATGATCGGCGAATCACCGAGCTGCTCTTCGCGGGCTTCACCGACCTTGAGATCTTCGGCGGAGCGCAGATGGGCGGGAGCCTCGGGGACGGGCACTTCTTCGACAGGTGCGACTTCTTCAATCACCTCGACTTCGTCAAGTTCGCGCGGGTAGCGACGTCTGTGGTCTTTCGCGCGATCGCGCATGCGGCGGAGGCGCTCGAAGAGTTTGCCTGCGGCGATATCGACCGCTGCGTAGCGATCCGCCGATTCCGCTTCAGCGCGGATGATCGGGCCTTTGCCGTAGACGGTCAGTTCGATGCGCTCAGCGGTGTCAGCCTGCCGGGGGTTGCGCTCGTGGGTGAGTTCAACGTCGACCCGCTGCGCGCGGGGGTAGAACTGCGTGACCTTTGAGACTTTTTCCTCGACGTAGGCGCGGAAGTTCGGGTGGATTTCCGCATTGCGCGCGACGACGGTGATGTCCATATTTTCCTCCAGAGGAAGCAGGCGGGCTCCATTGCCCGCAAATCGGATGCCCGAACGCGGCATTGCCTCGGGCCGTGATCTGAGCTATCACCTCCATCCGTGCACGTCGGAGGCTCTTTCAGGAAAGATCCCCCTCCGTGTTGGCTATGGCACGAGCATAACCCAGATTATGACCTAAGTCATAGGGATGGGGGATTCACTCTCGCGAAGACTGCGCAGGCCAAAGCCCCTGCGCACACCCTTGCGAGCTCTCGCATCGTGGCCCCAGTCGTCAGTACATCATCAACGAGGACGATCCTCCCGGGCTCAGGCAAGGGGAGGCGCGCACGCATGGACCCGATCTTCGCTTTGCGCCGTTGTGCACCCCCGACTCCGAACTGGGAGGGAGTTCCGATTCTCAATCCCACGGCCTCGACGACTCTGGCTTGAACTCCTGTTTCCCGGCTCAATCCCTGAGCGAGCCCACAAGCGAGGGCGGGAGTGACTTGGCGTCCGAACAGACGGCGTTTCCAGCTGGCAGGAGCGGGGATGATCCAGATCTCCGCACCCTTCGCCAGGGCGAGCCCCTCTTTTCGCTCCGCGTTATCTGTGAAAGCGTGTCGACCCAATCGCGCGTCTCGTTCCTCTTGTGTGCAGCCCTTCCTGTGGGAACACCTCGTATCTCGGGCAGAACTCGCGTCTCGGACAGAACCTGTGTGTTGGGCAAAAGCCTCCCCCTGGGCAGAGCCCAGTCCTTGGGCAAATCCTGCGTCCTGGGCAGAACTCGCGTCCTGGGCAGAGCCCGCGTCTTGGGCAAGAGCCTCCCCCTGAGCAGAGCCCACGCTTTGCGCCAAGGCTGAGGACACCTCGATTTTGAGCATGCGCCCCAGTTCCCGACCAAGAGTCATTCCCGATTGTCGTAGCAGCTCTTCAGGGTCGAATGAGGGGGAATGCTTCGCCGACACAATGAGACCTCGCCTCCGTCCCTCATATGCTCCCCCGTCAAGCAAGGGGATATCCGAGATGGCGAAGAGCTCCGGCATTTCAAGACTTCCCCAGTGGCAAGGGGCCTCAACCTGCTTCGCGCATTCCGCACACACCACCTCATCCCAAGCTCCACACCCTGCGCAGCGAGTCGGAAGGAACAGATTCGCAGCTTCTCGCACAAAATCGCCACTTCTTCCAATCCACATGCGCCTAGTGTCAAGGGAAGCGCCCTCATCTTTACCCTTCCCCTTCGTGAAGCTGTGCAGAAAAGAGGAACCTCCGCTCCTGTGGATTCTTCAGCCCGGGTAGCGAATATCGACGAGGCCCGAAGGCATGTCCTGCCATAGCGCCCCTGAACGGCAATGAAGTGTGCCCGTATGAGTCCTCGTACACACATTGCCCGGGCCCGAGCCCGCGCTGATCTCCTCAGCCCCCTCAGGCGCAGAAGATGCAGTCAAAAACCCTCCGAGTTGTACTTCGGCGAGTTCAACACTCCCCGTCCCGTCCTCGTTCTGTTTGCGGCGCAGCACCACGAAAGCATCTGTGCCCGCCCAGGAGGCGTCCTCGACCATCGAAACAATTCCCTCGATGACACTGAGCGAGCTCAGCGAAGTGGGCTTGCCTTGTCTATCTCTCACAATCGTCGCGATCATCAAAGACTTATCCGAATGATCCGCTCCGATGAGCAGAGCTCGAGCACCATCAGGAGACACGGCAACGCGAGAAAAGAGAGGACTCGGATCAAAGCCGGAGATTTCAAGGACCTCACCTTGAGAAGAGACGGCCGCAAGCCCACCCCCTTTGGCAGACCATGTCCACCCGAAACGATCAATCGAAGGAGCCCCTCCGCCCCCCACTGAAACCCTGACCTGAGTCGCGTCCTCTTCGATCCTCTCGACGACCAGCTCTTCTCCTTCACGCCAGGCGAAAAGCCCCCGGTCAACGGGCGACATCGAGGGGTGACGAGCCCCCTCCGCAGGAGGAGTCGACAGGGGAAGTGACATGAGCTTCGTCGCATTCAAGGTCCCGATCGCCCCAGACAGCATTCCCAAACGTGTATCAAGCAGGTACGAGGGATCCTTCAATGGGGCCGCATCCTTCAACTCAACATCGGAGACAAGAATCTCGACCTGGGTGATCGAGGGGCTTTGTTCCAAGGTCGAGGTGATCTGCCAGACGAGGAGATCTCGGGCCGTCCCCTCTGGAGGAACAGGGCCTTCCACATGGACTTTCGCGATGCGATCCGTAACCTCCACTGGCGCGGAGGGCACGGTAGTGCCTGCGGGGATCGCATTGCTCACCGCATCCGCCACAGCATTGGAGGGACCTTCGACGAGGCCTTCGATCAGGTGGGAGGCGAGACGGCGGGAGGGCAACCAACGAGGATCTGCAATAAGGGCATCGCCGGAGTGGGCCGGGAAGTACAGATTCACCCGCTCATAAGAAGCAAGGAAGGACGCTTTGGAGACGATGAAAGAATCCTGCGGAGCGGAAATACGCCACTGCCCCGATTCCTTCACCAGGGACAGTGTCTGGGAGATCTGTGAAGATTCTGCTCGTGACAAGACGCCCGAGGCATCAAGGGATGCCACGGGCACAGCGGAGATGCTCACCTCGGCCGTGTTCTCCCCTGCGGGTGAGGAGAGCGTGAGAGTAGGCCGACTTGCCGTGTCGTAGATGAGGACTTGCTGCTCGGGATGCCAGCGCTGCGATGAATCGGAGCTGAGGAAAAGACGAGCCGTGGCGAAATCATCATTCGCCCCTGCAGCGCAAGCAAGAAGGAAATCCGAGACTAGGGTCATTGGATCGGAGTTCCTCGCGGGACCATCCGCGGACAGTTCCACCGGGTTCGTCGTATGCGCAGAAACATCGAAAGGCGCAGGTTCAGAGGCCTTCGGCAAAGAGGTGCAAGCCGCAGCGAAGAGGGCGAGCACGAGCAGCGAAACAAGGATCAGAGGGCGCCCTTTCATCAGTCCTCCCACAGTTTCAAAGGTTCGGAACGTACCTGATCGCCAGCCTTCTTCGGCAGGGTCATGAGGAAGGAAGCACCGTGCCCAAGCTCTCCGAAGGCCTCAAGCGTCCCCCCGTGGAGAGCAACGTCCTCGGCCGCGATCGACAGGCCGAGCCCGGTTCCCCCGCTCGTGCGTTTACGCGAAGCGTCAGCTCGGTAGAAGCGGTCGAAAACGTGGGCTGCGGTTTCAGGACTCATTCCGACCCCATAGTCCCTCACTCGAACGGCGACATCCGTATCGGATTGTCCGATCGTCAGGTCCACGGGCCCGCCCTCGGCGAACTCGAGGGCGTTGACGAGCAGATTGCGTAAGACCCGCTCGATCCTGCGGTCATCAATCGCCACAGCGCAGCGCTCTTCACTGCCTCCCAAACGGACCTCGACTCCGAGGCGCTCAGCAAGCTCCGCGTTCATGGCGACAACCTTCGCAACAACCTGACGCAGATCAATGACCTCAGCTGCGAGGTCGGCGGAGCGGGCGTCGTGGCGGGAGATCTCCAAGAGGTCGGTGAACAGCGAATCCATGCGTTCAGTCTGCTCATGCAAGAGCTCAGCCGAACGCTTGGCCATTGGGGGCAGGGCCTCGCGATGATCCCAAATCACCGAATCCGCCATGCGGATCGTCGTCAAGGGCGTGCGCAGCTCATGGGACACGTCCGAAACGAAGCGCTGCTGCAGGCGCGACAATTCGTCATACTCTTGGATCTTCTTCTGCAAAGACGAGGCCATCTCATTGAAGGCGATTGAAAGATCCGCCATCTCATCTTCTCCGCGAACTTGCACGCGAGCCTCAAGATCACCAGCAGCCAGGTGCTTGGCAGCCTCAGCTGTTCGACGTACGGGCCGCAGGATCGAGAAGAGGAGCCAAAACGCTCCAATCGGTAGGCCAATGAGAATCGGCAGCGCCACCGCGAAGAGGACGCGAATCACCATTTTGACCTGACGCTGATCAGAGGCGAGGGAATAGATGATGTACAGCTCGTGCTTACCCGCCCTCGGCAATTGGACGACTTGCCCGACGAGAATGCCGGGAGCGTCTTCCTCATCCACCATGGGGATCGCAACGGATTGCCACTGGGGTCGGCCATCTTGGCGCACAGCAGTGCGCATTCTCTCGCTGATGAGCAGGTCCGTGGACCCATCGGTGATCTGATTGATGCGGAAACTCGAATGAGCATCCGGGGAACGCAAGAGGACGACTGAGACCGCTCCGGCTCCCGCGGCGGAGGAGTTGATTGTTGAAACGACTTGTCGGGCGGTCTCTTGAACCTGGTCCGGAGTCTGCGCGGTCGACTGATCGAAGACCGTCTGAGCAGAAGAGAAGCGCAACGCCGCATCGTCGAGGATCTGAGTGCGCCGCGACTCAAAAGTGGAAGTGCGAAGCTGAGCGGAGACGAGAAGTGCGAAGACCGTGATGACCGCGAGCGCAGCGACAGTGATCGCGAGGGCGGAACGCAAGGAGAGGGAGGAGCGAACGACTCTGGCTGGAGCGGAGGCTTGGACGCGCCGATACAGGCGTGTGCCTTTGATTCGCGCGATCCCCAGGGTGAATGCGCGCAACAGCTCATCTGCCCATTTACTCCTCCCCCGCCTTCCCTTGGTCGAAACCTTCGGGGTTTCGCAAGTTCCTTCTACAGGCTGAGGCTCAGCGGCGCCCGGGGTTTGGGGGGATGCACCTCCCGAGGACGATGTTTTCGCAGAGGAGTCCTCCGATTCGTGGGGGCCGTGACGGCCAGCAGATGGTTCAGGCTCCGGTTCCCGCACGATACCCGACTCCCCTCACGGTGATGACGACTTCGGGCTTATCTGGATCTCGTTCAATCTTCGACCGCAGTCTTTGCACGTGAACGTTCACAAGGCGCGTATCGGCGGCGTGGCGGTAACCCCAGACTTTCTCGAGAAGTTCCTCGCGGGAAAAGACTCTCCAGGGGGCGCGCCCCAGGGCGACGAGTAAGTCGAATTCGAGGGGAGTCAGGAGGATCTCTTCGCCGCCCCGGTGGATCGTATGCCCGGACACGTCGATGACAAGGTCGCCGAGGACGAGGCGTTCGTCGACGGCCTCTTCTCGTCCTCGCAGTCTTGCTCGGACACGGGCGACAAGTTCCTTGGGTTTGAAAGGCTTCGGAACGTAGTCATCGGCTCCGGCTTCGAGGCCAGCAACCACATCAGCAGTATCCGTTCGAGCAGTGAGCATCACGATCGGCACATCGGATTCCTTACGGATCCTGGTGCAGATCTCAATCCCATCCATGCCCGGGAGCATGACGTCCAAGAGGATCAGGTCCGGGTTCTCTTGATGGAAGACGTCAAGAGCTTGCACGCCATCTGAACAGGTCGCGACATCAAAGCCCTCAGATCCGAGCACGATTCCGATCATCTCGGCCAGTGCAAGATCGTCGTCCACCACGAGAATGCGTGAATTCATGCACTAAATCGTGTCACGATTCGATCACGGATGGGGCCCGACCCGCTGCACTAGAGACAACCAGGGCTTGTCATCAGGGTCTTCACCCTGGATACTTCGCTGATTTCTTGGGACAATACGCAAGTCCGATGACGAAAGGCCCATTCGATGACTACTCCGCCACCCGGGGGATTCCCCTCCTACTCCTCTGCGCCTCAGCCCCCTGTTACGCCGGGAAACGGGGGCGGCTGGCAGGGTGCGGATACCCCTTCGGCGCAGTCCTGGACTCCCGCAGGAGCACCCGAATCCGCATGGACGCAGCAAGGGAACTGGGGGGTTCCGCCTCTTGCGAAGGATGCGCTTCGCCCTGTGATCCCTTTCCGTCCTCTTGGGCTCGGCGAGCTTTTCAGCGGTGCCATCGAGATTCTTCGTTTCGCTGCGGCTCCCCTCTTTCTCATTCCCCTCGTCCCGATGCTCATTCTTGGCGTATTCGAAGGGTTCATGACCTATTGGAGTTTCTCTTCTTTGGATTCCTTTACAAGGCAGCTCAGCTATGCCTCCACTGATGATGTTCCCCGTATTCTCAGCGGTTTCTTCCTTCCCCTGTTCTCTGGTCTTTTCATCAGTGTGGCCCTGATGGGAATCGTGAGTTTCCTGGTGATGGGGCCTCTCTACATCATCTCTTCAGATGCTGTTATCCGCAGAAAAGTGGATGTCCGTGAAGCCTTCAGTCGTTTCTGGCCCAGGCTCATCCCAATGATCGGCACTGCAGTCCTGTTCACCCTCATGAGCTTCGCGATTATTCTGCTCGCGTCCGGAATCGGAATGCTTCCCATGATCGGGATCATCGGGGATGTCATCAATGACGTTGAGGTCACTCCGGGGCGGATCGGAGTGATAGTCCTCGTCACCTTGCTGTGCACGCTTGTCGCTTTCCTGAGTCTCGTGTTCGTCCAGATCCGTTTCCTCTATGCCTACCCGGCTTGTACCCTCGAGGGTCTCGGGCCTCTTCCGGCTCTCAAACGTTCATGGGAGCTCACCAGAGGGGTCTTCTGGAGGACTCTTGGACGTTATCTCCTCGTTTCTGTCGCAATCGGGGCGTTGACGAGTATCTTGTCTTCCCTTTTCAGGCTCTTCTTCTTCGGCGCCCCGGATCTTTCTCTCGCCTTCTCCGCTGTTCTTTCGGCGCTCATATCGGCTCTGACAATGCCCCTCCTTGTTTCCTTCTTAACCCTCATGTACACCGATGAACGCATGCGACGTGATAATTTCGGGGTCATCCTCGAGCAGGCATACAGGACTCGCCTCAGCTAAGTTCCGAGGCCGAGCGTTCTGCCTGACCTTCCACGCCCTGCATAGGCCGAGCCGCCTATCTAAGTCTCTGCGCCCTGTATCGGCCAAGCCTCTTGTCTGCTCGTTCGCGCCCTGCAGGATGTGTCTCGAAGCCGGATGAATGGGAGAGGATGCGTCGCAGCCGGGGAATGTATGACACAGGGATGCGTTGTCGAGCGGGTTCCTTAGACGCCTGTTCTTCTCAAAGAGGCGCTCGTTCTTCGCTCTGCTCTCTCCGTAGCGATGTGTCGGTCTCGGGCCTTGTCATCCGTCTTTGCTGAGCGGGGGCTTCGCTCCGAGGCTCCTCCTTCGCTTTGGGCGAGCAGGTTCTGGTGCCCGTGGCCCCGGTATTCGCCTACCCGAGGCCCTGAGTTTCGCCTACCCGAGGCCCTGAGCTCCACCTGCGTGGAGGTCTGCCCAGACACCGTCCGTGATCCGGCGCCCCAGACCCCCGAGGTTTACCTGCGTGGAGGTGCCCTTTGCCCTCTTGCCCCTTCTCCTTTTCGAGGGGAACGACAGCCTCAGTCGTCGCTGATCACCGTGAAGCGTGCGCGGCGTTTGGCGTAGGACGAATTTGGGTCAAGGGGGCTGGAAGTATCCGGTTCCTTCTTCGATGCGAAGGGCCCTCGTTCTGCTTCCCTTGCGGCGGGTCGGATCGTGCCCGAAGACTGCGTAGGGGGTTCGGGGGCAGCATGGCGTTGCGTTTCCGCAGCGCGCCTGACCGCATCGACGAGGGCGAGCAGGTCATCGCCCGAGGGAGGGGCCGGCTCGAAGTTCGTCACGAGGCGCACGACTTGCCAGCCTTTTGGCGCGGTGAGGTGCTCTGCATGGTGATCGCACAAATCGTAGGCGTTCGGTTCGGCAAAGGTCGCGAGCGGTCCCAAAACGACTGTGGAGTCCTGGTAGTCGTAGGTCAAGGTCGCGACTGCGGGGCGTTGGCACCCGGGCTTGGAGCAGTGTCTTGCCGAAATCACCTCACTAGGGTACGGCACTTTCTGCTCGGGAGAGATTCTCTCCCCTGGTGCAAGCCTCAGGGGTTCGTGCTCCGGGCGAGGGCGGGCGCGTTCGATCGAGCTGGCGTTGGGCTGAGGCCCAGCTGTCGGCACGCTCAGTTCCAGGCCTCCTCAGGTAGGGATCGATCTTCAGTCCCCAACGGACGCGTCCTCCTCAGTGGCGGGTCTGAATGACCTAGGCTTGGCAGGTGCCTTCCCTCTCCCGCCATCCTCGACGCGATCCTCATGGCCGTGGTCCTCGCGGCCCCCTGTTCTTCCCCGGAACGCCCGCGTGGAAAACCCGCAGAGAAGGCTTCGATGCGCTCGCAACCTCGCTGATCGTTGATCTGGCGAAGAAGTGGCCTGCCGTGTACACCATCGAGTTCGCCACTGAGGATGTGCCGCCTTCAGATCCTGCGTCTTGGGAAGACCATTCGGAGGTGCTGGGACGAGTCTTCCACGCGGATCGACGCCGCGGCTTGAAAGACAGGATCGTCGTGTATCGCTTGCCAATCGTTCTACGCTCACACGACGATGTTCCCCGTACGCTCCGTAAGGTTCTTGTGGAGCGCATCTCGCGGGTCCTGGCGATCCCGCCTGATGAGCTCGAGGAGGAGCTGCACTAAAACCCCGAGCGCATCTTCTGGAATGGGCGAACCTTTGCCCTCCGGAAGGGGGCGGACTTTGCCCTCTGGAATGGACCAGCCTTTGCCCTCGGGAAGGGAGCGAGAAGGGGATCCGGAGAATCCCCCACTCCCCCAGGCTTCTTGAAAGGCCACTCCCTCAGGCTTCCGGAAGAGGCACTACAGCCCGTGCAGGCCTCCTGAAGGGCCACCACGGCCCTATGTTTTCCCGATAGGCCGATCAGGGTTCGACGCTGACCTGGGCTTCCCTTGCGATCAGGCCAGCGGTCCCCACCGGCCAGCTCGCATGCACCGTCCCATTGGGCGTCACCGCCTCAATGAGCAGGGCCGCTCGAATCGGCGTATTCGCGCTGATCGAAGCGTCTGCTGAGGGAAGATCAAGGATCGTTGATCTGCCTTCGAGGAGTTCGACTCGCTGTCCTGTGACCTCGATACTCGCGCTACCTGCGCCCGCGCTTTGGGGCAGGGCGATTATGAGTTTCGCCGTCCAAGACTCCATTCCACTTTCGGTGTGCACGGAAGTCTGGCGCCTTGTGGACATGCTCATTTGGGAGGCCACGAGCCTGCCAAGTGTTTCGGCCCCCGGGATCTTCGCGGAGGTGAAGGGCTTTGAGGGCAGGGATGTCGACAGGAGGCGCCAGGGGGTTGTCGAAGTGGGGAATGCTCCCCCCTTCCATGTTCTCTCGACTGCCACGATCATCGCCTGCTCGGATTCGAGTTCGAGCGCAGCCTCCTGAGCGGATGCTCCATCGAGGGGGATGGCGAGGACCGTTCCCGCGTCAACGGTGATCTCCTCTTCAGTGAGGGGTTTTTCTTCTTCGGCCCCCAGAATCGTGGCGCGCACGGTGGCGGGCTCCTCGCCGGGCACTGCGATGCGCAGAGTCGCTGACTCTTCTCCGCCGACGCCGAGGATCATGGCAGAGTTCGTGGGAGTACTCGCCGAAGTCCAGGTCGTTCCTTGTGGGACTTCCCCGTCGAGGGCGGAAAGTTGAGCGAATGCGGCGACTCCGGCGCCTTCAGCCTGGATGCGAAGAACAAGATTGTCCTCATCGGCGAACCAGCCGAGTGGGAGCACAGGGAGCGAAGAATGCGCCGGAACAGTCAGGGGCTGCGCTTGGGCGGCGAGCGGACCTGCGGCCCCCATCGCGCTGATCGTCACCTTGGAAGGGAGCGGCGAGGGGTTGGACAAAACGAGGACGGCGTCTGAGCCGAGTTGCGTCGACCCCAAGACAATCCACTGGTCCGTGAGCGGGGCAGAACAGCCGGTCGCCGACAAGCCGAGGAGTTCACCGCCGCTCTGGGCAGCGAGGATGAATCCGGAGGGAAGTTCAAGGTGCGCACCTTCAGGTGCTTTCACGACGAGTTGACTCAAAGGCTCGTCCCCTGCACCCAGCCCTGTCGTGGACCAGATGGCACCAGGGTTGGCAGCTTCCTCGGGTTCAAAAGGATCGAGGATCCCCGGAGGGCATGCGAGCACCGCGGAACTCGGTTTCACGCTCATGACAGGAGCGTCGAAGCTGCGCAGTTCTTCGGGAGGCGGAAAGAGCCCCGGCGCACCCACTACACCGAGGAGTCCGAGCGCGAGGGCGAGGGCAAGCAGAGCGGGCAGGGAGGATCTCATGCTCGTCTCCTCCAGGGGATCGCTAAGAGCGCGGCAAGGGCGAGGGCGCCAAGGGTGAGGATCTTCCAAGGCAGAGCCCAGATGCTCTCGTGAGTGATGAGGAGGTCTCCCGAAGCCTGCTCGAGGGTGAAGGCCTGGCTCCATCCGCGAGTAGAGGCCTCAAGAGGCTGAGCGTTAAGAGTTGCTTTCCATCCGGGGTCGAAGCGTTCAGCGAGAACAATCTGTCCCTTCGATCCTTCCGGTAGGTCACCGGAGACGCGAAGAGTGCCCGAGTCGAGGTTCGTCCATGTGTGCCCGTCGATGATTCTTGCGCGAGCCGTGTGCATGGAGTCGAGGTGAAGCCTCCACAGGGAACCAGCATCGGTGTCGCCGACTTTTTCCAGTCCGGGCGCTCGATCGAGGGCATCACTCATTGCCTTCAGGCCTGCAGATTCCGGGCGGATCAGGATCGTGTCGACACCATGATCGGCGAGGGAACGGATCGTGGCCTCATCGGGGTAGACGACGAGGGTGAGGGCGAGTTCAGCCAATTCGTTTCTCGCCGGATCCATTGCATCGCCGTGAAGTTGTGCTCGCAGATCCTGGGCGCGGGTGATCGGCGTCGAGTCGAGGAATGAGGGGCCTTGGCCTCGCCAGAGTCGAAGGCTGAGGGTGCTCACTTCAGCATCAGAGTCGAGGACGAGGACGCGCCCACCTCTGGTCGAGGCTTGGGCTTGGGCGCTGACCACGGAGACGAGGTCCGTGGAGGCGCTGAGTGTCGGGGAGGCCAGGCGCTGCGAGGTTGAAGCGGAGGCTTGTGCGTCATGTTCGAGGATGCGCTCGAGGATCGGAGCGGTCCCAGACACGAGGAAGAGCGCCGATGTGAGGGCTGCGAGAAAGGAGAAGGGGCGCATGGCCTTCGAGTTCCATGCGGGCGAGCTCGGGGGGGATTTGAGGGCGAGTCCGATCAGTCCGAGTGAGCCGATCGATAGGGCAGGGGCCGACCATGCTGTCAACACCTGCGTCCCTTCCACTCCCACGTCAAGGCGCGACAGGGCTGCGCCTCCTGCGAGGGCGAGCGCCGTGCAGCAGATGACAAGGGGCAGCCCCCGGCCTCGTTCATGCGGGGAAAGGAGGATAGCGAACAGGGCCGCGAGGAGAAGAAGGGCTCCTGGGATGAGCGAGAGAGCAAGGACCTCCACGCGCGAGATTTGGGTCGGCAGGCCCAGGAGCGCTTGCCACGCCACAGGCTCCAGGCTCGGCGCGTCAGGGCCTGAGGGGCTGAGGAGAGCCCGCCATGCGAAAGAGCGGAAGGCGGAGAAGATCGTCGGAGCGATGAGGAGAGCTGCGGGCATGAAGGCCGCGAGTGCTCCCCACCTGGCGCTGCCGCGCCGCCACAGGATGATCAGCGCAGTCATCAGGGGAAGGATCGCCCAGGGGACGCATGCCACCATGGCAGCACCGACGCCAGCGAAGCGGGCAAGAGCACCGGAATGCAGGTTCTCAGGAGCGTCGATCGTTCCCCGGGCCCCTTCGAGGCGCAGGGGTGTCGGAGGGGCTGCGAGGCTCAGCCACGCGGAGGCTGCGAGGGGCACAAGCACGTGGAAGAGTGCCGGAGCCAAGCGCCCCTGGCTCTGTGACAGAGTCAGGGCGGGAAGGACCGACCACGCGAGCGCCCCAGCGCCGCGAAGAGCGGGCGAAGAGGTGAGACGAGAAGTAAAACGCCACGCGCTCGCCGCGGCAAGTGGCGCGAGGAGGAAGAGCAGGTAGCGAGCGAAGCTCGTCGGCGTGACGCCAAGGAGGCTTAGAGGATAGGCGAAGAGTGCGAGCACAATGAGCAGGGGGTCGGCAACTCCGATGCGCCCGTCCCCTCCGGGCACCCAGTTCGACCAGGTGCTCTCCCACAGGCCTTGGCCGCTGGCGGGCAGGGCGCGCCATGCTCCACCTGCAAGAGTCCCGTTCATTCCCCACCAGCGGCCCAAGGCGAGCAGGGCCGTGAAGAGGAGGACGAGGAGAAGTATGCGCCGGGATTTCACCCGATGGGCGCGCGTCGACTCGATGAGGAGAGGATCGACATTCTCCTCCTCGGGCGCAAGCGCTTTCGCGAGGTCTCGGCGCCGTTCTCGAAGCTCTCGTCCACTCGATTCCAAGCCCCTCAGAGCTTTCGCGGGAACCTTCGAGGTGCGGGCCTGAACGCGGCGCGCTTTGAGGAGGGCAGGCGTCTTCCTCATGGCCCGCGCCCAAGCGGAAAGCTCTGCTCCGGCCAGGTGGGAGGCTCCGCTGCTCAGACGCCCAAAGGCGCGGATCGGCGACCAGATCGCGAGCCAAAGCATGAGGAGGGGGAGCAGGGGCGCGGGCGTCGCTTTCGCCCAGTTGTAGATCTGGGCGAAACGCCTGGCTGCAAAACTCGCGTCTTGTGGATCGTGGGCGGGGTGAGATTTCGCTGCGTTGAGGAGGGGAAGATCGGAATCGTCGTCTCCTCCCCCGCTTCGGGGTGCCTCTTTCTCGTGCCCTTGGGGGAAAAGTGCGAGGCGGGCGTGACGGATTCGTGCTTTCGGGGCGACGACAACCCGGTATCCCGCGAGGTGGAGGCGGCGCCCGAAGTCGAGGCCATCACCGAAGGGCCCGAGCACCGGGTCGATGCCGCCGACGGCGTCCCAGGCCTCAGGCCGAATGAGGGCACCAGCGGTTCCCGCTGCGAGGACATCACTCGTGGAGTCGTACTGGCCCTGGTCGATTTCTCCCGGGCTGATGCGTTCCAGACGACGGGCGCTCCTCGTGGCGTGAATGCCGAGTTCCAGGAGCTGTGTGCCGTCCATGCTCATCTGTTTAGCGCCGACGAAGCCGATGGTGCGTCCACGGTCCGCGACTTCCCACAGGGCGCGCAGGCATGAGGGTTCGGGAATGGAATCGTCGTGGAGGATCCACCACCAGCGTGCTGCAGCGAGCTCGGGAGAGCTATCGCGAAGCTGCTGGATCGCAGCCCCGAGGTTGGCAGCCCCCGGTGTGGGGACGCTGCGCACATCCAGGTTTCCCGGAGTTTTCAGGGTGGCCTCTTCTGAGCAGTCGAGGAGGAGGATGTGATTGGGTTGCAGTGTTTGACTTGCCGCAGCTAAGAGGACGGAGTCAAGATGCGCCTGCCGATCGCGGGCAACAACGAGGGCGACGACGCCAGAACTCACGAGAACCCTCAGCCCGCCGAGCGGCGGAGGCGTCGGCGTTCGCGTTCAGACAGGCCACCCCAGATGCCGAAGCGCTCATCATTGGCGAGAGCGTATTCCAGGCATTCCTCACGGACTTCGCAGGAGTGGCACACGGCCTTCGCCTCACGAGTCGAGCCTCCCTTTTCGGGAAAGAATGCCTCCGGGTCGGTCTGTGCGCATAGGGCATGCTGCTGCCAGGCAAGCGGGCCGTCGGCGCGCGCAAAGAAGTCGGCATCAGATGCGTCGGACCACGCGATCGGTCCGTCACCGAAGATGTTCCACACCGTGCCGTCTCCTCAAAGTTTTGTGTCGATATGAGAATTACACGCGTGTCATACGCATTAGTCAAGCCGGTTGGAGTAAATGAGAAAATTCCACACACCCCTTGCACATGGCTCGTTTCCATGCTGAAGGGCCTCATTCGCGCTGGTAGATACAGCTCAAGCGTGAGCGAAACGACTAGTGTGCACCCATGACCTCTCTTCGCGCACTCTTGAGCACCCTCGCCTCTCAGGCCGGCCCCGTCTTGACCGTGTACTCGAAAGAACGGGTCGAGTTCAACGGTCCGGTCCTGGCCCGATGGTTCTCAAAGATCTCGAACCTGTTGAGCGAAGAGCTCGGCGCGGATCTTTTCGGCGAGGGCGAGGCACACAGCGGGCGTTTCTTCATCCGTCACGAGCTCTGGCAAGAGATCGTGTGGACCGTCCCTCTGCTTGCACTGGGATGGACGCGCCTTGGATCACTCGAGGAGGCGGCCCCGGGCGATCTCGTCCTCGTTTCCACCATTGACGAGGACGCCCTCGCGGCTTGCGAGTCGGGGGCGACTGTTCTGGCTCAGCCGCGCGAATACTTGGCGTTTTCGTGGAGGGGCGATCCTCTACCCACTGGGATCCTCGATGCTCTCGCTGAAGTGATGGCCCAGCCCGATCTGCTCATCGGCGCCCCGACGGGCGCACTATTGCCCCTCGAGGAGGTCTTCGAAGTTGTGGATGAGAGTGAGGGCATGAAGGGTGTGCGGATTGGGCTCTACGCGAAGGCCGAGGAGGCTCTGGTGCATCTGATCGGAGCCTGGAGGCGCGCAAGCGGAGTCGTGCTCATCGATCCCGATCACTACACCAAGACGGAGGCTGAGAAGGTCAGTGCGAAAGAGGGACAGATCCTGTGGATCTGAGCACGTGAGGGGGCGGTGAAACGAAGGCTGAGTTCCCGAGCCTACGAGCGAGGGGCAGACTCACCTGACAAGAAAGCACCGTCGAAGCGAGTTGATGCACGAAGAAGGGCGCCTCACCACAAGGCCTCTCAGGTGCTCCAGGCCTCAGTGCGTCCCGAATTCAGCTCGCACGGTGCGGCGCAGAGCCTCATCGATCGCGAAGGGGCGCTCAAAGCCGCTCTCTTCCAGTGCCTTGGTCGCCACGATCGTCGAGGCGGCGAACTTGCGGATGCGAACTGAGGAGATCGGCAGGGGGCGTCGGATGAGCACTGCGAGCGCGTCAAAGGTGTAACCGCCGACAAGCCCCAACCACAGGGGGAGCCGCAGACCTTGGAAGCGGTGCCTGTCGAGGGCCGAACGAATCGTCGTCACGAGCTCGTTCGTCGTCAGGTCCGGCTTATCCGCGTAGTTGAAGAGCTGATAGCCATGGGAGTTCTCAACCTGATCCGCGAGGAAGGCCGCCACATTGCCGACATAGGCTATGGATTTACGGTTCGTCCCGTCGCCGACGCTGAGGAACTTGCCACTGTGGATCTGGCGCATGAGGGTGTAGACATTCCCCCGATTCTTCTCCCCGAAGATCACACAGGGGCGCACGATCGTCAGGTCTGCGCCTGTTTCCTTCTGCCAGGCGCGGAACACCTCCTCTGCGGTGAGCTTTGAGCGCCCATACTCGTTGAAGGGGTTCACCGGGTCGGTCTCAACCGACTCGCCCGCATCGAGGCCGTAGACGGCAACCGTGGATGTGAAGACGATTCGGGAGATCCCGCAGGCTCGCGCCACCTCAACGGTATTCTTCGCGCCCCCGACGTTGACGCTGTCGTAAAGGGAAAGTGGACGCACATCATCTCGGTGCTGAGCTGCGAGATTGACGATCACATCACAATCGCAACCGACGGCGGTGAAAGCCGCGAGATCACGGACGTCGCCCTGGGTGGTGATTTCTGCGAAGTCGGGGTTGATCACCAGGTCGTAGCAACGCACCTCGTGTCCTCGGCTTTGGAGTTCGGGGATGAGTCGCGACCCGACGAAACCGCTTCCACCGGCAACGAGTATCTTCATTCTTCTCACCACAATCCGAGGAGTTCCATCAATGCCAGCACGATCCGATCACGCTTTCTGCGGCGCAGGTGTCGACAGTGCCACGCCAACCGTACCCGGTTGACGATCCCCTTGCCCTGAAGGAGGCTCAGTGTCTGATCCATTTCAGCGCTCATGCCGGGCTCAGTGGTGACGGCGCGCGCCGTCCTCGCCATCAATGCGAATTGCTCGCGGTACCAGCCGGCTCCCAGCATCGCTGCGCGGGTTCGTGCCGCCCCGAGCCCGGAATTCGCCCCCATGTCATTGGCCTCATGTTGACGGTAGGCCAGGGTCGGCGTCGAATCAATGTGCCACTTCATCATGTGCGCACGAGCAAGGGTATAGAGCAGCCAATCATGGAAACCCACGGCATCGGTGTCGACCACCCCGGAACGCAAATCCTTTTGCAATTGCGCGAAGGCCTGTGGAGTGAACACATAGGTCGAGCCTGGGCCCGGGGACTGGCAAACGAAGTCGAGCCTGCGCTCAGGGAAATCCTTGCGCAAGATCTTCTTCGTCCCATCCGCATACAGGGCGTCGATTGACGAGGAGACCGCGTCGAAGGGCCCCTCGCGCAAGAGCTTCACCTGTCGGGCGAGACGCCCCGGGTACCAGATGTCATCTTGATCAGCGAGGGCGACGTACTCGTCTTCCTGAGCGGAAGCAGCGGCAATGATATGGCAGAAGTTCTGCGCCGATCCTCTCTTGCCCGTACGAGCCTCGAGAACGCTGACCCCTCGATCTTCAAGGATTGTGAGAGTGTCGTCCGTCGAGCCGTCATCGCTGGCGAGGATCCTCACCTCGACCTCGCTTTGAGACAAGATGGAGTCGATCTGTTCTGCGATCCACTGACCACCGTTGTAGGTGGCCATGAGGACGAGAACACGAGGACGCGAGTGATGCGCAGACATGGGCTCTGCCCCCACCGATCAGTGCCCCTCCGCCGCGTACTTGGCTTCAACGGCTTCCTTGAGAGGAGCCCACCACGCCTCGTTGCGCGTGTACCACTCGATGGTGTCGGCCAGGCCCGAACGGAAGTCGGTGAAGCGCGGCGACCAGCCGAGTTCCTCGCAGAGCTTCGTGTTGTCGATCGCGTAACGCAGATCATGACCGGGACGATCCGCGACGTGGTCGAAATCATCGGGGGCGTAACCCATGAGTTCGTTGAGGATCATCACGACATCACGGTTGTTGGTCTCCCCATCGGCGCCGATCAGATAGGTTTCACCGATTCGGCCGCGCATGAGGATCTCCCACACTGCCGTGTTGTGGTCGCGCACGTGGATCCAATCGCGAACATTCAGGCCGTCTCCGTACAGGCGCGGGCGGACGCCGCGCAAACGGTTCGTGATCATGCGGGGGATGAACTTTTCAATGTGCTGGTAGGGGCCGTAGTTGTTCGAGCAGTTCGAGATCGTCGCCTCAACACCGAAGGAACGCACCCAGGCGCGCACCAATAGATCAGACCCCGCCTTCGAGGAGGAGTAGGGCGAGGAGGGGTTGTAGGGGGTCGTGGGAGTGAACTTCGCCGGATCGTCGAGTTCGAGATCGCCGTAGACCTCATCGGTGGAGATGTGGTGGAAGCGCACCTTGTGGCGGCGCACGGCCTCAAGGAGGGTGAAGGTGCCGACGAGGTTCGTCATGATGAAGGGCGAGGGGTCGTTGAGGGAGTTGTCATTGTGCGACTCGGCGGCGAAGTGAACAACGGCGTCCGAGCCCGCGACAACGGAATCGACGAGCTCGGCATCCGCAATATCCCCCTCGACGATCTTCAGGCGCTTCGCCTGCTCCTCGGTGATGTCGCTGAGCGAGCCGCGATTACCGGCATAAGTGAACTTGTCGAGGACGACGACATCGACGTCGGCGTGATCCTCGAGGAGGGTATGAACGAAATTCGCTCCAATGAAACCGGCCCCACCGGTGACGACGATCCTCACAACGAACCCCTTACGAGTAGTGGACTGACCCGGCAATTATGCCGTACTGCGCACGCCATTCCTGGCATTTGCCTCTAATCTGCGCTTTTCTCAGGCAGATCACAGGGAATCTCCGAGTTCTTCTGGGAAATACCTCTGCCTTTGCCCTTGGACTCCTTCACTTGGAGGATGTCGCGGCCGAGGGTGAGGATGCCCCGAGAACAGCGCGAGTATCTGCCGCTGAAAGCCTCAGTGAGGATCGTCGGGATCCTTGAGATCCTCCCACTCGGCATGAGTGAGCGGGCGCGCTGATGCGCCGCTGCTTCACGAAGACGCGCACGGTCCTCCTCGCTGCCTCGAGCAGCCCTGAAAGCGTAACTGGATGCCGAAGTCGCTCGCAGGAGACGCCGGCGATCATCTGTGGGATCGGGCTTGAGCATGCGGGCCGTCCTGGCAAGGAGTGATTCCTTTTTCGCTCCGATCTGGTTGTTCTCGTGTTGGCGGTAGAGGGTCAAAGCCTCGGGGAGCAGGCGCAAGGAATGATCGAGGGCGGCGAGAAGAGCCAGCCACTCATCGTGGATCCATCCTTCGGGCACAGGCATTGCCGCCCTCGCGAATTCGCCATTGACCGCTGTGGTCGCACCCGTGACGAGGTTCCTCCTGAGGAGGACTGCGAGGGCGTCGCCCTTCTGAAGGTTCTCGCGCTCCCACCGGCTCGCACGCAGTTCATCCAAGAGCAGAGCTCCGAGAGACTCCCCTTTCGAGTCAACGAGTTGGGCATCGGAATGCACGAGTTCCACACCCTCAAGAGCATCGAGGAGGCGTTCAACCTTCGTGGGCACCCAGATATCATCCTGATCACATAAGACGATCACGTCTCCACTCGTCGCCGCAATGGCATCGGAGAAGTTGGCGCGCACCCCCAGGCCGGGGCGATGGTGACGAATGAGAAGATCAATGCCACTGCCCTCGAGCATGGCTTCGACGATTCTGACAGTCCCATCAGCAGAATCGTCGTCTCCAAGGACGATCTCATCGACCCGGCGGCTTTGATCGAGGATCGACTGGATCTGTTCACGAATGAAGCGCTCGCCGTTGTAGGTGCACAGGGCAACGGAGACTCGCAGGGGCCGTGTCTGTTCGTTCAAGGTGCTCGCCTCCAGGGGTCGTGTCTTCTCCCCCGTTTCCTTTCGGCGTACTGGGGTGAGAGCTTTCGTGTGCTGGGGGCAGAGTAGCGCGCTCAGAAGCCGAGGTGCGAGGAGCACAGTGCTTCGAGAGCGACGGAGAGCCACAGATTGACATACTCCTTGCGCATGACCACACCTTCAGTTCATGCTAGTTTGAAGAGATTCTTCACTTTGACCACTCCCGTCATAGGACTTCGCGTGCATTCATCATCCGTACTGTGCTCACTGGGCATCGCGTTCTCACTCGTCCTTGTTCCCCTCGGACCCCAAGAAGCGTTTGGCGCGCCTTCAGCGCAGACGGCGACTCCCTCGAGCCTGCCGGAGCCGAGCAGCATCAAGACCGTCGTCTCCTCATCGATCCTGGACTATTCGGGTTCGGGGACCTGGGTCAAGAGTGCGTCGCATTGGAAATGGCGCCTCACTTCCGGCGATTATCTGAAGAACTCATGGGCGCGGATCTCGGGAGTCGACTACTACTTCGACGCAGCGGGCATCATGGCGAGCGGATGGCGATACCTGAACGGCTGGTATCACTTCGCCTCCTCTGGAGCGAAAGAGAGCGGGTGGATCCGCTCGGCCGGATACTGGTACTTCCTCGATCCCCTCGAAGGGATCATGCAGACCGAGTTCATCTCAACTGGGGGTGCTCGCTACTTCCTCGAGTCCAATGGTGCGATGAGTATCGGCTGGATCGCCTCGGAGGGGAACTGGTATTACGCCGATCCTCAGCAAGGCGGCTCACTCGCAACCAGCGTTCGCACTCTTCACGATGGGACCTACACCTTCGATTCTTCCGGGAAAATGGCGACCGGCTGGACACTCGTGTCCGGTAAGTGGCAGTACTTCGCTTCATCGGGCAGGCGCGTCCTCGGATGGGTATTGGACCAAGGGAATTGGTTCTATCTCGATCCTTCGAGCGCGAATATGGCCATCGGCTGGCTCGCCCTCGGCGGCTCCTGGTACTGGCTCGACCCCTCCAGTGGAGCGATGACGACCGGGTGGCTGCGTGACGGCGACGCCTGGTACTGGCTCGATCCCTCGAGCGGGGCAATGGCGACGGGAACGGCGATCACCAATGGGCACCTCAGTCGTTTCGATTCCTCTGGCAGGTGGATCTCCTACATCGATCAGCACCCGATCATCGCTCAGCCGAGCGCATCTCAATCATCCCTCATCGCCTCAATGACTCAGGTCTATCTCAACACGGGCCGTCCGTATCCTACGTGGGCCCTGAGCAGCGGCGGAGCCGGGGACATCACCGCTTTCGCGACGATCCTCTACGAGGAGGCGGCAGCCGAAGGGATCAGCCCTGAGCTCGTATTCTGCCAAGTCATGAAAGAGACCGGCTGGCTTCAATTCGGCGGAGACGTCACAGCCTCCCAATTCAACTTCGCAGGGCTCGGTGCCGTCGGTGGAGGTGCCGCCGGAGCCTCCTTCCCCTCGGTCAGGATCGGAGTGCGCGCGCAAGTCCAGCATCTGCGCGCCTACGCCGACCCTTGGGCCAGCAGTGCGACGCTCGCTTATCCACTGGTCGACCCTCGTTTCACGTACGTCCGTAAGGGCTCAGCGCCCTACATCGAATACCTCGGGATCCAGGAGAATCCGAACGGCGTCGGCTGGGCGACTGCGAAGAACTACGGCTACGACCTCGTGTCAATGATGGACGCCTACTTCTGATCGGCGAACACGATTCAGCCCCCTCACTGAAAAGCCCAAGGTCCTTTCGCAAGACGCAGCAGCACTCCGAGATGAAGAACCCTGATCCGAGGGCAGAAGAACTCTCATCGCAGGGCGTGTCCCCCGGCGTCTCCTTCAAGCGCATGCCCTTGCTGTTCAACAGACCTCACCCACGCCTGTTGAGCAAGGGGAAGAGTCTCCCTTGCTCTCTAGCAAAGAACGAACGTAGTCATCGAGGCGTTTCATGGAGTCCGCGGGGGTGAAACCGGTGGCTTTGATCTTGCCGAGATCGAGGGCGGAAGCGAGCGGCCTGGGAGCAACCCCTTCCCGACCTGAGAAGTACTCTTCTGTCGAGACTGGAGTGACCTCGTCCGGGTCTCTGCCCGCGAGCTCGTACACGCGTTTGGCAATATCCGCCCAGGAAACGACGGGCCCCTCTCCGGAAAGGTTATAGGTGCCGTACTCCGCTTTCGTTTCGAGAAGGTGAAGGATCCCGGCGGCGAGATCGCTGGTGAAGGTCAGGCGCCCCGTCTGATCGGACACCACCTGAGGTGCGATGCCTTGAGAAGCGAGTTCAAGCATCTGGCGCGGGAAGTTCTTCCCGTCGCCGACAACCCAAGAAGTCCTGACAAGATAATGCTTGGGCGCCGCTGTAACTGCGGCGTCGCCTCCTGCTTTCGCCTGGGCGTAGACGCCCAGCGGCGAGGGCGCCTCGTCCTCGAGATGAGGGGAGCACGAGCCGTCAAAAACGTATTCGGTTGAGATATGTACGAGAGCCAAGCCGTGCGTGGAGGCGGCTTTGGCGAGATTCGCGGGCCCCGTCGCATTGGCGCGCCACGCCATTGGACGACCCTCGGGTGACTCTGCGCCGTCAACATTCGTCCAGGCCGCCGCGTTGATGATGATGTCGAAGCGACTCCAGTCGAAGGCGTCCATGGCCTTCACATCGGAAATGTCAACCTCGGGCAAGTCGACGCCGGTCGTCTGGTACCCGGCCTCGGGCAATTGACGCATGAGTTCACGTCCGAGCTGTCCATTGGCTCCTGTGACGAGGACGCGTTTGCCCGTGGGGGCGGGAGCTGGGAAGGGAGTGACTTGCGCCATGCGGGGGTGGGCCTTGTCCTTATCGGACAGAATCGCCTCAGCGAGGGGAATCGGCCAGTCGACGGCTGCGGTCTCATCGGCGAGGTTGAGGAAGGTGTAGGTGGCATCAGGCGACCAGTGGTCGTTCACCAAGTAGGTGTAGGCGGTGTTCGGCTCCAGCGTCTGGTAGGAGTTGCCGACCCCTCGTGGGACGTAGACGGCGACGGAGGGGTCGATGATCGTCGTGTAGACGGCACCGAAGGAAGGCCCTTCTCGCAAGTCGACCCAAGCGCCGAAGACCCGCCCTGTTGCGACTGAAACGAATTTATCCCAGGGCTCTGCATGGATACCGCGAGTCACCCCGACCTCATCGTTGAAAGAAACATTGTTCTGCACGGGCTGGAAGTCGGGCAGGCCCAGAGCGAGCATTTTCTCACGCTGCCAGTTCTCCTTGAACCAGCCGCGATTGTCGCCGTGGACGGTCAGATCGATCCTCAAGAAGCCAGGGATCGGGGTCTCCTCAATTCCGAGAGGTTTCCCGGTGACGGCATCAGACATGAACGCTCCTAGACGACATCGACCACCCTTGAAGCGATCGAACCCTTCCAAGGATAGTAGTGGACTTCCCCTCAGGCGACGAAGACGCAACGCAAGGCGCTGGACTCGCCGAACCTACTCGCCCCGCCCCCACCTGCCCCTGGGCATAATGGCTCCACGACCTCCATAATCAGTCGACGTGTAAGGAGTCACCAATGAAGGGCATCATTCTCGCCGGAGGTTCGGGTACGCGCCTGAATCCGATCACCTTGGGGACGTCCAAACAGCTCGTGCCCGTGTACGACAAGCCGATGATCTACTACCCCCTGTCCACCCTCATGCTCGCAGGCATCCAAGATGTCCTGGTCATTACGACACCGCATGATGCCCCGAGCTTCCATCGTCTCCTCGGTGATGGCTCACAACTCGGCGTGAACATCACATATACCGTTCAGGAAGTCCCCAACGGCCTCGCCCAGGCCTTCGTCCTCGGCGCAGATCATGTCGGCACTGACTCGTCCGCACTGGTTCTGGGCGACAATATCTTCTACGGCCCCGGCATGGGCTCCCAGCTGCGCCGTCACGTCGACCCCGATGGTGGAGCCGTTTTCGCTTACCACGTGTCTGACCCGAGCGCATACGGTGTCGTCGAATTCGATGAGAGCTTCACGGCCCTGTCCATTGAGGAAAAGCCCGCCAAGCCGAAATCGCACTACGCAGTCCCGGGCCTGTACTTTTACGACAACAATGTTGTTGACATCGCGAAGAACCTCAAGCCCTCGGCCAGAGGCGAATACGAGATCACCGATGTCAACCGCACCTACTTGGAGGCGGGGAAGCTTCAAGTCGAAGTCCTGCCGCGCGGCACCGCATGGCTCGATACCGGCACCTTCGACTCCCTCGCGGATGCGACTGCTTTCGTCCGCACCGTCGAGGCTCGTCAGGGCATGAAGATCGGAGCCCCCGAAGAAGTCGCCTGGAGAATGGGCTTCATCGACGATGAGGGCCTGCGTCAGCGGGCTGAACCTCTCGTCAAGTCCGGTTACGGCCAATACCTGCTCGACTTACTTGCCCGCGACGACGTCTAAGGAGATTCGCTCCACTTTTCGGTCCGGTCCTCCTCGTGATGACCGGACCGTCTCCTTTTCACCCAAGTGGGCGCCCCTGTGCAACAATCATGGGTAATCCGGCGGCTTGGCGAATCAGCCCTTCTTACCGCCGAGGAAGGACTCATTCCGATGGCATCGGACATGATCGATGATCCCAAACTCCTCGCTCGCATCCAAAAGGCTCTGGTGAAGATGCTCGAGGACATGGACAAGGCGTGCCGCGAACTCAACATCCCCTACTCCGTATACGGAGGGACGATGATCGGCGCCATCCGCCACAAAGGTTTCATTCCCTGGGATGATGACATTGACGTTTTGATGACTCGTCGTGATTATGAGCGTTTCCTCGCCGAAGCTCCCGCGCTCATGGGACCGATGTATCGCTTCGACAACACTCGCACTCTTCCCGAATACCCGTATATGTTCACCAAGCTCGGCTTCACGGGGACGCTCCTCATTCCCGAATTCGCCAAGAATGCTAACTACCGCATGCCGATCTGCCTCGATGTCCTCCCCCTCGACACGGTGCCGACCGACCCCTCTGGCTTCAAGAAGCAATCGCGAGCGACGTGGCTGTGGGGGCGCCTCCTCTACCTGACCGGCACCCCGACACCGATGCTCATTGATACGCATGGTGTGAAACGCCTGGCGATCCACACGGCAACGAGCATCGCCTACTACGGGATGAAACTCCTGCGTGTCACTCCTCGTCGTCTTCAAAAGCTCTTCGACGCAGCGGCACGCAGATACGAGGGCGAGAACACCGGACGCTATACCGACTTCTCGATGCGCGATCCTGAGAATTGGGCCGTGAATCTCGATGAGATTCAACCAACGATGGATGTGCCTTTCGACGGGATCACCGTGCAAATCGCTCCCGCTTATGATGCCATGATGCGCCGAACCTACGGTGAGTACATGGAGCTCCCTCCTGTGGAACAACGCCGCAATCACAAGCCCGTCGAAGTCGACTTCGGTCCTCTCAAAGGCCTGCTCTGAGGTCCTACGATGACGAGTTCCGAACAACGGACACCCTCGCTGGGACGAGACTACTTCTGGAACACCGCATGGTCCTTCATGGTGGCTGGCGCCACTGTGATCATGTTGATCATCGTCACGAGGGCCGCCGGAGTCGCTGCGGCGGGGGTCTTCTCGATTGCTCTTGCGATCGGCCAACAATTCCAGACTCTGGGCATGTACGAAGTCCGCACCTACCAGGTGACGGACGTTCAAGGACGCTTCACATTCGGCACCTATCTGGCGGTCCGCATCCTCACGGTCCTTCTCATGGTGCTCGGTATCCTCCTCGCCTCATGGGTTTTCGGCTCGGATCTCAAAGACTCTGCTCTCATCGCCTTCGTTGCGCTCCTTCGTGTCTTTGATGCGATCGAAGACGTGTATTACTCAGAGCTCCAGCGTCAAGGACGGCTCGATATCGCTGGAAGAGCCGGGTTCATCCGTTCCTTCGTCACGACCGCGGTGTTCTCCATTGGGATCTGGGTGACCGGGGATCTGTTCGCGACGACAGCGGTCACTTTCCTGGTCTCGTTCGCGACAATGGTGCTCGTCTTCATTCCCCCCTCGCGGGCCTTGTTCTCTCTGCGTCCGCTGTGGCAGCGTGAGCGGATTCGCCTCGTTCTGCTCTTGTGCCTGCCACTAGCACTGGCCTCCTTCATCTCCATCTACCTGGCAAATGCACCGCGCTTCGCGATCAGTTTCTTCCTCGATAAGGAGCACCAGGGGTATTTCGCTCTTTTGTTCATGCCGGCATTCGCGATCAATCTTCTCTCAACGATTGTGTTCCGCCCGCTGCTGACGAGAATGGCGACCCTGTGGGTCTCCCATAATGTTCGAGGCTTCCTCAGGATCGTTTACCGGGGGCTCTCGGCTACTCTCCTCTCGTTCCTCCTCGTCGGTGGGGTCACATTCTTCCTAGGCGTCGCGATCCTCAATATCCTGTCCGGCAAGGACATTAGCGGCTACCTTCTTGAGCTCATGGTCCTCGTCTTCGGCGGTGCAATGAACTCTGCGAGTGTCATCCTCTACTACGCGCTCACAACGATGCGTCGTCAATCCCACGTCTTCGTGGGCTACGCCGTCGCCGCACTCGCGATCACTGTTTTTCTTATCTTCCTCGTTCCTCCCTTCCATCTCCTCGGAGCATCGATCGGCTACGCGGGAGCAATGAGCCTTTTGAGCGGATATTTCTTCCTCGCCCTCTTCATGGAACTGCGCAGGGACGAGAACTGCCCTTCAATCAGCGAGCTCCAAAATTGATAGACTCCGCCCAGGCGAAAGAACGCGCCTGATTCGCCGTCCTTTCCACGGTCCTGACATGAATCTGGAGGAACCCACGTGACTGTCGATAGTGTTCGCCCCTCAAGTGGAGTTCTTACCCGGAACACCAAGAGATCACGAATCGGGCTTTCGCCTCGAGGAGTCTTCTGGATCGCGTTCAGCGCTTTCTTCATTCTCACGACCGCATGGTCCTTGTACAACCCACTCACAGCCTCTCCCGATGAGCAATCCCACATCAAGAAAGCCGCAGCCACCGCTTACGGCCAGATCTTCAACGAGGAGATCCTCGTTGACCGTGTTGTCGAGGTCCCCGAGATTTACAGGGACATCTCCTACTTAATATGCAATGCTTTCGATCGAGATATGCCGATCTCCGAGTGCGAGACGCCCCTCATCGACACCCAAGAGAGTCCTAATGGTTGGGTCACAACCGATACCCCCGCAGCACGCTACAACCCTCTGTATTACGCCCTCGTGTCCTGGCCTGCCTTGTTTTCACACAGCCGCGTAGGCATTTACCTCATGAGGATCCTCTCGGGCGCGCTTGCTTCCTTCTTCCTCGCACTCGGATTCCGTTCCCTCAGTCAAGCGAAGCTACCGGGGCTCTCTTTCACCCTCGCTGCTGCGGGCCTGACACCCATGGTCTTCTTCCTGGCTGGTTCCGTTAACCCACAGGCACTCGAGCTTTCATCGGCCTTCGCCCTCTGGTCTCAAGTGTTCCTCGTTATTCGCAGAACATCTCCGAGCGAGCTGGGGCGTCGGATGTGGCTTCTCGCCTTCATTGCGAGTGTGTTTGCGAACACGCGCGGCCTCACCCCCTTCTTCATGACCCTTGGGCTCTTCGGAGCCATCGCCCTCCAACCTTGGAAACAGACATGGGTGGTCATCAAGGATCGACGTTCTTGGGGTCCAATATTCGTTACATTCCTCGCGACTCTCGCCGCCTCCATTTGGATCCTTAAAACCGGGAATCTCACCAGCGTGGACGGGCCTGAAACTTTCGTTACTCCCCGTTTCCTCGCAATGTATACGCTTCGACACACGGATGAATACATCGTTCATGCCGTTGGTACTTTCGGATGGATGCACGCACCGATGCCCCTGTGGGCATTCATGCTCTTCACGACTGCATTCATCGTAGCCCTGTTGCTCATCTGGATGCTCGCCAGGCGCCGTGAACGCCTTGTCATTTTCTCTTCAGGCATCCTCTTCTGCCTCATCGTCCCGATCATTTTGCATGCCTCTCAAGCACGCAGCCTCGGAATCATGTGGCAGGGGCGATACATTCTGCCGTTGATCATCCTCATTCCTGTGATGGCCTCATACGTTCTCGCTGATTGCGATTCTTTCCCCGAGGTGCCGAGTGCCCGAGCTATCAGCGCCTGGGCCTTCGTCTTCTGGTTAGTCCAAGCGGATTCGATCGTTTTCAACCTCCACCGTCAGCTCACCGGCGTTGCAGGCACCTGGAAGCTCTATATCTCGCCGTGGCAGCCTCCCCTTCCTTTGTGGACTGTCCCCTTCGTTCTCGGTGCGGCAGGGGCCTTGATCTTCTTCCTTTTCACTCGAGGAGGAGTCCCTTCACATCAAGCAGCTGCGATGTTCGAGGAGGAGCCTACTCTCGAACGTGATGTGCTTGAACCGGTAGAGAAATTGGCCGTAGGCCCGGTCGAGGCTGAGGATACGACTCACTGAATTCTCCACTCCCCGCTACTCGCGAAGGCTTCTGGGAAAACCGATAACCGGCTTCACTAATGAAACGGGTCCCGGTGCGAGAGTCGGCAGGGCACTACTGAGAATGCTCCGACTCAGTTCACTGTCCGCACGAGTACCGCATACGCGAAAACTGCGAACGCGAATACGCAGATAAGCATGGACGAGCCGTGCCTCGTGAAGCGCTTGGCAGCAGGTAGGCACAAGAGCGGGACGAGGACCATGACGTATCGGGAGACAACATCGAAATGCGCGTGGAACACGAATCCGAAAACCACAATTGACATCGGCGCGATCAACAGGAGACTCACGGAGCCGACTCAAGCGAACAGCCGCTCATCCATGCTCGCCTCGACGTCCAAGAAGGCTGTTGCATTGAACGCCGCGTGCAGGCCCCACGTGAGCAAGGAGACGAAAATCGATTCGGGGGTGGAGAACCCCCACCCCCATTGCCTTGGAAGATGATCTTCACAGTGTCATCAATCGTGGTGAAGAGGCTCTTGATGGTGTGCTTCGCAGGACCGTCAAGAGCTGCGCGATCAACGATGACCCCGTAGATCTTCGGATCACGAGCCATGAGAGTGCCGCAATGAGAGAAATTGAGATCATGAGAGCGAGTTCTGGCACTCCCGGGTGAATCCCCTCGCCTGCTCGTCGTAGTCTCCACGATGCTCCAGGCCACCTGAAAAGGAAGAGGAGCGCTACGACAACAAGACTCGTACCCTGCAGGCCACCAAGACTCTGGCGCACTAATCAGTCGTATCGGAAGAAAGAACCACATCCCATCGACGCGCCTTTTCAACCGCATCGATGTATTGGAATCCGTCATAGACAGCTAAAGCACGGTGCAGTTTCATGAAGGGGAGGGTCAAAGCCGAAGCGATCACGCTATAGAAAACTGCAAGTCCCGCCCAGCTCTTCCTTGAGTTTTGGAAAAAACCGTCGAGTCGGCTGTAAAAGTGGCTCATCTTCTTCCACCTTCTGGCGAGTTTATCGTGCTTTCTCGTTCCCTCAACGCTGGGTGTGGTAATCGATCATCGTCGTTGGGGGCTCCATCGCCGTGAAACGGGCATCGAGAGCAACAAGCCCTCCTGATTCCATTCGCGGGCCGGGCATCATCTCGAAGCGCTTCCCTTTTTGGAAGGCATCGACTACACCCGTCAGGTGCGAAGGCTGAATCGCAGCGGAGATGAGGTACTCATTGGGCCTCAACATCATCTGGGGAATCTTCAGGTCGACATGCCCGTTACCAGGATGGAGGGTCTCGGGGACGAAATCGGCATCCAAGCCGTGCAGGCCCCACACGACCGTCCCCTCGAGCGTGTCGATAGAAGCTCCGAAGACGGCGCCCTTGATGGGCTGTTGACAGGTGTAGTACATCCGAATGGTCGCCTCTTGACCCACGTTCAGTCGGTCGATTGAACGCCCTGAAGCATCGAGAAGCTCAATCTTGTCGATCCTCGCTTCCCCTGTCCCGAAGTGACGTCCGCCGCCCTCGACCTCTTCGACTCCATTCGCGACGACGGAGTACTTGTCAATGACCTCGGCGGCTGGGCCGACATCCTGGAGGCGACCGTGGTCGAGCCAGGCAACCTCATCACAGAAGGTACGCATCTGCTCGAGGCCGTGGGACACGACGACGACTGTGCGTCCCTCTTCTCGAAAGTCCGCGAACTTCGACATGCAGCGGCGTTGAAAGGCCATGTCGCCAACAGCGAGGATTTCGTCGACGAGGAGGATTTCCGGCTCGACGTGGATCGACACGGAAAAGCCGAGGCGCACGTACATGCCTGAGGAGTAGTTCTTCACCGGCTGATCGATGAAGTCGCCGACGCCTGAGAACTCGACGATATCAATGAATTTCTTTTCAATCTCCTTGCGATTCATCCCCAAGATTGCGCCGTTGAGATAGATGTTCTCGCGTCCAGAAAGCTCAGGGTGGAAGCCGGAGCCGACTTCCAACATCGCAGCCATACGTCCTCTCGAGGAGATGCTTCCTTCATCGGGAGTGAGGATCTTCGCGATGCATTTGAGTAGTGTCGATTTTCCTGAACCATTATGGCCGAGCAGTCCGAAGGTCGTTCCTTCAGAGATTCCAAGAGAAACATCTCGCAAAGCCCAAAAGTCCTCGTAACTGCCGCGTGAACGCTGGAGGAAGGCCCTCTTGAGGGACTGGTTCCGATTCGTGTAGAGACGAAACTTCTTTGAAACACCGCTTGCGGTGATGGCGTGGCGTGTCATGTGGTTCAGAGCTCCTCAACAATGCGGGCGGAGTACCGCGAGAAGAAAAGGTTGCCGAAGAGGAACATCCCAATGCCCCAGGCGATGCACGCAAGGAGAACGGGAAGGGAAGGGGGCGCGAAGTCGTACAGGCAGGCGCGAAACGCCTCCAGGAAGGTCTCCGCAGGATTCAAACGAAAGAGGGTCGTGATCGGCAGTGGCCGCCCGCCCAAGGACCAGCCCATCTCGTACAGCCTCTTCTCGACGTCTCCGAGCATGCTGAGGGAGAAGACGACCCCGGAGGCGTACATCCAGACTTGATTGAAGATCTGCCACAGGTGGGAGATGTCACGGAAGTAGACGGTCGCGACAGCAAGGATCAGGCCGAGGCCTGTCGAGAAAAGGGCAGTGAGGAGCGTGATGACGAGGAGAAGGGGAACCATTGTGAGTACCCCGGGGCCCCCGACGATCAAGGCGATGGCGACGAGGACGAGCAACTCAAACATGAAGTCGACAACGAGCGCGAGAACCGCTGAATACACGAGGATCTGACGCGGGAAATAGACTTTTGTGAGGAGTCCGGCATTGTCAACGAGCGAGTTCATCCCCTTGATGATTCCGCTCGAGAGGAAGGTCCAGCACAACACGCCGATGCCGATCCAGAGCGCGAAAGAGTCGATCCCGGAGTTCGTCCCCGGTTCGACTGAGCCCCTGAACACCAGTCCGAAGATGATGGTGAAGACGATGACGGTTGCCAGAGGGTTGATGAGAGACCAGAGTCGACCCAGGGCCGTGCCCTTGAATTCGGAGGATACTGAGCGTTGCGTGAAACGGAGGGTCAGATCAATGATCCGCTGCCACTCGCCCTTGCGCTGATCGGTGATTCCACTCATTCGACCTTTCCCTCCTGTTCATCAAATCCGCTGCGAATCCATGCGGGTGCGGTGAAGGAGTGATGCTCTTGCACAGGGGCGCTCACTCCCGCACTCATGACAGAGTCAACGTTCATTGGCGTGGCTCCTCGCGTCCGCAGATGGTCGAGCATCTTGAGCCTGAGACGGGGAGTCCACCTTGGGCAGAGAGAAGATGGCAGGACGCCACCACTCACCTTCAAAGGCCGCGCTCGTGAATACGATGATCCGCTTGGTCACCGCGTCAAGGGCCACGGCGAGAGCGAATACAAGGGCACAAATCGCGAAGAAGAAAGTGACAACCTGGACGCGGTTGAAACTCATCCAGTCGATGCTCGACATGGTGAAGAGCTTGTAGATGATGACGTGGTGCACCAAAAAGATCGGGTAGGAGTACTTCGCGATGAGTGCAACGAGCGCCCGGAGCGGACGTATTGACACGAAATCTGCGATCGCAATAAGGAAAACATAAGCGGCGAGTCCGACAATGGTGGTGGACAGGTCTTTGAAGGCCGCATGGTTCACGAGCGCAGCTGCCCCAGAAGCTCCGAAACGGTCAAGTGCTTCGAAAGCCAGGAGGACGAGTGCCGTGGGAATCGCCATGTGGGGTCGGATGCTCGCGGAAAAACGGACGAGGTACATGCCGAAGGCGAGCTCGGGAAGACGCGTCGTCAGAATCACGGACATCGGTACATCAGTTGCGGCACCGAGCCCGAAGATCGAACCAAGGTACAGCGCAGCGATAATCAGCGCCGTCGTCTTCGGGAACCGCTCAATCGCCCAGCTCAAGAGCGGGAACACCAAGTAGAAGATGATGATGAATCCGAGGAACCATTCTCCCAAGAGGTACGCCGTCGTCAGATGAAAATTCGCGACGAGCCCGTCAATGCCCAAGAGCGTCCAGATGAGCGATTTCACGGGCGCCGCATTGAGCGGGTGCCCCTTCGAATCGATGAAGAAGTAGAGGGTTCCCAAGACCCACGCGGTCCAGAACATCGGGTAAATGCCTTTGAAGCGCTTCCAGTAAAAGCTCTTCACATCAATCGGCTGCCGGTAATTCAGCGCGAGGACGGTTCCAGAGATGATGAGGAAGAGTGAGACGCCGAGGTCGCCGATGTACACGCCGAAGGGACGGTTCGCGAGGAGGTAGCCCCCCTGAGAGAAGAAGGGGTTGTTGAAGTGGGTGATGACAATGAGGATCGTCGCCGTCGCTCGCACGAGGTCGATCGAGAAGACCCTTTCGCGCCGCGCTTTCACGGCGCCTTTCTCAGAAGGAGTGCGGCTCAATGTTCCTCTCCTCCCCGAGTGCTGTTCTTCGCCGCGCGCATCACGCGGTAAGCGGCCGTAGCTGCGGGAAGCAATGATTTCGGTAGTTTGCGGCGCACTCCTGCCCGGAGGACCCGCCAAGCGGAAGAATTGAGGATTCCCCACTTGATCATGTCGCGTTCCTTCGCCAAGTTGGTGTGCAAGGCGAGGACACGGGTGAGTTCACGCGTGTAGAAGGCGAGATTCGTTAGTTCGATGCGCGCGAACCTGTCGGAGAAGAGCCAAGCGGAGAAATAGCCTGCGTTCTGAGCAACATAGGCGTAGGAGCGCTCGATGGCGTGACTGATCGTACCGTCTCCCCCGAGAGGTTCAGCCGGGAAGTCTTCGTAGGCCCAGCCATTCTCGAAGAGGGCGCGCATGGCTGCCGGACGGAACCAGAAGGTTGAGCCCAGCGGGGCGATCAACCCCTTCTCCTCGTGGATCTTCACCTTCACCCCGAGCTCAGCGAGGAGCGTCTTCGTGTTGTCGAGGTTCGGCCCCCATGCATATGAGGAGATCGGGAAGTAGTCTGCGTGATTCGGAGGAGTCGGGGACAGAAGGCCGAGTCGAGGTTCTTTCTCAAAAAGCGCAAGAACATTGGAGACGAATTGGGCGCTCGGCGCGACATTCTCGAAGCACTTGAGTGCGAAACCCTCCCCAACGGTTCCCGGCTGAACTTGGGCGACCTTCTTGTCATGGATGAAGCAGACGAGGTCGTAATCCATGACGAGGTCGGCGCAGCCGACGAGGAGTGCTGAGACGTCTCTGCCGCGGTTGACGATCTTACGGACGATCAGCTTTTGCGTCAGGTCCTTGCAGGCGTTTTCAACGAAGGCGACCTTCTCATCTGAGCCGACCGTGATGATGAGATCGGAATCGGGGGGCATCGACGCGGCGTAATGGAGCATCTGCGGGAGGAGCTCCATGTAGTGCACGTGCATGATGAGTGCGACCTTGCTCGGCTTCGGCTCAGTGATCACGGCCCCGGTTGGGAGCACGTACGTGAGTTGAAGATTCTTCACCAGGTCGGTGAGTTCAACAGTGCGCAGGACATTCTCCCAGATGAGGTCCGTGTCGTAGTCGGTCTCATCGCGCAGGTACTCGTACAAGTCGAGGGCAGCGTTACCAACGGCCTGGAAGAGGACGTCTTCGTAATCGTGGAAGAAGGAGCGGCGTTTGAAGATCGGGCATCGGCGTTCGGCGAGCAGCTTCTTCGCTTGAAAAACGATCGGATGCGCGGTGATCTCTTCAAGATCGGAGGTGTCAATGTACAGGCCGGAGGTGAAACCGAGCTTCTCGAAGCGTGCTGTGAAGGTCTTCTCGTGTTTCGAGACGGAATCCTGGTAGTCACGAATCTCGGGCATCTCGTCCCAGTAGCTCTGGAAGGGCTCCGATTCGACAAGGGAACGCCTGTAGACATGGAAATGCGACTGAATATGCGCAGGGATTCGAGCTCCCTCCGGCACAGATTCATTATCCTTGCCCACGGCATGGAAACCTGTGATACCCCAGAAATCGAGGTCACGGCCCGCCATTTCACCGAACATTTCTTCGAAGGGATGCACCGGGCCCATGATCGTTGCGTTGAAAAGGACGAGTTCGTCGAATTCGACGAGGCGCTCCCACCCATAGGCATCGAGGGCGGTCTTGTAGGCCCAGACGTCAAGGCCGGTGTTCTCCCGGACGATGAGCTGATCTGCGAAGCTCTCAAACCGATGGCGCCCCTTGTCGTTCAGGGCGCCGTTGACGACGACGACGAGCTTGTCAAGATTGGGCTTCATGCCTTCGAGCAGGCGTTCGACATAGGTGTCCACCTGCCCCTCGGCATCGAAGAAGAAGAAGATTCCGAGTCGAGAAGGCTTTTCACCGAGGATCATTGGGCTCCCATCGAGGTGTGTGAGGACCGCTCACTCGTCTCATTCACGGCCGAGGAGGCGATGATCGGCTTTGAGGATCTGGCGGATCTTCGTCGCGTCGCCCCACACTCCCGGAGAATCGTAGGGTCGATCAGGGAAGGCTCCGTATTCGAGGGAGATACCGAGGGCGTTGTCCTTGATGTAGCCTTCGACGCGCTCGGCGAGAGACACCGGCTGGCCGGTACAGGCGTTAATGATGCCGACGACCTCGTCCTGGTCGAGGATCGCGGCAATCTGATCGGAGAGATCGTCAACGGAGATGAAGTCGTAGAGGTTCTTACCGCTTGTGAACGGGAAGCTCGTCTTCCCCTCTTCCGCTGCGGAAAGAAGCTTGGAGAAGATCGAGTTTCCGAATTTGTCGTCGCCGACGATGTAGTAGGCGCGAATCCATTGGAGGGTCGCCCCATGAGATTGTGCTGACAGCATCGCGGTCTCGCGCAGTGCGTTCTTCGCGATGCCGTAGAGGGATGCGGGGGCGCAGGGCGAGTTCTCGTCAATAGGGCCTTCCCAATACCCGACCTCATGCATCGTCCCCATGACGGCGAGCTGTTTGAGGCCACCGGCGTACAGGTTCTCAATGAGATGGTAGTGCTTGGCAAGATCGTCGAGATGAGCCGGAGAGTTGTGCTTGAAACCGTCGCGCCAGGCCATGTGGAGAACGGCATCGGGGCGGCCCATCTGCTCGTAAATATCGGCGTCGCCAGAGAACAGATCAATGCTGACGCGCTCGGCGCGCTCGTCAACGCCCTCGAAACGAATGTCGAGAGCCTTCACTTCGAGGCCCCTGTCGAGGAGGCTCTTCACGACATGTCGACCGATGTAGCCACCCGCACCAGTGACAAGAACAGACTTGACCATGGTTCGGGATTGTATCAGCACGCCCGCTTTCACCTCAGGCTTCTCCGGTGCGCCAAGCCCTATCCCGCTGCGGCCCGCACCCCTGTTCGCCTCGCTTCACCTGCCGAAGACTCCTTTCAGCCTCCTGTATGCGGGCACGATCACGCGGGCGAGACCCGGAGCAGCGGACTTGATGAAGGACCTGAGAAAAGCGGCTCGCTGAGCGAATCCGCCCCTATGCCCATCGGGGCGGCAACGGGCCGCGTCATGACGCCACTGCTCAAGCGCGAATTCCCTTCCCCCCTGACCTGGTTTGACGACTTGGAGCATGTGGAATCCGCCAGAAGCAACCGCCGATGCGATGAGGAGCTCTTCTTCCTCGACTGTCAGAGCATTCACAGCCGCGTCCTCGTCCCTGAGGGGATCGTGCGCACACGCGGTGATGAACGAGGCACGAATGGCGAAAGGCGCGGACGGCTCAAGCAATGGGAGGCGAGAGTCGAGGGGCGCGGTGATTCCCAATGAGAGCGCGGCATTCCTCACCGCTTCAAAGCGTTCAGGCTTCAGGGGGCGCAGTGGGGCCTCGTCCTCGGTCGCGGAACGCACCTCTACGAGCAGGCCAAGCCTTGGACGTGTACGGAACAGGTCAAGCGCAGACCTGAGCAGATCCGCATCATTCAGGATCGAATCCCGATCCTCATCACCCAGGTCCCCGCAGTCGATATACAGGCTGCGCGCATCCTCGGGTTCTTGCGCAAGGAGTCGGAGCATTGTCGAGAATCGTCCACGTCCTCGCTCCTGCCGACTTTCCCCCTCAAAGACTGCGGTGAAGCAGGGTTCGACTTGGATCTCAAGGCACTGAGGGAACGCTGAGCTCTGCTCGCGCACCTGCTCGACGAACTCCTCGCGACACGAGATGACCGCCCTGGTTTCAGGGGGAAGGGCCGAAAGGAGCCCCCTCAAACGGGACAGGGACGCTGAAGAATCGACAATGGCGTGAAGAACGAGGCGCTCATCCGGCCAGGGGGTGGTGGAAGCATCGACGGCCTCGACGAGACCTGCATTCACGAGAAGAACACGGGGCGGGGCGACGCGGGCGACTCCGGCAAGGAGGAGGTCCTCGGGATATCCCCGCTCCACAGCTTTCGAGATGAGTTCTATGCCCTTGACACCATGATCATCCAAATAGCTCGGATCGTGGAAGAAGATCCGACGTTTGAGGATCGGACAGCCCGCATCGAGCAGTTCACCCGCTTCGAGGATCGAGGGATTCTCGCTCGCATAAGCGGATGCGGGATAAACGGCGTAGGAGGAATGACCCAAGGATTCGAAGTACTCGGTGAAGCGCGACTCGTGGTGTTCGATCGAATCGAGGTAGGAGCGGATCGGAGGCATTCCTTCCCAGTAGGAGCGAAACTCCGGGTCCTTAAGCAACGGGGAGCGAACGGCGATGAAATGCGACTGAATGTGTCGGGGCATCACACGCTTGGCGGCGAAAGGATGTGGGCGGACTTCCGGCGCCTCAGTCAAGCCCCAGAAAGACGCCTCGGAATGAGCGGCTGCCGCTTCGAAGACGCTGTGCCAAGGATTGATCGGCGCGAAGAAAGTGTTGTTGAAGAGGAGGAGCTCATCGAAGGCGCCCAGTTCTTCCCATCCGATCGCCTCCAGGCCCGCTCGGTATCCCCCGACATCGAAGCCTTCGTTCTCACGAACAATGACCTCGTCGACGATCAGACGAAGACGCGCTTCGTCTTCCGTGTGGAGCGCTCCGTTGGCGACGAAGAGGAAGCGGGAGACGAAGGGGCGGAGGCTGAGCAGCACGAGCTCCATATATTCGTCGACACGAGCGGCTTGATCGTAGAAGAGACAGACCGCGGCGCGCGTGACACTCATATGGCACTTCCCAGGTCGTGGAGGCACAAGGGACACACTCCACGATAACGGTCCCCGCGTCCTCCCCGCTATCGGCACTGATGGGGAATGTGCAGGCTTTTTGCTTTCAAGAATCGACGTGACTAAGGCGATACGAGCGATGGAGACGATGAGAAAAAGGGTCCGGTAGGCTGAAACGCATGGATTCTCCTGTTCTCCGCGACTCCGCAAAGGCCGCCATCCTCTTCTTCCTCGGAATCATGGCGATCGCCATGATCGGGGGGAGAATCCATACAGGGATCGCCCTCGTCTTCTGGGGCGCGATCCTCCTGCTCGCTTTCCTTGTAGTCCTCGTCCTCTGGCGTCATCGCAAGAACCTGAGTCTGCGCTCCTTGGGCGCTTTGCCTGTGATCCTCACTCCTTCCATTATTGGAGTTGCCGGCATTCTTAGACTCATTGGTTTCTACCAGGGCGGAGTCCCGATCCAATTCACCCGCAATGACATGGTGATGAATTCGATCGAGGCGATGACCATCCATATGCGCGGCGGCCTAGGACAAGGAGACGAGGCGAAGCCCGTTTTCGTGACCGCAATCATCAATTCGCTCTTCTACGGTCCAGGAACGGATTACCCCGATCTGCTCACCATGCTCTACGGCAATATTGCGGCAACGACCGTGGTGTGTGTCGTCGCGAGCGTCTTCGGCGCATGGTTCGCCTTCAACCTCCTCAAAGGTGTTCCCCTCCCCTGGCGCATCGCCGCCGCTCTTTTCGCAGGCTGGGTCCCCTTCACCCGCCACATCTTCGGTGCGGTCATGTACCAGGGGTACATGAACATTCCCGTGATCTACCTGGTCCTCATCCTCACATGGATCGTGTTCCGGACGATGCACACGATCGAGTCAATGGCCTGGCTCGCCCTCATCATCGTCATCACACTCGCCACATGGTCCCCCGCGTCCCTCATTCCTGGCTTCCTCCTGCTCCTCGCTCTCCTCCTGCGTCTCTCTGATAGCGAAGCCCAAAGGTCGACGGCTCTCCAACTTGTCTTCCTTCTCTTCTCATGGGGGTTCGTCGTCATTTTCTTCCTGGGAGTTTCCCTTCCCTCTCTTCGCGCCGACGGCGACTACCTCACCGCCGGTCCCGGCGGGCTCGCAGGAGACTTCCAGGATCACCTCCTTCTTGCTGCGATTGGTCTCATGCTTCTCGAGCTCCTGTACGGAGCACTCGTCCCACAGCGGCATTCCGCGCCCGTCCTCGGAATCGGTGCAATGACTCTGGGAGGTTGGCTCTCGGTCTTCTACCTCGCTTCCCTCCGTGAGATCGGAGACTCTCCGTGGGGCTACTACCCTTTGAAGATGCTGTGGATCATCACCATCACCATGGCGATGATCATCGGCACAGAACTCATCGCTCAAACATTCACGGCTCTCGCAACCCCTAAAGGCACGCAGTTCTCAAAGCGGAAACGCGTACTTTTGCGCGTCTGTTTCGGGACCCTTTCCGTTCTCGTTCTCATAGTCGGCGTCGTATTGCCCTCCTCCTACTTGGGCATACGCAAAACTCTCGTGCCGATGTTGGCTCGCGATATCATCGTTCCCTCGGCTCAGGAGAAACGCACTTACGACGAGCTCGTCGAGGTCTTCGATGCCCATAAGGGCGAGGCGATCGCGTTCTGGCGCCAAGCGGAAGTCATGGAGTTCGACGGAGATCGGAACCGTTTCCTCATCCAATTCTCCGCCCCGACCAATCACGATGTACGCTCCCACTCCTACCGCGCCTGGGACGAGCACTACTACAATCTCCTCTGCCCACTCCTGCGCGATTGGGACAAAGACGCAACACTTGTCACCTCAAGCAAGAACTACGAGACTACGAAGAACCGCCTGTCCTACTGCGGCCTTCACCACGACGTCGAGATTCTGACCCTCGACGACTGATTCCCACATTTCGCTCCCCTGACGACTATGCCCACAGATCGGTTAGACGTGTTGACACTCTTCACTCCAAGAGATCTTTCCACTCGAAATAACTCCCTCAATATGCTCCGGCTCGTCTTCGCGCTTCTCGTGGTTTTTTCCCATGCGCAGCTGCTCACAGTATCCGGAGACGGCGTCGTCATCTTCGGGCAACATCTCGGTTCCTGGGCGGTCGTCGGATTCTTCGGGATCTCCGGTTATCTCATCACTGGGGCCCGAATCCGTTCGGACGCCGGCCCTTATCTCATCAACCGCGTCGTGAGGATTTTCCCCGCATTCGTCTTCGTCCTCGTCTTCGTGGCCTTCTTCTTGGCGCCCCTGACGATGTACATCGAGTCGGGCACGATCGACGGTTACTTCGGCACTTCCCCGACTCCCCTGGACTATGTGTACTCTAACCTTCTCCTTAAGGTCAGCTACTACCACATCGGCACTACCCTTTCCACGCATCCTCTGAGCGCCTGGAACGGTTCCCTCTGGTCGCTGTCCTACGAGTTCTGGTGCTACATCATCATTGGTGTCTTCATGTCGTGGAAGTTCATCCGCGAGCGAGTCTGGCCCACCACTGGCCTCTTCGTTCTCTTCACCCTCGCTCATATGGGAATCGCACAGCTCAGACCCTACATCGGAAACAACTACGACCTGGAGCTCTTGATCTTCATGACGCCGTATTTCATGGGCGGCGCCATGGTGTATCAGCTACGCGATCGTCTGCCGATCCGTCACTTGTACGCATTGATCGCGGCAGTGATCTCACTGCTGCTCATCTGGTACTTCCCAGCCTTCGGTAAACAGCTCGCCTCCCCGACAATGGCATACCTCGTCCTCTATTTCGGCTCGGTCCTCCCCTCTCCGGGCTTCACGAAGGTCCATGACATCTCCTACGGGGTCTACATCTTCCACTTCCCGATCATTCAGTTCCTCATCGCCCTCAAGGTTCACCTCCTCGGTTTCTGGCCCTTCCTCTTCATTACCCTGCTCATCACTTGCGCACTTGCCACAGCCTCCTGGTTCGGCATTGAGCGCGCAGCGATGCGCTGGGTTCGTGGCCGCAACCCTTGGGGTGATATCCGTAAGCCCGCTCACTGACCCTGAAGGACGGCGGAGAGCAGAATCCACCGACATGCTGTGAAGGACGGCGAAGCCCCGAATCAGTCAACTCGCAGATCTTTGTCTCCCCTAAGATGACTGATGACCGCCAATCCAGGAGAACACCATGCATTCGATCGACATCATGCTCCCCTTCTGGGGCGAGCCCGCCTACCTTTTCGAGACGGTGCAAGCCGTGCTCTCACAGGATTGCACCGATTGGCGTTTAACCGTCGTCGACGATTGCTACCCTGATCCGAGTGTCGCCGAGTATTTCCGAAACCTCGCCGACGAGCGCATCTCATACCTGCGCAATGAGAGCAATCTTGGGATCACCGCAAACTACGAGAAGTGCGTCTCCCTCGCCACGGCAGATCTTGTCATGCTCCTCGGATGCGATGATATCCCCCACCCAGATTTCATCTCCCGCGTCCTTTCAATGCACGATGCCTTCCCGGCGGCCGCGATCATTCAGCCCGGTGTACGCATCATCGACTCCACGGGAAGCACCGTTGATCCTTTCGTCGACCGGATTAAGCGCTTGACCATGCCGCGCACTCGGGTGCCGCGACTCCTCTCAGGCGAGTATCTGGCGGCCTCTCTTCTTCGGGCCGATTGGTTATACTGGCCTTCCCTCGTGTTCAAGCGCGAGGCCCTTGTGTCTACTCCTTTCCGTGAGGGCTTCCCGATCATCCAGGATCTTGCGCTCATCATCGATATGATCGCCGCGGGTGAGGCGCTGCTCCTCGACCCATACGTGTGCTTCTCCTATCGCAGGCATAATGAGTCCGCATCTGCGACCGCTCTCTTCGATGGTCGCAGATTCGATGGGGAGAAGCGCTATTTCGAGTTGGCGGCGAAGATCGCCAAGCGCAATGGCTGGAGTGCGGCTGTCCGAGCCGCAAAGCTCCATTCGACATCACGCGCCCACGCGGTCGCGCTTCTGCCCAAGGCAATCCGAACGAAGGATACGAAGGCCGTGAAGATGCTGGCCTCGCATGCCTTCAGATCCTGAAGCTTCACCCTGAGGCTGATTCCGTTCGGAGTACGAGCGGCTCCTGAGGCCTGATTCCACAGTCCGTCCGGGGCGGCTCTCACTCCTTCGAATCGGAGGCGCTCCTCACTCCTTCGAATCGGAGGCGCTCAGGCCCAGAACCCGGCGACTCAGTCCCTCGAATCGGAGCCCTTCGACGCTTCAAGCGCCGCGATCTTGCCGCGAAGAACGCCCATATCGGAGTTCAGGATCGCGATCTCCTCGACCAGAGTGCGTCTCTCCTCGGAGGCCTGTGAGAGGTCGACGGACAGACGCAGAGTCAGCAGGAGGATCACAATGCCCGCCGCGAAAAAGGCGAGGTTGAGGGGCACCTGGATGCCGAGGGCGTGCGCGAGAGCGTGGAGGAGCTGCGGGAAGAAGGAACCGATAACGGAGGCGAGCGCGATGACGATCCACCAGGTCGCGTAGCGCTCCTTCATCCCCGAGTTCCTCAAACGGAAGAACACCGCGATGAGGATGACAATGGCGAAAAGGACTCCAAGCAGATACGTCGACTGCATCAGGCTTGCACCTCACGTTCGAGTTTCGTCCCAGACTTGGGTCGGGTGATGGCGATTCCGAGGGCAAGAAAAGCCCTCATGAGGAACTTCGCGGAAGCGAATCCACCGTGGGAGGGCGTTCCCCCGGCTCTCGGGCGCATCTCCACAGCGGTTTGGCGTACCACGAGCCCATCGCGGGCCGCCATCACCAGTGCCTCGATTGTGTCTCCAAGGTATTCGGCGGGGTAGTTCTTCGAAAAGTAGCTCAGAGCCGCACGGTTTGAGAGTTTGAAACCCGATGTCGTGTCCGTCAAACGGGTTGCGCAGATTCGTGACAAAACCGCGGAGAGGAATTTCATGGCGAGCATGCGAAGCCCGTGAGCCTCGTATTCTCCTTTTCCTGCGAAGCGGGCGCCGATCATTAGGTCTGCGCCCGTTTCCTTCAAAGCGTCGAGCATCCCGGGAATCTCATGCGGATCATGCTGACCGTCGGCATCGAGCTGAACCGCATAGTCGTAGCCCTTGCGCACTGCGTACACGTATCCGGCGCGCATCGCTCCCCCAACACCGAGGTTGAGGGGAAGGTCGAGCACCGCAACCCCTGCGGCTTTGGCGATCGATGCCGTCGCATCGGTCGAGCCATCGGAGACGACGAGAATATCGGCAAAGTCCTGGACGGCCGTCTTCACTTCTTCGAGGACGGGGCCGAGGACCTTCTCTTCGTTCCACGCGGGGATGACGATGAGCATGTTGCGGCTTTTGTCCGGCATACAGCTCCTTGATGATACGAACGGATGATCCCGTTCATCCTATCGCCGCTATGTGCGAACACGGCAAGGGCATGCCCGGGTACTGCACCCTCCTTTTGTCTTCTCGCTGGGGAGGCGGAGGCAAAAGGAGGGTGAGGGGAAGGCAGCTGGGGCCAGGTTCCAAGGACTAGCGCTGGTGGTGATGGAAACGAGGAGGATGCCTTCGAGATGTCAGAGCCGTCATCGTAAAACTGCAGAGCAGAACCACGGCGCACCAAGAGCTCTTGAGCGAGGCTTTCGTCTCTCACCAGCCGCTGCGCAGCTCCTTCCAGTTGGGCGTGGCCGCGAGGACCGTGCCGACGAGGATGACGAGGCAGCAGATCACCTGAAGCAGAGTCGGCGCCGTGCCCATGATGAGGAAAGCGAAGATGACCGCCCAGGCGGAGTAGGAGATGTTGAGCGCCATGCCCCGCGAAGCGCCGATCGTGTTGATCGCCTTGTAGTAGAAGAGGTAGGAGCAGGTGCCCGCGAGCGCGGCGAGGGCGATGATCCCCGTCGCCGGGGTCGGTGCGGCTGTGAAGGTGAAGCCGATGACTCCTGCGATCGGGCCGACGACGGCGAGGTAGACGAGGGCGGAGGTGATTTCCCTGATCTGCAGGGCCGAGTCCTCATCGACCTCGTCATCCTTCATGCCCCAGGCGAGGATGACCGCTTCGGAACCCCAGCCGAAGACGCAGGCGAGGGCCGCGACGATCCCGATGATCGGATTGCCTTCGCTCGTCACCCCGGTTGAGGAGTATCCAATGAGGACGATCGCCCCGAGGGCGACGAGAAGGGCGAGGATCTGGCGCGGGCGCATCCGCTCCTTGAGGAAGATGTAGGCGAGGAAGGTACCGACCGCCGGGTAGAAGGTTGAGATGATCGCTGTGAAACCCGGGCCGATGTTGTTGATCGCGATGAGGTAGCCGGTCATGCCGAAGGGGCCACCGAGCAGGGCTCCCAAGGCGATCGCTTTGCCGGAGCGGGTCTTGATCGCCGCGAGGGTGTTCTTCAGCCGTCCTCTTAGGGCCATGTAGGCGAAGAGGATGATCGCGCAGATCGCGTCATGCAAGAGCGCGGAGGCGAGTGACGCTTCGGGGGCGTCGAGGAAGGGCAGCAGGGAGAGCGCCAGTCCGAGAACAACCGTGTCGAGGCCCCAGAGGGCTCCAGAGAAGACTCCCCATCTCATGCGTTCACTCCTTCTTTCTTGGCCGCGCCCTCGTATTGGGCGAGCAGGTTAGACACGTAGTCGGCTGCGTGACGGTAGTAGACATAGAGGACTTCCCCGATGTTGTCGCCCTCGGCCTCCTTGAGGAGGGCCCAGACGTACCAGCACCAGCCGGCGAAGACGACGTAGGACCAGAAGTGGCGTTTCTCTAGTTCGGTGGGGGTGCGGCCGAAGTAGAACTTGAGTGCCGTGTCGGCGCGTTCTTCGTCCATTTCATCGGTGCAGACGACCATCGTCCCGAAGTCGGCGGCGATGTCTGACATTCCCGCGTACTCCCAGTCGATGAGGTCGATCCTCCCCTCGGCGCTGACGAGGAAATTCAGGGGGAAGAAATCGTTGTGGGAAGGGCCCAGTTCGAAGCCGTCGGCGTCTGCGAAGGCTTTGAGGCGCAGGACTTTGTTGCGCAGGTCTTCGTAGCCGGGCACTTCGATCGGTCCGAATTCTTTGAGGAGGGACTCGTAGCGCAGCCCCTCTTCTACGAAGTCGAAGCTTCGGGCGAGGACGCGACCCGATTCGTGCAGTTCTCGGTTCATCCGCATCGCGGTTTCGAGTTCCTCGTCTTTGGTGACGTCGAGGTTGCGGCACTGTGGGATGAAACGGGAGATCTTCCAGCCCTCCTTGGGGTCGGAAGCGAGGAAGGTCTTATCTACGCCGATCTCGCGTGCGAGTTCGAGGGCTTCGGTTTCGGCGAGGCGGTCAACGATCTTGCTCGTGCCGACCCCCGGATGGCGGTACACGTATTCCTCTTCACCGACGCGGAAGTGGCACGACAGGTTGGTGATTCCCTGCTTGAGGGGGTAGAAGTCGGTGATGTCATCCTTCGGGCAGTTCAGGACCTTCGAGATGGTGTCGAAGACTTCGGAGTCGACGTTCTCCATGAACTTCGGGTCGAAGGAGCGCAGCTCGTCGACGGAGTCGAATTCGTAGATCACTCCTGCCGGGTACTTGCGGATCACCATGTCGAGTTCTTTGACGTGGTCGAGGTAGATCGACTCCCAGAGTTTCCCGCTCGTCTCGGGCAGGTGGTAGACGGCCCGCAGGATTTCGCGGAAGCGGGAGGAGAAGGTTCGGTCGAAGTAGACGTGTCCGAGCATGGTCCAGGCGTCGGCTCCGCCGACCTTCGCTCCTGTGATTCTCCCGCCGCCCCCGGTGGTGATGCACCATTCATTGGTCGGTCCTTCGACGTATTCGGCCGAGTAGTAGGCCTTGTAGACGTGGGATTCGAAGGGGTTGGTGGTGAAGTAGTCGTCTGAGGAGCAGATGTAGGTGTTCGCGAGCCGGTCGAGGACGAGCCAGAGTGAACCGTTGTTGTTGCGGGTCATGTATTCGGGATTCACGACGATTGTGACGCCAAACTTTTCAACGAGATTGAAGAAGTATTCCTTCTTGTAGCCGACGACGACGGTGATGTCGGTGATGCCGACTTCCTGGAGCTGGCGGATTTGACGTTCGATGAGGATTTCGCCGCGTACTCTGAGCGTGCCTTTGGGACGTTCATAGGAGATGGGGGCGAAACGGGAGGACATGCCTGCGGCGAGAATGACGGCGTTGTCGACCTTGTAGGGGGCGAGGGCGTCGAGCCCGGCCTGGGTGATGGTGCGATCGGCGATGTAGCCGAGGGCCTCGCATTCGCGGACGGCCGTATTGACCCGACCGAGGGAGGAACCGGTGATGTCTTTGAGTTCACGCTGTGTCAGGGGCGCATCTGCGTTCATTAGGGCGCGCAGCACGTCGAATTGGGTCTGAGTGAGGGAAGCGCTCATCATCTGCCGTTCATGTTTGATTCACGATCTTACGCGTTCAAACATACATCATTCAGAATTAAGGTGAACATGCTGCTTGCGTGTCATCACTCACGCCGAGCCCCACATCGGCAGCAGATCCGCTCAGCTCGCATATGACGGACGCCGGGTAGGCGTTCATGGACGCACCGCACCCATCGATTCCCCTTCCCCGTGAGCAGATCCTCCGCTTGCGACGCTTCAACGCCCCTTGCCGACGAGGAGACGCGGGACGCCCTTCCATGCCACGGGATCGCTGATCGCACGCCCGTCGAAAAGGATCTTCACTCCGGGCAGATCTGCGGGCACGCGCGCCGCATACTCCTCGTGATCGGCCTGAATGATCGCAGCATCGACCTCGTCGCCGAAATGATAGGGCACCCAGCCGAAGTTCTTGAGCTCCTCATCCGTGTACAGCGGATCATTGACGAGGACGAGGGCACCCCTGTGTCGGAGGGCATCCACCGTCGCAAAAACCCCGGAGAATGCCGTCTCCTTCACTCCCCCGCGATAGGCGGCCCCGAGGACTGCGATTCTCAAGCCCCGCAGATCTCCGAGAAGTTCTGCGAGCTTGGAAACGACATACTCAGGCATCGCAGCATTCGCGGCTCGCGCCGTGGACACAACATCCGCATCCGGATCGCTCGAAAGGTACAAGCGCGGGTAGACGGGAATGCAGTGTCCACCAACGGCGATCCCTGGGCGGTGCAAATGACTGTAGGGCTGCGAATTGCAGGCCTCGATCACCGTGTAAATATCAATGCCCGCCCGATCCGCGAAGATCGCGAACTGGTTCACCAAAGCGATATTGACATCGCGGTAGGTCGTTTCAGCGAGCTTCGCCAGTTCCGCCGCTTCGGCGCTGCCCATGTCCCACACGCCGTTTCCTCGGGGAAGGTCGGCGCGCTCATCGAAGTCGAGGAGCTGTTCGTACAAGGCGATGCCCGCCGCGGTCCCGGATTCATTCAGCCCTCCGACGAGCTTCGGGTAGCGACGCAAGTCGGCGAAAACACGACCGCTGAGGACTCTCTCCGGTGAGAACACGAGGTGGAAATCCCTTCCCTCCTTCAAACCCGAGATCTCCTCGATCATCGGCTTCCAGCGTTCACGGGTCGTGCCCACGGGCAGGGTCGTCTCATAGGAAACGATCGTGTTCGCACTGAGGTGCTCGGCGAGCGAGCTCGTCGCCGCATCCATCCACCTGAAGTCCGGTGTGGAATCCTCGTCGACGACGAGCGGCACCACGAGGATCACAGCCTCCGCGTCGGGGATCGCCTCTCCGTAGTCGGTTGTGGCGCGAAGCCTTCCTGAGGTGACTGCTTCGCTGAGGAGTTCTTGGAGGCGGGCCTCACCGGGGAAGGGCTCCTTCGCCTCGTTCACCAGCTCGACTCTACGCTTCGACACATCGACGCCGATGACCTCGTGCCCTTTGCTCGCGAACTGGACGGCGAGAGGAAGACCGATCTTTCCAAGTGCGACAACGGCGATGCGCAAGGCGAACTCCTCAGGTTGGCTACGCGGGAAGTCTAGTCCGCGAAGGATTCGAGCAGGATCATGGCGGCCTTCTCCCCTGTGACGCGAATGGATCGTTTCTCCTCGACCCAGCGGTGCAATCGGTTTTTCTCCTCTTCGTTCCACCTGCTGCTCCTCGTATCCTCGAGGGCGAGGAGCATCGCCTGCGCGATTTCCTTCGGATCGTATGCGAGGGCGCTTCCGCAATCATTCGCCGTAATGTCGTCTCGCGCAGGTCCTGCGCCCGCGTAAAGGACCGGGCATCCGCAAGACAGTGCGGCGAGGACTTTCGTCGGGTAGGCGAAGTCATAGCCGATCCCCGTTTTGATGGACACGAGGGACGCGAGAGCCCCCCTGTGCCAGGATGCGGCCTGGGCTGGAGGAAGGGTGGGGATGAAGACGACTGGCGTGCGCCCATCGGGGCCCTTGTGGATCCTGCTCGCCATTTCTTTGAGCATCGGCCAGGCCGAGCCCTGACCGAGGAAGACGATCTGCGCTTGAGGATGGGTGCGCCGCACGCTGCGCAGGGCTTCGAGGAAAACTTCTGCGCCCTGCCATTCCGAGGCCGTCCCGGCGTAAAGGAAATACGTGCCCCCCACCCCGGCCCTTGCGCGCTCATCTGCAGTGGGGGTGGGGCCCTTTTGAGTGAAGGTGGCGGTGTCGATGCCATTGGGCACGAGGCGCACGTCCTTTGCGCCGAGAGCCCTGATACGTTCGGCGATTTCCTCGTTGATCGCGATGACGCTGCGCGCCCCGGACAGGGTGAAGGACTCCATCCAGCGCACGACCTTTTTGACAATGCGGGGGGCGCCGGTCGCTTCCGCCGCATCCGACCAGATGTCGGGTGCGTACCAGATGTAGGGGATCGACCTGAAAGACAGGGCGGCCCTGGCGACGAGCCCGGTCGTGGGCGGCGGTTCAACGAGGACGACCCGCGGGCGCCTGTGGAACAGGAGACGGAAGAAAAGGGGAATGTCGAAGGAAAGGTAGGGCAAGTATCCGCGCAGGTATCCGCTCTTGTCTCGAAGGACCGGCCAGCGGGAGACCCGAACCCCCCTTTCTTCCTTCACCTTCTCGTCTTTCGCAGGCGCGGAGGTCAGGGCCTCGACCGGGACGTGTCGTGCGACGAGGGCGCGTTCAACTGCCTGGATGCGAAAGGAAGCAGCGGCCGCCTCGGGCATGTGGATCCGGGTCGCAATAAGGACATGGCCGCGCGTTTCAACGCAGGGGCGGAGGCGCGCTCGGCTCTCATGCTCTCGGCTCTCGCGCTGAGCGGGCATGACTTCTCCTCCTCCGTGATCGTGCCGGGGCTGAGAAGGGCTCAACTCCAAGGCCGATGACCAGCCTAGTCTCCCAGACCCGCCGCCCCGGGATTGATATGTACCTCTAAGCGTCGAAGGTCCGGGGCTGTCCCAGGCCCGAAGGCCCTGAGATTGATAGCATCAGAGCTGGCCGAAGGACGACGGCTGTCACTCGCCGCTGAGGGCCGGACTCGTGGCAGCCCCAATGCCTACGTGAAGGAGAACCGAACTCCCGGCAGCGCCGATGCCTGAGTGAAGGAGAAGAGGATGAGTGCGAAGGGACCTGCACTGAACCTCCTCATCTACCCCTCCCCTCTGGCCCAGCCCGGCCGGATCACAAAGATCGCGCGCAGCCTGCACACTCAGGAGCGATTCGAACGCACCGAGATCCTCGGAGTTGACTCAACGCAGCTGCCCGCCCGCGAAAGCCTCGCCCCCGGGATTGAACTCAAGCGAATCCGGGGGGCCTCAATCCGCGAGCGCTTCGGCGCACTCCGTCTTCTCCTCTTCTGGCAGATGCGCGTCTACTGGTATTACCGGCGCAAAAATGTGAAGGCCGTCGCCGCTCAGAACCTCTTCCTCCTGCCCATGGTGCACGCCCTCGCCCGCAGAACCGGCGCAGTCTTCGCTTACAACGCCCACGAGCTTGAAACAGAAACGATCGCCTCGAAGGGCCTGCGCCAGAAGATCCAAAGGCTGATCGAAAAACACTGGATCTACAAGGCTGACCTCGTGTCGGTCGTGAATGAGCCGATCGGAGCCTGGTATCGGCAGACCTACCCGGGAATCTCGCCGATCACGGTGACGAATTCTCCCCTCGACGCGGGCGGCACCGTTGATCTGAGGGAGCGCCTGCACGTCCCCGAGGATCGCCTCCTCTACATCCACGTCGGCTACCTGGCGCCCGGGCGTTCCATTCCGCTTCTCCTCGAAGTCTTCACGAAAGCCAAGAACGCTGAGATCGTGTTCCTCGGAGATGGGGTACTCCGCACCGAGGTCGAGGCCGCCACCCAAGCCCACTCGAATATTCACTGGATAACGCCCGTCGCCCCCGAGGAGGTCGTGTCCTATGTGCGCGGAGCCGATGTGAGCCTGTGCCTCATTGAGGACCTGTGCTTGTCGATGGCTCTGTCGAGTCCGAACAAGCTCATGGAGTCTCTTGCCGCCCAGGTCCCGCCCCTGTGTTCTGATCTTGTGGAGGCTCGAAGACTCTTAGGAGAGAGGGCTTCGACCTGGGTGCTCGAGGACGTCGAGGCCGAGCTCGCCGACGCCATCGCGAGGATCAGCCACAAGGATGTGGAGGCCTTCAAAGCCTCTCCTCCTTCGATTCCGGCGTGGGAGGATCAGGTGAAGGGGCTCGAAGCCGCCTACGACCGGGCGCTCGAAGCGAAATCGGAGAATAAACTGGGCACACGGGGCTGGTCATGCGCATAGTGTCCGTCGTCGGGGCCAGACCCCAGTTCGTCAAGCTCGCGCCGATCGACCGTGCTTTCCGGGAGGCTCGAATCGATCATCGGATCGTCCACACCGGCCAGCACTACGATCCTTTGCTCTCCGATGTGTTCTTCTCCGATTTGGGGATCTCCCCGCCCGATGTGCATCTTGGAGTCGGCTCCGGATCGCACGGTGTCCAGACCGGCCGGATGCTCGCCGCCCTCGATGATGTCCTGGGCGGATTGGAAGCGGACTGCGTCCTCGTTTATGGGGATACGAATTCAACTCTCGCGGCGGCGTTGTGCGCGGTGAAGCTCCATATTCCTCTTGCGCATCTGGAAGCGGGACTGCGTTCTTTCAATCGTCGGATGCCCGAGGAGATCAACCGCGTCCTCACGGATCATGCGGCGGACCTTCTTCTTGCGCCGACGAGTCTTGCGGCCAAGAACCTCGAGCGCGAGGGCTTGGAGGATCGAACTGAGGTCGTCGGCGATGTCATGACGGATGTGCTGATGCGCGTGCGCGATGAGGTGTCCTCAAGACCGGTCTTCGAGCTGATGGAGTCTTTGAGTCTGAAGGCGGGCGAGTATTCTCTCGCGACGATTCACCGAGCGGATAACACGGATGATCCCGAGCGCCTCGAGCGACTGCTCGATTCCTTGGGGGCCATTGATCATCCGGTCGTTCTTCTCGCTCATCCGCGTTTGCGCGCGAAATGTGAAAGCTTTGGTTTCAGGATCGATCGAGGTTCTCTTATCTCACATGATCCACTGCCTTACCCGCAGCTCGTGGCGAGTGCGATGCGAGCCCGGGGGATCATCACGGACTCGGGTGGATTGCAAAAGGAGGCGTTTTTGCTGCGCGTCCCTGCGACGACCGTCCGCTCGGAAACCGAGTGGGTTGAGACTGTGGAGCTTGGTTGGAATGTGCTCGTTGAGCCGGGCGCGGAGCTCATCGCTGCGGCTCAGCGCCCCCGACCCGCTGACACAAAGGCCGCGCCCTACGGTGATGGGAATGCGGCGAGGGGCGTCGCTTCGAGCCTGATCCGCCATTTTGGAAGGGGACTTCACAGCGCCCCTGGAGGTGTGCGCGGGCAGGATGCGGATTCTGGGCGGAGCGCAGATTCTGGGCAGGGCGCAGATTCTGGACGGGGTGCCAATTGTGAACGTGGCGGCCGCAATGCCCCCAGTGGGCAAGGCGCGGCCAGCAGGGGCAACGGGAAAACTCGCGGGGAGGCTCGCGGCACCGGGAAGCAAGGCCTGAGCTCATGAAGGTGCAGCTTGTGAAGGGGACCTTGCAGATCCCGCCGAGCTATTTCGCGGTTCAGCACGCCCTCGCGATGCCGCAGATCGACTGGTCGCTCCTGTGCTTAGCGGCGAAACTCTCAGATCCCCCACTCCCCTTCCCGATCATCGAAGCCGTTCCGGGTCGCCTCCCCTTCCGAATGAAGGAGGCCCTGAAGTGGTGGGCTGTGCCTCGGATGGAGCGCCTCCTCCTCGCCCAAGAGCCGCAGCTCATCCACCAGCAACAGGCGACCTGGTCAATCCCAGCCCACCGGGCCTCGAAGCGTCTCACAGTCCCAATGGTGACGACCTTGCATGGCGCGGACGCCTACGCGTCTTCCCTGCTATCTGCCCCTTCCGGCCTTGCAGAACGCGCAGGAAGAGCGTGGACTGCCATGAATCAGGAGGCCGCGCGGCACTCCGATCGTCTCCTCGCCGTTTCACGCCACCTCGCTGATGTCGCCCTCCGTTCGGGTTTTCCCGCAGACAGACTCCATGTTCACTATCAGGGTGTTGACACCCAGTGGTGGAGGCCGCACACAGATACGACCTGCGTGCCCACCTCCGCAGAACACGCCGGACAGCACGAAGACCCCCAGCTCGGGCGAGAGGACCTCGAGGATGGGCAGACCCCGGAGTTCCTTTTCGTCGGAGCCTTCTCAGAGTTGAAAGGGCTTCCCGATCTTCTCTGCGCCCACGCGCACGTGTCACGCCCCCACCGTCTCGTCCTCGTGGGCGATGGGCCCTTGCGTGAGGAGCTTCGCCGGGCTTCGGCCCACGATCCGTCGATCACGGTGCTCGGACCCCTGGACCGTCGCGGAGTGCGTGAACGGATGCGCCGAGCCGCAGCCCTCGTCTTGCCAACTCGGACGAGGAATGGGAGGGCCGAAGCGGCCGGCCTCGTTTCCTTGGAGGCTCAGGCCTGCGCCACCCCCGTCATCGTCAACGAAACAGGCGGCGCTCTAGAAATGGTCTCCCCCGCCTGCGCTGATCTCAAGGCCCGCGAATACGAGGTCGACTCCCTCGTGTCCTCGATCAACTCCCTGCTGTCGATGAGTGAATCAGAGCGGGCCGCCAGGGGGAGAGAAGCCCGCTCCTGGGTTGAAACAGAGCGCAGCCTGAAACGCGCTACCGCTGAGCTCGGCGCGCATTATGCCGAACTCATCGGCTCAAAGTAAGACAACTCGGGCTTGGAGGATCAGAACGACGCGACCAGGGAAAGCGGACAAGATGCTCCCCGGGAGAGTCACGAGGGCTCAGGTTAAGAGAAACACGAGGGCTCAGGCTCCCAGGAGCAGGGGGACTCGGCCAGGGAGACACACCAGGGCGCGAGCTCAGCAGACCCCGGCTCAAACTCCTCCCCCACTAGAGCAACCAACCCTGGCCTCAGCAGACCAGGCCTCAAACTCTTCCCCCACTAGATCAAGCAGGCCAAGGCTCAGTAGACCACAGCTCGTTGGGTCTCCCCCGTAGACCACGGCTCAAACGCCCGTAGAAGAGCGCTTAACCTCGGCCTCGCTGGTCGACCTCGGCAAGCATCGCCGCCGCCTGACGAGCCCGAGCCTGCCAGGTGTGCTCCCCGCGCAGGGCCTCCACACGCGAAGCCGCCTCCTCGACGAGTGAGGGAGTGGCGACAAGCTCTCGAAGAGTCTTCGCAATAGAGTCGCGCGAATACTCAGGAGTCCAGCCGATCCCCTCACGGGCGACGAGATCTGCGACGTGAGTGCCCGTCGAGGCGAGGACGGGCAGGGCGCGCCCGATGTACTCAAAGAACTTCACGGGCGCGGCGAAGGAGCGGTATTCGATCGGTTTCATCGCGAGAACGCCAATGGTGGCCCGCTCAAAGTAGGGCTCAAGCTCGGCCCCCCGGCCGTGAACGACGCGAACACGATGAGACAGGTAAGGGCGGTAGGCCTCGGCGAGAAGGGCCCACTGCTTTTCAGGCACGCACAGGGTCATTGACGCGCCCGGCGTTTTCGCGACTGCGGCGACGCATTCACGCAGATCGTAGAAGTCGCCGAGAGCCCCGACGTAGAACAATTCAACGCCCGTGCCTTTCCCCTTCGCTGCAAGGGGGGCGCCGGGTGGGAGTTCACGAAACTTCTCAGGCGAAATCCGCGGAATATACTCGCCCATCCGAAGGGAGGGCAAGAACATGAGGTCAAGGCTGTCTTCGAGTCTTCGTAGGTCGCGCTTGTAGTGGTGTCTCATAAGGAGGCGATACGGGAATTGCCGAAGAGTGAGGAAGCCGGGGAATCGCCAGTACACATCACGGTAAAAAGCACCGACGGGGACCCCGCGAGCGCGACAGAATGCGAAAAGATCGAAATCGAGGGCAGGGTCGACGCGCTCGCTGATCTTCTCCGTCATGGCGATCGGGCTCGTTGCAAGCTCCGAATAGCAAAACTCGACTCTGCCCTCTTCTACCGCCTGCTTCGCGAGGGGCACGCTTTGGGCGCGTTCGCGCCACGTTCCGCTCACCTCGATCACCTCATAGCCGAGCTGTGCGAAAGCTGTGCGCATCATGAAGGGGCGGATCGCAGATCCTGATGATCCGCCTGAGCGCACCCTCATCGGCGAGTGGAAGATCATCGTGGGATTCACGAGCTGCTCTCCTCCTTCGAGTCCTCGAGCCCTCGAGATTCCACTAGGGCGCCATACAATTCGCTCCAGCGCGATACGAAGCTCTGCTCCGAATAGCGTTCGCGGGCACGCTCGCGGATCTGCTCCGCAGTCGCGTACTGCGAAGGATCGCAGATCCTCCTCATCGCCTCGACGAGGGCGGGCGCATCGTCGACGCCGACGAGCTCCCCATTGCCCTCTTCCAGGGCGAAGCATCCCGCCCAGGTGGCAGAGGCGATCAGGCGAGCTCCTGCCGCCTGCGCCTCGGAGAACACGGTCCCGCCCGCTTCGAGGGCGCTCACCAGCACAAAAACATCCGAATCGGCGAGCAGGGACACAACATCTGCGCGTTCGAGACGTCCGAGGAACTCGATCGAGGTGCAGGGATTGGGGAGGGTCGCACGCACCCTCTCGATCGCTTCGGGGCTTCCTCCTGCGATCTTGAGGAGGGCCGTGCCTGAATCCTTGAAAGCATCAAGGAAAGCCCTGCAGGTTTCGATAACGCGCTTGTTGTCGTCGATGTGGGAGACGTGGGCGAAGCGCAGCGGCCCTTCTTCTTTCTTCACGGGGCGTTCGGCGTTGAAGAAGGCATCAGGAACGGGCAATTCGATGGGGAGCCAGCGCGTGCCCGGATAGTGGGCGAAGAGAGCCTGGGCGAAGCCCTGTGAGACTGTGGTGAGCAGCGAAGCTTGCTCCAGGGCCTGCCCGATGACGCCTGAGCGCGATCTGAAGGCGCGGGACTCGAGGGTCGAGGGGCGGTGCTCGGTGATGACGAGGGGCACCCCCCAGCGCCTGGCCAAGATCCCTCCCGCAACACCTCCGGGGAAGACCGTGTGCGCGTGAAGGATCTGCGCTTTCCCGCTCTCCTCGAAAAGAGCGGCAGCCCTCCCGATCAGTCTTCGATGAATCCGCTCTTCGAGGGCGCGGAGCACTCGGGGCATGGAGGGCAGGCTCAGGCGGACGACCCGGAGTCCGTGCTCGACGCTCACTCGGGGGTTTTCACTCCGCCATTTCCTGCCCAGGGGTGAGGTTTCGAGGGCGAGGATCTCGACTTCGTGTCCCGCGCGCGCGAGCATGAGGGCCTGCTCTTCGAAGAAGGTGCCCGAGTGTTTCGCGCCGGGGCGCGGATACCAGGAGGCGACGAAGAGTATCCTCATTGACGCGCCTCCGTATCGTATTGGGAGGCGGTGATCAGGCTCATGATGACGAGTCCTGCAAGCATTGCCGCCATGAGCAGTCCCAGGATCGTGATCGTGGCGAGCAGGTCGAGGGGTGAGAGGCTGAGCCATGCGAGGGGCGCTACGCAGTAGAGGACCCCGAAGACGAGCATGCGGCGCTGTTTCTCGGTGACGACGAAGAGATTGGAGACCGGGGAGGTGAGGACCGTCATGAAAAGCCAGGGCGTCAGGGCCCTCGCGAAGTCCCCGGCCTGATCCCATTGCGCCCCGAACACGAAGGGGAAGAGCCATGGCGCCAGAATGTAGAGGAGCACGAAGGGGATGAGGGCGGCGAGAGCGGCCCTGCGGTAGGTGTCGGCCACGAGAGTGCGCATCCGCCCTGGCGCAGTATCGGAGAGCTTCTTGAGGAACACTTGTCCGACGGCCCCCGCGATCAAGCCCACGGGCACTTGCATGATGTTCCAGGCGAGTTGGAATTGGCCGAGGGCTGCGATCGTGACCGCTCCGATCGCGAGGTTGATTCCCGCGTTGCGCAGGGAATCGACGAGGGCGTTCGGCCCGTTGAGCAGGGGCATGCGATGGTAGCGCCTCGCGACTTTGCGAAGCGGAGGGTCTTCGGATGTGCCTTGGCGTGCGTCCTTCGTTTTGAAGACGAGGAAGAGGAGGGACACGAGCTGTCCGAGCATCGTGCCCAGGATGAGCGCGCTGAATCCGCCGTGGAAGACGAGGCCGAAGAGGAGCTGGGAGGCGGCGATGGCGAGGGAGTTGATGACGCTGTTCACTGCGATATCGCCGAAGCGGCCTTTTCGGGTGAGCCAGTAGCGCAGGTTCGAGGCTTGAGCGACGAGAGCCACCGTGATCCCCGCTGCCGAGAACCAAAGGGCGAGTTCTCCCGAGTGGTGGTAGGCGTCTTTGAGCGGCCGGGCGATCACGATGAGGACGAGGGAGGTGATGATCGATGCGAGGAGGATCGATCGGGAGGCGAGTCTATGCAGGCTCCTCGCGCTCGCCTCGTCTTTGGGCAGTACGACCGCGAGGTCGTAGCGGGCTGCGGCGATCGTGATGACGAGGGCGGTGATCGACCCGTAGACGCCGAGGAGGCCCTTGTCGACATCCGAGTAGACGCGTGCGATGAAGATTTGCAGCACGAAGGCGATGACTTGGGCGCTCAAGGTTCCCGACATGAGTGTGAGGATCGCGCGCAATACGGGGCTTCGTGAAAGGAGGGAGGAGATCTTCGAGCTGGGCCGTGTGGCTTGCGGTTTTCCCTTCGCTGCCCCGAACTCGACCCCGGTCCAGGGCGCGTCTTCGGCTTGGGGGTCCCGCATGGGCCTATTCAATCAGATCCTTCGAGCATTGAGCCTTCGCACACGTGGGTCTGCGGCATGCAGGCTGTACGGCAGCTGCATCGATCGCATCGCCCCTTTCGCATGCGTGGATCTACGTCGAGAGATGTGCAAGAGCCAAAACTCTGGAGAATCGTCCTCTTGCTCGCATGGGTCTGTGAATGACCTTCTTCTAGGCTTCGAGTTCGCCCCGATCCCCCTCTTACTCGCATAGGGCTGCGGCGTCGATCTCGGCGATAGAATCCAAGGAGAGTCCACGTTCTCGCTCGGGCAGCGGCTGAGCGAAGAAAGGAGAACACGTGGCCGTCCCTCGTCTCCTCCTCTCCTCATCCACTTGGCTCGACTCCTCCGATCATTCGACGCGCGTGTGGGCCCCGCTTCCCGCTTATGCGAAAGCCCTGCTGCGCGCCCTGGACTCTCCGCTTTCTCTTGCTCGCCGAGATGTTCGCGCTTCAAGAGCCGTTCCGGTCTCGAGCGTCGCTCCCACCTCGAACGCCGTTCCCCTTTCGAGCACCAACCCCGCGCACAAGGACTCGAATGCCTCCCCCTCCAGGGCCCCGACCACCCCCTCCGTGCAAGCCCTCAGCCAAGCCCTTGCCGAGGCATACGGCCACTGGAGCCTCATCTCTTCCCTGGGAGAATCGATTCTCCTCGCAACAGACCGAATGCGCTCCCTCGGCCTCCTCTACGCCTTCGACGGTCAACGCTGGATCATCACCGACGATGTGAACTCCCTGCTCGCCCACCTGCCTGGACTGCGGCGCGACGAACGCCAGGCCAAGATCTTCGCCTCCTTCGGCTATACCCTCGGTAGACGAACCCTGCTCGAGGGCGTCTCCTCCGTGGAGGCGGGCTCCCTCGTCCTTTTAAATCCCGATGGAAGCACCTCGACCTCGTCCTTCGCCGACTACCGGCGCCCCTCAGTCCTCATTGATGAGGAGGCGGAGTTCTACGCCCTTTTCGAAAAAGCCCTCGACCAAAGCTTCACGCGTCTGCTCGATGCAGCAGGCTCGAGGACTCTCGCCGTACCGCTCTCGGGGGGCCTCGACTCGCGTCTCCTCCTCGCCTGGCTCACCCGTTTGGGAGCCTCCAATATCCGGACCTTCACCTACGGCAAGCCCGCAGCACCAGAAGTCGAGATTTCTCACGGCGTCGCCCAGGCCTTCGCCCTGCCCTGGGTCAGCGTCGACTACACGCCCGAGAAGATCAGCGCCTTCTGGTCGGGCCCCGAGGCAGAGGCCTTCCGCCGAGCCAATTGGTGCGGAGTGTCCCTCCCCCACGTTCAAGACTCCTACGCCCTGCACGAACTGTGCCGCAGCGGCTGGATCGACGAGGACGCGATCCTCCTTCCCGGTCACACGATCGTCGGCAACGGGCACGACGAAGATTTCGTCCTCTCTGCTCCACCGGCGGGCGAACTCGCGCGCCTCATCGCCTCACACCACGCCAGCGCCCAGGGAAGAGATCGGAGCATCAACAAAGAACCCCTCATCTCCCGCGAGATCATGAGGGCCGCTCAACAGGTCCGATTCGACGGCTCGCCCGCTTCTGCTCTGAGCTGGGTCGAGTGGTTCAACCTTCGAGAACGCCAAGCGAAATACATCAACCACTCGATGCGCGCCTACGAGTTCTACGAGCGGACTTGGGCGGCGCCGATGCTCGACCTCGACATGTGGCAGGCCTGGCTCAAAGGCGGCCTGAGCTTCACGAAGGACCGCGCCTGGTATGCGCGATTCGTCGCCGCAGCGGTGCAACGATATGCGAAAACAGACACTCCGCCCCTACATGTGTTCTCGAACGACCACTCGCTCCCACCAAAGCTCAAAGGCGCGCTCCTCGCCGCAATGCGAGCAACGAGGACGGAACGCCTCTTGTCGAGATCTCGTTCGATCCGCACCATGCTCGATCATCCGATAGCTTTTGAAGCCTTCTCCACTCCACTATCGAAAAGCCAACAGTTCAAGAACCACCTGCGCGGCGCCTCCTCAACGGGCATGTGGTCAACGCTCTTCCTCGACAACCGCTGGGGAAACGACGCTCAGATCCTCCCGCCCGCACCGGGCGTGCCCGGACTCACTCGCTGAAACGGATGGCCTGCCCCGTCCTCGCAGATTCGAGGATGCCCTCAAGGACTTCAAGGGTTCGCACGCCCTCAGCCATCGACACGTGCTCGCCGCCCCGCCCGAGGATCGCATCCCTGAAATGCTCGTGCTCGACTGCGAGGGGCTCGCGCTTGTCGAGCGCGTAGCGGGTGACGGTCCCTTCGGAGACTCCGCGGAAAGCCGCGATCTGCTCCCACTGCAGCGGGGAAGACCCGTTCTCGTAAAAGCTCAGGTCCCCCATCGCCGTATCGGCGACGAGGGCGCCGTGCTCGCCAATGACGATCGTCGTGCGGTCCTTGTAGGGGGTCAGCCAGTTCACCTGATGGTTGACGAGGACTCCGTTCGCAAAACGCCCCGAGGCGAGGAGCAGGTCCTCATGCACTCGCCCCGAACGGTAGCCGACCTGTGCGAACACCATCTCATAGGGGGCGCCCACAACCCAGGAGGCCAAGTCCACGTCATGCGTCGCCAAGTCCTTGACGACGCCGACATCACTGATGCGCGCCGGGAAGGGGGATTGGCGGCGTGTGACGATCTGATAGACCTCGCCGAGCTGGCCCTGCGCGATCCTGCGGCGCATTTCCACCAGAGCCGGATTACAGCGCTCCACATATCCGACGGCGCCGACAAGGTCGGCTCTCTCAAAAGCCTCGGCGATCCTGCGCCCCGATTCGACGGACACGGACAGGGGTTTTTCGACGAGAGTATGCACTCCCGCTTCAGCGAGGAGGAGAGCCGCTTCCTCATGGAAAGCCGTTGGCACTGCCACGATCGCCGCGTCGATCCCGGCTGCGATCAGATCCTCAACACCGGGGAGGACCTCAAGGGGAGGGGCGACACCGAACCGATCGCCCGCCAAGTCCGCGAGCGCAACGAGTTCGACGCCCTCGGTGGCGCGGGCGTTGCGGACGTGATGACGGCCCATCGAGCCCAGGCCGAGGATTCCCAGGCGGATCGTCATTGTGACCCTGCTTTCGCGAGCGTGTTCACGGCGTGAACGATCCTTTCAAGATCGGCTTTCGACAAGGCGGGCTGCACGGGCAAGGACACGACTTCACGCGCCGCCTTGTGCGTCACGGGAAGATCGAGGCCGGGGGCGAAGCCTTCGAGGGAGGGCAGGTGGTGGTTCGGGATCGGGTAATACACTCCCGATTCGACGCCCCATTCCTCGCGCAGGGCGCGCATGAAGCGCTCGCGGTCAAGGTCGGGGACGCGGATCGTGTACTGGTGGTAGACGTGGCGGGCGCCGCGTGCGAGCGGCGGGGTGATGACGCCGTGAAGGTTCTCGTCGAAGAATGCGGCGTTCTTTCGGCGCAGCTGCGTCCAGGCCTCGATCTTCTTCAGTTGGACGCGGCCGATCGCCGCATGAATGTCCGTCATCCGGTTGTTGAAGCCGATGAGCTCGTTCGCATAGCGGCGTTCCATCCCCTGGTTGCGCAAGAGCCTCACCCGTCGCGCCAGTTCCGCATCCGTGGTCGTCACCATTCCGCCTTCCCCCGAGGTCATGTTCTTCGTCGGGTAGAGGCTGAATGCGCCGAAGGAACCGAAGGAGCCGACGGGCTTCCCGTTGAGGGAGGCTCCATGAGCCTGGGCGGCGTCCTCGAAGACCATGAGGCCGTGCCTCTTCGCGATCCGTCCGATGTTCTCCATCGCGGCCGGGTGTCCATAGAGGTGGACCGGCATGATCGCCGTCGTTCGCTGAGTGATGGCCGCTTCGACGCAGGCCGGGTCGAGGCAGAAGGAGTCTTCGTCAATGTCGGCGAAGACGGGGGTCGCGCCGCTCAGGGCGACCGAGTTCGCGGTCGCGGCGAAGGTGAAGGAGGGGACAATGACCTCATCGCCGGGGCCGATTCCGGCGGCGAGCAGCCCCAGGTGCAGGGCGGAGGTTCCCGAGTTCACGGCGACGGCTGAAGTCCCGGGGACGAGGACGGCGGCGAATTCCTCTTCGAAGGCGGCGACCTGCGGTCCTTGGGCGAGCATGCCGGAGCGCATGACCGCGCCGACCGCTTCGATCTCCTCCTCGCCGATGAGGGGTTGGGCGGCGGGGATCCTCTCGAGGGTCATCGGGTGTCCTTCTCCAAGGCGTCGGGCGCTGTGAGCCTGTAGCGCGTCCCCGTTGTCGGGCATTCGAAGAGCGAGGGGTCTGCCGTGGGGATGAGGGGGAGGCCCGCTTCCCCGACCCAGCCGATCCTCTTAGCGGGCACGCCCGCGACGAGCGCGTAGTTTGGAACGTCTTTCGTCACAACCGAGCCCGCTGCGACGAGTGCCCAACGGCCTATGCTCACGGGGGCGACGCACACCGAACGGGCGCCGATCGAGGCGCCATCGCCGATTGAAACGCCGACCGGCTCCCAGTCCTCGGCAGTTTTCGGGCTTCCGTCCTCGTTAATCGCACGCGGGTGGCGATCATTCGTCAGCACTGCGGCTGGGCCGATGAACACTCCCTTGCCGAGGCGGGCGGGCTCGTAGAGGAGCGCATAGTTCTGGACTTTGCAGGCGTCCCCCATTTCGACGCCTGCTCCAATGTATGCGCCCCGGCCGATGATGCAGTCTTCGCCGATGCGGGCGCCGGATCGGACCTGGGCGAGATGCCAGATCTTCGTTGAGTCCGGTACTCTCACGCCCTCGTCGATATCGGCGCTCGCTTCGATCATCGCTGCCCTCCTCGTCTTGTCGAATACTGTAGTCGCCCTTCACGCACCCGGCTTCCCGCGAGTGGTGCCCAAGTGGGACAATTCCCCATATGGAGAGGAACACGGACGTGTGGGTGGTGATCCCGGCATATAACGAGGGGCCGATGATCGCTCGCGTTATTGCCTCCGTGCGAAAGTTCTTTCCGAATATCGTGTGCGTCGACGACGCCTCAAGCGATGACACTGTGTGCGCCGCCAGACGGGCAGGAGCCCTGGTGATCCCCCACCCTGTGAACCTCGGACAGGGAGCGGCTTTGCAAACGGGATTCACCTGGGTGTTGAAGAAGACCGAAGCCCGTTTCGCCGTCACTTTTGACGCTGATGGTCAACACCGGGTGGAAGATGCCGAAGGGATGTGCGCCCTCGCACGCAAGAACGACCTGGGTTTCGTTCTCGGTTCTCGTTTTCTCTCCGAGAGCCCCCAGGGGTTGTCCCCCATGCGTCGACTGGTGTTGAAGAGCGCCGCTGGCGCTGCCCGACGCAAGACGGGCCTTGCTGTAACGGATGCGCATAACGGTCTGCGAGTGATCCGGCGCGACGCCTTATCCTCTTTTTCCCTCGTGCACAACCGTATGGCGCATGCGAGCGAAATCGTTGAGAAGCTCGCCGTGACCGGCCTGGCCTGGGCGGAATACCCTGTGAGCATCGAGTACTCCGAGTATTCGAGGGCGAAGGGCCAGTCCCTGCTCAATTCTGTGAATATTCTCGTCGATCTGGTGATGGAGTGAGCGTGCCCTCGTACTGGTTGATCAGGCTCCTTCTCCTTGTGGGCTTCGTCCTCATTGCGCTTGTCATCATGAGGCCGGTCCGTTCCCAGTCGCATTTGGCTGTGCGTCGCCTCTCGATCCTGGTTCTCCTCTTGTTCGCGGTTTTCGCGATCCTGTTCCCCGGAACTCTCAACCACGTCGCCCACCGCCTCGGAGTGGAAAGAGGAGTGAACCTTCTCGTCTACGCACTCGTCGTCGCTTTCTTCGCTCAGCTCGTGAGTTCTTATCGGAAGGAGGCCGCTCAGGAGCGTCGGATCACGGCCCTCGCTCGCGCCGTCGCCCTCGCGAACGCGGATGAGAACGAGCCGGATTCTGCGCCTCACACAGGCGTAGAGGGGTCGCACAATGACGAAGAGCACCGGGAGTGCATGGGGTGAAGCGGCGAATATAACGCTACGATCAAGGATTGATGAGCAAACACGAAACTCTGAGCCGTCGGCTCCCGATTCAGCATGCGGCAACCTCGCCGTACCGTTTCGGTGTGCTTCGCGCCCTCCTCGCTGTTTTCCTCGCAAGCTCACTCTTCGTAGTGACAACAAGCGTTTTCGTCTACAACGCCCTCGCGAACCAGGTGAAGGAGTCCGTGCTCGACATTTCGCATTTGTCTGCGGATTCTGAGCAGTCCGCGGAGACGATCACTCCAATCGACCAGTTCGAAGGACAGCCGATCAATCTGCTCGTTTCGGGCGTGGACTCGCGATACAACCAGGATGATTCGGGCTACGGCGACGCTGAAGAACTTTCCACGATCCAGTCGGATACGACGATGATCGCGCATATCTCCGCTGATCGTCAGTCCATCACCGTTGTTTCGATTCCCCGCGACCTCATCACTGACATTCCCTCGTGCACTCTGTCCAGCGGCGCGCAGACCTACGAATACACGGGAATGTTCAATTCTGCTTTTTCCACCGGGGCGGTCACCAATGACCTTGCGGGCGGTATCGCCTGCACGAAGGCCACCGTTGAGGAGCTCACCGGCGTCCACATTGATGCTTTCGTGATCGTGGACTTCACTGGGTTCAAGGGAATGATCGACGCACTCGGGGGTGTCTGGTTCGACGTTCCCGAGGATATGTACGATGAGCTCGCGGGCCTTGACGTGCACGCTGGTTGTCAGCGTTTCGACTCCATGACGGCGCTCGCCTTCGCCCGCGCCCGCAAAGAGATCGGCGATGGTTCCGATATTTCGAGGATCGGCCGCCAGCAGGAGCTCGTCTCCGCGATGCTGCGTGAAGTCCTGTCGAAAAACTTCGTCACCGATCTTCCGGCTCTCCTGTCCTTCTTGCAGGCGACGATCGCTTCTTTGACGGTTTCGCCGAATCTTGCGGATATCAATTCTGATGCGGGGCTTCTTCTTTCCCTCCTCAACTTGGACAAAGCCAATATCCGTTTCGTCACCCTGCCGTGGGCGAACGCGCCGCATGATCCGAATCGGGTAGTCGCAATCGAACCGGATGCTTCTCTCCTATGGGAGGTTTTGAAGTCCGACGCACCCCTTCCTGCAGGTATGACCTACACCGATGGGACCGGCACCCAGCAGGTCGTTCCTTTCCCCGGCGAGTCCGAGCCACAATCCGATCCCTCTCAAACCGGGGATTCCTCGGGTGATTCACAGACCAATCCTTCCCAGCCCCCGGCTGATTCTTCAGCCGCTAAAGCTTCGAGTCCTGAGCCCGCACCCACTCCCCCGCAGACCTGCCCACCGAGTCAATGAGCGAATATCCTCCCTCGTTCAGCCCCAAGGAGCGGCGTTCCCGCCCTTTGTCACAGGCTGCCCAAAACGCACCTGAACGGAGTGAATCCTCAGCTTCCTCGCGCCTTTTAACGCCCGGAGAGCAGGCGCGGGTTGAACGCGAGTCTCATGGGCCGCGCCCGCGCCCTTCGGCGTCTTCTCTGCGGCGCTCAGGCTCTTCACAGCCCACGGCACCTTCCCAGTCTTCTGCTTCCGCTTCCGCCCGGCCTTCTCGTTCTACGGCCTCTGAGGCCAGGTCTACAGGCTCTCAGCACCCTTCCGCGGCTTCTCAAGCCAGTCCCAATGCCCGAAACGGTGCCGAAGGTTCGCCGCGCCCTAAGCGCCCGAGCGCTCAAGGGGCTCGCAGAACCCAAGAGCCGTCGAATCAGGGCGGGCAGATGCCGGTCTTTCGTACACGCCCACGGGTCTATGGCATCGCCGCAGATGATGCTCAGGCGCGTGCATGGCGCGTCGACTCCGCATCCCCCGAGCCCCAAGCTGATCGTCCTCTTCTGCCGACGACTGCCGATCAGCCTCAACGTGATCTTCCACCTGCTTTCGCTCCCAAACGCAAGAGTCTGCGTCAGGGGGCTTCCCCCCAGGCCCGCGCTCAGGCGGAGGGGTTTTCACATGAGCGCCAACAACCTCGGCCCACGACGCTCACGCCGCGTCGCGGCCCCTCTCAAGCGCCACATTCCGCGCCTCGGCCACGACTCAAGCGAGCCCGTCGTCTTCGCGGCAGGCTTTTCAAAGTGTTCCTTTTACTCGTCCTCATCCTGAGCGGCTGGGTGGGCTTCTTGATGTGGGATGCGAACCAGAACTTAGGCCGGACCTCCGCTCTTTCTGGGGCTGCGGACACGCCAGGGACCACATATCTTCTCGCTGGCTCGGACTCTCGTGATGATGGCGCTGTACAAGACGACTTCGAAGGCTCGGAACGCTCAGACTCCATCATGCTGGTCAATATTGCGCCCAACGGTCAAAAGTCAGCTGTTTCCATCCCACGAGACACCTATGTTGAGATCCCTGGCTACGGCTGGGACAAGATCAATGCGTCCTTCTCCTACGGTGGCCCTGAATTGCTCGTGAAGACCGTTGAATCTCTCAGCGGACTCACCGTCGATCATTACGTGCAGATCGGCATGGGCGGAGTCTCGAATATGGTAGACGCCGTTGACGGCATCAACGTCTGCTATGACGGCAATGTGAGCGACGATCCTTCTACTCTCGAATGGACCGCGGGCTGCCACGATGTTGATGGGAAGACGGCGCTCGCCTTCTCACGTATGCGCTACCAGGATCCCGAGGGGGATATCGGTCGTGCCAAGCGTCAACGCCAAGTCGTCTCAAAGACGATTGAAAAGGCTCTCGCTCCAACGACTTTTCTTTATCCTGCACGCACTTTGCGAGTCGAACGTGCAGGTTCTGGCTCCTTCACAGTTGACGAGGACACCTCCCTTCTCGATATTGCACGTCTTGTCCTTGCTTTCAAAGATGCGGGTACGCAGGGCTTGAGTGGAATCCCGCCAATCGAGTCGCTCGATTTCCTCACGGATGTGGGGACTTCCGCAGTGCTCCTAGAAGATGAGACCGCACCCGAGTTCTTTGAAAAACTCCGCAATGGGACTTTGACCACTGAAGATTTCAACGCCTTCGGTCGTTAAACACCTCATGGGAGCGTGCGAGGAAACGGCCGAACAGCCAGAGCCAAAATCAGCCAGCCACGCAGGGGCTCTCTGAGGTCTTGAGGGTCACGGTTCCCTAAGTCATAGCCCCCTGCCCCTCAGGTCTTCGCCGCCCATGGGCCGCGCGAACTCAGCACCCCACGCCGAACTTCACTCCCGCCTCTTGGACACCGCACGCTCCACGGGGTCCTCATTCACAGCCAAAGCCCAAGTGAGTAAGCGTTTCCCGGTGTTCTTCTCATCCCTACGAGCTTGGGCGAACTTTCTGAGCCAGCGCGGCCCCCTTGTCCCAGGCGAGATCGCGCAGCCCCTTTTGGAAGTCCCGCATCTTGGCGCGCAAGGCCTCGGCCTCAGGCCCCTCACCAGCGGAGAGAATCCGAGCGGCGAGCAAACCCGCGTTACGCGCACCAGCAATAGAAACAGTCGCGACGGGCACTCCCGCGGGCATTTGCACGATGGAGTGGAGAGAATCCACTCCATCAAGGTGCTTGAGTGGAACGGGAACGCCCACGACCGCAAGCTCAGTGAGAGCAGCGAGCATACCGGGCAGGTGTGCTGCGCCCCCCGCTCCAGCGATGATGACCCGCAAACCCCGAGCTGAGGCCGAACGGCCATAGGCAAGCATGTCCTCGGGCATCCGGTGAGCCGAAACGACGCCGACTTCGCAAGCGATGCCGAACTCCGCGAGGGCAGCAACGGCGGGTTCCATGGTCGGCCAATCCGAGTCGGAGCCCATGACGACGCCGACGAGGGGGTGGGGGCCGGTTGCGCTCAAAGGAATATCGAGCTCAGGGGTCGAATCGTTCATCGGATGCTCCTTTCGAGAAGCCTCGTGAATGGGGAAGAGAAGTCAAAGGGCTCAAGCTCAACAAGGATGCGCCGCACGGTTGGAGCCTTGCTCACACACAGCTCTCAGACCTGGCCGCGAAGGGCTGCGACAACTGCTTCAGCCTCAGCCCGGGCACGCGCCGGATCGGCGTCCACAACCGTCACATGGCCGAGTTTGCGGCCCGGACGAACGGCTTTGGAGTAGATATGGACCTTCGCTTCGGGATGACCTTCCAAAGCTTGTCCGAGGGCGCGAGCCGGACAGGGGAAACTCGAACCCAAAAGATTCACCATGACGCAGCTCGAGCCGGGAACACGGAGCTCGGTCGACCCCAGAGGCAGGTCCAAGACAGCTCGAAGGTGCTGCTCGAATTGGCTCGTCACCGCGCCATCGATAGTCCAGTGGCCGGTATTGTGCGGACGCATTGCAAGCTCGTTGACGAGGACGTGCTCGTCGGCGCCCTCGCCGACAACGAACATCTCGACCGCGAGCACGCCTGTCACCCCGAGTTCTTCAGCGATCCTCTCGCCGAGTTCACAAGCCGCTTCGAGAGTTTCGGGACGCACGCCGAAAGCAGGAGCCGTGACGACGGAGCAGACTCCATCGACCTGCTCACTCGTCGCAACAGGCCACGACTTGATCTGTCCGGAAGGCCTTCGGGCGCACAGTGCGGCGACCTCGGACACGAAGGGCACGAGCTCTTCGGCGAGGAGTGGTCCCTTTCCGAACCATTCGGCCGCTTCCTCAGCCTCGTGGACGACTCGAACTCCGCGCCCGTCATAGCCCCCGGTCGGTGTCTTCACGATGAGGGGCCAGCCACACTCATCCCCGAAGGCCTGCAAGTGTTCAAGGGTGTCGGTCCTCGCCCAGCGCGGACAGGGCGCCCCCATCTGAGTGAGGCGTTCACGCATCGCGAGCTTATCTTGGGCGTACAAGAGGGCGTGGGCGCGTGGTTCGATGGCGAGCGAGCCCTCGAGTTGTGCGAGAAGGGCCTGGGGGATGTGCTCATGTTCGAAAGTGAGCACGTCAGCCCCTTCGACGAGCGTGCGAACAAGCTCGTCATTCTTGGGCAGGCCGACTGTTGAGGAGGCGACGACCAGAGCAGTCGAAGTGTCCGGGGCTTCAACGAGGGGACGCAGCTCAATGCCGAGGGCGATCGCGCTCTCCTGCATCATGCGGGCGAGCTGCCCGCCTCCGATGACGGCGACGACCGGGCGTGTGCTCCGAGTGGGCTCCATGCACTTCAATCTAGTCGCTCCAGGACCGGGCTCGCCTCGAGGAGGCTTCAGAATCGACGCGATCTGCGTCCCATCGAGACGACTGGCCCATGGGGCATGACCCGATCAGGGTCGAGGGATGCGGGGATCGCCGCGAGGGAGAGTGAGAAGACAGGGGGCCGGTTGCGCGTCAATTCCAATCTTCCACCCATTGCCCCAGCCAGATCCTTTGCCAGAGCCAAGCCGATTCCAGTCGAGCCGTGCCCGGACACACCCTTTTCGAAAACGTTGGGTGCCAAGTCTTCAGCAATACCCTCCCCTTCGTCGGAAACGTCAATAACGACCCCCCGCTGATTCGCTGTCTTTCGGGCAAGCACCCGAGTGGTGCCAGCGCCGTAATGCAAGGAGTTCTCAATAAGGGTTGCCAGCACCTGGGAGACTTTCCCCCCATCGGCGAGGATCGGCAGTTCCGCCTCGTCTGTGAAGACAAGCTCGCGTCCTGCTTGCGCGAAGGCTGCCTCCCATTCTTCACGCTGTGTGTTGAAAGCTTCGAGAATATGGATCGCTTCGGTCTGGCCGACATTCCTCGCATTGGAGTCGAGCAGTTCGGCAACGACCGCAGTGAGACGCTCAACCTGTTCAAGACAGCTCTTCGCTTCTTCTTGAACCTCCGGCTCGGAGGAGATTAATTCAATCTCCTCCAATCGCATTGACAGGGCGGTGAGTGGGGTTCGGAGTTGATGCGAGGCATCGGAAGCGAATCGGCGCTCAGCGGCGAGCCTTCCCGCCATTCGTTCTCCTGTCCGCGCCAATTCCTCCTGAACGAGGTCGATCTCTTCGATCCCTGAGGGTTTGACCCGCGCTCTTACCTGGCCCGAACCGATCTGCTCGGCTTGAGCCGCGAGGTAGATCAAAGGTGCAGACAGTCGTCGGGAGAATCTCAGGGCGAGGATGAAGCCGACAATCATGCAGGCACCCATTCCAGCGAGATACAGGACGAGGACGAAGCCGATACGTTCGATTGTCGGCAATGCGGAGGCCTCGAGACGCACGTTCGTGCCCTGATTCGTCGAGGCGTAAACAACATGCGTGGGAGCTGTAACCTGTGTTCGCACTGTGATGAGGTCGCCTTGAGCGGTCGACACTGAGGCGTGTACGCCGCTTTGTCTGATCGTCGCAGGAGAGACGAGCGCCTCAATCAGGGAAGGAGTGACCGCGTCACCGTTCTCGATCCGCCGGTCGATCATTCTCGCAATCGTCTGCGCTCTCGATTCGAGGCGGGACACGTCGGATACCCAGACGATCGAGGAGGTCGCGATCGCACCGGGGACACCCATGAGGAGGGCGACGACGGTGACGGCCGTGAGGATCATCCGTACGGCGCGTTTTCGCATATCTCCTCTTTCCTCGTGATCCGATGTCAGAAGAACCTGCTCTGTCTCAGGCGTGAGCCTGCCTTCGAGGGCTGTGATTTCAGGGACTGGCCCCACGTGTCTGAGGGTTCGCGGCTCCATCTACAGGCTACCCGCGTCCAGAGAGGCGACGCGGGTAGGTGTGGGAGATGGCGAGAGGCTGGTCCCGAATGTGAGTGTTCAGCGCAACTCGAAGCGGAAGCCCATTCCTCGAACAGTCGTGATGTAGTGGGGGCTTGTCGCGTCGTCTCCGAGTTTGCGTCGCAGCCAGGACACATGCATATCGAGAGTCTTCGTTGAGCCTGTCGGATCGGAGCCCCAGACTTCACGCATGAGGGTCTCGCGTTCAACGACGCTCCCGGCCGCGCGCAGGAGAACACGAAGCAACTCGAATTCCTTTGCGGTGAGTTGAAGTTCTCTGTCGCCGGAGAAAGCGCGGTGGGCGGCAACATCCATGCGCACATCCTGGGCGCTGAGTTCGGAATCGTTGACTTCTGTGCTCGTCCGACGAAGCAGCGCGCGGACTCGGGCGAGGAGTTCAGCAAGTCGGAAGGGCTTTGTCACGTAGTCGTCGGCGCCCGCGTCTAGGCCGACCACCATATCGACCTCGTCAGTGCGGGCAGTGAGGATCAGGATCGGCACTGTTTTGCCGCAGGCGCGGATCTCGCGCGCAACTTCAAGGCCATCGATATCAGGAAGACCGAGGTCGAGGACAACGAGGTCGGCCCCTTCAACCTCGGCGAGGGCGCCCCGGCCGGTGCCGTGGGCGCGAACCTCGTAGCCCTCACGACCGAGAGCGCGGGCCAGGGGTTCGGAGATCGCGGGATCATCTTCGACGAGGAGAACAGTAGTCACACGAAGATCATACCCTTTCAAGATTATTTCTTTCATGTTCCTTGACCATTGCGAGGAGCCCCTCACGCTCACTTCATCAGGGGTATCACAGGGAGGAGAAAGACAAAAGGAAGGCGCTTCTCAAGTCCACCCCGGGGAGAGAAAAAGCTCGTATTCAATCGCGAGAGGAGAGGACATAGGGCGTGACCTGCCCGAAGCCCCGCAATTCAGCGGAGGGGAAATCCTCGAGCACGTATCCGTTTCCTGCTTTGCCTGCAGCGATCGCGGCTGCTGTGGCTGGATCGGTGAGGATTTTCCCCACCGGAGCAATGTCCACCAGTCGAGAAGCAAGGTTGACCGTCGGACCGAAGACATCCCCTGAACGCGAGAACACGTCCCCTCGCACGAAGGACGCTCGAACGGGCAGGATCGTGTCGTCTGCGCTGAGACGCTCGATCAAAGAGGTCGCGACCTTCATCCCTGTCGCAAGATCGTCGGCAATATACAAGACGGCATCTCCGATTGTTTTGACGATTCTGCCGCCCGCCTCCGTGACCGCAAGGCGCGATTCTTCTTCGAATCTCTCGATGAGGTCCACGAGCGCGCCTCCCAGAATCGTCGACGATGAGGTGTAGGACACCATGTCAACGAAACCGAGGGAACGGTTCAGCGGAAAGCGCGTACGGGAGTCCTCGTGTCCGCGCTGAGCAACCTCCTTGTCGAGGCGGACGAGAAGGGCTTCCATTTGACGGCGCCACGAGTGCAAGAGCATTCCCTCGAAGGCGTGGACACTGTCGCGCATGTGGTCGATGACGTACATGCGGGCAGTCGTGTCGTCAAGGCCGAGCCTGCGAATCGCATCTTCAACGAGGGCTTCGAACTGCCACAGGCTCAAACGGTCCGCGAGATGCGAATTCGCCCTCAGGAGTGAACGACTTGTCGCGAGGTCGATCGCGCCGGAGTCGACGAGCCCGTTCCAGGTGGTGAACACCTCGATATCACGCTCGGTGAAGACACGTTCATCGGGTTCGGGGCGTTGAAAACCCATTGAGACCCAATAGTCGTTGACGCGTTCGATCGTGGTCCCTGTGCTTTCGGCGAGCATTCGAGCACTGGTCGTCAGCGGCCCTCCAAGGAGGCGCGGAACATAACTCGTGACCGTCTGATGTTCAAGTTCGTAATTCTCAATGTCATCTTGAGCCGACGAGACTCCCATATGTTCGATGCCCCTCCTTCCAATGAGATCCGAAAACAACGTGAGCGGAACCGCAGCGAATACCAGCTTAGTAGCCTACATCACGTTGAGCTTCCCTTCTTTGTTTTCAGCTTTCCCCCTTGTAAAGCACTCGCGGATTCCTCCTTGCGGAGCACTCCCAGCCTCTCCCCCTGCGAAGCACTCACGGGCTCCCTTGTTTCGAGCATCGGCTCGAGCATCCTGCCTTCACCTCGCAGAAAACGAAGAGCTCTCGGGCACGAAGAGTTTCTCTTGGCACAGGGCCAGGGCTTCAGGGGACAATAGCCTCATGCGACTCCTCCTCGCCTCCAAGTCCCCGGCTCGACTCTCCACCCTCCTCGCTGCAGGAATCACTCCCATCGTCAGGGTCTCTGAGGTCGATGAAGATGCCGTGCTCGAATCCGTGAAGGCCAACTCGCCCTCCCCCAGCGCTGATGAACAAGTTGTCGCCCTCGCCTGTGCAAAACGAGACGCCGTCGCCTCGACGCTCACCTCTGACGCCTTGCTCGACGAGGAAGGGGCAGATTCTCTCCTTCTGGTCGGCTGCGATTCGATGCTCGAGATCAACGGGCGCATGGTCGGTAAACCTCATCTGCCCGAAATCGCGCGCGAGAGGATCCGGGAAATGCGGGGAAACGCGGCGACTTTGTGGACCGGACACGCGCTCAGTCTCCTGAGACGCCAAGAGGATGGCTCTTACGCCCTTGAGTCTGCTCTCTCGCGTTCAGCCTCGACAGTCGTTCACTTCGGGCAGATCAGCGACGAGGAGATCGAGGCCTACATCGCCTCGGGTGAACCGCTGCGCGTCGCCGGTTCTTTCACGATTGATGGCCTCGGTGGCCCCTTCATCACGGGGGTCGAGGGCGATCATCACTCCGTCGTTGGCATTTCTTTGCCTCTGTTGCGTGAACTCGCTTCGGAGCTTGGCGTGTTCTGGCCGGATCTGTGGGATTTTCGCCGGAGGACCCCTTCGCGAGAGTAGAGGGATAGAGGACAGCGTCGGCTCTTCTTCGACGCTCTCAGACGCAGAAGAAACGGAGAGCTCGCCCTCGACACGAACAAGTGCATACCGTCGGTAAGTAGAGCTCTCACGCGGGCAAGTGCCGAGCATTGCCGGGCTGCGCGACATTGTGCGGGGGAGAATACGCCCTACCAGACTGCAGGTGAAGAGCATCCCCGGGCACGGATGCACGAAACGGGCTCCCCCTCCCCCGGGCTCCGAATTAGGATTCTTCACATGGATATGACTCTTGCATGGGGAATCGGCCTGGCGACCGTCACGATGGACGGCGAGACCCTGGACGTCTGGTATCCGCGTCCCCACCTCGGAACGATGGCACCCGGCGAGGATGCTGATCTACTTGAAACGCTCACAGCAATGCAGGGTCAAGACGACGCCCGACAGGTCCGCACGACCGTCGTCACCTGTAAGGCCGACCTCGGCGACCGGCCCCAGTCCACAGCCGACACTTACCTGCGTCTTCACCTTCTCTCCCACCGTCTGGTCAAGCCCAATACGATCAACCTTGACGGCATCGTGTCGCGTCTTCCCAATGTCGTGTGGACCGCTCAAGGCCCCTGCGCCGCCGAGGGCTTCGAAGAGACCCGCCTTCGTCTGCGCGCCGCACTCGGCCACCCCGTCGTGGTGCTCTCCGTCGACAAGTTCCCCGCAATGGTCCACTACGTCGTCCCCGAAGGAGTGCGCATCGCAGATGGCGCGAAAGTTCGTTTAGGCGCATACCTTGCGGAAGGAACGAGCGTCATGCACGCCGCTTTCGTCAACTACAACGCGGGCACTCTTGGACGCTGCACTGTTGAGGGGCGTATCTCTCAGGGCGTCGTCATTGACGATGGCTCAGATGTCGGCGGCGGCGCCTCGACGATGGGTACCCTTTCCGGCGACGGTCGCAACCGGGTCCGCCTCGGTAAGCGCTGTCTTCTCGGCGCGAATTCAGGTCTGGGGATTCCTTTGGGCGATGACTGTGTTGTTGAAGCCGGACTCTTCCTCACTGCAGGAGCGAAAGTCGCGGTGATGAAGGCCGGTGGTGTCGTACCCGGTGCACATGGTCTTTTCGCCGAACCACCGTGCGTTCCGGCGCGCACGCTCGCTGGCGCGTCGAATGTCTTGTTCCGCCGTAATTCGCAGTCGGGCCGGATTGAGGCTTTGTCCCGTGGCGGCAAGAGCATCGAGATTCCCGAGGATGCGAGCCCCCACATCTGAAGTGCCACAGCACTGCCTGGCGTAGAGCTGCCTGTCCCCTGCGCCTGCTTGTGTCAAGCCCCGGCTGAGGGGCACAAGTCGGACATCAAGCGTGCACAAGTCGGACGATTCAAACTCTGACCTGGGCTTTCCTCAAGGATCCAAGGCACAACGTTCGACTTGTGGACAGTCACACCTCTACGCGCCTCAGGCATTGAGGCGCGGGAGCTGCGCGAATGCACGCCTCAAACACTGAGGCCCTCAAACACTGAGGCGCGGGGTGCGCATGCGCAAAGGCACGTAGTCGCGTTCGACCTCACCGACATACACCTGGCGGGGCCGCCCGATCTTCGTGGCCGGGTCTGTCGTCATCTCAACGTACTGGGAGATCCAGCCGGGCAGGCGACCGAGGGCGAAGAGCGGGGTGAACATCTTCGTCGGGAATCCCATCGCCGAATAGATCAGGCCCGTGTAGAAGTCCACGTTCGGATAGAGCTTGCGAGCCTTGAAGTAGTCATCATTCAAAGCGATATCCTCAAGTTCCATCGCAATATCAAGGAGTTCATCGCGCTTGCCCAGGCGAGACAGGACCTCGTGGGCGGTCTCCTTCACGAGGGCAGCTCGCGGATCGTAGTTCTTGTAGACGCGGTGGCCAAAACCCATGAGGCGCACGCCCTCGGCCTTCGACTTCACCTTGTCGACGAAACTCTGAACCGGCTCCCCTGTATCACGAATCTGGTGGAGCATCCGCAAAACGGCTTCGTTTGCTCCACCGTGGAGGGGACCTGCGAGAGCACCAACGCCGGCCGCGACCGAGGCATACAGATTCGCCTGCGAACTGCCCACGAGGCGCACAGTCGAGGTCGAGCAGTTCTGCTCATGATCGGCATGCAAGATGAGCAGCATGTCGAGGGCGCGCACCAGTGCCGGATCAATGTCGTAGGCCTGATAGGGCATGCCGAAGGTCATGCGGATGAAGTCTTCGGTGTAGCCGCGCGCCGAATCCGGGTACAGGAGAGGCAGACCTGCCGCCCGCTTCGCAATGTAGCTGATCATCGTCGGCACCTTCGCAAGAAGGAGGACGAGGGCGGTGTCGAGTTGTTTCGAGTCGCGAGGATCGAGGGTGTCCTCGTAATAGGTGGCCAGGCCCGCGATACCCGCCTGGAGGATCGCCATCGGGTGTCCGCGGTGCGGGAAGGCCGTGAAGAATGCTTTGAAATCCTCGTGCAGGAGGCGGTGGCGTTGGATGCTGCGAATGAAGGATTCCAGGGTCGCGGCGTCGGGAAGCTCCCCGTAGATCAGGAGGTAGGCGACTTCCAGGAAGCTCGAGTTCTTTGCGAGCTGTTCAATCGGGTAGCCCCGGTAGCGCAGGATCCCCTTGTCGCCGTCAATGAAGGTGATCGCTGATTCGCACGAGGCCGTGTTCGTGTATCCCGGGTCGAGAGTGACGGTCTTGCCCTCAGCGAGGAGTCGGGAAACACCAAGACCATCGTTTCCTACGGAGGCGGTAACTCGAGGCAGCACGATCTTGGATTCCCCGAGAGTGAGGATGCCATCTGGGCGAACGGCGGGAACCTGTTCTTCCGTCATGTTTTCTCCCTTCACGTGGCGGGGTGAGGCCCCACTGGCGAGGTCCAAAGCTTCAGCTCCGCCTCGGGACGAAAGTCCAGCTGTTCATCACCCTATACTCGCGATATCTCGATTGCGAGAGAAATCTGGATTCATCCAAGGAGTGGACCCGCGGCCCGCAAGCGCTCGCAAGCAGCTCGGATCCTCTCATCACTCGCCGTCAGGGCAATGCGGACGCGTCCTTTGGCGGCCTCGCCGTAGAAATCACCCGGAGCCACGAGGATACCCAGTTCAGCACAAGCGTTCACCAGTGCCCACGAGTCCGAATTGCCCGGCTTAGCGACCCACAGGTACAGGCCCGCAGCAGAGTTGGGATCGTTGACGAGGCCGAGGGACTCCACCGCTTCAAGGAGCATGTCCCGCCTCGCCTCATACACTCTCCGCTGAGCTTCGACGTGCTCATCATCGGCAAGTGCGAGAGTCATTGCATGCTGAACCGGGGTGGGCACCATGAGCCCCGAGTGTTTACGCAGCTCAACGACTTGCGCGATGAGCGCCGGATCGCCGTAGGCCACAGCCGCACGGTATCCGGCGAGATTCGACTGCTTCGACAAGGAGTACAAGACGATGACCCCACTCGGGTCGCCCTCGCACACTGCCTCATCGAGGATCGAGGGCACGCCCTCGTGGATCCACGGCGTCGTCCATGGGAGCGCGGCGTAACACTCGTCGGAGATGATGACGGCCTCGTGTTCTCGCGCCCAGGCGAGAGCGGCCCGGAGTTGAGGGATGGACAGGACGTGGCCGTCAGGATTGCCTGGGGAGTTGAGGAAGACGAGGGCGGCATCGGGCCAAGTGTCGGGCCGAGTCGGATCGACCGGTACCGGAGTCGCGCCGGCCAGGCGCGCGCCAATGTCATAGGTTGGGTAAGCGACCTCGGGAACGAGAACGGTGTCGCCTGGGCGAACACCCAGGAGAGTCGGGAACCAGGCAACCGCTTCCTTCGAGCCGATCGTCGGGATGACGCCCTCTACTCCGACATCCGTCATGCGCCTACGCGCACCCCAGGCGAGGATCGCCTCCCTCAGCTGCCGGGTGCCGATGACACTGGGGTACCCGTGTGCGTCAGAGGCTTCGACAAGCGCATCACGAATGAACTGCGGTGTCGGGTCGACCGGGGTTCCGACGGAAAGATCGCAGATCCCATCGGGGTGCGAGTTCGCCAATTCCTTCGCGGGGGTGAGGAGGTTCCAGGGGAACTCGGGAAGGGCGAGCGGACGGGGAAGAGCAGTCATGACAAATGACTTCGTCTTATTGCGCGTTCTGCGGGGGAAGGGCAGCGATCATCTCATCGTCGAAGTCCTGAGCTCCGGTCCTCTGGGCACCTCCCGGGGAGCCGAGATCCTTAAAGAAGTCGACATTCGCACGATAGTAATCCGACCACTGCTCAGGAAGATCATCCTCGTAGAAGATCGCCTCGGTCGGGCACACCGGCTCACAGGCACCACAGTCAACACATTCCTCGGGATGAATGTAGAGCGTGCGGGCCCCTTCGTAAATGCAATCGACGGGGCACTCATCGACGCACGCGCGATCCTTCACATCGACGCAGGGCTGCGCGATGACATAGGTCATGACTCCTCCTTGACGGGGTCGGGTGAATACTCTGGCTTTATTATCGCCCTCATGAAACATGAGGAGCATACCCACAGCACTGATCGCCCTGCGATCCGGGAGGATGCGGCCTTCTCCTCGAAGTCGGCGCCCACTCCGAAAGCGTCAATTCCCGAAGGCGCGTACAACGCAAATCAGACTCCACCTCCCCTGCCTTGGCTCAAGTGGAGCCCCGGTGAACGCGTCGTCGTCCGATATCGCCTCTCCGATGGGCTGCATGATGCCCTCGGCACTCTCCTGGAAACCAGCTTCGATCATGTCGTGGTCGAAACTCGGCGCGGCCCGATCAGGGTAGAGGCGGCGACGATGGTGACGGGGAAGAAGGTGCCGCCCCCGCCCTCGTTCATAAGCTGAGGGAGGCGTTCATGAGCTGAGGGAGGCGTCCATGAGCTGAGGGCGGGGCCTTTGCGAACTGAGTGTGAGGCTTTCGCGAGCTGAAGGGAGGGCATTCATGAGCTGAAGGCTGGGCGATACTGCAGGCGCCGCATTGGGCATTGCCCCTCGTTGAGCACTCCCCGCCAAGCAAGGGAGGCCCTACCCCGCCAACAAAACAAATGGAGGAGATAACGACAAGTGGAGGGGTTATATCCCCTCCAAAAGTCGCCAACCCCTCCACTTATGGGGCGAGAAGCCTCCGCTTCTGGGCGCGCCGCTCCCGAGCTGCATTCATGAAACGCCCCTTACTTCTGGGCGCGCCGCTCCCGGGCTGCGATCTTGAAACGCTCCTGGGCATCCAGCACAACCTTGCGGACACGAACCGCATCGGGGGTCACCTCAACGCATTCATCATTCGCCGCGAATTCGAGGGACTCTTCAAGGGTGAGCTTGCGCGAGGGAGTGAGCGACTCATACACGTCAGCGGTCGCTGAACGGGTGTTCGTCTGCTTCTTCTCACGGCAAATGTTCACATCCATGTCCTCGCCGCGAGGATTCTCGCCAACGACCTGGCCCTCGTAAACCTCCGAGGAGGGCTCAACGATGAAGGAACCGCGCTCTTGCAGGTTCGTCATCGCATAGGGTGTCGCCTGACCCGCACGGTCTGCGACGAGTGAACCCGTGAGGCGCTGCTCGATCGCTCCTTGCCAGGGGGCATAGCCCTCGGCAATGGAAGAGGCAATGCCGGTTCCGCGCGTCTCCGTGAGGAAGCGGGTGCGGAAGCCGATAAGGCCGCGGGCGGGGACGACGAACTCGAGGCGGATCCAGCCAGAACCGTGGTTCGACATGGTTTCCATGCGCCCCTTGCGCGCCGCCATGAGCTGAGTGACGGCACCGAGGTGCTCCTCGGGAATATCGATCGTCATGCGCTCCATCGGTTCGCAGCGCACGCCCTCGATCTCCTTGGTGACGACCTGCGGTTTGCCGACGGTCAGCTCGAAACCCTCGCGGCGCATCTGCTCGACGAGGATCGCGAGGGCGAGTTCGCCTCGCCCTTGGACCTCCCAGGCGTCGGGGCGCTCGGTCGGGAGAACCCTGAGGGACACATTGCCGACGAGTTCACGGTCGAGACGGTCCTTCACCTGACGGGCGGTGACCTTCGCACCTCTGACACGACCCGCCAGGGGCGAGGTATTGATGCCAATGGTCATCGAAATCGCCGGGTCGTCAATGGTGATGAGCGGCAGAGGACGCGGATCTTCGAGGTCGACGAGGGACTCGCCGATGGTGATGTCCTCGATGCCTGCGACGGCGACGATCTCACCGGGGCCGGCCGATTCGGTGGAAATCCGTTCAAGGCCCTCAGTGCGCAGCAGTTCGGTGACGCGCACGTTCGCGATGGTGCCGTCATGGCGGGCGAGGCCCAGGCTCGCGCCCTTCGTCAAAGTTCCGTTATGAATGCGCAAGAGCGCGAGGCGGCCGAGGAAGGGCGAAGCATCGAGGTTCGTGACATGCGCCTGCAGGGGGGCCTCCTCCTCGTAGGAGGGGCCGGGGATCCTGTTGAGGATCGTCTCGAACAAGGGCTCGAGGTTCTCAGTCGGAAGAATGCCATTGCCCGGGTTCTCCAGCGAGCAAACACCGGCCTTCGCGGAGGCGTAGATGACGGGCACGTCCAGGAGGGAATCGACGTCGGTTTCAACGCCGTCGTTCATGAGGTCCTCGCCAAGCGAGAGGAGCAGATCAGTCGTTTCGGAGACGACCTCTTCGATGCGTGAGTCTGGGCGGTCGACCTTGTTGACGACCACGACGACGGGCAGCTGGGCCTGGAGGGCTTTGCGGAGCACGAAACGGGTCTGCGGCAAGGGCCCCTCGGAGGCGTCAACCATGAGGATGACGCCGTCGACCATGGACAGGCCGCGCTCGACCTCGCCGCCGAAATCGGCGTGTCCGGGTGTGTCGATCACGTTGATCGTCACCCCGCCTTCCAGGCCGAGGGCTTTCGCTGCGGGGCCCGAGTAGTGGACGGCGGTGTTCTTCGCGAGGATCGTAATGCCCTTCTCGCGTTCGAGATCACCGGAGTCCATGACGCGCTCGCCGGTTTTCTCCACGGTGTCGCGTTCGGAGAATGCGCCCGACTGCCATAGCATCGCGTCAACCAGTGTCGTTTTGCCGTGGTCGACGTGGGCGACGATCGCGACATTGCGCAGGTCCTGGCGAACTGGCATGGATTCTCCTCTGATTGGGCGCGTTCAAGGCTCGTGTGCACCCTTTCGGCGCACATGAGCATCCCCGAGTTTAGTCCGTGCTCTCGCCCCTCCCCCGGGTCGGGCGTGCGACATCGGACACGCGAGACCTGGACGATGATGCGCGAAAGGCTTCGCCTGCGTAGAGTCGATTCTCGTCCGAGAGCGCCGCCCACACGAGGGCGACGCACCCCATGACATGCGGGCGCTGATCCGCTTCAAGACTGTCTGAGGTCCCCCATGAAGATCCGTAGATTCATCGCGCGCACCTACCTGCGTTTTTCCCGATGGAACTTCGCAGGCGAACCCCTCGCTGATAAGACGATGGTGATCGGAGCCCCGCACACATCGAACTGGGACGGCGTCTTTATGGCGCTCTCGTTCTGGTCGATCGAGCGACCCTTCCATTTCCTCGTGAAGGACTCGATCGTGAAGAAACCGATCTTCGGCGCTTTCGTCAAGTGGATCGGCGCGATCGGCGTCGATCGGACGGCTGCGCACGGCATCGTCGGGCAGGTGGTGGATGCCGCTAACGCTTCTGAGAGCTTCACGATCGTTCTCACTCCGAAGGGGACGAGGTCGCCGCGCGAGTACTGGAAGTCTGGTTTCTACAGGATCGCTCAGGGCGCGGACTTGCCTGTGGCACTCGGTTTCGTTGACCGCAAAACCATGACCTTCGGATGGGGGCGTTCGATTCGTCTGAGCGGCGATCCTAGAGCCGATATGGACGTGATCCGCGAGTTCTACTCAGACAAGGTCGGCGTGAACCCTGAGCTTGCCTCTGTTCCTCGTCTTCGAGCCGAGGACGATCCTGCTGAAAGCGGGAAGGCCTGTTGAGGGCGGGACCCCTTCGGAGGCTCAGGTCTGAAGAACAGTGCCTTCGAACTCGCAGGACCAAGCAGTTGTGAACAAGCGCTCGCAGCTCTAAACCCTCTCTGATGTGTGCGTGGAGCTTAAAGGAGCCCCTCCTTTAATCCTGCAGATCTAAAGGGGCCCTGCCTTCACTCTTCCGCCTGAATCACCTCTCTGTGACTCGCACACTCCTTCAGCTTGTATCGGCCCTGCTCTCCCCCGTCCCACCAGCCCGTATCCCTCTACTCCTTTCCTTCATCTCCCCTTCGCCTCATTACCCCGTCCTTCCTCAGCTCAACGCCCTTCGTCCCATTGCACCCCCTAGGGGATGTGCTCGAAGGTCCCACTCCCCATCAGCTAACAATTCACACAACGACAGGACGCACCCCTTATGTCCTCCCCCACGCCTCCCGCACCCACGGGTGACAACCGCTCTTTGAACCGCTCCCTGAAGTCACGCCACCTCACGATGATTTCCATCGGAGGCGCGATCGGTACCGGTCTTTTCGTCGCCTCCGGCGCCACGATCTCTAGCGCAGGCCCAGGCGGAGCCCTTCTCGCCTACGGCCTCATCGGATTCATGGTGTGGCTCATCATGCAGTCCCTCGGCGAAATGGCAGCCTTCCTACCCGTCTCCGGGTCCTTCGGCGAATACGGACGCCGCTTTATGTCCCCTTCCTTCGGTTTTGCGATGGGATGGAACTACTGGTTTAACTGGGCGATCACCGTCGCAGCGGAGCTGGTCGCAGCAGCTCTCGTCATGAAGTACTGGTTCCCGCACGTCCCCTCGATCCTGTGGTCCGGGCTCTTCCTCCTCATCCTCTTCGGCATCAACGCCCTCTCAACGAAGGCCTACGGCGAATCCGAATTCTGGTTCGCAACGATCAAGGTCCTCGCAGTCATCGTCTTTTTGATCCTCGGCCTCGCAATGATCCTTGGGATCATCGGAGAAGCTCCGGGAGCTCAGAACTGGACCGCAGGTGAGGCGCCCTTCGTCGGCGGTGCCGAGGGTGTTTTCCTCGTCATCCTCGTCGCCGGATACTCCTTCCAGGGCACCGAACTCATCGGCGTCGCCGCTGGAGAAGCCGAAGATCCCGGGCGCACGATCCCGCGTGCGATTCGCACGATCTTCTGGAGAATCCTTCTGTTCTATATCGGCGCGATCGCCGTGATCGGTTTCCTCATCCCCTACACGGATCCGAGCCTTCTTAACTCCTCGGAGACGAACATTTCGGTCAGCCCCTTTACTCTTGTCTTCGACAAGGCCGGAATTCTCGCTGCCGCCTCGCTGATGAACGCCGTCATTTTGACTTCCGTCCTCTCGGCGGGCACCTCCGGCCTCTACGCCTCCACGCGCATGCTTTTCGCACTCGCTGAGAAGGGCCACGCTCCGCGTTTCCTCAAAAAGCTCTCCAAGCACCAAGTCCCGGTCAATGCGCTCCTCGCGACGACCCTTGTGGGTCTTGCGGGCTTCATCACCTCGCTCGTCGGCGACGGTAAGGCCTATGAGTTTCTCCTCACGGTTTCCGCGCTCGCGGGCTTCATCACCTGGATGGGCATTTCCTGGTCGCATTACAGGTTCCGCAGGGCGCTCGTGATTCAGAGGATCTCGCTCGATTCTCTCCCCTATCGTGCCCGATTCTTCCCCGCTGGTGCGATCGTTGCGCTCGTGGCTTGCGTCCTCATCGTTGTCGGCCAGTCCTACGGTCCGCTCAGGGATGGGGCGCCGCTTGGCGAGCTTCTCCTCCCCTTCATCGGCATTCCTTTCTTCCTCGCCCTGTGGGCAGGGCACAAGCTCGTCACAAAGGAGCCCGCCGTCGACCTCGCGACTGCCGACCTCGGCCGCGAGTAAACGAGGGGAACTCAGGATTCAGGCGTGGGGCAAGGGGCGCGCGACCTCGGGATTCGGGGTGCCTGAGGGGCGCACCGGCCTCGGGATTCGGATCTGTCTGGGAGCGCGCGGCCGGGGATCCGGGCGTGGGTGAGGATCTCCCCCGCGGACCCGGTGCCTGTCTGAGGGAGTACCACGAACTCAGGATTCGGGCGTGGGTGAGGAACTCAGAAGCAGTTCAACGAACCGCCTCGGGCTCCCGTCCATGAGCTGAGGAGCTCAGAGCCAGTGGGCGCGGAGCTCCTCGGGAGTCTTCGCGGAAAGCTCGGAAAGGGAGACGTCGAAGACAGTGCGCGCACCAGTCTCTCCCCGGGCGGCTTTCCGGGCGACCGCGCGTGCCATCGCAGTCAGAACCGAGCCGGTGAATTCCGGATTCGACTCGAGGGCGAGTTCGAAGCCGATGGACTCGTGGACACCCTCAGAGGTGGTGCCACGGCGGATCACGGTCCCTCCATGCGGCAGACCGGAGTGTTCGCCGGCCAATTCCTCAGCGGAGATGAAGGTGACGGTGGTGTCATAGTCGGCGAAGTAGTTCGGCATCTCAACGATCTCCCGTTTAATGCGCTCACGGTCCGCGCCCTCCTCGGCGACGACGTAGCACGCGCGGGTGTGCATTGAGCGGGTCGTGAGTTCGACCTCCTCACCGTTCTTCACGGCATGAACGGTCGACTCAACGGGGAGCGTGTATTGGCGCGCGTCAACGATTCCTTCGATGCGCCGGATCGCATCGGAGTGCCCCTGGGAGACGCCCGGGCCCCAGAAAGTCGTGGAGGCTCCATCTGGCAAGACCGCGTCGCCGAGGACGCGGAGCATTGAGAAGAGCCCCGGATCCCAGCCGGTCGAGATCAGGCTGACATGCCCCGCCGCTTTCGCGGCCTCGTCAACGGCGGCGAAATAAGTGGGGATCTTCGAATGGGTATCGAAGGAGTCAACGGTATTGAAAAGCCTCGCCGCGGCCGGTCCCTGTTCTTCGAGGTCGGTCGCCGAACCGCCGCAGTTGATGCAGACATCCACGGTGTCGGCCCACTCGGCCATCGTGTCCACATGCGCGACCGGCGCGCCGAGGGTTGTGACGGTGCGCGGATCGCGGCGAGTGAAGACGACAGCGAGTTCGAGGTCGTCATTCTTCGAAATAGCCTTTTCAACGCCTCGTCCGAGATTGCCGTAACCGTTGATGGCGATCGTGATCATCGTGCCTCCATAAGCGAAAAGTCCATTGAATCAAGCTTGGTCCGCTCCCCGAATGATCGAAGAAGGTGTCTCAACGGCCGGACGAGGATCGGGGGGATTGCTTGTGCGGGCGCGGGACTTGAAGACCACGTGCTTCGGGATCATTGCAGGCATTCGGGCGTGCTCGCAATATGAGAACGGGACATTTCAGTGCTCGAACGAGGCTCGACCGGCCCCCTCTTGTGCAGGAGTGGGGGCACTCCAGCACCCGAACTCAGATCGCTGTGCCTCACGCGCACGGAAGCGGGGTGTTTGCACAGGTCAAACCTAGGTGAAAATCACCGCACTGCCTCGTGTGTGCAGAAGCGAGAGTGCAGGCGTCTCATGACTTTCGCGAACCTCTGCGCCCACAAGACAAGGAAGGCCACACCCGCGCAGGTAATCCGCTGCGACAGGCACAACGGTGATGTCGCAAACGCAATCTATAAGACGGGAAGATAAACGACCGCGATCCCGAGCCCTATCGCAGCCCACAGCGAGACGTTGTCCAGCAGGCCAAGGAAAGCGGATGGTCAAGCCCTGGGCGCCGCGCCCCGTGTCATCTGCGCAGCACCACACCAAGCCCTTGGACCGACACGCCCGGACACATCTGGAGGCTTTGCTCTGCTCGTCGTATCTGGGGCCCTTGCACATGGGCGAGCGCCCTCATCCCGGTGTCCCGGGATGAGGGCGCTCACTCCTTGCCTCAGCGACCAGTCAGCAGTCGCCTTGGCCGGGCGTCATCAGACCTGGTCACGTCGACGCTTCACTGCGACAAGCACACCACCGGCCAACGCCAGCACCGAGCCGATCACACCGAGCATCAGCACGTTCGACGCACCCGTCTTGGCCAGTGTCTTGCCCGGAGGCGTAGGTGTCGGCACCGGCGTGTACGTGTTCGTCGCGGTCACGGCCACGACCGTGTCCTTGTCAGTGATGGTGACCTTGCCACTATCGGAGAGCTCGCTCACAACCGTGTACCCCTCACGGTTCGCCGTCTGAGCGCGCTCAGTCAGCGCGCACTCCGTGCCCGTCGGCACTCGCGGCCCTTCCACGGCGGTCCCGTCACCCAGAACGTCAAGGCGTCCCTCGGTGCCATCCGTGCAGACGTAGTCGAACACGAAGGTGTCGCGGGTGAAGGAGTCCGCGCCGCCAACAACCGTCTTCGCGACCGAGAAGGAACCACGATCAAGCACGTAGGTATTGGTCGCAGCAACCTTGACGGTGGTGCCGTCCCGCACGTCGAAGACCGCGGTACCGTTGTTCACGCCATTGGTAGAGCCGTCAACGGTGAGGACCGTGCTGAGGCTTGCTCCATCGATCGTGGCGTCACGTTCGGACACCGAGCACGAGCCGACTGGCACGTCCGTAACAGCACCGATTTCTCCGCCCTTGATGACGACGGTTCCCTTCACCTGGGCAGCACCGGTGAGCGGCGTGCAGGTGTAGTCGAAGGTGAACTCCTTATCCTTGGCCAGTGCGGCTCCGTCACCGTCCACGGTCTTGGAGATGTCGAATCCACCCTCAAGCGGCGTGTAGGTGTTGGTCACCGTGACCTCGGGGCTAGGAGTCGCGGTTCCCACGGTCACCTGACCGGCGGTGTAGGCGGTCGCCACGGCGTAGCCCGCACGCTGCGCACTGCCGTCGGCCTCCTTGATTGTGCAGGAGGTGCCGAAGGGAAGGGAGGGGCTCGTGACAGCCGTCCCGTTGCCCGTCAGCGTCAGGCTGCCAGCCTTCTGCTCGTCGGTGAGAGCGACCGAGTTGTGCGTGCAGGTGTACTGAACGGTGAAGGTGTTGTCCGCACCGGTGAAGGTGGCGCCCTGGACGACCTTCTTCACCGAGAAGGTTCCCTTGTTGAGCGTGTAGGTGTTGGTCACGTCGATATTCGGGACCGCACCCTTGGCGATGGTGACATCGGGGCTGGCGACAACGTCCAGGGTGTAGCCCTCAAGGTAGGCGGTGCCATCCTGGCCCTGGTCGACGCGCTCCTTGACCGTGCACGAGTAGCCCACGGGAATCTCGTCGGACTTCTTCGACTCGCCCTTGCCGACGATGATGGTGCCCGTAATGGGGTCCTTACCATCGGCCTTGCACGTGTAGTCGAAGGTGTAAGTATCCGGCGCCTTGTCGCCCGCGTCACCCGCGACCGTCTTCGTCACCGAGAAACGACCCATGTCGCGCGTATAGGTGTTGGTGAAGGTGGCGGTGACCGTCGGCTCGCTACCCATGCCGATCGTCACGGACTGGGCATCGTGGCCAGCCGGGTCAAGGGTGTAACCGTCAATGCCGACACCTGCAGTGTCCTCAGTCACCTCGCAGGTGGTGCCGACAGGGAACTTCTCAGGGCTCGCCACGGGGGTCTCGTCACCCGGGACATCCGCGATCTGTCCGTTCTTCTTGGTGTTGTCCGGCAGGGTGCAGGTGTAGCTGAAGCTAAACTTCTTCGCCGCGGCGCCCTCGGCACCACTGGCCTTCTTGACCACCTGGAAGCCGTTGTCTGCAGCTCCCACCGTATTCAACAGATTGACCTTCGTGGTCTTCTGGTCCTCAATCGTCAGGCTCGTGCCTGCAACCGTGCCGATGGTGAACTTGGGGTCTTTCCAGGTGTATCCGGCAGGCAGGGCAGGATTAGCCGTCGAGGTGTCCTCACGCAGGTTGCTAATCGTCGTGCCCACCGGGAACGGCGTAGCGAAACTGATTTCCTCGCCCCGCTTGACAACCATCGTGGCCGTACCGGTGCGCTTGTCAGCATTGAGGGTACTGCTATTGTCTTCATTCACAGGCGGCGTCCACTTCGGGTAACTGTCCGCGGTAGTGCCTGCGGGAAGCTCGTAGTCGAAGGCGACCGTGAAGGTCACACCTGCATCCGCTTGCTGGGCGTAGTCCGCGGCAATTCGTTTGGTCACGCTGAAGGTGCCCTCACCTTGCCTCATCGCCACCTGCACCGACCCCGCCTTGACAAACTGCGTGGTCTTGCTCTCGGTGATCTGGGTTCCGGCAACCGTCACCGTGTTGGTGTAGTCAGTGCCCGGAAGCGCGGTACCGCCGACGAAGAGGGTCCTGTAAGAGAGTGAATAGTTGGTCTTCGCTCTGAATGGGCCTTTCGCCACCAAAGTGATCGGTGTCGTCCCGTCAGCTGCCATCTCCCCACACTCGCCGGTGACCTCGAAAGTCCCCTGGTCGCCCGTCGTCGGGCCCTCCTTCGTTCCTGAGTCTAGAAGGAGTGACTGTGAGGGATTCTCCTCAGAGTCAATGGCGTGGAGGTAGATCTGCTGCAGCGGACAGGTCATGCCCGCACCGAGCGTGTCATTAAAAGTGATGGTATGCGAGGTCTGGCCGTCGAAGGTCACGCCAAGCGCCTTCATAAGCCTCGGCCCACCGAAGTTGAAGTACCACAACGCCTGCGTATCACCCTCCTTCATGATGCCGTTGTAGCTCTTGTAGAGACGCATGTCTGGGCGGTAAGTGCCGCCGGATGGCTTTGGGATTCCGCCGGCCCCGGGGAGGTCAACCTTGACGGTCTTGTCATGGTTGACGGTGAAGAGCAGCTCCTCCTGGGTGGTGTACGAAACGACATCAAGTTGGAAACTGCCGACCCCATGAATGTCCTTGTTTCCCGCCTGGACCAGCGGGGTGATCGCAGCATCGAAGGTACAGGTGACGATCTTTTCAGTAAAGGTACACTGCCCCACATGCTGCCCGTCGTAGTCCATGGGCACCACGAGAGTCGAGTGGAACTTCATCTCCTCGGGCAGGGTGATTGTGAAGGAGTCGCCCTCCTTCGGCGTTGTCTTCGAGGCGTCCCAGTCAAACGTCAGCAGGGCCAGGCCTTTCACGTACAGCTGGCCATCCTGCTGCTCGTTGGCAGAGTTCACCTTGGTGAGGGTGAGGTTGGTGACCTCGATCTGGGGGTTAACCTCGGCCGCGGCCGGCGCAGCAAGCCCTTGGACCACGATACCCAGGGCCGCCAGGAGCGCCACGGCAACACCGGCCACTCTCGAACTCACCGCCCTAGATAACAGGCTCCTGATAGACGTCTGCATACTTTCACCTTTCTCCATCATCCGCTGGAACTGGGACACGCCGCAAGGGACGACACATACACGTACCAGATCCTGCTACGCATAAGTTGTAAAATTCTACCACAACTCACGATCGAACAGCCTTCTACCTGCGGCGCAGGGGTCGGCGAACACCCTCAGGCACACCTGGCCCGGGCCGTGCGCAGCTTCGAGGGATAGTGGACCCTTTACCCGGTTTTTGGATCTGGTGCATTGTTTGCCTACAGCGGGGGTTAGGCGATTTGTGCCTCCAGCGTCACGATGATCCCCCACTTGCGATGCGAGTCAAACGGTACAGGCAGGCTTGTCTTGGATGCGGGTGGTACGCATGAGCGGTCCTATCCCGGAACACCGGGATAGGACCGCTCACTCCTTGCCTCAGCGACCAGTCAACAGCCGCCGTGGCGCAGCGTCATCAGAGCTCGTCACGTCGACTCCTCACTGCGACAAGCACACCACCGGCCAACGCCAGCACCGAGCCGACCACACCGAGCACCAGTACGTTCGAGGCCCCCTGTCAAGCCAACCCTCTTCGTCAAGGCCGGAGCTAACTATCAGAAGAAACTCACACGTTGAACTTGAACTCCACAATGTCACCGTCGGCCATCACGTAGTCCTTGCCCTCCATGCGAACCTTGCCTGCGGCGCGCGCCTCCTGCATGCCCCCGAGTTCAACCAGGTCGTCGTAGGACACGATCTCCGCCTTGATAAAACCACGCTGGAAGTCCGTGTGGATGACACCGGCCGCCTGGGGAGCGGTGTCGCCACGGTGGATTGTCCACGCGCGAGCCTCCTTCGGGCCCGCCGTCAGATAGGTCTGTAGGCCGAGCGTCGCAAACCCGACGCGGGCGAGCTTGTCGAGGCCCGCCTCCGTCTGCCCGGAATCCTCAAACATCTCGCGGGCATCCTCTTCGTCGAGTTCGACGAGTTCGGACTCGAACTGGGCGTCAAGGAAGATCGCTTCAGCCGGGGCGACGAGGTCGCGCAGCGACTGCTGAAGAGCCTCATCTTCCATCCCGGCCTGATCCATGTTGAAGACGAAAATGAAGGGCTTCGTCGTCATGAGCTGGAAGGACTTGAGCGCGTCCTGATCGAGGGCGGCGCCAGCAGGTCCCGACAGCAGCTCGCCTTTCTCCAGTAGAGCCAAGGCCTCTTTCGCGGTTTCGAGGACGATCGGCTCGGTCTTCTTGCCGCGGACTTCCTTCTCAAGCCTGGGGATCTGCTTTTCCAGGGTCTGCATGTCCGCGAGGATCAGCTCGGTCTGAATGGTTTCAATGTCCGAGGCCGGGTCGACTTTGCCATCGACGTGCACGACATCAGGGTCGGAGAACGTCCTCGTCACTTGGCAGATCGCGTCGGCCTCGCGGATGTTCGCGAGGAACTGATTGCCCAAGCCCTCACCCTCGGACGCGCCTCGCACGATGCCCGCGATGTCCACGAAGGACACGGTCGCGGGGATGGTTTTCTCCGAGTGGAACATTTCGGCGAGGACCTTCAGGCGCGGGTCCGGCAGGGGCACGACACCAACATTCGGTTCAATCGTTGCGAAAGGGTAGTTCGCGGCGAGGACGGTCGCGCGGGTCAGCGCGTTGAACAGGGTCGACTTGCCGACGTTGGGCAGTCCGGCGATTCCAATGGTGAGAGACACGAGCGCCATTCTACAGACGGCGAAGCGAGGCTCGTGGGGTGTGCTTCGTTCTCGCGGAGACGCGGGGGTCTGATCCGTTCTCCACGAGGCGCGGCGACGCCTACTCGAGGTTTCCCGACCGATTCGGGTGCTTATTCCAGGTTTCCGGACCAACGTACACGCCTACTCCACGTTTCCCCGACCAACGCAAGGGCCTATTCCAGGTTTCCCGGCAGAAACAGGCGTCATACGACAGGAATAGGACGGCAAACCTGGAATCGCGGATACAAGCAGAGGATGTGAACAGGCGACACAAACCGCAGCTGCGGGCAGAAATCAACAGTCCGGCTCCGCACCGAAGGCCATCCACACCCCGGGCTCCGTCCTCGTTCCGGTGAAGAAGGAATAGGCGATAGTCGCCCCATGAAGATGACGCACTCAGACCTCGTCATGCTCCGAGGGAATCACAAACACGCTATCGCTTCACGTGAACTCATCCGAGTGAAGCGCGAAGTCGCTATCGCCACTCCGAAGCAAAGTGAAGCACTCCCCCGATGGGAGGCTTTCTCCACTGCGGCCGAAGCCAGGATCCTCGCAGTCGCCCGAACAATGCAGCGCGAAGTCGTCTTCACCCGCGAGTCCGCGATGCTGATCCATGGACTGCCCTGCTGGGCTCACAACCCCTGCGTATCGATCCGCGTTGCAGGATCATTCACCCCTTCCTCACTCCCCGGCATCATCATGAGCACGCATCAGATCCCAGCGGTCCAACTCCGATCAACACACGGCAAGTACACAGAAGCCCAGCCACAGCGAATCGGCGGCCTGCTCGTAGATTCACTCGAAGAGACCGCACTGCAGATGGCACTCAAAGCTCGCCCCTTGGACGCAGTCATCGCAGTCTCGGGAATCATCAAGGCAGTGAGTCGATTCGACCGTTTTCGCCAGCCTGCATCGCGCCGACGCGAAGAGATCGTGAAGGCAGGGTTGTTGGATGGCCTTCGAGGTCTCGGCTCCATCCCCGGGAAACGACAGGCAGAAGCGGTACTTACCCTGTCCGACGCCGGATGCGAGACCATCGGAGAACAGGCGCTTCTCTTCGCACTCGCGACGGTTATGCCCTATGAGATCCACACACAGCATGAGGTCGTCATTCGGGGACACTCGTACTTCCTCGATTTCGCGATCCCCTCGTTGAAAATCGCTTTCGAATTCGATGGCTTCATCAAAATGGGCGAGGACCACGATTCTTTTCAGCGCGCTCACCGCGCGCTCCTGTCACGCCAACGCGAATTGGAAGATGCAGGGTGGACGGTCATCCGCGTCGCATGGGAGGAGCTCATGGATCTTGCTGCTCTACGCGCCAAGCTTGTTGGCCGAGTCGCCAGATGCACCTCTGCGCCAATCGTGTCCCCTGCCCAAGGAGAGGCGCTGTGGAACCGACAGCTGATCACTTCCCGCGTCGCGCGTACACGCACTCGCGCCTAGTCCAGGTTTCCCGACGATCGCAAGGGCCTATTCCAGGTTTCCCGACAGAAACAGGCGCCATACGACAGGAACAGGACGGCAAACCTGGAACCGGAGGGGAGAGCCCGACAAACCTCCCTGAGACACGGGGATACATGTCGTCGAACACGCGCCGGAAGCCAGGGAAACCTCCCTGGCGCACGAGGAACGGATGCCGAGAAGCCCTGGAACTGGAAATGCGTTGAGCACTCATCACCCTCGCGAAGCCGCACGCCACACTCACCACACCACTCATCCCCCCAGCAGCCTCATACCATCTGCCTTCGTCAATTCCATGTTTCCCGACCAAGGTAGGCACCGATTCCAGGTTTCCCGGCCGATCCGGGTACCTATTCCAGGTTTCCCGGCAAAAACAAGCGCCATACGGCAGGAATAGGACGGCAAACCTGGAATCGAAGGAGGAAAGCGAGGAAAGACCAATGAGCGAGCCTCGCAAGTCCCTCCGCGGTCACTTAGCCAAACCCCTTGCCTGGTCCTCGGCCCGTCAAACTCCGGTATCCGCACGGTGGGCACGGCGCCTCAGAGGACGCCCAGAGCCCACACTCGAAAGGCGCCAAGCTTTACCCTCAGAGGACGCGCAACCCCGCCCTCGAAAGGCCTCAATCCCTCCCCCTCAGAGGGTCCCGCCCTCGAAAGATCACAGAACCTGCCCTCGTCCCCTTCACCTCGTGTGATTCGGCCCGGTTTTGCGGGGGGCGTGGGGGCGCGCGTCCGTAAGCCCCTTCTCCGCGAGCTCGGCGCGCAGATTGCGCGGAAGGGCAAAAGTGATTGTCTCGTTCTCCGTACGAACAACCTCCACCGTCGGAAAACCACGAGCCTGCAGCCATTCGACGACCTCGCGCACAAGGATCTCCGGAACAGACGCTCCCGAAGTCAAGCCCACGGTCTTCGTGCCCTCGAACCATTCGGGCTCAAGCTCTTCAGCCTTGTCGACACGGTGAGCGCTACCAGCCCCGGCCTCGAGCGCAACCTCCACGAGGCGCACAGAGTTTGAGGAGTTCGCAGAGCCGACGACGACCATGACATCGACCTTCGGTGCGATCGTCTTCACCGCGACCTGGCGGTTCTGGGTCGCGTAGCAGATATCGTCTGAGGGCGGGTCGCTGAGCTTCGGGAAACGTTGACGCAGACGGTTCACGGTTTCACGGGTCTCATCCACGGACAGCGTGGTCTGGGAGATCCACACGACGCGCTCAGGGTCGCGGACCTCGATCGAATCGACTTCGTCAGGAGTGCCGACGACCTGGATGTGGGAGGGCGCTTCACCGTATGTGCCCTCGACCTCTTCGTGGCCTTGGTGGCCGACGAGGATGATGTCGTAGTCGTCCTTCGCGAAACGCACGGCTTCGCGGTGGACCTTCGTCACGAGCGGGCACGTCGCATCGATGGTCGCCAGGTTGCGGGCTTTGGCGGCCTCGTGCACCTGCGGGGAGACGCCATGAGCTGAGAAGACGATTCGCGCGCCCTCGGGCACTTCGTCGGTCTCCTGAACGAAGATCGCACCGCGTTTCGTGAGTGACTCGACGACAAACTTGTTGTGGACGATCTCTTTGCGGACGTACACGGGTGCCCCGTATAGGTCGAGGGCCTTCTCCACGACGTCCACGGCACGATCAACACCGGCGCAGTAGCCGCGGGGTGCGGCCAGGAGGATGCGTCCGCCCTCGCCGCTGACATCAGGCAGGGAAGAGAGGGTGTCGGCGGCGGAAGCTCGCAGGTCCGGAGTCTCGTCAGTCATGCTCACAGATTAGCGGCGTGCGAGCGCCGACGACGAGGCCGGACGCTCCGGGGTGACGAGGGCGACGTTGAAAGCCTGATTGGACGCTTGGCACCCCTCATTGGCACTTCGCAGGTCAGTGAGGCAGGGCACGGTGAATGCGGCGTCTTATCCCCGCTGTGTGCATGTCAACGACGCGCGACACGCGGATTCAGCCGCAAATCCTCTCCCGATTCGCGAGGGGTAACGCCTCAGTTCAGCAGCTCTTCCAGACTGAAGACACCTTTCCCGATTCGCGCAGGACAAGATCTGCGCTGATCTCTGGCCACTGGCCCGTCCATCCTCCCCCATTCGCACGAGGCGACAAGGTGCACCTCGCCGATCCCGCCGCGCATGATCCCCAGCTGACGCCTGTCCTTCCTGAGTCACCAGCCTGGCCTCACCTCGATGAGGAGCAGAGGGCGGACTGTGGCATCCTTGACGGGTGCCGAACACCCCTCCACGCCCACCCGCCGCGAAAGCGGCCGATACGACGCGCGATAATCCGTGGCCGCTGCGCCGCCTGACGGAGAACATCAAGATCTACGTCGACCGCATGTCAACTCTGTGGGTCGAGGGGCAAGTCGTCGAGTATAAGCCGCGCCCCGGCACGAAAATGGCGTTCTTCGTACTGCGCGACATCGAGTCGGATACGTCGATGACGGTGACGGCCTGGCCTTCGTTGATCGACGCCTCAGGACCGGCATTTGTCGAGGGTGCGCGAGTCGTGACCCGCGTCAAGCCCGTGTTCTGGGAGCGTCGCGGCACTTTGAACCTGCGCGCGGAGGAAGTCGTCGTCGAGGGTTTGGGCGATCTGCTCGCCCGAATCGAGATGGTGCGCCGTCGCCTCGCCGAAGAAGGACTCTTCGCGGGGGAGCGGAAGAAGCCCCTCCCCTTCCTTCCTCGCACGATCGGGCTGATCTGCGGGCGCAATGCGAAAGCGAAGGACGATGTCCTCGTCAACGCTCAAGCCCGCTGGCCATCCGCGCGCTTTGAAATCCGCGAGGTCGCCGTGCAGGGCGATCACTGCGTCCCCGAGGTGGGCCGCGCCCTCCTCGAACTGGACGCCATCCAAGGGGAGCGTTGCCTCGCTGAAGTGACGAGGGCTCTTAGCGAACTCGATGCGATCGAAGATGTCGAGGTCATCGTCATCGCGCGCGGAGGCGGTTCCGTCGAGGATCTCCTTCCCTTTTCTGAGGAGGCGATGGTCCGCGCAGCTGCCCGCGCCTCCACCCCCATTGTTTCCGCGATCGGGCACGAGGGCGATGCTCCCCTCCTCGACTTGGTCGCCGACTATCGTGCTTCAACTCCGACGGACGCGGCCAGGAGAATCGTGCCGGATATCCGTCAAGAATCCGAGGGGGTCATGCAGGCGCTCACTCGGATGCGCGCAGCGATTGGGACGCGTCTTTCGCGCGAAGAGCACGCCCTGCAGATGCTGTTGTCCCGGCCCGTGCTGGCAGGCCCCGGCGCTGTTTTGGATTCGCATCGTGTCCAGTTGGAGCATTCGACGACGCATATGCGTCACACGATTGAGCGTCGTCTCGCGGTCGAGACGCAGACGCTCACTCAGGCTCGTGCGTCCCTCGCAGCCCTGTCGCCCCAAGGCACTTTGGATCGCGGCTATGCCCTGCTCAAACTCCCTGACGGCAGTCTTGTCCGCGACGCTTCTCAGGTCGCGAAGGGTTCCCTCGTCGAGGGCATCGTCGCCAGGGGTCGGCTGCTCGCCCAGGTTATTGGTTCACGTCCGGCCAGTGGACAGAGCTCAGGAGCTTCGGGGAGTGAGAGCCTTGTCGGCGGAGCTCCTGCTGCTGGAGCATCTGTTGGTGGAGCGTCTACGGGTTGGGGATCTACTGGTTTGGGGTCTGCTGCTTGGGGGTCCTCTGCCTCAGGACCCGTTGCTGGGACGTCTGCTGGAAGGCCTCGTGCTAGCGGGGCTTCTGCTGGTTGGGAGCCTATTGGTGGGGCGTCTGGTGGCAGCGCGTTTGTTGACGGAGCGTCTGTTGACGCGGCTCCCCCTGGGGGAGCCTTCGCATTCGATTCATCCCCGGATGAGGCGCCTGTTCTTCCCAGGATTTTCACCGCTGCTCAGCTTCAGAAAATGAAAGAGGCTGAAGCCGCCGCAAAGGCCACCCAGCAGGAGCCTGAGGTCGAGGAAGCGAGCGCAGTCAAAACCCCTAAGAAGACCGAGGCCACTGAGCCACCCACCTCTGCCGAGCAGGCGAGAACTGTGCGCCGGGAAGTGCAAGCCAAGGACAGCGGAGCGAGCAGGGCCAAGGTAGTCCATCAGGCCGAACAGGCTAAGGCCACTGAGCCACCCACCTCTGCCGAGCAGACTGTTCTCGCTGCGCAGGCTGAAAGCGTCGAATTGTCTGAAAACCACTCCACTGTGGCCCAAGGTTACGAAATGAAAGAACAGCCTGAAAACACAGAGCAGCCCGATACGACTGAAAAAACTGCAACCACAAAGCAGCCCGATACAGCCGGAAAGTCTGAAACCACAAAGCAACCCGCCGCGACCGAAGTGGCGGCGACATCCTCGTCCTCGTCCCCTATCGCCCCAAGCATCCAGGAGAACTGACATGCCCGAGAACGAACTCCCCGAGGTCCAGACCCTGGGCTATGAACAGGCCCGCGACGAGCTCATCGGGATCGTCCGCTCCCTCGAATCGGGACAAGCCCCACTCGAGGACACCCTCGCCTTGTGGGAACGGGGCGAGGCCCTCGCCGACAGGTGCCGCGCGATCCTTGACGCAGCTTCGGCACGTCTTTCTCGTGCAGAGGCTCCGACTTCTCACGCGGACGTGCCCCTTTCTCGCGCAGACACCCCCGCTTCCGATTCGGGCCAACTAGACTGAAGTCCATCGCGACGCATCGGCGCGTCGCCCGAGGAAGGACTCCCATGGACCTCGCGACTGAGCCCCATATCCTCGCCATCGGCGAGGCTCTCATCGACATCGTCACTCCTATCTCCCCTCCCGAGGATGCCCGTGAGATCCCGGGTGGCTCCCCCGCCAATGTCGCGATGACTCTTGGCCGACTCGGACGTCCCGCTGTCCTGTCAACATGGTTTGCCGACGACGAACGTGGTCGCCTCATCGAAGAGCACTTCACCGCTTCACGGGTCGTCATCACTCCTGAGTCACACGGCGCCCAGCGCACGACGACCGCAACGGCCATGATTGACGAGAAGGGCGCGGCGACTTACACCTTCGATTTCGATTGGAACCCGACACCGCCGATCCCGGTGTCTGAAATGGCTTTGATCGTTCATGCGGGATCGATTTCCGCTGCCGTTGAGCCCGGGGCGAGCGCTGTATTCGAGGCTGTGAAAGACGCACGCCCTCATGCCCTCATCACTTTCGACCCGAACGCGCGCCCGACAGTCATGGGCGATCCAGACAACGCCCTAAAGCTCGTCGAACGCTTCGTCACTGTTTCCGATGTCATCAAGGTGTCGGATGAAGACATCGCGTGGCTGACCGGCGGCGCCGAACTTGAGAGAGTGATTGAGAAGTGGCTCAGCATGGGCCCGCGTCTCATCATCGTGACCCGTGGCAAGAAGGGCGGTCTGGCCGTTTCTGCTTCGGGAATCCGCTACGAGACGACGCCCGGCGAGGTAAAGGTCGTCGACACAGTCGGCGCTGGAGATTCCTTCATGGGTGGGATCCTCGACGCAATGTGGGGCCTAGGACTCGCAGGTACCGAGGGGCGCAGTGCGCTCGAAAACATCGGCCTGGACGCGGTGAAGACGATTCTCGATCATGCTTCTAAGGTGTCGGATGTGACGGTTTCGCGAGCGGGCGCGAACCCGCCGTGGGCCGATGAGCTTGACTGAGCCGCAAGGTCAGTTGGGCTGCGAGTTCGGTTGGGCTGCAACCTCAAGTCGGCCGCGAGCTCGAGTGAGCTGCAAGTTCGCTTGGGCCGCAAGTTCGACTGATCAGTGCCCCCGTGGCTGAGCCGGGAGCCTGCAGTGCCCGTGCCTTTGTGAAGGGGTTGACGGTCTGCCTTTGCCTGAGTGGAGGCGATAACGACAAGTGGAGGGGCTATAACCCCTCCACACACTGCCAAACCCTCCACTCAGGCACCAACGGCGAACCCGAATGCCCCTCCCCTCAGGAGCCAAGAGCGAACCCAACCACCCCACAACAAACAGCAAGAGGCGAGAAGGAACTCGCAGCACAAGCCAAGGGGCTCCCAGCACAAGCCGAAGAAGAGCTTCCGCCATGCTTCCACTATGAAGGAGAAGGATCGCAGCAAGGACGCGCTCTCGATAAGGACACCCGCTCAATTAGGACGCACTCACGACGAGGACGCCCTCTTGGCTCGGCAGGGAATCCTCAGCGTCCGAGGCGGCGCTCGCGCTGGCCGTAGGAACGCATTGCGCGCAGGAAGTCAACGCGCCGGAAATCAGGCCAGTAGGCCTCGCAGAAGTAGAACTCCGAGTGCACGGACTGCCAGATCATGAAGCCCGAGAGACGCTGCTCTCCTGAGGTTCGGATGACGAGGTCAGGGTCGGGCTGGTCCTTCGTGTACAGGTGATCGGTAATGTCCGCGTCGGTGAGTGTGTTCGCGAGTTCTTCGAGTCTGATCCCCTTCGCGGCGGCGTCGGAAATAATCTGACGGACAGCTTCGGTGATCTCGTGACGGCCTCCATAACCGACGGCGATATTCACCCTCATTGTGCTCCGGCCGCAAGTCGAAGCAACAGCCGAACGGATGCGTTCAGCGATTGCCTCGGGCAGGAGGTCAAGGTCTCCAACGACGGCGAGGCACCATTTCTGAGCGGCGAGGTGGTCAACGGCGTCGGCAATGATCCCGAGGAGTTCATCCAGTTCTTCGGAAGAACGCGAAAGGTTATCGGTCGAGAGCATCCAGAGGGTGACGATCTCAACTCCGACTTCATCCGCCCAACCGAGGAACTCTGAGATTTTATCGGCGCCGGCACGGTGGCCCTGTGAGGCTCGAACGCCGATTGATTTTGCCCAACGCCGGTTCCCGTCGAGGATGACTCCGATGTGACGGGGGATGGAACCCTTCGCAAGTTCTCCGCGCAGGCGCTTCTCGTAGAGGTCGTAGGCGAGACTCCACACGGACATTGGGCGCCTCCTTCAATTCCGCTTCCCTTGTGGGGCTGCAATAGTCAGGCGATCTTCTGCTATGCCTGGAAAGCCTAGCGTTATTCTGCCCTCCTGATCTGGCAATTCAACGTCAAGTCGAGGGCGTTCCTCCTCGCTCGACTATCTTCAGAGGTGAGCAGTGACACTGTCTGCGAGTGTTTTGCTCTCAGATAAGACCTCGCGCCACAAACTTACGGTGTAGTAACCTACGGGAACGTAAGTTACGTTTTGTTCGATCAGGAGGGCCAATGAGAGTCGCTTCACTCAAGCCGATGTCCTGGTTCCCCAACCAGCTCGTCGCGATCAAGCCCCACCTTCGTGGTTGGCTCCACCTTGTTGCGGCACCGCTTTCCCTGGCAGCATCGATCGTCCTCGTCGTTCTCGCGCCGACAACACCGGAAAAGTGGGCTTCTGCGGTTTATCTCGCCGCGTCTCTCCTCCTCTTCGGAATCTCCGCCCTGTATCACCGTTTCTACTGGAAGCCGAACTGGGAGGTCGTCTGGAGGAGGCTCGATCACTCGAACATCTTCCTGCTCATCGCTGGAACTTATACGCCCCTCACGGTCGCCCTCCTCAACAGCCACGACCAGATCGTGCTCCTTTCAACGGTCTGGACCGGCGCGGCTGCGGGCATTCTTGTCAATCTCTTCTGGCCCAGCGCTCCCCGGTGGCTCTCCACCCTCATTTATGTGGTCCTCGGCTGGACCGCTGTGGCGTATCTGCCTCAGCTTTGGACGGCAGGCGGTGCCGCGGTCATCATCTTGATCGTCGTCGGCGGACTCCTGTATACGCTCGGAGCGCTCGTCTACGGTATGAAGAGGCCCAATCCCTCCCCCAAATGGTTCGGCTTCCACGAGATCTTCCACGCTTTCACGGTCGCCGCGTGGGCGTGCCAGTGCGTCGCCGTTTATCTCGCAGTCCTCGCCTGATCTTTCCGTTCTTCGTTTCGCCCGGCTCATTATGGACGAGGGCGCGCGTATGTTATTCAGGACGAGGACGGGACGCATGCCCGCTTCACGCCTGCTTGCTACACTGTCACCAGCGAAACGCCGGCGCCCCTGCGGTGCCGGTCCCTTTTTATCTTGGAGGTACTCATGGCAGATACCCAGTGGCTGACCCAGGCTCAGTACGACCTTCTGAAGGAGGAACTGAGAGAGCGCATTGAGGTCAAGCGTCCTGAGATCGCGAAGCTCATTGACGCAGCTCGTCAAGAAGGAGACCTTCGTGAGAACGGCGGCTACCATGCCGCCCGCAACGAGCAGTCCATGAATGAAACCCGCATTCAAACCCTGCAGGAGATGCTTGAGCATGCCGAGGTCGGCGAAACCCCTGCGGATGACGGCGTCGTCGAGCCCGGAATGGTCGTGACCGCGACTGTTGCGGGACGCGAGCAGACCTTCCTGCTGGGCTCCCGTGACGCCGGTGGTGACCTCGGTGTGCAGGTTTTCTCCACGCAGGCCCCGCTGGGCGCGGCTGTCATTGGTCACCGCCCGGGAGACAAACTCTCCTACGAGGCGCCGAATGGTCGCGTGATCGAGGTCGAGATCATCGAAGCGAAGCCCTTCGTCGGCTGAGCAAGAGTGTTCGTCACCGAACGGGCGCGGTCTTCATGAAGAAGAGCACAGCCTCGGCTGAATTGAATAAGCTCCGCGCTTCATTGCGGGGGCAGGCGCGCTTCATTGCGTACGTCGCCTCTCGACTGAGAGCGGACATCGCCTCGGTTGAGGGTGCGCAGGGTCTCGGCTGGGCGGAGTTTTCTCTTGGATCATCGGCACTGTTCACAGTCGAGTGATCATGCTCCCTTCCTCAGGGGCCTCTGGTATTCGACTACTCCAGGCCAAACTCAGCTCGCGCACGGCATTCGTCTTCATTGGACTGAGGCAGGAGGCCGGGATCCACCTTGATCCCGGCCTCCTGCCCATTGTCGAGAATCCATCCCCCACTCAGGCGTTGTTCCTGTCTGTAGGCTCCGGCGCCACGACGCTGTTCCCATCGGCAGACTACTGGCACCACGAAGTTATTCCCATCGGCGCACGATCAGGACCACGGAACTGTTCCCACCGCCGCTCTATCACCAACAAGAACACTCCGATACGCCCACTTTGGTGGGGATGTCCGTTCTTCCCCGTCTTGAGACAGGTACGAGAATCCCTGGATCATTCCAGCTGGAGGTGCCGTAGCCCTGTTTGTCGTGGCGCAGCCCAATTTGTCTTCGCCCCCGCCTTCACCTCGGGTTCCCCTGCGTTCCCCTTGGGCTCACCCGTGTTCCTTTCGGCTTCACCCGCGTTCCCCTTGG